>Ga0335072_10002480_pt1 | contig 28626 bp, 26 predicted proteins | sample Lox_Sample_21_FD_206725 | JGI IMG/M metagenome (GOLD analysis project Ga0335072, IMG submission 206725) | Soil microbial communities from Loxahatchee National Wildlife Refuge, Florida, United States - Lox_Sample_2.1 | ecosystem: Environmental > Terrestrial > Soil > Wetlands | place: USA... | reverse complement strand
CGGCTGATACAGAGCAGCGGCTTCAGGGTGCGGTTCGTGTGCGCCGGCTTCTCCGTGCTGGTGGTCGGACACATATTCCCAGCCCCCTTCTTCTTTGACCCGCACTTCACTCCTTCGGAGTCCCATCCCGCTGGGCACGCCGCCGATATGCTACCCCGAGCGTACCCCCGACCGCTACACATACGGAGGTAAGTGCAACGGACCCCGAGAAGCTATCTCCGAGCAGGACCAATTGGATGAGCAATATCGCGGCACCAATCAGGGCAAACGTGCCGATGTATTCGCGCGGATGCATTCGTTGCCTGCGGAACATCAGAGTCTCCTCACGGCCATATTATGATGCACGCCCCGCCAGCCCCTAGCGCTCCGGCTACGCCTCCGAGCGCTCCGCCTATGGCCCCCGCGACTGTGCATGCGACATCTCTCACTGTCACGTGACCGTGTCCTCCATGATTCGGGACTCCCACGCACTTGTGTCCCTTCCAGTGGCCGCCGTATTGTTCGCAGCGGGAGCCGGCGATGAAGATGCGGCGCCATTCGTCCTCGAAGCCGTCGTCTTCGTTGCTCCCGCCTAGCGGCGTGTAGAGCACGGCGGGTTCCCATCCATCCCCGCCGATGGGTTCGCCGTGGCGGTGGCCTTTTTCGGAGCGCTTGACCCAATGGCCGTGACAGTATCCGCCGTCGCCGCAGCCGTCACCGCTGACGTCGTGAGCGTTGCCGCCGTGTTCAGTCTGGCCGCGTTCGGCAAGTTCACCGCTGGCCGCTTCCCCTAGCGGCTGATACAGAGCAGCGGCTTCAGGGTGCGGTTCGTGTGCGCCGGCTTCTCCGTGCTGGTGGTCGGACACATATTCCCAGCCCCCTTCTTCTTCCGAAGGTCGACTCTGCGTGACGGTCATCGTGCCGACCGCTGGTTTCTTACGAACGCAGTCGCGCCGACCGCTATGGACGCGACTACGACCGCAACCCACAAATCGTGCCCCCAGTCCTGCTTACTTGTCAACCGCTGGAGAAGCAAAAGGAAACCCACACCGACAATCCACCTAACCACGTCGCGCCAAACCATCACGTCACCCGCACACTTGGCTTCCGAGCCATCCGCCAACAAGCCCGCCAACAAAAGTGCCAGCAGGCCCCACCACGGACCCAGCGGCAGAGCCGGCAACGGTTCCCACGCCTCCGGCTACAAACTCGCAAGCGCTCTTGCTGCCGCGGTGGTGAGGGATTCCTACGCACTTGTGTCCCTTCCAGTGGCCGCCGTATTGTTCGCAGCGGGAGCCGGCGATGAAGATGCGGCGCCATTCGTCCTCGAAGCCGTCGTCTTCGTTGCTCCCGCCTAGCGGCGTGTAGAGCACGGCGGGTTCTGCGTGTGCTTGTTCTTTGCCGCCATCGTTGTGGTAGGTGGCCCATTCGTATTCGCCTTCTTCTTCTTCCCACCATTCCCATTCTTCTTCAGCTTCGGCAGCGGCTTCTGCGGCTTCTCTTGCTTCGCGGGCTTGCCTGTACTCCCGTTCGAGTTCGAGGTTGACTGGCTGCGGCATGACGGCCCCTTCGGCTAGGCCAGTGCCGTTTTCAAGGCCGACACCCTCGCCTTCGCCGACGGCGGATAGGCCGCCAGAGGTCGCGTTGAGTGCGATGTCGCCGCTGGGATCGATTTCGTTGAGCGGATTGTCGTGGGTGTAGCCGTAGGCGTTGATGGAGCCGCCGGGCACGGGATCTGGCTGCAGGAAGCGCCCGAGCGCCGGGACGTAGGAACGCGCGCCCATGTCGATCACACCCGATGGGAGTTCCGTCTGTAGCGACTACGCGCCGAGCCAGGAGTGTTTGGCTGGTTCTTTGATGGTTGGCACGCCGTACTCGGTTGGTTCGATCGCGGAGCTTGGTTTCGCGGATTCGAGATCTTGGACGGTCGCGACTATATCACCGTGGAGGTTGGCGAGTTGCAGCGTGGGGGTTTCGGTGTCGTGCTGTTCGGCGCTCAGTAGCCCGCTAATCCCGCCGATGTTTCTCGTCCATTCTCCGTTGGTGAAAGAGACCCATGACGGGGTGCTGCCGGGCGCATCGTAGTGGCTGGCGGCGTCGGAGGTGACGTGCCCGGTGGAGATGGTTCGGTCAATGTCACAGAGCACCGTGCCCAGCGAGTCCGTTGTCCAGGCTGTGGTCAGCACACCCGCGGGCAGTTGTCCCTGGAGGTCACCCAGTATGCCGTAGTGGACATCGGCCGGGCGCTCGACTACTTCGACCCCTGAAGCAATCGTCAAGCCGCTCTGCAACGCCGGCCTGATGCAACCGATCGCGGACGGATTCGTGGTCGCGACCCCCGCCGCCTACCGAATGACGCAGATCGTCGGGCGTCGTCTGACCACGAGCGGGCGCACCACGCCGCAGGAGCTGGGCGTGGCGTCCCCGCCCTGATGGCGTCTCCATCTGCTGCAACGGTTGCAACGCTCGGTGTCCAGAACGCCTGCTAGCCGGCATTCGACCGATGTGCGTTGTCAGGAGCGGGAACGACCCCGGCGGTACCCGCATGCGTGCCGAGACGGGCGGCGACCACCACATATGCGAGCGGCGCTTCTACCGAGACTGGCGCATGCACTTGGTCTTCGGAGACCAAGACGAGATCGTGATCTCATGGGTCGGCCGCCACACCGAAGATGAGGCGGTCCACGTGGAGGGCGCCCGAGACATCCCCGGCCTCAGCGGCATCGGTTGTGCTCGCGACAGCCAGCCACAATGCTGTGACTCCTTCGACGATCCCCCTGCAGACCCCGACCTGGTTCGACTCGTCAACCAGATCCGTCCTGCCCGGCGCCGGCCCTCCGCCCGCCCACGTCCTAGATGACACGTTTGCCGCACCACGTGGTCACGTGGTAGCGCTTCACCGCCACAGCGTAGCCTTCACCGTGTGGTTGAGCGCTCGCACGCATCGGCGTCGGTGACGTCAACCCCGCCGGCGCTGCGCCCTCCGCGCCGCGCTCGGGCGGCGCTCGTCGTGCTGGTCGCGGCCTGCGCCTGCACGCTGCCCGCGAGCGCGCTGTCGCGGCCCCCTCGCGCTCGCGCGCTTGCCCAGCGCGCCCAGCCGCGCCCCTACCCGCTGTTGCAGCAGGGCCCCAAGCTCACCGCCCCCGACGAGCCCGGCGAAGCACTGTTCGGCGCGAGCGTCGCGCTGTCCGCCGACGGCGACACCGCGCTCGTCGGCGCGCCGCTCGCCGGCGGCGGCGCCGGCGCCGCCTATCTCTACACGCGCTCAGGCTCCAGCTGGACCCAGCAGGCCAAGCTCACCGCCACCGGCGAGCAGGGCGCCGGCGAGCTCGGCAGCTCCGTCGCGCTCTCCGGCGACGGGCACACGGCGCTGCTCGGCGCGCCGCTCGCGAGCGGCGGCGCCGGCGCCGCCTACCTGTTCGCCCGCTCCGGCCCCGGCTGGACCCAGCAGGCAACGCTCACCGCCACCGGCGAGCAGGGGTCGGGCCAGTTCGGCTCCTCCGTCGCGCTCTCAGGCGACGGCAGCACGGCGCTCGTCGGCGCGCGCTTCGATGCACAGCGCGCCGGCGCCGCCTACCTCTACACGCGCTCCGGCTCCGGCTGGGCGCAGCGGGCCGCGCTCACCGCCACCGGCGAGCAGGGCGCCGGCGAGCTCGGCTCCTCCGCCGCGCTCTCCGGCGACGGGCAGGCCGCTCTGCTCGGCGCCCCCTTCGACGACAACGGCGCCGGCGCCGTCTACGCGTTCGCCCCCACCGGCTCCGGCTGGAGCCAGCAGGGCGCCAGGCTCACCGGCGCCGGCGAGCGCGGGCCCGGTCGGCTCGGCAGCTCCGTCGCGCTCTCCGCCGGCGGCGCCGTCGCGCTCGCCGGCGCCGAAGCCGACGGCGAAAACGCCGGCGCCGCCTGGGCGTTCTCCAGCGACCACGGCCACTGGCAGCAGCCAGGGCAGGAGCTCGCCAGCCCCGCCGGCGGGTCCAAAGCCTTCTTCGGCTACAGCGTCGCGCTCGACGCCAACGCGCGCCTCGCGCTGATCGGCGGCCACGACTACGACGACGTCGGCGCCGTGTGGGTGCTCGAACGCCCCCACACCGGGTGGAAGCTCGCCCGCGAACGGCTCGCCGGCGGCCAGGAGCAGGGCTACGGCGCCTTCGGCTCCGGCGTCGCGCTCTCAGCCGCCGGCGAAACCGCGCTCGTCGGCGGCCAGGGAGACGACCAGTTCAAAGGCGCCGCCTGGGTGTTCGCGCAGGCGCCCGCGCCGCTCGTCACGCACCTGCACCCCCGTCACGGCCCGCGGAGCGGCGGCACGCGCGTGCGCATCAAAGGGCGCGACCTGCTCGGCGCCAGCGCCGTGAGCTTCGGCTCGCGCGCAGCTGCCAGCTTCACCGTCGAGTCCGGCGGCCTGATCGTCGCCGTCGCGCCGCCCGCGCCAGCCGGCGCCGTCAACGTCACCGTCACCACCCCGTACGGCACCAGCGCCGTCTCGTCCGCCGACCGCTTCGCCTACGCCCGCAGGTAACGCGCCCCGCGACCGGGTCGCGCGCGCCTGCCCGCCGCGGCGTCAGGCCGCGACCACCGTCGGTTCGCTCGCCGCCACGACCGGCGCAGGCGCGCCCTTCGCGGAGGACCCCGTCCCGCGCTCCGCGCCGTCGGGCGCAGCGATCGGCGTCACCAGGGCCGGGCCCGTCCCCAGCGCCTCGTAGATCTTGCCTTCGATCTCCTTCGCCAGCGCCGGGTTCTCGTCCAGGTACGCCTTCGCGTTGCTGCGCCCCTGGCCGAGGCGGTCGTTGCCGTAGGAGAAGAACGAGCCCGACTTGGAGACCACGCTGTGTTCCAGGCCGAGGTCGATCAGGCAGCCCGCGGTCGAGATGCCCTTGCCGAACTCGATGTCGAACTCCGCCTGGCGGAACGGCGCCGCCATCTTGTTCTTCACCACCTTCACGCGCACGCGGTTGCCCACCGCCTCCGCGCCGTCCTTCAGCGTCTCGATGCGCCTGATGTCCAGCCGCTGCGAGGCGTAGAACTTCAGCGCGCGCCCGCCCGGCTGCGTCTCCGGCGAGCCGAACATCACCCCCACCTTTTCGCGGATCTGGTTGGTCAGCACGCACAGCGTCTGCGTGCGGTTCAGGTTGCCCGCCAGCTTGCGCATCGCCTGCGACATCATGCGCGCCTGCGAGCCCACCGTCTGGTCGCCCATCTGCCCCTCCAGCTCCACCTTCGGGGTCAGCGCCGCCACCGAGTCGATCGCCACCACGTCCACCGCGCCCGAGCGCACCAGCATGTCCGCGACCTCCAGCGCCTGCTCGCCGTAGTCCGGCTGCGACACCAGCAGCTCGTCGATGTCCACGCCGATCTCCTTCGCGTACAGCGGGTCCATCGCGTGCTCCGCGTCGATGAACGCGCACACGCCCCCCAGCTTCTGCGCCTCCGCCAGCATGTGGTAGATCAGCGTCGTCTTGCCCGAGGACTCCGGGCCGAAGATCTCCACGATCCGCCCCCGCGGCACGCCGCCGATGCCGAGCGCCAGGTCCAGCGACAGCGCGCCCGTCGGGATCGCCTCGCAGCGCACCTGCGCGCCCTCGTCGCCCATCCGCATCACCGTGCCCTTGCCGAACTCGCGCTCGATCTGCGTGAGCGCCCCCTGAAGGGCGGCGTCGCGCGCCTTGGCGGCCTTCTCCTGCTCGGTCACGGGCATGGCTGATTCCTCCGGTTCGACAGTGGAGCGCAACAAGCTAGAGGCCACCGCGGACGGAACAGCTGTTCGCCCCGTCATTCGTCCAGGCCCGCGCCCACCCCCCTCGCGCGGCGCCGGCCGCTGACGATAGGAGAGCACCGTGCCTGCCGCCTCGATCCCCAAGCCGCGCCCGCGCCTCGCGCTCGCCACGCTCGCCCTCACCCTCTGCGCGCTCGCAGCCGCGCTGCTGGGACCGGCCCAGAGCCTCGCCAGCGGCCACCGCCACGCCGGCTGCCCGACCACCTCCGCCCACGCCCGCTCGGCGCACGCCGCCGCCTGCACGCAGGCCGCGCGCGGCGGCGCGCACCGGCAGTCCAGGCAGCACCGCAGCCGCCACCACTCGAAAGCCAGGACCAAGGCCGGCACCAAGACCAAGCGTCGCTCCTCCCGCCATCGCTCGCACGCGACCGTGTTCACGCCCGCGCTGTGCGAAGACGGCAGCGCCCCCGTCAGCCTCGGCGGCAGCTCCTTCGCCTGCGAAGACGGCTCCGAACCGGCCTGCGAAGACGGCAGCACGCCCGTGCTCGCCAAGAACGGCGCCAGCCTCGTCTGCGCCGTCGCGCTGGAAGGCCAGCTCGGCGGCGGCGAATGCGAAGAAGAAGCGCAGGAACAGCCCGGCTGCGAAGGCGAAGCCGAAGCCGAAGGAGCCTGCGCCGGCGGCGCCTGCGAAGAAGAAGCGGAAGGCGAAGGCGAAGAAGCAGAAGGCTGAGGCGGCTCAGCGCCCCGGCGGGGCCAGCGCCGCCGCCGCCAGCGGCTCGTAGCTCGCGCCCCGCTGGCCCAGCCACGAGCGGTACAGCACCACCGCCTCGGGCGTGAAGCTCAGGCGGGGCGTCGCCGGCAGCGCGCCCGCGCCGGTCGGCCGTCCCCGGCTCGCGGCGCCGGCGCCGCGCTCGGCGCGCCCGCCGCCACGCACCCGCGCCAGCGTCACGTGCGCCCGGAAGCGCCGCCGCTCGGGGCTCCAGGCGCCCGCGCCCGCCAGCGCCGCGCTCACGCGCTCCTGCACGCCCGCCAGCTCGCCGTGGAAGTCGTGCACCTCCACCGCCAGCGCCCGCGGCCGGCGCGGCGGCAGCCACAGCGGCGCCCCCAGCGCGAGCTCGCACGCCTCCAGCCGCAGCGCCGCCAGCGCCGCCGACAGCGCCGCGATCTCTCCCACCGGGCGCTCGCCCAGGAAGCACAGCGTCAGGTGCAGCGAATCCTCCTCCAGCGCCCGCAGCGCCGCGCGCGAGCCGCCCGCCTCGCGCAGCCCCGCGAAGGCCGCGCGCGTCCACGCCGTCAGCCGCTCGCGCACCGCCGCCGGCAGCTCGATCGCGGCGAACAGCCGCGCTGTCGCACCACGAGACATCGACAGCCGCGATGCTAGCGCCCTGCGATCCCGGCGATCCGCCACCCGGTGATCCATCGCCCGCGCGATCCGCCGCCCCGGCGATCCGCCGCCCGCCCGCGCCCGCCGCCCGCGACCCCTCCTAATCCTCCTCGCTCAACGCGCGCCTGACCAGGTGCAGCGCCACCGTCGCAGCGCGCTCGCGCACGTCCGCCCTGCCACCGGGAAGGTTCACCGAGCGCGTCAGCCGCCTCGCCTGCGCCCGCTCGCGCGCCGCCACGCTCACGCTCAGCCACACCAGGCCCACCGGCTTCTCCGCGCTGGCGCCGCCCGGCCCCGCCACGCCCGTCACGCCCACGCCCACGTCCGCGCCCAGCGCCGCGCGCGCGCCGTCCGCCAGCGCCTGCGCCACCTGCTCGGAGACCGCCCCGTGCGCCTCGATCAGCTCCGCCGGCACGCCCGCCAGGCCCGCCTTCACGTCGTTCGCGTAGGCCACGATCGCGCCCCTGAAGTACTCCGAGGAGCCCGCCAGGTCCGTCAGGCGCGCCGCTAGCAGCCCGCCCGTGCACGACTCCGCCGTCGCGATCGTGCGCGCCGGGGCGCCGCCCTGCGCGCCGCGCAGCAGCGCCGCCACCTGCTCGTCGATCGTGCTGCCGTCGCGCGAGAACAGCTCCCGCGGGTGGCGCGCCGCGATCGCCGCCTCCAGCGCCTCGTACGCGTCCAGCGCGTCCGGCTCGAAGCGCGTCACCACCTCCACCTCGCCGCGTTTCAGGCACGTCGTCACCTCCAGGCGCTCCAGCTCCACGCCCTCGCGCGCCGCCGCCCGCAGCGTCTCCGCGATCTCCGACTCGGGGATGCCGAACAGGCGCAGCGTGCGCTGGCTGTAGCTCGTCGCGCCCGCCAGCGCCTCGCGCAGCGCCGCCGTCGCCAGCGCCTGCGACCACATCGGCTGCAGCTCGCGCGGCGGCCCCGGCAGCACCACGATCGTCGGGCCGGCGCGCTCGCCGGCGACCTCGGGCGGCGGCACCACCAGGCCGGGGGCCGTGCCCACCGGCTCCAGCACGGTGGCGCCGCGGGGGATCGTGGCCTGCTTGCGGTTGGCCTCCTGCACCGCCTGCGGGTCCACGTTGGGCCAGCGTCTCATCAGCGGCGCCACGATCCGCGCGATGCGCCCCGACAGCGCCTCGTCCAGCACCATCTCGCGCCCCTGGAACTCGCCCACCACCCGCGCCGTGAGGTCGTCCGCCGTCGGTCCCAGGCCGCCGCTCGTGATCACCAGGGCGAGGCCCTGCGCGGCCATGAACGACAGCGCCGCGCGCACGTCCTCGGGACGGTCGCCCACGATCGTCACATGCGCCAGGTCAACCCCCAGCCCGCGCAGGCGCTCCGCCAGCCACGGCCCGTTGCGGTCGCTCACGCGGCCCGTCAGCACCTCCGTGCCCGTCACCACGACGCCCGCGCGCGGCGGCGCGGGCGTGCGCTCGCGCTCGCCGGCGGGCCGCGCGCTCACGTGCACGTCGGCAGCTGCCCCGCCGCCAGCGGCCGGCGCCCGTAGGCCTTCGTGAGCGAGTAGCCGATCGCCTGCGCCGACGGCGCCACCGTGCGCGGCACGCCGTCGACGATCATCGTCAGCGAGCTGTTGCCGAGCGTCATCACGAAGCGCCGCGCGTGGTAGGTGGGCGTGGTCTGCCCCGGCTGCAGCTCCGTGCCCGCGATCAGCCTGCGCCCGTCGTCGCCGATCAGGCACACGTACACCACGCCGCTCGCGCGCAGCGCCAGCGACACCACGCCCGCGCGCGCGCCGGCGTGGAGCGAGCGCGCGTGGTGCTTGCCGTGGCCGCGCGCGCCGTGCGAGCCGGCCGTGCGCGCGGCGCCCGTGGAGCCCGTCTGCGTGTTCGTCGAGCCGCCGCCGCCACCGGCGATCAGCAGCGCCGCCAGCGCCACGATCACCAGCCCGATCGCGCTCACCGCCGCCACGTACGCGCGCGAGGGCCCCTCGCGCGGTCCGCCGCGGGGGCCCGATCCCGTCCGCCGGCCGGGGCGCGTGCCCTGCGGGCTCGACACGATCGGCTCGAGCTGCAGCTCGCTCTGGCGCTCGTGGTGCAGGCGGTATTCCTCCACCAGCGCCTTCGCGTCGAGGTCCAGCGCCTGCGCGTACGTGCGCAGGAAGCTCTTCACGAACGTGGGGCCCGGCAACAGCCCCCACTCTTCGTTCTCCAGCGCGCGCAGGTACTTCGCGCGGATCTTCGTCTTCGCCTCGATCTCCGACACGTCGACGCGCGCGCGCATGCGCGCCTCGCGCAACGTTGCTCCGATCTCGGGCATATCAGCCAGGAAGGCTAGTCGCTGAGCGCCGAAGCGGACGAGCTGGGCTGCGCCTCCAGCGCAGCGAGCACGCGCGGCAGGTCGGCCTCGGTGATCAGCACCTGCCGCGGCTTGGAGCCTTCGTAGCCCGAGATCACGCCGCGGCGCTCCAGCATGTCGATCATGCGCCCCGCGCGCGTGTAGCCGAGGCGCAGCCTGCGCTGCAGCATCGAGGTGGAGGCCGTCTGCATCTCCGCCACCAGGCGGATCGCGTCCGCCAGCATCGGGTCCTCGTCCGGGTCGAGCCCGTCGCCGCCGTCATCCTGCGCCGCGTCCTCGCGCTCGACCTCCTCCAGCAGCTCCTCGCGCAGCTCCGGCTCGCCCTGGCGGCGCCAGCCGTCGGTCAGCTTGGCGATCTGCGACTCGTCGACGTAGGCGCCCTGGATGCGCTGCAGGCGCGAGGAGCCGACGGGGCTGAACAGCATGTCGCCCTGGCCCAGCAGCGACTCCGCGCCGTTCTGGTCGAGGATCACGCGCGAGTCGGTCTGCGAGGACACCGCGAAGGCGATGCGCGAGGGCACGTTGGCCTTGATCATGCCCGTGATCACGTCCACGCGCGGGCTCTGCGTGGCCAGCACCAGGTGGATGCCCACCGCGCGCGCCTTCTGCGCCAGGCGGATGATCGAGTCCTCCACGTCGGCCGGCGCCACCATCATCAGGTCGGCGAGCTCGTCGATCACGCAGAGGATGTAAGGGAGCGGGGCTTCGCCCCGCTTGCGGCGTGCGTCGTTGAGCTCCACCAGGCCGCGGGTGCGCGCCAGCGACATGATCCCGTAGCGGCTCTCCATCTCCTTGACCAGGTTCTGCAGCGCGTTGGCGGCCATGCGCGGGCTCGTGATCACCGGCGTCAGCAGGTGCGGGATCGACTCGTAGTGGTTCAGCTCCACCTGCTTGGGGTCCACCAGCACCAGGCGCACCTCGTGCGGCGTGGCGCGCAGCAGCACGCTCGAGAGCATCGCGTTGATCGCACCCGACTTGCCCGCGCCGGTGGTGCCGGCGACGAGGATGTGCGGCATCTTCGCCAGGTCCGCGCCGATCGCCTTGCCGGCCACGTCCTTGCCGAGCCACACCGTCAGCGGCGACCAGTCCCTCGGCGGCTCCTGGAAGACGTCGCCCAGGCGCACGATCCGCCGCTTCGCGTTCGGCACCTCCACGCCCACCGCCTGCTTGCCGGGGATCGGCGCGAGGATGCGGATGTCGGTGGCGGCCAGCGCGTAGGCCAGGTCGTCCTTCAGCTGCGCCACCTTCGCCACCTTCGTACCCGGCGCCAGGCGCAGCTCGTAGCGCGTGATGTGGGGGCCCGCCACCGTGCCGATCACCTTCGCCTGCACGCCGAAGTGCCCCAGCGCCTCCACCAGGTTCGTCGCGGTGCGCTCCTGGCCGGCCGTGTCCGGCCTGGTCTGCTCGCTGCTCGAGCGCGTCAGCAGGCGCGCCGCGTCAGGCAGCTGCCACACGTAGTCGGGGTCGTCGGTCACCGCGCCGCGCAGGCGGCCCTGCGGCGTGAGCGCGGCGGGGTCCGATGCGGCGTAGGCCACGCCGGCAACCTGCTCCTCGTCCGGCCGGCGCTCGGGCTCACGCTCCCCGGCGGCCTCCTGCGACGGGTCCTGCCCGCCGGGCGCGCCGGCCTGCGGGGGGAGCTCCTCGTCGTCCTGCTCGAGCCCCCAGTCGCGCGAGGGCGCCTCCACGTGGGTGGCCCGCACGATCAGCTCCCGCGGCTCGGGCTCCGGCGGCGTCAGCGAGCGCTCGAACGGCTGCTCCTCGCCCTCGAGCGCGGCGGCTTCCCCGTGCGCCGCGCGCCGCGCGCTCCGCTCGCGCGCGCCGCCTCGTCCCCGCACGGGGATGCGGCGCATCATCCTCGTGGTGTCGGCCACGCCGCTGCCGGTGGCGCGCAGCACGCTCGCGATCGACGCGCCCGTCAGCAGGATCGCGCCGGCGAGCGCCAGGAACACCACCAGGATGTAAACGCCCACGTCCTGCACCAGCCGGTGCGAGAGCGCGTACAGCGCCTGCCCCGCCACGCCGCCGTGCGCCTGCAGGTAGGCGCTGTGCCAGGCGGCAGCGGCCGTCGGCGAGGAGCCGCGCGGCACCGAGCTCAGCCCCAGCATGCCCGCCGCCAGCGCCAGCGTGAGCGCCGCGAACACGCACGCGGCGCCGGTGCGCAGCGGCCGCAGCGCCGGCAGCACGGGGCGCAGCAGCAGCGCCGCGCCGCCCACCGCCAGCGCCACCGGCGCCAGCGCGCGCGCGCGCCCCAGCGTCCAGCCGAGCGCCACCGCCAGGCCGTGCCCGAGACCGCCGCCCAGCGTCGCGGAGCCGCCCGCGCCGTACAGCACGAAGCCCATGAACACCCCCAGCGCCACCAGCGCCAGCCCCAGCACGTCGCGCTGGCGCTGGTCCAGCGCCGGCGCGCGCGGCAGCCAGCCGGCCAGGAGCGAGCCGCGCGAGCGTCCGCGCCGGCGTCGCCCCGAGCCCCGGCCACGCGGCGCGGACCGGCCGGCCGCGCGCGAGCGCGGGCTGGCGCGCTTGCCTGTGCGGGTGCCGGGCATCCCGCGCAACTTCGACGCCGGCGGGCCGTAACCTGCATCGCGGCCGCGCGGGCCTTACCATCGCTTTACACGCCGGCATTTACATAAAGGCCATGAACGACTTCTCACGCAGCCCGCGCGTCCTCGTGGTCGAGGACGACGAGGACATCGCCCAGGCGCTCCAGCGTTCGCTGCGCATGGAGGGGTACGAGGTCAGGACCGCCGCCGACGGCCGGGCCGCGCTGGAGCAGGGCCACGCCTTCGCCCCCGACCTGGTGATCCTCGACCTCGGCCTGCCCAAGCTCGACGGCGTGGAGGTCGCGCGCGAGCTGCGCGCCGGCGACGACGTGCCGATCCTGATGCTGACCGCGCGCGACGCCGTGGAGTCCCGCGTCGAGGGCCTCGACGCCGGCGCCGACGACTACCTGGTCAAGCCGTTCGAGCGCCAGGAGCTGCTGGCGCGCATGCGCGCGCTGCTGCGCCGCCGCCCGCCACGGGGCTCCGCGCCGCTGCGCGTGGGCGACCTGCTGCTCAACGTCGACACGCACGAGGTGCTGCGCGGCGAGCGCTCGATCGAGCTCACGCAGCGCGAGTTCGAGCTGCTCGAGTACCTGATGCGCAACGAGCGCATCGTGATCTCGCGCCAGCGCCTGCTCGACGAGGTGTGGGGCTACGACCCCTTCTCCACCACCAACACGATCGAGGTGTTCGTGTCCAACCTGCGCCGCAAGCTCGAGGCCGACGGCGAGCCGCGCCTCCTGCACACCATCAGGGGAGCCGGCTACGTCCTCCGCGCCTAGGCTGCCGCAGCCGCTGCGACGCGCCGCCGAGCGCCTGTCGGCGAGCTTCGACCGGCTGCCGATCCGCGTGCGCCTGGCCAGCGTCTCGGCGCTGCTCACGTTCGTGATCCTGTGCGTGTTCGCCGTCGGCATCGGATCGCTGACCGTGCACCGCATCCGCAACGACTTCGAGCGCGAGGTCACCGAAACCGCCAAGGAGCTGCCCGGCGACATCAAGGTGCAGGTCGACCAGCTGCACGGCAACCTCGTGATCTCGCCGCCGCTGAAGTACATCGCCGAGCCCGGCGCGGTCGTGCGCATCATGTACCTGTCCGGGCGGGTGCTCGAACAGTACCCCGCCCACGCGCCCTCGCTGGGCGCGCCGAAGGTCGGCGTCGGCACCGTGCACGGCTACCGCGTCGTCACCAGCATCGTCTCCGTGGTCAGCTCCGAACGCGCGCCGATCGGCCACCTGGTCCTGCAGTACGCGCGCAAGACCGCGCCCACCGAGCAGACCGTCAAGCGCGTCGAGCTGTTCCTGCTGCTGGGCGTGCTCGCCGGCAGCGTGTTCGCGCTGTTCGCCGGCATGGCGATCGCGCGCCGCGCGATGGCGCCGATCGCCGCGCTCACCTCCGCGGCCGCCGAGATCGCGCGCACCCGCGACCCCTCGCGCCACGTGCCCCAGCCGCACGCCGAGGACGAGGTCGCCGAGCTGGCGCACACGCTCGAGGCGATGCTGCGCGAGCTCGACGCGGCGCGCTCGGACACCGAGGCCGCGCTGGCGCGCCAGCGCCAGTTCGTGGCCGACGCCTCGCACGAGCTGCGCACGCCGCTCACCAGCGTGCTCGCCAACCTCGAGCTGCTGGCCGACACGCTGCACGGCGACCCCGGCGAGGCCGCGCGCTCGGCGCTGCGCTCCTCCCAGCGCATGCGCCGCCTGGTCGCCGACCTGCTGCTGCTGGCGCGCTCCGACGCCGCGCGCGCGGTGCCGCACGCCCCCTGCGACCTCGCCGAGATCGTGGTCGAAGCGGCCGCCGAGCTCGGCGCCGTCGGCTCCACCCATGAGATCTCCCTGGACGTGCGGCCCGCGCCCGTGATGGGCGCGCGCGACGAGCTGCACCGGCTCACCGTCAACCTGCTCGAGAACGCGCTGCGCCACACGCCGCCGGGCACCGCCATCGCCGTCAGCACGCGCACCGGCGAGGACGGCAAGGTCCGGCTGGTGGTCGAGGACGACGGCCCCGGCGTGCCGCCCGAGCTCGCGCCCACGCTGTTCGAGCGCTTCGTGCGCGGCAGCGGCGGGGCACCGAGCCGGGACGGCACGGTCGGCGGCTCCTTCGGGCTCGGCCTCGCGATCGTGCGCGCCGTCGCCGTCGGCCACGGCGGCGCGGTCAAGCTGGAGCGCCCCGCCGGCGGCGGCGCGCGCTTCGTGGTGACGCTGCCGGCGCTGCGCACCGAGCCCGCACGCGGCTCGACTGCGGCCGCCGCCACGCTCGAGCCGAGCAGGGCGCCGTAGGTCACACCTCCACGACGACGGGGAGCACCATCGGGCGGCGCCGCAGGCGGTCGTAGACCAGCTTCGCCAGGTCGTCGTGCAGCGTCTGCTGGAGCAGGTCGACCTCGCGGATCTCCTCCTCGGCGGCGCGCGCGAGCGACTGCTCGACGGTCAGGCGGATCTCCTCGACCAGCTCGTCGGCCTGGTCCAGGAACGGCACGCCGCGGAAGATCACCTCGGGGTCGGCCACCGAGCTGCCGTCCTGCTCGGCGATCGTCACCACCACCACGAAGATGCCGTCGGCGGAGAGCATGCGCCGGTCGCGCAGCGCCACGTCGGCGATCTCGCCGATCTCCACGCCGTCGACGAAGATCATGCCGGCCTGCTCGGCCGGCGCGAAGCGCGCGCCGCGCTCGTCGATCTCGAGCGGCAGGCCGTTCTCGCCCTGGAAGACGTCGCGCGGGTCGACGCCCACCGCCTCCGCCAGCTGCGCGTGCATGCGCAGGCGCTTGAAGTCGCCGTGGAAGGGCATCACGTACCGCGGCTTGACCAGGTTGAGCATCAGCTTGATCTCCTCCGCGTAGCCGTGGCCGGAGGCGTGCACCGGCGCCTCGCGCGGGGTGATCACGTCGCAGCCGATGTGGTAGAGGCGGTCGATCGTCTCGTTCACCGCGCGCTCGTTGCCCGGCACCGGCGTGGCCGAGAACACCACCGTGTCGCCCGCCTTCAGCTCCACCTGCGGGTGGTCGCGATAGGCCATGCGCCGCAGCGCCGACAGCGGCTCTCCCTGCGAGCCGGTCGAGACGATCACCACGCGCTCGTCGGGGAAGTCGCCGATCTCGCGCGCCCCCACCAGCATGCCGCCGGGGATCTCGATGTGCCCGAGCGTGCGCCCGATGCCCACGTTCTTGCGCATCGAGCGTCCCACCAGCGCCACCTTGCGATCGAGCGCGTAGGCCGCGTCGACGACCTGCTGCACGCGGTGGATGTTGGAGGCGAAGCTCGTCACCACGATCCTGCCCTCGCAGCGAGCGAACGCCTCCTCCAGGTGCGGCCCCACCCCGGACTCCGAGGGCGAGAAGCCGGGGCGGTCCACGTTGGTGGAGTCGCCGCACAGCAGCAGCACGCCCTCGCGCCCCAGCTCCGCCAGGCGCGAGACGTCCGCCGGCGGGCCGTCCACCGGCGTCTGGTCGAACTTGTAGTCGCCGGTGATCAGCACGGTGCCGAGCTCGGTGCCGAGCGCCACCGCGCTCGAGTCCGGGATCGAGTGCGTCATGTGCACCAGCTCCAGCGAGAACGGCCCCAGCTCCAGCGTCTCGCCGGGCTCGACCTCGTTCAGCTCCACGTCGCGCAGCTTGTGCTCGTCGAGCTTGGAGCGCGCCATCGCGACCGTCAGCGCGCCGGCGTAGACCGGCGGCAGCGCCTTGCCGCCGAGCTCGCGCAGCACCCACGGCAGCGCGCCGAGGTGGTCCTCGTGGCCGTGCGTCACCACGATCGCCTCGATCTCCCTGGCGCGCTCGCGCAGGTAGGAGAAGTCCGGTAGCACGAGGTCGATCCCCACCATCTCCGGCGTGGGGAAGCGCAGGCCCACGTCCACCACCACGATGCGCCCGTCGTGCTCGACGACGGTCATGTTCTTGCCTATCTCGCCCAGCCCCCCGAGGGGCAGGACCCGCAGCTTCGAGCTCACGCGGGGGTGTGGGCGGGCGGGGCCGAGAGCAGGCCGTGGCGCTCGAGCATCGCCCGCACCGCCTCGGCCTCGGCCGGCGTGGCCTCGACCAGCGGCAGGCGCACGCCGCCGACGTCGTGCCCGAGCATGTTCAGCGCGGCCTTGGTGCAGGTCGGGCTGGGGGCGAGGAACAGCGTCTCGTAGACGTCCTGCAGCGAGGCGTCGATCTCGGCCCGGTGCTCGGGCTCGTCCACCATCCTGCGCATCTCGTTGCCGACGATGTGGCTGGACACGCACACGCCGCCGGCGCCGCCGAGCTCGAGCGTGCGCGCCAGCGAGCTGTCGTCGCCGGCGTACAGCGCCAGCCCCTCGATCGGCTGGAGCTCGGCCGCGTTGGCCTGCTTGACGCCCTCGACGCCCTCGATCTGCGCCAGCTCGGCGAGCAGCTCGGGGCCGATGTTGACGCCGGTGCGGGCGGGGATGTTGTAGAGCAGGATCGGCAGCTCGGTGCAGGCGGCCACCGCTTCGTAGTGGCGCTTGAGGCCGAGCGCGCTCGGCCGGTTGTAGTACGGGGTCACGCAGATCAGCGCGTCCGGGCCGAGCGCGCTGGCGCGCTGCGAGAGCTCGATCGTGTGGCGCGTGTCGTTGGTGCCGGTGCCCGCCACGATCGTGGTGCCGGGCGGGCGCTCCTCGATCGCCAGGCCGATCAGCGCGATCTGCTCGTCGTCGGTGAGCGTGGCCGCCTCGCCGGTGGTGGCCGCCACCACGAACCCGTCCGAGCCGTTGTCCGCCAGGTGGCGCATCAGCGCCACGAAGGACTCCTCGTTGACGCGCCCGCGCTCGTCGAAGGGGGTCACGATCGCGGTCAGGATTGCGCCCAGCTCGATCATCGGCTCCAGTATCTCACGAGCGCCGCCCCTCAGAACAGCAGCTGCTCGAGCCCCACCGTGGGCGAGCGCTCGAGCGCGCCCACGCGGCGGATCGCCAGCAGCACGCCCGGCATGAACGACTCGCGCCCGGTCGTGTCGTGGCGGATCGTGAGCGTCTGCGCGCGGTCGCCGAGGATGACCTCCTGGCTGGCGATGAGGCCGGGAAGGCGCACCGAGTGGATCGGCGGCGGCTCGCCGCCGGTGGCCTGCGCCATCAGCTGCGCGGTCAGCGCGGCGGTGCCGCTCGGCGCGTCGAGCTTGCCGTCGTGATGCAGCTCCACGATCTCGGCCTTGGCCATGTGCCTGGCCGCCTCCGTCGCGAAGCGCATCATCAGCACCGCGCCGATCGCGAAGTTGGGCGCGATCAGCACGTTCGCGCGGGGGGCGCCGGCCGCGTCGCGCTCGCGCGCGGCCTGCTCCAGCGGCGCCGGGTCGAAGCCGGTGGTGCCGACCACCACGTGCACGCCGGCCCGCAGGCACTGCAGCGCGTTCTCCAGGGCGGTGTCCGGGCGCGTGAAGTCGACCACCACCTCCGCCTGCTCGAGCACGTCCGCGAGCGCCGTGTCGAGCAGCGGGTCGGCGCGCCCGGTCAAGCGCATGTCCTCGGCGCCCTGCACCGCCTCGCACACGGTCCGCCCCATGCGGCCGGCCGCGCCCGCCACGGCCACCCTGATCACCGCGCCGCTCCCGCGCCCGCGAGCGCCGCGATCGCGGCCCGGAAGTCTCCCTCGTCGGGGCCCACGCCCGCCGTGGAGAGACCGTCGGGGACGAACAGCTCCGCGGCCAGCTCGCGCAGGTGCTCGAGCTCGACCGCGTCGATGCGCTCGATCGCCTCGTCCAGCGAGAGGATCGGCATGCCGCTCAGCACTGAGGCGCCGAGCCGGCTCATGCGCGCGCCGGTGGACTCCATGCTCAGCACCATCCGCCCCTTGAGGTTCTCGCGCGAGCGCGCGAGCTCCTCGCCGCTGGCGGGGTCCTCCACGCAGCGGCGCAGCTCTGCGGCGACCACCGCGAGCGCCTCGCCGAGGTTGTCGGGGCGCGTGCCCACGTACAGCCCCACCTCGCCGGTGTGCGCGTACAGGTTGGAGAAGGTGAAGATCGAGTAGGCCAGCCCCCTGCGCTCCCGCACCTGCTGGAACAGCCGCGAGGAGGAGGTGCCGCCGAGCACGCCTTCGAGCACGCGCAGCGCGAAGCGGCGCTCGTCCTGGCGCGCCATGCCGGCGCCGCCGACGCACACGTGGTACTGCTCGGTGTCTTTCTGCTTGAAGCGCGCGCGCCGCTCGAAGCGCGGCTGCGCGCGCGCGGCCGCGCGCGCGTCGCCGGCGGCAGAGGACTCCCCCGCGTGGCCGGCGGCAGAGGGCTCGTCCGCTCCGCCGGCCGCCTCCCCGCGCCCTCCGCGGCCGTTCTCGTCGGCGCCCTGCTCGCGGCCCGCGTCGGCCGCGGCGGCCAGCGCCACGAGCGCGTCGTGGTCGACCGAGCCGGCGGCGGCGATCACCACGTTCCCGGGCCCGTAGCGCTCGGCGTGGAAGGCGCCCAGCTGCTCGCGCGTCACGGCGCGCACGCTGTCGGCCGTGCCGATCACCGGACGCCCGAGCGGGTGCTCGCCGAAGATCGCCCTGCCCAGCTCCTCGAAGGCGCGGTCCTGGGGGTCGTCTTCGTACATCGCGATCTCCTCCAGCACCACCTCGCGCTCCGCCTCGAGCTCGCCGAAGCGGGGGTGCCAGACCATGTCGCTCATCACCTCGAAGGCGCGCTCGAGGTGCCTGTCGAGCACGCGCGTGTACAGCGAGGTCGCTTCCTTGTCGGTGCCGGCGTTGACTTCGGCCCCCATCGCGTCGAAGATCTCGTCGATCTCCTGCGAGCGGAAGCGGGCGCTGCCGCGGAACAGCATGTGCTCCAGCAGGTGCGAGATGCCGGCCTGGCGCTCGCTCTCGGAGACGGAGCCCGTGCCGACCCAGAAGCCGAGGGCCGCCGAACGCACGCCCGGCACGCGTTCGCTGACCACCCGGACTCCCGAGTCGAGCGTGGTTATCCGATGCTCGGCGCTCACGCGCGCGGGCGGGGCGGCGCGGCGCTCAGTCGCGCTCACGCCCGTGACGGGGGCGTCCCGAGCCGCGCTCGCCGTCGCGTCGCCCGCGGGCGGGGTCGCGGTCCTCGCGGGCGCGCCCGTTGCTGGAGGAGCGCCCGCCGCCCTCGCGTCCGCCGCGTCCGCCGCCGCCCGCGCGGGACGGGCCGCCGACCGCGGCGAGCTCCTCCACGGTCTTGCCGGCGACGTCCGGGTCGTCGGTCAGGCGCAGGCCGATGCGCCCGCGCTCGCGGTCGACCTCGACCACGCGCACGCTCACCTCGTCGCCCTTGTTGAGCACGTCCTCGACGGTGTCCACGCGCTGGCCGGGCGCCACGTTGGAGATGTGCAGCAGCCCGTCGGTTCCCTTGGAGAGCTCGATGAAGGCGCCGAAGGTGGTGGTCTTGACGACTTTGCCGATGTACTCGTCGCCGACCTCGACCTCCTTCATCATCAACCGGATGCGCTCCACCAGCGCATCGCCGAGCTCGCCGTTGGCGGAGTACACCAGCACCTGGCCGTCGTCGTTGACGTCGATTTGGGATTCGAACTCCTCCGAGAGGGCCCTGATGGTTTCGCCGCCCTTGCCGATCAGCAGGCCGATCTGCGAGGGGTCGATCTGGATCGTCTGGATGCGCGGCGCGAACTGCGAGAGCTGCTCGCGCGGGCCGCCGATCACGTCGGCCATCTTGCCGAGGATGAACGTGCGCGCCTCCTTGGCCTGGGTGAGCGCGTCGCGCAGGATCTCGAAGGTGACGCCCGTGATCTTGATGTCCATCTGCAGCGCCGTGATGCCGCGCTCGGTGCCGGCGACCTTGAAGTCCATGTCGCCGAGGTGGTCCTCCACGCCGGCGATGTCGGTCAGCACGATGTAGTCCTCGCCCTCTTTGATCAGGCCCATCGCGATGCCCGCGACCGGGCGCTTGATCGGCACGCCGGCGTCCATCAGCGACAGCGAGGAGCCGCACACCGAGGCCATCGAGGAGGAGCCGTTGGACTCGAGGATGTCGGAGACCACGCGGATCGAGTAGGGGAACTCCTCGATCGAGGGCACCATCGGCATGAGCGCGCGCTCGGCCAGCGCGCCGTGGCCGATGTCGCGGCGCTTGACGCCGCCCATGCGCCCGGCCTCGCCGACCGAGAAGGGCGGGAAGTTGTAGTGGTGCCAGTAGTACTTTTTGGTCTCCAGGCCGAGCGTGTCGATGCGCATCTCCTCCTTGAGCGTGCCCATCGCCACGACGGAGAGCGCCTGCGTCTGCCCGCGCGTGAACAGCGCCGAGCCATGCGTCCTGGGGGTGACGCCGACTTCGATCGAGATGTCGCGGATCTCGTCCTCCGAGCGCCCGTCCGGGCGCTTCTTGTGCACCGCGATGCGCTCGCGGATGATCGACTTCTCGAGCTTGTCGAACGCGAGCTGGGCCGCGGCGCGGCGCTCCTTGGCGGCGAGCAGCTGCTCCTCGGCGGCGCCGTCGGGCGCGCTCGCGCCGTACTGCTCGAGGATCGCCTCCTCGACGGCCTTGGTCGCGTCCTGGCGCTCGAGCTTGTCCTCGACCTGCGTGGCCGCGTCGAGCGCCGCGCCGTGCGAGGCGCGGATCTGCTCGAGCAGCGCCGGGTCGACCTGGATCGGCTCGAAAACTTTCTTCTCCTTGCCGACTTTGGCGGCGAGGTCGCGCTGCAGCGCGCACAGCTTCTTGATCGCGTCGTGGGCGATGTCGAGCGCGTCGAGGATCTCCGCCTCGGGGATCTCGTTGGCGCCGGCCTCGACCATCAGGATCGCCTCCTCGGTGCCGGCCACGATCAGGTCGAGGTCCGAGGCGTTCCCCTTGTCGGAGCCCGCGCCCGCGGCGGCGGAGGCGGGGGCGAGGTCCGCCTCCGGGGGGTTGACCACGAAGTCGCCGTCGATCTTGCCGATGCGCACCGCGCCCACCGGCGTGGGCAGCGGGATGTCGGAGATCATCAGCGCGGCGGACGCGCCGTTCATGGCGAGGATGTCGTAGGGGTGCACGTGGTCGATCGACAGCGGGATCGCCACCAGCTGGGTGTCGTAGCGCCAGTCCTTGGGGAACAGCGGGCGGATCGGGCGGTCGATCATGCGCGCGGTGAGCGTGCCCTTCTCGCCGGGGCGCCCCTCGCGCTTGAAGAACGAGCCGGGGATTTTCCCGGCGGCGTACATGCGCTCCTCGACGTCCACGGTCAAGGGCATGAAGTCGGTGTCGCGGATGCCGCCCGCGACGGCGGTGCACAGCACCATCGTGTCGCCCTGACGGACGACGACCGCGCCGGAGGCCTGCTTGGCCATCCTCCCGGTCTCGAACGAGATCTCGCTGCCTGCGATCTCCACGGAGATCCGGGTAACGGAGTCACTGCTCATGTTCACTGCCTTCCTGTCCCGCCCGTCGGTCGGCGGTCCGATTCTCTTTTCTCTTTCCCGAACGGACGGAGCTTAGCGGAGAGCGCGCCAGCTCCGGGCCGCGCCGGCGGCGGCGCCCGGCCCGCGGGGGCGCGGCGCGCGCCAGCGCGAAGGCGCGCGCGGGCGTGCCGGGCGCGACCACCGCCACGGCTGCGCTACTTCCTGAGGCCGAGCTCTTTGATGAGGGCGCGGTAGCCCTCGAGGTCCCGCCGCTGCAGGTAGTCGAGGAAGCGCCGCCGGCGCCCGACCAGCATCAGCAGGCCGCGGCGGGAGTGGTGGTCTTTGCCCTGCGCGCGCAGGTGGTCGGTGAGGTGGTTGATGCGCTCCGTCAGCAGGGCGATCTGGACCTTGGTGTTGCCGGTGTCCTGCTCGCCGGCGCCGAACCTGGCGGCGATCTCCCGCTTGCGCTCGCTCGTAATCGCGCTCATCGCCGCAGCACCGTAGCAGACGCCTGCGCGCCTCAGGCCCGCGCGGCGGCGATCTCGCGGCTGCGCTGCACGTCGAGGCGCATCTGCTCGACCAGCGCGGCGGGGTCCTCGAAGCGGCGCTCGCCGCGCAGGCGCTCGAGGAACTCCAGGCGCAGCTGCTGGCCGTAGAGGTCGCCGTCGAAGTCCAGCAGGAAGGCCTCGATCAGCTCGCCGCGGCCGGTGACGAAGGTGGGGCGCACGCCGATGCTGACGGCGGCGGCGATCGCGCGGAAGCCCGCGCCGTGGGCGAGGCACGCGTACACGCCGTGGCCGGGGCAGGCCAGCGCCTCGTCGGGCACGAGGTTGGCGGTGGGGAAGCCGAGCTCGCGCCCGCGCTCGTCGCCGTGCACCACCTCGCCGCGCAGCTGGAAGCGGTCGCCGAGCAGGCGGTTGGCCTCGACGATCTCGCCGGAGGCGATCAGGCCGCGGATGCGGCTGGAGGAGACGATCTCGCCGTCGAGTTCCAGCAGCGGGTGCACGGCCGCCTCGAAACGGCCGTCGCCGGCGAGCATGGCGGCGTCGCCCTGGGCCTTGTGGCCGAAGCGGAAGTTCTCCCCCACCGACACCTGGCGCGCGCCGAGCGCGCGCACCAGCACGTTCTCGACGAACTCGGCGGCGGAGCGGCCGGCGAACTCGCGGTCGAACGGGATCACGATCAGCTCCTGCACGCCGAGCGAGTCGATCAGCTCGGCCTTGCGCGCGAGCGTGGTGAGCAGCTTGGGGGTGTGCTGCGGCGCCACCACCGAGACCGGGTGCGGCTCGAACGTGAGCACGCTGTCGGAGCCGTCGATGACCTCGCGGTGGGCGAGGTGCACGCCGTCGAAGGTGCCGACCGCGACCTTGCGCCCCCGTCCGCGCTCGACCTCGCCCAGAGCAGTGACCTTCACGGCCGCACAGCCTATTGCGAGCCGCCGGCGCGGGCATGGCCGGCGGCGAGCTCGAGCGCGCCCTCGAGCTCGATCAGCGGCGGCGCCCAGCTCGCGCCGCGCTGCGGCGGCGCGACCGCGCCGGCGACCTCGAAGGGCCCGATCGCGGTGCGCCTGAGCTCCAGGCAGTAGGCGTCGCCGAGGTCGGCGATCAGCGAGCGCACGTATGTGCCGGAGCCGCATTCGATCGCATAACCGGCGCGGGGCAGCTGCTCGAGCGCGGCGTGCGCGGGGTCGGGCGGGTCGGGCTCGCGCCAGCGCTGCTCGAAGCTGTGCACCGCGACGACGCGCTCGGGCAGCTCGAAGCGCTCGCCGCGGCGGGCGCGCTTGTAGGCGCGCTCGCCGCCCACCTTCACGGCAGAGTGCGCGGGCGGGCGCTGGCGCACCGCGCCGGTGGGCAGCACGGGCTCGAGCGCCGGCAGCCGCCCGGTCACCGTGACCTCGCCCTCGGGGTCGCCGGTGCTCGAGACGGCGCCGAGCCGCGCCACCGTCTCGTAGCGCTTGGGCAGCGCCATCAGCAGGCTCTGCGCCTTGGTGGCGCGTCCCACCAGCACGATCAACAGGCCGGTGGCGAAGGGGTCGAGCGTGCCGGCGTGGCCGGTGCGCGCGCCGCCGAGCGCGCGGCGCACGGCGGCGACGGCGTCGTGGGAGGTGATGCCGGCGGGCTTGTCGACCAGCAGCACGCCGTCGCTCACGTGGGTCTCCCGCCGATCCCCGTGCGCACCCCGCCGCGACGCTAGGCGAGCGTGGGCGTGGGCCTGCCGTCCGAGGAGGGGTGCAGCTGCGCGGCGATCGCCTCGCGCAGGAACGCGATCAGCTCGCCCACCTCGAGCGTGGTGGTGAAGCCGGCGGCGCGGCGGTGCCCGCCGCCGCCCTGCGCGCGCGCGATCACGGACACGTCGACGTCGTCGTCGGTGGCGCGCAAAGAGACTTTGTGCTGGCCCTTGCGCTCCCCGCCGGAGAGCTCGCGCACGAGCGCGGCCACCTTCGTGCCCTGCACTGCGCGCAGCTGGTCGATGATGCCCTCGGAGTAGCTGTCTTCGGCCTCGGCGCGCGCGAAGTCCTCGGCGCTGAGCGCGGCCAGCGTGAGCTCGCCGCCGTCGAAGCGCTGCAGCCGCCCGAGCGCGAGGCCGAGCAGCGTGAGCTTGCCGATCGGCATGCCCTCGTACAGCTGCCTGTACACGCCGCCGGCGTCCACGCCGGCTTCGATCAGCTCGGCGGCCATCAGGTGCGCGCGCGCGGTGGTGTTCTCGTACATGAAGCGCCCGGTGTCGGTGATCAGGCCGATGTACAGCGCCTGCGCCACGTCGGGGCTCGGCTCGAGCCCGAGCCCGTGCATCAGCTCCCACACGATCTCGGCGGTGCAGGAGGCGTCGGGCACGACCAGGTTGACGGTGCCGAAGCGCGTGTTGTCGTGGTGGTGGTCGATGTTGAGCAGGTGCGCGCCGTCGCGCAGCACGCTGGCCGAGTTGCGGTCGATGTTGCCGCAGTCGAGGAACACCACGGTGCGCGTGGACACGTCCGGCGGCGGCGTCTGGATCAGCCCGTCGAGCGCGAAGAAGCGGTACTCGTGCGGCAGCGGCAGCTCGGCGGGCGAGATGAACATGCGCGCGTCCTTGCCGAGCGCGCGCAGCAGCCCGTGCATCGCCACCAGCGAGCCGAGCGCGTCGCCGTCGGGGCCCTCGTGCGTGGCGAGCACGAAGCGCTCGTCCTCGCGCAGGTGCGCGAGCACCTGCGCGCGCGCCGCCTGGACGTCTTGCGCGCTCACCCTCGCTCCCCCTCGTCCCCCGCGGAGCCGGCGGCCGGCTCGGCGATCAGCCGCTCCAGCCTCATCGCGCGCTCCGCGGTGTCGTCGTAGGCGAACTCGAGCGTGGGCGTGCGCTTCAGGTGCAGCTGCGCGGCCACGCGCGCCTGCAGGTAGCCGTGCGCGCTGCGCAGTCCCGCCAGCGTGGCTTCGCGCTCGGCCGGCCGGGCGGAGCCGCCGCGCTCGCCGAGCACGCTCACGTACACGCGCGCGTGGCTCAGGTCCGGGCTGGTCTTGACGTCGGTAACGGTTGTAAATCCCACTCGCGGGTCCTTCAGCTCCCCTGCCACGGCGTCGCCCAGCACCTGCCGGATCGCCTCGTCGACCCGGCGCATCCGCCCTGTGCTCATCCTACCCCTCCATTTCCGCGCCGCGACCCGCGTCCCTGCACAACTGTCCTGAGACTCGAGGACCAAGCGAGGCAAGGACGCAGCGAGGAAGTGTGCTCTGCACATGAGCGAGCGAGGACGCCGCCTCGCGCCGGTCATCGTGGCTCAGGACGAGAGCTCACGCTCCACTTGGCGGGTCTCGTAGGTCTCGAGCACGTCGCCCTCGCGCAGGTCCTGGAAGTTGGTGAGCACGATCCCGCACTCGAAGCCGCTGGCGACCTCGCGCACGTCGTCGTTGAAGCGGCGCAGGCTGTCGATGGTGGTGTCGTAGATGACGGTGCCGTCGCGCACCACGCGCACGCGCGCGCCGCGCGTGACCTTGCCCTCGCTGACGAACGAGCCGGCGATCGTGCCGATGCGGGAGGCTTTGAACAGCTGGCGCACCTCGGCCTGCCCGAGCGGCGTCTCGACCTCTTCGGGGGCGAGCATGCCCTGCATGGCTGCGCGCAGCTCGTCGATCGCGCGGTAGATCACCGAGTAGGAGCGGATCTCCACCCCCTCGCGCTCGGCGACGTGGCGGGCGTCGCCGACGGGCCTTACGTTGAAGGCCAGGATCACGCCCTCGGAGGCGGCGGCGAGCATCACGTCGGACTCGTTGATGCCGCCGACGCCGCGATGGATGATGTTGACCTGCACCTCCTGCTGGGGGAGCTTGGCGATCTCGTCCTCGATCGCCTCGAGCGAGCCCGCGACGTCGGCCTTGAGCACCAGCCCGAGCTCCTTGACGGCGCCCTCCTGGGCGAGCTTGAAGACGTCCTCCAGCGAGACCTTGCGTCCTGAGCGCCGTGCGAGCGCCTCGGTCTTCAGGCGGTTGGCGCGCTCGCCCGCTAGCTGGCGGGCGCGACGCTCGTTCTCGACCACGCGCACGAGCTCGCCGGCCTCGGGCACGCCGTCGAAGCCGAGCACCTCGACGGGCTGGCCGGGCGTGGCGCGCCTCATTTTGGCGCCGGTGAAGTCGTGCATGGCGCGCACGCGCCCGAAGTGGGCGCCGGCCACGAGCGCGTCGCCGACGCGCAGCGTGCCGCGTTGGATCAGGATCGTGACGACCGGGCCGCGTCCGGGGTCGAGCTTGGACTCGATCACGGTGCCGGAGGCGTCGGTCTCGCTGTTGGCGCGCAGCTCCTCGAGGTCGGAGACCACCTGGATCGTCTCGAGCAGCGTGTCGAGGCCCTGGTGGGTCTTGGCGGAGACGTCGACGAACTCGGTCTCGCCGCCCCATTCGGAGGGCTGCAGTCCGTGCTGGGTCATCTCGGTGCGCACGCGCTCGGGCTGCGCGCCCTCCTTGTCGATCTTGTTGACCGCGACGATGATCGGCACTTCGGCCGCCTTGGCGTGGTCGATCGCCTCCTCGGTCTGCGGCTTGACGCCGTCGTCCGCGGCGACCACGATCACGGCCACGTCGGTGACGCGCGCGCCGCGCGCGCGCATCGCCGTGAACGCCTCGTGGCCGGGGGTGTCGAGGAAGGTGATCTCCTTCTCGGCGTGGTGGACCTGGTAGGCGCCGATGTGCTGGGTGATGCCGCCGGCCTCGCCGGCCACCACCTCGGTCTCGCGGATCGCGTCCAGCAGCGAGGTCTTGCCGTGGTCTACGTGGCCCATGATCGTGACCACCGGCGGACGCTCGATCAGATCGTCCTCGGAGTCCTGGTAGACGGGCTCGACCTCCACGTCGTCGGCAGCGTGCACGAGCTCGATCTGCTTGTCGAACTCGTCCGCGAGCACCTGGATGGCGTCGTCGGAGAGGGTCTGCGTGAGCGTCGCCATCTCGCCCAGCGACATCAGCTTCTTGATCACCTCGGGCACCGCCACGCCCAGGTACTCGGCCACGTCCTTGACGGTCGAGCCGGAGTTGACGCGGATCACGTCGGTGGCCTCGAGCGCGGTGTTGTCGATCGGCGCGATCGTCTCGTCGTAGGTGCCGCGGCGCCGGCGCCCGCGTCGGGGCCGCCGCTGCGGCGTGTTGGGCGGCCCGCCGGAGCCTGGCTGCTGGCGGCGCGAGGCCTGCGAGTCGATCACCACGCGCCGGCGCCCGCCCGGACCGACCTCGCCGGGGGTGCGCTCGCCGGTGCGCGAGTCGCGCGTGGGGCGCACGCGCTCGCCGTGGGCGGGGGGCGCGGCGGGGGCCGCGGGCGCAGCGCTGCCGGCGGGCGCAGCGGACGCGGCGGGCGCCGCAGGCGCCGCGGGCGCAGCGCCGGTGCGCGTCGGTGCGCCGGCAGGCGCGGGTGCGGCGGGTGCGGGCTTGGCGGGGGGCGCGGGCATCGGTGGCGGCGCCGGCTTGGCGGCGGCGGGGGCGCCCGCCGGAGCGCTCGCGCGGGCCGCGGCGCTCGCCTCGCCCGAGCCCACGGGCGACCCCGCGGCGGTGGGCGCGGCGGCGGCCGGCGGCGAGCCGGCTGCCTTGGCGGGGGCGGCGGCCTTGGCGGGGGCAGGCTTGGCTGGTGGCGCGGGCGCGCCGGGCTTGGCGGGCGCGCCGTTGGAGCTGGCGGCGGCGCCGGCGCCGAGCGCCTTCAGCGCGGCGTCCTCCTCGACCGAGGAGGCGGCGGCCTTCGCCTCCACGCCGGCGGCGTGCAGCTTCTCGAGCAGCTCCTTGCTGGAGATGCCCTGCTCCTTGGCGATTTCGTGCACGCGCTTCTTGCTCATCGGCTCACCGATTCTACGAACTCGCGGTCGAGCGTCACGGCGCAGCGCAGCGCGCGCGCGATCCCGCCGCGCCGCAGCGCGCGCTCGAGGCAGGCGCGCTCCACGGGCGCGTGCGCGGAGGCCTGCGGGGGGCGGCAGAGATAGGCGCCGCGGCCGGGCATGCGCGCCTCGGGATCGGCCACCGCGCGCCTGCGCCCGCCGGCCTGCGGCGGCGCTGCGACGATGCGCAGGAGCTCCGACTTAGCTGCGATGCGCCCGCAGCCGACGCAGCGCCGGCGGGGCTCGTGCGAGCCTATGTCGCCTGCTCCTCCTCGCCCTGTGGGGACGAGGTCGCGGCCTGCTCGACCGGCGCGTCGGCCTCGCCGGCGGCGAGGTCGGCGACGTCGTCGCTGGCGATGTTGGCGAGCGCCTGGTGGCTCTCGATGCCGCAGTAGCGCGAGCCGGGCAGCGCGGCGTTGGGGCAGCGCCGCCCGTTGGAGAGGATCGCGGCGCAGCGGCCGGAGACCTCCTCCTCCTCGTAGCCCGCTTCTGCCTCCTCGGCGGCGAACTCGGTCTCGGAGCGGATGTCGACGCGCCAGCCGGTGAGGCGGGCGGCCAGGCGCGCGTTCTGGCCCTCGCGGCCGATCGCCAGCGAGAGCTGGTCGTCGGGCACGATCACCGTTGCCTGCTTGGCGTCGTCGTCGACCAGCACCTCGCGCACGCGCGCGGGCGAGAGCGCCTTGGCGACGAAGCGCGCGGGCTCGTCGTTGAAGGGGATGATGTCGATCTTCTCGCCGCGCAGCTCGGAGACGACCATGCGCACGCGCGAGCCGCGCGGGCCGACGCACGCGCCGACGGGGTCTACGCCGTCGGTGTGCGAGATGACGGCGATCTTCGAGCGGTAGCCGGGCTCGCGCGCGACGTTGGCGATCTCGACGAGGCCGTCGGCGATCTCGGGGACCTCGAGCTCGAACAGCTTCTTGATCAGCTCGGGGTCGCGCCGGGAGACGATGATCGCTGGTCCCTTGGTGGAGGGCGAGACCTCCTTGATGACGGCCTTGATCCGCTGCGAGTGGTCGTAGCGCTCGCCGTCGACCTGCTCGGACTTGGGCAGCAGCGCCTCGACGCGTTCGCGCAGCTGCACGAGCGTGTAGCGCGAGTCG
>Ga0335072_10002479_pt1 | contig 28631 bp, 25 predicted proteins | sample Lox_Sample_21_FD_206725 | JGI IMG/M metagenome (GOLD analysis project Ga0335072, IMG submission 206725) | Soil microbial communities from Loxahatchee National Wildlife Refuge, Florida, United States - Lox_Sample_2.1 | ecosystem: Environmental > Terrestrial > Soil > Wetlands | place: USA... | reverse complement strand
CCTGGCGCCGGATCGCGCCGACGCCGGTTGCGAACGCCAGATGCTAAGCGGCGAGGATGGGAGATTCCTGTTCCGCGGTTTAGCGCCGGGGAAATACAGACTATCGATCGACGGCCTGGACAATTCTACTCAAACGCTGGAGTTGCACGAAGGCGAGAAGGCCACTCAGGATTTAAGAACTGGGAAGTGACGGCGGGTGAAACCCATTCCGGCGGGAATGCATCGATAAGAACAAATGCGCCTGTTCGCCGGTCTGATGATTACAATTGCGGGTCTGGCACAGACCGACACATTAAAGCTACCGCCGGTCAGAACGTCGATTACGCTCGAAGGCCAGCCCGTGATGGTCGCGGTTTGGGGCTCGGTTTCAACGGCGCATCTGTCTGCCACGGTGGACCTCGGTGATTTTCAGGACCATCTCACGCCGATTCTGGCGGCGCAATTGAACCGCTCGGAAAAGTGCGGCGAGCGGCTTGCCGTGAAAAAGGCAACGCTCGCACCTTCCGGCTTGCTTTCGGCGAACGTGCATTTTGAGCGTTATGCCTGCGCCAAGGCGTTTGGGAAGGAGATCGTCAAGCGAGTAGTGGGCGGCGATGCCGTGGTAGAAGTGGTTCTCACTCCGACGGTGGCCGACAACCACATCGGCATGAACGCCGAGGTGCGCAAGATCGACGCCGATGGCTCGTTGGGCGAGGCCTTGCGCTCGGGCTCGTTCGGCGATTCCCTCCGGCAGAAGATTGCCGCTAATATCGAATCGTCGGTGCGTAAATCGGCGGATTTGAAAACCGCGCTCCCAGCGGAACTGGACAACGTGCTGGCGCTCAAAAAGGTGCGGTTCGCCGATGGCGGCTCGGGACGGCTCTGGCTCGAAATCGAGGGCGACGTGCGGTTGAATGCCGGGCAACTACAGAGTTTCAGCAGAGAAGTCAGCCATCGATAAGTTGCCTGCCCGCCGGCTACTTCGCGGCGATCTGCCGTAGTACATACGGCAGGATGCCGCCGTTGCGGTAGTATTCTACCTCTTGCGGCGTATCCACCCTCACCAGCGCGGTGAAGGTCTTTTGGCTGCCATCGTCCGACACAGCGCGCACCGTCGCCTTGCGCCCGCCGCCGTTCAGCGACGCTTTCACGCCCTCTATAGAGAAAGTCTCCTTGCCGCTGAGACCCAGGGAAGCGGCATTTTCGCCCGCGGGGAATTGCAGCGGCAGCACGCCCATCCCGACCAGGTTGCTGCGATGGATGCGCTCGAAACTCTCGGCGATCACGGCGCGCACGCCGAGCAGCATCACGCCCTTTGCCGCCCAATCGCGCGAAGAACCGGAGCCGTATTCTTTGCCCGCCAGAATCACCAGCGGCACGCCGTCCTTCTGATACCGAAGAGAGGCGTCGTAGATGAACATCTGCTCGCCATCGGGCATGTGGCGAGTCCAACCGCCTTCCGTCCCCGGCGCGAGTTGATTGCGCAGACGGATGTTGGCGAGGGTTCCGCGCACCATCACTTCGTGGTTGCCGCGGCGCGCGCCGTAAGAGTTGAAATCCACCGGCTGCACGCCCTGCGAAATCAAATACCGGCCGGCGGGACTGTCCTTGGGGATGGACCCGGCGGGCGAAATGTGGTCGGTGGTAACGGAATCGCCTAGCAGCGCCAGCGCGCGCATGCCCGTGAGGTCTTTTACCGACGTTTCAGGGTCGACCATGGCATCGAAATACGGCGGGCGCTTAATGTAAGTGGATTTCTCCTCCCACTGATAAATATTCCCCGCCGGAATCGACATGCCCTTCCAGTTGGCGTCGCCATCAAAGGCGCGCTCGTATTCGTGGCGGAACATTTCCTGATCGATGGAGGCGCGGACAGTTTCGGTCACTTCCTGATTGGAGGGCCAGATATCGCGCAGGTATACGGGATGGCCGTCTTTGCCCTTGCCGAGCGGGTCGTTCGCCAGGTCGATATCCATGGTGCCGGCGAGCGCATACGCCACCACCAGCGGCGGCGAAGCGAGATAGTTGGCCTTCACCTGCGCGTTGATGCGGCCTTCGAAATTGCGGTTGCCGCTCAATACCGCGGCCACCACCAGGTTCTCTTTGGCTACGGCCTGCGAAATCGGTTCAGGCAGGGGGCCGCTGTTCCCGATGCAGGTGGTGCATCCGAAGCCGACCAGGTGGAAATTCAGAGCTTCCAGGTACTCGATCAGGCCGGCCTTGCGGTAATAATCGATAACCACTTTCGACCCCGGAGCGAGGCTGGTTTTGACCCACGGCTTGGCTTTCAGTCCACGCTTCACGGCGTTTTTGGCGACCAGCCCGGCCGCCAGCATAACCGAAGGATTCGAAGTATTGGTGCAACTGGTAATGGCTGCGATGACCACGGAACCGTCGTGAATGCTGACGGAATGCCCATCGATTTGCGCCGTCGCCGTCTTTTCAGGCCCCGGGAAGGCCGCGTGGAAATTCTTTTTCACCTCGGGGAGTTCGACGCGGTCCTGCGGCCGTTTGGGGCCGGCCATGGAAGGCGTGACCGCGGCGAGATCGAGTTCGAGCGTGTCGGTGTAGGCGGGGTCGGGAGTCTGGTCGGTGCGGAAGAGGCCTTGCTCCTTGGTGTAAGCTTCCACCAGCGCGATCAGGCCGGGATCGCGATTGCTGAACTTGAGGTAGCCGAGGGTTTCCTGGTCGACCGGGAAGAATCCCATGGTGGCGCCATATTCGGGCGCCATGTTGGCGACGGTGGCGCGATCGGCCAGGCTCAGCGCGCTCAGCCCGGTGCCATAGAACTCCACAAACTTTCCTACCACGCCCTTCTTGCGCAATATTTGCGTAATGACAAGGACCAGGTCCGTTGCGGTGCAGCCTTCGTGTAGCTTGCCGTGCAGCTTGAATCCCACCACGGGCGGGAGCAGCATGGAAACCGGCTGCCCCAGCATGCAGGCTTCGGCCTCGATTCCGCCGACGCCCCAGCCCAGCACGCCGAGGCCGTTGACCATAGTGGTGTGGGAATCGGTGCCGACCACCGAATCGGGGTAAGCCTGGCCATTGCCGCGGAAGACGACCGGTGCCAGATATTCCAGATTCACCTGGTGGACGATGCCGGTATCGGGCGGGACTACGCGGAAGTTGCGGAAAGCCGTCTGGCCCCAGCGCAGGAGCATGTAGCGCTCGCGATTGCGCTGGAATTCCAGCGCCGCATTGAGATCGAAAGCCTGCGCGGAGCCGAAACTATCCACCTGCACGGAGTGGTCGATCACCAGGTCGGCAGGCAGCAGAGGATTGGCGCGGTTGGGATCCGACCCCATGGCTGCGAGAGCATCGCGCATAGCCGCGAGATCTACCACACACGGTACGCCGGTGAAATCCTGGAGCAGCACGCGCGCGGGCATAAAGCTGATTTCCTTGGTATTGGCGCCCTCGCCGCGCGCTACCAGGGCAACGTCATCCGCCAGCACCCGCTTGCCGTCTTCGTTGCGGAGCAGGTTTTCGAGCAGAATCTTAATGGAAAATGGAAGACGGTCCACGCTTCCCAGGCCCCTCTCAGCGAGCGAGGCCAGGCGGAAATACTCGTATTCGCTGTTACCGGCGCGCAACTTGGCCGCCGCACCAAAACTATTCTTTGCCATTAATTCGATTATAAATGTCTGGCTGGGGAATCTTTAAATGGAGCCGGTGAAATTAGGGAGTGGTTTGTAAAACTCAGGCATCCCAAACCGACTCGCTGGAATTGCCGCCATGATGCAGGGGAGTTTTTACGAGTTTTGCTGAAAATAAAGGGGCTGTCCAAATTTTCCCGCGCACCGGCGCGCGGAATTGGCGCCCAAGCGGGTTCAGCCACTGGAATTAAAGACGCCCGGCCAATTTGCCGATCTGTTTCACGTGGCATCTCTCCCGGATACCCCGGCGGTTCATGATCCGGCTGCATTGGCGGCTTTGGTGCGGGATTTCGATCGCGAGCCGGTCGCCAGCCGTCAGCGCATCAGCGGCATTTTGCAGCGCCAGCCGGAGTTGTTTTACAGTCTGGCGATCGAGCTTCTGCGGGATGACGTCGCGTCGAGGGCGTCGCGATTCCTGGTGGAGCTGCTCATTTCCGGAGGGCTCTTATTCCGGGCGCTTTGCGATCCGGAACTGGGCCGCGAACAAGCTTCGGAGTTGGCGCGCCTGGCACAGGCGGGCGATCCCGCCGTGGGCGTTCAACTCGCGCGGCAGCTTGCCGATGCCGCCGGCGCGGAGTCGATCCTGGCACACGAAATGGCGGAACGCCTGCTCGAAATCCTCGCCGAGATCTCCGACGGAAAGCATCTTTTGCCTTCCTTGATGCGCCTGCTGCGCAATGCCGATCCCTATTTAAGGTCCAAAGTGGTGTTGCTGATCGGGCGCAGTGGCGGAAGCCTCAAGTGGATCAAAAAGCGGTTACAGGAGTCCGACACCCGGGTGCGCGCCAATGCCATAGAGGCGGCGTGGGGAATCGATACGCCGGAGGCGCGGGAACTGCTCGGCTGGGCAGCGCGCGATACGAACAATCGCGTGGCCGGGAATGCGCTGCTAGGCTTGTACCGTTTGGGGGAGTGCTCTCCGCTGGCGGAGTTGGCCAAAATGGCTTCGCACGATTCCACCGCGTTCCGCCGGACAGCGGCCTGGGCCATGGGCGAAACGGCAGATCCCCGCTTCACGGAAGTGTTGGGCCGCATGATCGGCGATAGCAACCCTTCGGTTCGCAAGATGGCCTTCGCCGCGATTCGGCGAGTCCGCGAGGCGATGGCCCATGGTTCCCAGTTGCCGCAATGGCAGGTGGCGGCCGACGCGGGTCCCAGGGACGCCCGCACCGGCGAACGCCGGATCCCGGTGGCTATCGCACTTGACGATGGCCGTGAATGTCGGCGAGTGTTGCCGGCGCAGTTCCTGTTGACGGAAAACGGACAGGTAGTCTGGTCCTATCGCGTTTTAGAGAAAATGCCGCCCGGGCCTATGGCGGTGCTGTTTCTCTTTCCCCGGAATCTGGGCCAACGGTGGGATGACGCCACGCTGCGATGCCTCCGGTGGAAACGAAGCACGGACCTTTGGTCGACTGTTCCCTTTTCCGGCACCGACGATGACGCGGATTCCATCGATCTCGAATTGCCGGGTTTCATTGCCAGTGCGGCCGAGGCTGCGCGGGCTTTACAGCGAACGCCCAGGCGGACCGATTGCACGGGATTCTGGAGCGCTATCAGGCGTGCGATTCTGCCGGGCAGTGCCGGGGTGCCGGGACGGAGGCACCTGATCGTGCTTGCACCGGAGGGAGTAGGCGGCAACGGCGACGAGAATTTAATCGCGGCGGTCCGGGCGTCGCGAGCATCGCTGCGAGTGATCAGCGCCTGCGAGAATGTCGCGCTGCGGGAGTTTTGCCACCGGGTCGAAGGCCACTTCCATAAGCTGGCAGACAACTCGCCTGTCGACGAGGCCGTTTCCTCGGTTTATCTCAGTTTGCTGGCGCGTTATGAAATCCGATATCCGGCGGCCGCCGATGCCGCCGCGCTGAAGATTCGCGTGCAAACGCCGGACGGGTGGGGCGAGACGACGCTGGGACTGTAGCGAGGCCAAACCAGCTCGCCCTTTTTCGGGCTCCTGGCCTCCGCCTCCCGGCCTCCTGCCTTTACACAGTCTTTTCGAAAATGGTGTACGTTTTGGACGGCTTGCTGCCCATCAATTCGCCCAGCCGCAAGACCAGGACGTTGTCTTCGAGAATCCATCCGAGGTCGCAATACTGGTATCCGCGTTTCTGGGCATACTGCTTGGCTTTCCAAATCAATACGCCGTCCAGTCCCAGCTTGCGGAACTTCCTCTTCACTCCCAGATAGCCGAGACGGAACCCCCGAACGCTGCCCTTGCCGAGCACCATCTTGGCCGCACGGAGTAGTTCCGCCCGCCGCATTCCGGGAATCGGTGTCAGTTTTTCGGCCACGTTGGGCACTCCTCCGAAGAATGCGGCCAGTTCTCCCTTCACGTAAATGAACAGGAAGAGATTCTTGTCCACAATCAACTGCATGTCCTCGCAAATGCGGTAGAACTCGTCCTGCTCGAAGGGAACGAACCCCCAATTGTCGTTCCACGCGTCGTTGTACACATCGAGCATCTCGGCTTTGCGCTCCTTGAGCGGGCGCTTTCCCCAGTCTTCGATGGTGATCCCGTAGCGGTTGATGATCTTCTGCCCGAGCCGCTGGAGCTTGTCTTCAATGGGCCTCTGGACCTCCGTCTCCCATGACACTACGCGCTTGACCGGCGCCAAGCCGGCGCTTTTGAGAAGCGGTTCGTAATAGGGCTTAGAGTAATGGTAGTAGATCACCGGCCGAGAATCGAAGCCCGCGGTGAGGATGCCGGGGGTAGCTTCGTTCACCGGGAAATTCTGCGGGCCGCGGATCGTCGTCATGCCCTGGGCCTTGAGCCATTTCCCGGCAGCGCTGACCAGTGCCTGGCAGACCGCGGGATCGTCGATTGACTCGAATTGACCGAAGAATCCGACCTTGTCCTTCCAGTGCTTATTGTGGTTGTGGTTTACGAACGCGTTGCAGCGGCCAACCATCTTTCCGCCGCTTTTCGCCAGAAACATTCGCATATCGGCATGTTTGAGGAACAGGTTGATCGGTTCGAAAAAACCGACCATGCCGATCAGGTGGAATCCCAGATATTCGTAGTCCAGAAGCGGAATATACTGCGGATCGTTTTCGTAATGGCTCCAGTGGAAATCCACGAACTGGCGGAGGAGTTTCCTGTCGTCGCTGGTCCGGTACCCGAATTCGACGACTTCAACGGCGGCTCCTCTGGACGGCGCGCTAGTGGGACTACTCATGAAAGGCTCCTGGACGCATCTGAAATTGCTTCAGTAAATTGTACCGTCTCCGGCGGCGATTTTGGACGGGAGCGGGACAAGCCCGCTACCAGCGGATTTTTTCGGGGAAGAACTCGGCGATGAGCTCCCGGTAATACGGTTCGAGCCGCACCGGGTCGGGCCTTTGGTGAGATTTCGAGTACAGGTCGAATGGGTTGAACCGCTGCACCCATTGAAACATCTCGACATCGTGACCGTTCATGAGATGTCCGTAAGCCTGCTCCCGGTGCCCGGGATAGAAGCTGTGGTAGCGGATCATGTACTGGGCTTCTTCGGGCAGATAGGCGCGGGTCACGTGATAAAGATACTCGTCGTGGCCCCATGACAGGCAGACCTTGTCGAGCCCGCAGTTCGGTTCATAAATGCCGCATGGAGTCTGGTACTCGGGCGCGTGCGAGTCGGGGTTCGCCGCAAAGAATTCGTGGAAGACGATCTTGTCGCTGAACGCGCAGCCCAGGGGAAAGGTATCGCCCACGACGGCCCATTGCGGCTCTCCCCACAGCCACAGCACTTTTCCCAGATCGTGGATGAATCCCGTCAGTTGGAACCATCGCGGATGACCGGCGGCGCGAATGGCTTCGGCGGCCTGGAGACTATGTTCGATCTGGCTGAGGTCCGTATCGGGATCGCTATCGTCCACCAGTTGGTTGAGGTTTTCCATCATCTCCCAAATACCTGCCTGCGCGTAGTTCAAGCCGAGCCACTGGCGGCGCTTTCCCTGTGCGAAGGCGAGCGTTTGATTGGTGTGGTTGAGCCGGTAGAATTCGCGCACGGCCGGCGAGACCTTGTGGTCATATTGCCGGAACTCATTTGGTTTCCGGTTCGGATCGTAGCGCGCCCGGACACTGTCGTCCCATTCGTCCAGGTTGTGTAAAGGGAGGCCCGGCCCCTCGCTGGGATTCATCGATGATTACCTCTGTCCGCCATTATCGTACGGAACTTTAACGGCGAGCATTTCCCGCGAAGCTCTGGTCGTCCGAGGGTGTGGAAACATACCGGGCGGGGGGCGTGCGGTAATGCCATCTTGCAGAAACAAAATGATAATTTTAGGACCAGCGGGCTGCACCCGGCGCATTGAGCTATCATTGCCTCGGGGAGTCCCAGATGAGCCTTCAAACCGCAATTCGAGCGCCGCGTGGCACGCAAATCAGCTGCAAGGGCTGGCACCAGGAAGCAGCCTTGCGCATGCTCCATAACAATCTCGATCCCGACGTGGCCGAAAATCCCGACGAGTTGATCGTCTATGGCGGGCGCGGGCGCGCGGCGCGCGATTGGCCGTCGTTCCATGCCATCGTGCGGGCGCTGCAATCGCTCGAAAACGACGAGACGCTGATCGTGCAATCGGGGCGTCCGCAGGGGATCTTCCGCACCCATCCGGAGGCGCCGCGGGTGTTGATCGCCAACTCGAATCTGGTGGGCCACTGGTCGAACTTCGAGGAGTTCACGCGCCTGGAACGGCTGGGATTGACCATGTACGGGCAGATGACTGCCGGTTCGTGGATTTACATCGGCAGCCAGGGAATCGTGCAAGGCACTTACGAGACGTTCGCGGCGCTGGCGCGCAAGCACTTCGGCGGCACGCTCTCGGGCAAGGTCGTGGTGTCGGGCGGGATGGGTGGAATGGGCGGCGCTCAGCCGCTCGCCGCAACCATGAATGGCGCCTGCTTCCTGGGGATCGATGTCGACCCGCACCGCATCGAGCGGCGTCTCGCTACCGGCTATTGCGACCGACTGGCGCGCGGTCTCGACGATGCGCTGCGCATTCTGCGCGAGGCGCGGATCGCCGGCCATGCGCTCTCGGTGGGGCTGGTTGGCAATTGCGCGGATGTGCTGCCGGAATTGCTGCGCCGCGGTTTCGTGCCCGACGTGCTGACGGATCAGACCAGCGCGCACGATCCGCTGAACGGCTACGTGCCCAACGGAATGTCGCTCGAAGAGGCGCGGCGCCTGCGCACGGGCGATCCGGACGACTACCTCGCGCGCTCTTTCCGCGCCATGGGCGAGCACGTGGAGGCGATGCTGGCGCTGCAAAAACGCGGCGCGGTGACATTCGACTACGGCAACAACATCCGCACGCAGGCGGCGAAGGCGGGGGTGAAGAACGTCTATGACATCCCGGGGTTCGTGCCGGAATACATCCGGCCGCTGTTTTGCGAAGGGCGCGGTCCGTTCCGCTGGGCAGCGCTTTCGGGCGATCCGGAAGATATTTATCGCACCGACCGGCTCGCGCTGGAACTTTTCCCGCACAACGAGACGCTGGCGCGATGGATGCCGATGGCGCGTGAGCGCATTCACTTTCAAGGCTTGCCGGCGCGCATCTGCTGGCTGGGATACGGCGAGCGGGCGCAATTCGGCGTGGCCATGAACCGCCTGGTGCGGTCGGGCGAACTAAAGGCGCCCATCGTGATCGGGCGCGATCATCTGGATGCGGGCTCGGTAGCGTCGCCCTATCGCGAGACGGAAGCCATGCGCGACGGCTCCGACGCCATCGCCGATTGGCCGCTGCTGAACGCACTGGTCAACACCGCGGCGGGCGCGTCGTGGATTTCCATTCATAACGGCGGCGGCGTGGGGATCGGCTATTCGCAGCACGCCGGAATGGTGGTTGTGGCCGACGGCACCGACGAATCGGAGCGGCGCCTGGAACGGGTGCTCACCACCGACCCGGGAATGGGCGTCATCCGCCACGCCGACGCCGGCTACGAGGATGCCGTTCGTTTCGCGCGCGAGCACGCCATTCGCCGGCCTATGGATAGTTGATGGGCGCGCTGGTCGTCGCCAATTGCCGTCAACTCGTGACTCTCGCCGGACCCCGGCGTGCGCGCCGCGGCCCGGAAATGCGCGAGCTTGCGGCGATTCCCGATGGTGCCCTGCTGATTCGCGGCGGCCGCATCGAGCGTGCCGGCCCTCGAAGCGAGATCATGGAGGCCGCCGGCGCCACGGCCGAGTTGGTGGACGCCGGCGGGCGGATCGTGATGCCGGGCTTTGTCGATGCGCACACGCATCCGGTTTTCGCCGGCACGCGCGCCGGCGAATTCCAAGAGCGCATCGAGGGCGCCACGTATGCCGAGATCGCCGCGCGCGGCGGCGGTATCCGCTCGACGGTGCGGAAGACACGCGAAGCGTCGGAGGATGACCTGCTCGCGGCGGCGCGGCGCTATCGCGGGTGGTTTCTCCGCGGCGGGACAACGGCCGTGGAAGCCAAATCGGGGTATGGGCTCTCGCCGGAAGCCGAAACCAAGATGCTTCGCGTCATTGCCCGCCTTGGCGCGGAAAAGAACCTGCGTTACGTGCCGACATTCCTCGGCGCGCACGAAGTTCCGGATGAATACCGCGCGCGCATGGACGAGTACTCCGATTTGCTGGTGAACGAAATGATTCCCGGCGTGGCGCGGGAACAACTGGCGGAATCGTTCGACGCGTTCATCGAACCCACTGTCTTCCCGGTGGAGAAAGTGCGCCGGATCCTGCAGGCGGCGCAGCGCGCGGGACTGCGCCTGCGGCTGCACGCCGATCAGTTCAGCGCCGACTACGGTTCGCTGCTGGCCGCGGAACTCGGCGCGGACACGGCGGACCATCTGGAGTCCACGACGGCGGCCGGCATGGCGGCGCTCGATCGGGCGGGCGTGATGCCGGTCCTGCTGCCGGCATCGGTTTACGCGCTGGGGTCATCGCACTATCCCGCCGCGCGCACCATGATCGATATGGGAATGCCGGTGGTGCTCGCCACCGACTTCAATCCCGGGTCTTCACCCACCACATCCATGCCGATGGTGCTGTCGCTGGCGGCGACACAGATGAAAATGACCGCGGCGGAGGCGATTACGGCGGCGACGATTAACGCGGCATATAGCTTGCGCCGCGGCGATGTCATCGGCTCGCTGGAAGCGGGAAAATGGGCCGACTTTGTCATCCATGACTGCGACGACTATCGGGAACTTCCCTACTTTTTCGGACGGGACCCGGCGTTCGCCGTATATGTCGCCGGTACTTGTACTTACAAATTTTTTCAGTTTTCGTGATCGAATCGGGCTTTTCATTCGTCTAAGCAAGTAGACGGTACAGTTTATGAGCTACAGCGCAGAAGCCAAATTACACGAGCTTCGGAACAAAACCAACCGGGAACTCGTGTCACTGATTGGTAACAAACTAAATCACGGCTTGGCATCTGTGCGGGTGCTCGACAGCGGCGATGGCGTGGACGACTGGGAGTGGGCCGAGCCTTACGTCGCCGGCGCCGAAGCGGCATGGGCGGAAGCCACCAGGTGGATGACTCTGCTGGCGGATGCAACGCCATACGAGCGCCGCCGTCTGGAATTCAAGTGTACGCAACTGCGCGCCGCGCTCGATCGCGTGCACGCGTTGGAAACGCGCGTCCGGGCCGCCTGTTAACCTCGCTCGATTGCGGTTCGCTCCTCCTCCTCGTTTGCTTGCAGGCGCGGCTCAGATCGCAAAGAGCCGCGCCGCAAGCGAACCGAGCGATCGAGTATAGTATGGGTCGATGGGAAAACTTACGGCCGGCGCGGCCCTGTTGGCATGCCTGGCCTTTGCCGATACCTACGAACGCCAGCCCGGCGTCGACGTGCAGCACTACGTCTTTCGGGTGACCTTGAGCGACGCGGACGATGCCATCGCCGGCGAAACTACCGTTACCATCCGGTTTCTGAAAGACGGGCTCACACAGTTCTGGCTCGATCTGGCATCGCCGGCGGACGGCAAGGGAATGACCGTTTCGGAGGTTAAATCCGGTGGCGCTCCCGTGGCGTACACGCATCAGGCGGACCGGCTCACGCTGACGCTCGCGCCGCCCTCGAAATCCGGGGAATTGCGATCGTTCACGGTAAAATATGCCGGCACGGCGGCCGATGGGCTCAAGGTCGTGAAGAACAAATTCGGGGAGCGGTGTTTTTTCAGCGTCAACTGGCCGGACCAGGCGCACCAGTGGCTGCCGACCATCGACCACCCCTCCGATAAGGCAACCAGCGAGTTCCTGGTTTATGCCCCCGCGAAATACCAGGTGGTGGCCAACGGAGCGCTCCAGGAAACCATTGATCTCGGCGACGGCACTCGGCTCACGCACTGGAAGCAGTCGGTGCCCATCGCCACCTGGCTGGACAATATCGGGGTGGCGCAGTTCGCCGTCGAGCACTATGGCACGGGCGCCGGCGTGCCATTGCAAGCGTGGCTGTTCCACCAGGATCGCGACCCGGGAATCGCGACTTTCGAAGAGCCGGAACGGGAGGCGATGGCGTTTTTCAGCGAATCGATCGGCCCTTATCCTTACGAGAAGCTGGCGGACGTGGAAGCTGCGGGGATGGGCGGGGGCATGGAACACGCCAGCGAGATATTCTTCGGTCAGGGATCGGTAAACGGGCGCCCGAACTTGAGCCTGGTGGCGCACGAGACGGCGCACCAGTGGTTCGGCGATTCGGTGACTGAAAAGGACTGGGACGACGTCTGGCTGAGCGAAGGTTTCGCCACTTACTTCCAGGAGCTGACCACCGAACATTTCGAGGGCCGCGATGCCTTTGTAGCCGGGCTCGAGCGCAATCGCCGGACCGTTTTCAACGCCGAGAAACGCTTGCCGGGGGTGGCCGTGGTGCAGGCGAAGCCGTGGAAGGGTATTCCGAACTCGATTGTGTACCAGAAGGGCGGGTGGGTGCTGCACATGCTTCGCGGGCAGATCGGTACCGAGAAGTTTTGGGCGGGGATTCGCGAATATTACCGGCGATATCGCGACAGCAACGCGTCGACCGCGGATTTTCGGCGCGTGATGGAGGAGGTTTCCGGCGCGGACCTGGGCTGGTTTTTCCAGCAGTGGCTCTATCGGGCCGGGTCGCCGGTGGTGGAAGGCGGATGGAAGTACGATGCGGGCGCGAAGAAGATCGTGGTGGATCTCGCGCAGACGGAGCCCGGCGATGCGTACCGGCTGCCGCTCGAAATCGGTATTCAGGGCCAGAGGATGCGGATCGAGAAAATAGAGATGACCGCGAAAGAGCAGGAATTTGAGATTGCGTCGGACGATCCGCCTGCCACCGTGGAACTCGATCCCAACGTCCGGATGCTGATCGAGGCGAAGTTCATCCGGCGGTGAAAGCCCCGCGTCAATTGCGGCATCCGGTTAGAGCCGGCTCCGAGCACTCGGGGGTGCTTCCCGTTTTTGGGATGGAGGGCGGAACGGCACCTTCGGGTGTTGACGCCCTGACCTGACCGGCAAAGTCCGGCAGCCTCAGATTTGCAGGAACCGATTCCAGCCATTATTCAGCCAAGGCCGGGGGGCTGCCCCACCAGGCAGATCCGCGAGGGACGGTTCCGAGGGCAGTAGGCCTCAGTGGGAGCGCTGCAAGCTCGAATCCACCGTCTGGTACATCGGGACACGGAAAGCCAGCTTCTCGCCCGGTGCAGCCGAAGCACGGCAGCATTGCGCGCAGGAAGCCGAAGAACCCTTTGCCGTGAAAAGTACTTGACAGGAAGCCCGCCGCCAGCCTAGACTGAATTCCATGGCGACTCCGCGGCCTGAGCCCGTCCAATTGCACGAACATGCGATGGACAACCTGCGGTACATCCGCCGCACGCTCGAACGCGCCGGCGAATTTACGGCCGTACCCGGAATCGGCGGCATGCTGATGGGGTCCACGGCGCTGGTCGCGGCCTGGATTGCCGGACCGGGAACTCCCACTCCTCGCTGGCTGGCAGTTTGGCTGGCGGAAGCGGTGGTCGCGCTGCTGATTGGGATCGGCGCCGCGGCGCAGAAATCGAAACGCGTGCGCATCCCCTTGCTGAGCGGTCCGGGTCGAAAGTTCGTGGCGGGTTTGGCGCCGGCGATGGTGGCCGGGGCGGTGCTGACAGTGGTGCTGTTCCGCCAGGGAAATTCGGGGGCGATCCCCGGCGTGTGGTTATTGCTGTACGGAACCGGAGTCCTCTCCGGCGGTGCTGCGTCAGTGCGCGTGGTGCCGGCGATGGGCGCTCTCTTCATGCTGGCGGGCGGCCTGGCGCTGTTGCTTCCGCCGGCCTCCGGCGATCTGTTGCTGGCCGCCGGTTTCGGTGGGTTGCACATTGTTTTTGGTACGATCATTGCGGTGAAATATGGCGGGTAAACCCAACGCAGCCAGACAGGAACGCGATAAGAAACCGCAGGCGGAACCGGTCGGAGTGCCGGCGGCTCTCACCGCTCCTAAACTCGATCGCCTCATCCACGAACGCCTGCGTCTGGGCATTCTGAGCGCCCTGTCTGTGAACCAATCGCTCACCTTTAACGAACTGAAGAAACTGCTGGACACCACCGACGGCAACCTCAGCGTCCACGCCCGCAAGCTCGAGGAAGCGGCCTACATCGCGTGCACGAAATCGTTCGAGGGGCGCGTGCCGAAGACCGAATATCGCCTGAGCGCGGCTGGGCGTAGGGCGCTGGAGCGCTACCTGGATCACATGGAAGCCCTGATCCAAGCCATGCGCGACCGTTAGGTTTTTTTATGTCCCCACACTTTGTTCCTAAAAGTACTCTACATGTCGGCATCATCATGGACGGCAACGGACGGTGGGCGCTCGCCCGGGGACTGGCGCGCGAAGCCGGTCATCGCGCCGGCGTGGAAACGGTGGCTCGCATTGTGGAAGCAGCGCCGGCCGCGGGCATCGGAGTTCTGTCTTTATTTGCCTTCTCATCCGACAACTGGCGCCGCCCGCGGTCCGAAGTCGATTCGCTCATGAGCCTGTTGGCCACCTACCTGGAAAGAGAAGCCGGCCGCTGCGTCGAAAACGGCGTACGCCTGGAAATCATCGGGCGGCGCGATCGTTTGAGCGCGGGCCTGCGGAGGGCCATCGCAAAGGCGGAGGTGTCCACAGCCGAGGGCAGCCGCCTCCGCCTGCGCATCGCCTTCGATTATTCCGGCCGCGACGCCATCCTCACCGCGGCCCGCAGCATCGCCAGGCTGTCCCGCGAATCTCTGGAGCTGGCTCTCGGGCCTACGGTTGACCTTCTGATTCGCACCGGCGGGGAACGCCGTCTGAGCGATTTCCTGCTTTGGGAATGCGCCTACGCGGAGCTGATCTTCACACCGCGCATGTGGCCCGATTTCAGCGAAAGCGATCTGGGCGCCGCGGTGCGCGAATTCCGCGGGCGCGACCGCCGCTTCGGCGCGGTTCCACCGCCCGCCGCCCACCGCCAGGAGGCTTGGCTGGATTGACCCTCTATTCGGAGCGCGGCCGCCCAATCAGCCGCGCCGCCTGCGCCCGGCGCCGTGCCACAAGCACTGCCAGCCCCCTATCTTCCCACCGCCTCGCCAGTCTGCCCCGCCGCGGCCTTCGATAACTGAGGCACTTTGGCATCGGCAGTCAAGGCCGGATGGTGGGTGTGCCAATCGGTAGCCTTCTGGTAAGCGTGGGCCAGCGCCACCACGTCTACCTCACGCCAGTTCGCCCCGCTGATTTGCAGGCCGATGGGCAGCCCGGTGCGCGAGAACCCGCACGGCACCGTAATGGTCGGCAAGCCGTAATCGTCGAGCGCGCGCGTATTGCCGGGCTTGGGATTCCGCGCGCGGGCGTTGGCGGCGCGCGTCAACTCGTCCTCGATGCTCCACGCCACCTCACGGATGGTCGGGGTGACGATCAGGTCGACATCCTGCTTGCGGAAAACCTCATCGTTCACCGTGCGGCGAATGGTGCGCAGCGCGCGCCATTCGCGGATGTAATCGACCGCGCGCGATCCCGTGAATCCGCCGCCGCGCCCTTCGCCGCCTCCGCCGCCGCCCGAAGGTTCGGTTTCCTCGCGCACGAAGGCGTTGCCGAGTTCCTCGCGGTAAACGCCGCCTTCGCTGCCCGCGCCGGTACCCAAAATCGAGGGCATTTCGATTTCTTTGGTACCCCTGGTCATCTTCGCCAGCAGGGCGGTCGCCGCTTCCACCGCCTCCGCGACGTTCGGCTCGAGGGTGTCGTAAAACTGCGGAGAAACTCCGAGGCGGAACTGCGAGACCGGCGCTCCAATGGCGGCAACGTAGTCGGAAACAGGCAGATCCACGGACTGGAGATCGAGACGGTCGTAGCCGGCGATCACCGCGAGCACCATGGCGGCGTCTTCAACCGTGCGGGCGATAGGTCCACAATGATCGAGCGACCAGGTGAGCGGGACGATGCCGCGAATGCTCACGCGGCCGTACGTCGCCTTGAATCCGGTGACGCCGCACATCGCCGACGGCGTGCGAATCGAGCCGCCGGTATCGGTCCCGAGAGCGGCATAACAGTGATCCATGGCGACGCCGGCGGCCGATCCTCCCGACGATCCGCCCGAGATCATTTCCAGGTTCCAGGGATTGCGAACCGGCCCGTAATAGCTGACGGCGGAAGTGGCGCCGGAAGCGAAGATGTGCATGTTGGCCTTACCGACGAAAACCGCGCCGGCCGCGCGCAGGCGGCGCGTCACTTCGGCGTCGGATGCCGCGACATTCCCAGCCAGCGTCTTGCTGCCCGCCGTCGTGCGCACGCCACCGGCATCGATGTTGTCCTTGAGACCGACAGGAATGCCGTGCAGCGGACCGCGCCAATGGCCCGATGCCGTCTCCCGGTCGAGCGCCTTGGCTTGCGCGAGCGCCTGCTCCTTCATCACCGTAATCCATGCGTCGATTTTGGGATTGAAGGCGGCGATGCGGTCCAGGCAGGCTTGCGTCAGCTCTACCGAAGAGATTTTGCGCGCGCGTAGATTCTCGGATGCCTGTTTGAGGGTCCAGAAAACGGGTTCACCTGGGTTCTGCATCGAAGTTCCTCTGTCCTAACCGCCGGTCTGCTCGGACGCGTTCTTCGAAAGCATCGGCACTTTGGTGTCGAGCTGAAGTCCGGGCTTGCGCTTGTGCCAATCGGTCTCGCGCTGGAAGGCATGGGCAAGCGCGAGCACGCTGCCTTCGCCAAATAGCGGGCCGGCGATCTGCAGGCCGATGGGCAGGCCCTCCTTGTTAAACCCGCAGGGAATCGCGATCGTGGGAAGGCCGTACCCGTTGAACGGGCGCGTGTTGTCGTCGTCATCCGGCACCGCGCGGGAGTTGCCGCCCGCGTTTGCGCCGCCACCCCCACCCCCGCGTCCACCCCCGCCGCCGCGCCCGCCGCCCCCTCCGCCGGGATTGAGCGCTTCCTCGATGAGCGCCGGGGCGTGCCGCACCACGGGCGCCACGAGGACGTCGACTCCCTGCTTGGCGAACACCTCCTCGTCCACGGTGCGGCGGACCATGGTCAGATCGCGCCAGCCGCGGATGTAATCCACCGCGCGCGCGGCATCCTGCCCGCCTGGAAAAGCGCGTGCCGTGGAAGCTTCGAATCCCCCGCCGTTGACGCCGCGAACATTCTCATGAGACGCGGCGATCTCGGCCGTCACATTGGCATGCAGCAGCGAAGGCAGGCCGACCTCATGCGATCCCTTGGTGAGCTTGTTGAGAATGGCGAGCGCATTTTCCACCGCTTTCGAGACGTCGTCATCGAGGTGATCGTAGAACTGCGCGGCGATCCCGATGCGAAACTGCGCGACCGGCAGCAAGATGGCAGCGGAATAATCGGGAACCGGCTGGTCCACGCTGTCGATGTCGAGATGATCGTACCCGGCGATCTGTTGGAGTACCAGCGCCGCGTCTTCCGCGCTCCGGGCGAGCGGGCCGCAATGATCGAGCGACCAGCAGAAAGGCACGATCCCGCGCAGACTGACGCGGCCGTAGGTGGCTTTCAGCCCCGTGACGCCGCAATCGGAGGCGGGGACGCGGATGCCGCCGCCGGAATCGGTGCCGAGCGCCGCAAAGCAGTTGCCTATGGCTACGGCGGCGGCCGATCCGCCCGAAGGTCCGCCGGAAATGCGCTCGAGATTCCACGGATTGCGCACCGGCCCCCAATAACTGACGGCAGAAGAAGCGCCGGCATCGAACTCGTGCATATTGCATTTGCCGACAATCACCGCGCCCGCGGCTTTCAGGCGGCGGACCACCTCCGCGTCCTCCGTGGGAAAGCGGTATTCGTAGACGGCGCTTGCGGCGGTCGTGCGCACGCCGGCGGTGTCGATGCTGTCTTTGATCCCGATGGGAATCCCGTGGAGCGGGCCGCGAATCTTGCCTTTCGCCTGTTCTTCGGCCAGCTCCTTGGCTTGCGCCAGGGCCTTTTCGCGCATTACCGTGATCCACGCGTCGATCTTCGGGTTCCACATTTTGATGGAATCGAGGCAGGCTTCGGTGAGATCGACGGATGAGAATTTCCTGGACCGGATGCCGTCGGCGGCCTCTTTCAGGGTCAGGGAGCAGAGGTCGGACGGGGCTTGCGCGAAGGAGAATCGGGTGGCGAGGGCGCCGGCACTGGCCGCCAGAAAGAATCGCCGGGAGGGTTTTTCCATGTTGCTTTTTACCGCACGGAGACTCGGGTTGTCAAACTTTCGAAAAAAGCCGGATGGCAGCCGATAAGCTGTTTCGTGAGCAGTTTTCTTCAGCAGGCCGAGGACATCCTGGACATTGCCGCTTCGGGGGAATCAAGCCTTCAGGACGTGGCGATCGTGATGGACCGGCAATCGGGCATGCGAATGCTCGATCCGGCGGGGTGGTCGCTGCCGGCACTGGCTGCGGAATTCGGCGCCACGGCGGTTTACCGGGTGGAGCGACGCGGGGCGGCGGTTCGAGTGGAGGGCTGGAATGGCACGGATAGATGCCTGGTGCAGCGCACTCTACCGGCGGGCCGCCTTTTCCAGTTGCCGGGTATGAATTCCGGCAACTATCGCCCCGCGATGATGCTGCTGCCGGCGTGAGTCAGCTCAATTGATCGATCTGCGACGCCAGCCGGAAATCCTGTTCCGTAAGTCCACCGGCATCGTGCGTCCAGGTCTCGATGATCACCCGGCCCCAGGAAAGCTGAATATCGGGATGGTGTCCCTGCCGTTCGGCCACTTCGCCCACGCGATTGACGAAGTTCAGGCCGTTCTGAAAATCCGGGAAGGTGTACTCCCGGGACAATTTCTTCCCGTCAAGAACTCTCCAGCGCGGCGATTGCGCGGCGTGCTGATGAACTTCGTCGGGTGATAAAAGCTTACGCGATCCGGGCATGTGCCATCCTTTCTAAAATCACAGTCCCGCGCACTCGGCGGCCCTGAGTGAAAAAAACAACAGCAGTCTCATGCGGAGCCGTAGAGTACTCGGAGAATGCCTACCGTTTTGGGTGAAGTTTGGTTTTTCACGGTTCTCAACGATTCGATGCCTCCAAAGGCACCACCTCCACTTTCCGCGGTTGGCCGATAGGCGCCAGATTTCCTTCCACCAATTTGCCCAGGGTTACGGTGTAGGTTCCGGGTTTCACCAGATTTCCGCGATTCCCCCGGCCGCTTCTCGCAGATTGATTTTCCGGCGGGGATTCCCGGAGGTCCCAGGCCGTCCGATGCAGGCCGGATTTCGAGGACACATCCAACTGTCGCACCACGCGGCCACGGCTGTCTGCGACCTGGAGCACAACGCGGCCGGCCTCCTCGTCGCGCAGGTAGTAGCTCAGCAGGACGCCGAAAGGCGGGTTAGGCGAGCCGATATTGTCCCCTTGGGCGCGGTAGTAGCCGATTTCTTCAAAGAGCCTCGCTTTGCGGCCGGGTGCGAACAGCGCGCCCTCCGAAGCCAGGACTTGCGGCGTAAGCTGGCGAAGCGGCGAATAGTCGTCGAGGACGAAAAATCCGCGTCCGAAAGATGCCGCGGCGAGATCGCTTTCGCGCTTCTGAATCGCCAGATCGCGGATGGGAACGGGCGGCATGCCGTCGCGGAATTTGACCCAGTGCCGGCCGCCATCGATGGTGAACGAGAGGCCGAATTCCGTGCCCACAAACAGCAGGTTCGGATCGATGTAGTCCTGCACGATGGTCCAGACGGGATCGTTGCCGGCGAGATCGCCGGCGATCGAGGTCCAGGTGCGCCCCAGGTCGGTGGATTTCATTACGTACGGCTTGAAATTGCCCCGCTGGAAATCGTTGAGCGTGACGAACACCGTGTTCACGTCAATCGGGGATGGGTGCACGTCCGTCACATAGGTCATGTCCGGCACGCCCTGCCATTGGTCGACTCTGCGCCAGGTTTTCGACCCGTCTTCGGAAATCTGCACCAGCCCGTCGTCGGTGCCGGCGAACAGCAGTCCCTCCTTGAGCGGAGATTCGGCGAGCGCCGTGCCGGTTCCGTACTCGTCGGTGAAGGCATTTTTCCACACGGCGTCCGAGCCCCAGACCTTGCCCATGACGGGGATGGTGTCGCGGTCGATGTCGCGCGTAAGGTCCTCGGAGACTTCGCGCCAGCTGGCGCCGCTGTCGTCGCTCTCCAGCAGGCGGTTGCCCATGATATAGAGGCGGGTATGCCGGTGCGGGCTGATGATAAATGGAATGTCCCACCGCGAACGCAGTTTGGCGTCGTCGATTTTGCCGGCCGGCGGCTGGCCGTTGGTGGTGCCGCGCGCGCCACGTCCGGGACGTGGATTAATGCTGTTGCTCAGACCGGTCTTCAGATCGAGGCGCACGCAATTGATCTGCTGCGAGCAGGTATAGACGATGGAAGCGTCGTCCTGGTCGGCGCGCGACTGATAGCCGTCGCCGCCGCCGGTGTTCATCCAGTCGCTGGTGCGGATGCCCGCGGCCACGTTCGTGCGCGAAGGTACGCCTTGCGATCCGTTATCCTGCGTGCCGCCATAGACATTGTAAAACGGCAGTCCATTGTCCACCGAGACGCGGTAGAACTGGGTGACGGGAATGTTGTTGAAGTGGCGCCAAGTGCGGCCGTGGTCGTAGCTCTCGTAAAGACCGCCGTCGTTGCCTTCGAGCAGATGATTCTGGTCGGTGGGATCGAAGACCAGCGCGTGATTGTCCGAATGGAGGCCCCATTCCCGGCTTCCGCCCCCGCCGAAAGCGCTCCGGACCGTCTTGCCGCCGTCTTCGGTGACGAAAACGTTGACGTCCATGGCATAGACTCGGTCGAACTGAAAGGGGTCGGCGTAAATTTCGCCGTAGTATTCGGGGTCCTGCACTTCCTTGAAAGCGCCGCGGGTCCAATGCTCGCCGGCATCGTCGGAGCGGTAATAGCCCGACATCTTATTGGCGCGCGCCGTCATGACGAGGGCGTACACGACGTCGGGCTTCTGCGGCGAAACGGCAAGCGCGATGCGGCCAAGGTCTACAGCCGGCAGCCCCTCATGGAGCCGTTTCCAATGGTTGCCGCCATCGGTGGACTTGAAAATGCCCGCTTCCGGACCGCCGGCAACCACCACACTGGTGTTGCGCCGGCGCTGATAGGCGGCGGCATAGATCACGTCGGGGTTGCGCGGGTCGATATCGATATCGGTGATGCCGGTGTCCCCGCTGATCTGCAAAATCGGTTTCCAGCTCTGGCCGCCGTCGGTGGTTTCATACAGGCCACGATCGCCGCCGGGCGAGAAAAGCGGACCCTGCGCGGCCACGAACACTACATTCGAATCGCGCGGATCGATGAGAATCTTGGCGATGTGTTCCGAACTGCGCAAGCCGACATTCTTCCAGGTCTTACCGGCGTCGGTGCTCTTATAAACGCCGTCGCCCCATCCGATGGCGCGCTGCGCCTGGTTCTCGCCGGTCCCGAGCCATACGACATCGGAATTCCTGGGATCGACCGTGACACACCCGAGCGAGTACGACTCGCCGTCGTCGAAAACCGGCTGGAATGTGGTGCCGTGATTAGTGGTTTTCCAAAGTCCGCCGGAAGCCGTGGCGACGTACCAGATATCGCGGTTCCCGGGGTCCACTGCCACGTCGGCAATGCGTCCCGAGGAGAATGTCCCAGGAATATTGCGGGGAGCGAGTTCGCGCACGAACTCCGAAGTCAGGGTTTGCGCGGAAACCAGGCCCGCAGACAGAACGGCAGCCGGCAGGGCGGCCAACAGGAAGCGATTCATGACAATTGGAAATCAGTATAGCCCGCTTGCCATGACGCGAGCGAACACTTCGGGGGAGACGTTGCGGCCGCAAAGAACAACGGCTACTCGTTTGCCGGCCCATCGCGCGATGTCCTTGCGGAAAGCCGCGACGGCAACCGCGGCGGCGCCTTCGATCACCCAGTGTTCCACCTCGAGAACCCATCGCATGGCATCGCGGATTTGCTTTTCGGACACGAAGACGGATCTGTCGATGGCCTTTTGGCAAATCGGCAGAGTGACGGAATCGGGCTCCAGGCCGCCGGCGGTGCTTTCCGAAAGAGTCGGCTGCTCCGGCACGTCGATCACGCGGCCGGCGCGCAGGCACTGGTAGAGAACGGGCGAGTTTTCCGGCCAGCAACCCACGATTTCCGTCCGCGGCGAAACGGCTTTCAGATAGCTCCCTATTCCGCCGATCAGGCCGCCGCCTCCGACGGCGACGAAGACCGCATCGAGATCGGGGGCCTGGCGATGAAGTTCCACGGCTATGGTTCCCTGGCCGGCGATAACCTCGAGGTCGTTATAGGGCGAGATGAAAATGCGGCCGGAGCATTCGGCGGCGCTGCGGGCGGCCAGTTCGGCGGCGAGGGGGTCGTTGCCGGCATGGCGGAGGGTGGCGCCGAGCGCGGCGATGCGCTGAGCCTTGGCAGGTGAAACCTGCGAGCTGACGAAGACTTCCGCAGCAATGGAGCGGGCGTGTGCCGCGGCCGCGACTCCCAGCCCGTGGTTACCGTTGGAGGCGGCGACCACGCCGGAGGCTGCCTGTTCGGGTGTGAGAAGGGCGATTTTATGGCTGGCGCCGCGGAATTTGAACGAGCCGGTGAGCTGGAGATGTTCCAGCTTGAGAAAAACCGCCGCACCGCTGCCTTCGGCCAGGGCGGGAGAGAGATCTACAGGCGTCTCGCGGACATAGGACCGGATGCGATCGTAGGCTGCGGACACGGCATCTTTCATAGATGCCATGGTAGCGTGCCAAGCGGGATGGCTACATCAGAAGCGGTCGCGGCGGAAGCTGTCGCGGATCTCGCGGCGCAATTGCTGGCGATATTCGCGGGCTTCGCGGCGGGCCTCCGCGGCATAGCGCTGGGCTTCCCGCCGGTACTCGCGCGCCTCGCGGCGGGCGTCGCTAGCTTCCTGGCGGGCCCACAGGCGGGCTTCCCGTGCCTGATGGCGCGCCCACCACGCTCCACTGTGCTCCGCCCGGGCGAAAGCGGCAGTTGCCAGTACCAACACAATCAACAGGAACTTCATTGGGGGCTCCTTTCTCCGTTTTACTCGCGAAACCCGATTTGGTTACGCCGAGGCGGCGAAAAATTGCCGGAGTGGCAAAAAATTAGCGCGCCCCTGAGCTTACGTAGCTCTGTTTTCAATGGATTGCGGGCGGCTTGCGAAATGCCAAAGAAGCCGCGTATGAGAATCGTGATGCACTCCGCGCTGACGATTGAACCCATCAGGACGCCAGTTGTCCAGCAGCCGGTCTCTTCGAAGCCGGTACAGAGCCCTGGCAAACCTGCCACGGCCGTCACAGGGACGACGAAGACCACCAGCCCATTCAGCAGCATCTTGCAGTCCCTGAACGCCAGCACGGCGTCGTCTTCCACTTCAAGTACGGCCACTCTGGCGAACCTGTTCGGGCCGTCGGCAAGTTCCGCGTCCTCGGCTTCCGCGGCGGCCACCGTCACCGCGCCGGCTGCCGCCACTGTGCAAAGCCCCGGAATCCAGGCGCTGGTGACCGCCATTATGAATGGATCTTTTCAGCCGAGCTATGTGACGGATCCTTCGCAATTACAGGAAATCACTCCTATCGGAGTCGATTACATGCCGAGTTCCAACTATCTCTCGGATGCCTCCGCCAATCAAATGGCGTCCCTTTTGGGGGGAACTGTGATCCAGAGGCCGGCTTTCGGCCAACAGCAGGGATGGACGGAACCGCTGGCCAATTTTATCCAACTGCCGAACGGCCAGACCTTTAACGCCGCCGATCTGGGGTACTATGCGCGTTGTAGCAATGCCGGGGCGACGCAACTGACCGCGGATCTGACCGCTACCATCAACGAAGGCGCCGCGTGGACCAAGTACTACGAACAGGGTGGGGCGATGCCGTTCTTTGCGATGGGGTATGTTGGGCCGCCGATCGCAGGCATGACTTACCCGGCGGGTACCATCGGCGCCGATGGCAATGTCATCAATCCAGCTATGCAGAGCTAAGTAAAGATAAGCTGTTTGCTGGGTGCTTCGCCGCATTCCGGAATGCCTGCTCACCTGTTAGATTCGGGACGGAAGGAACATGGGCGCAAACGGGCGGACTGACCCGGCGGACGAAAGTCGCGGATTCGTGCTGGTCACGATGGTCGTGAGCCTCACGGTCGTGATGGCGTTTCTGGGGCTGGCGATCGATGTCGGCTTTGAGCAATACATGAAGGTCCGCATGCAGGCAGCGGCGGATGCGGCTGCCTTGGGAGGCGCGCGGGAACTGGCTGCCAGCGGAGGCGCCAACCTGGTACCGGCGGCGCGGGGCGATGCCGCTACCAACGGTTTCACCAACGGCCAGAACTCCGTCACCGTCACGGTGAATAATCCGCCTTCGAGCGGTTACTCCACATCGAACGGCACCGCGGTCGAAGTCATTATTACGCAGACTGTACCGACGTTTTTCATGGAGATAATGGGTTTTTCTTCTGGCACGGTGCGCGCGCGCGCGGTGGCGCAGACGGTGGGCGGCGGCGCTACGTCGTGTTTCTATGCGCTCGATCCGACCATGAGCAATGCCTTCAGCGTGAGCAACGGAGTCAACGTTTCCTCTTCGTGCGGCATCATGATCGATTCCAACAGCAACACGGCTCTCACGGCCACGGGCGGAGCGCATTTGTCCGCGCCGTCCATCTCCGTGGTCGGAAGATACACGGTGAATAACGGCGCCACCATCAGCCCGAATCCCACCACAGGAGTCGCCTCGGTCAGCAATCCCTTTTCCTCGCTGCCCACCCCTTCGGTCGGATCGTGCAACTACACCAATTACACTGCCGGCGGCGGTCAGACGGTCACTCTCAATCCCGGGGTCTACTGCGGCGGCATCAACATCGCCAATGGGGTGACGGCGACATTCAATGCGGGCACTTACATCTTGAAAGGTGGTGGTTTTACGCTGGGCGGCGGCGCCCGGGTGAGCGGCAGCGGAGTGATGTTCTACAACACTTACGCCGCCGGGTACTCCTACGGGCCCATTAACTTCGCCAACGGAACCACTGAAACCTTCGTCGCCCCCACTTCCGGAACTTACGCCGGGATTTTATTCTTCCAGGACCCGGCCGTATCCGGCGGCACGGCGAGCTCGTTCGCCGGCGGCACCAACGCCAATCTCACCGGGACGCTCTACTTCCCTACTACGTCGCTTTCTTTTTCCAATGGCGCCAGCGCGGCTTATACCGTCATTGTTGCCGATAGCGTCAGTTTTACCGGCGGCGTCACCCTCAACAATAATTACACTTCACTTCCCGGCGGAGTTTCTCCCATCAAGGGCGGACAGGCTCTGAGTGAATGAATATGGCCAGGCAGCGCGGCATCGCCACGGTCGAATTCGCCATCATTACGCCGCTGCTGCTGTTGCTGATTGCCGCTGTCGTGGATTACAGCCTGTTGATGCGTGCCGCTATCGCGGTGGGCGATGCGGCCCGCGCGGGGGCCGAGTTCGGTAGCATCAGCGTCTCCAATGCTTCCAACACGTCCGGTATGCAGACGGCGGCTCTCAATGCTGCGCCCGATATCCCCGGGCTCGCCGCCTCCGCGGCCAAAGTCTGTTCATGCTCAAATGGCAGCACGGTGAACTGTAGTGGCGGCAGTTGTCCCTCGGGTCCGGTACGCACCTACGTGCAGGTCACCGTGAGTACCACCATGAGCCCTCTTTTCAGTTATCCCTGGTTGGGATATACCGGCGCCGTAGCCGCCACCACCACCATGAGGGCGCAATGAGGGGCCGGCGCGGCAGCACCATGTTGGAGGGGGCGCTGGTGATGACTACGTTCGTGATTCTGCTGATAGGAGCGATGGATTTCGGGCGCCTCGGCTTTGCCTATAGCTCGATTACATTCGCCGCCCACCAGGCCGCGCGTTTCGCCGCCACCAATGGCAGCTCCAGCGGACATGCGGCGACGGCGGCCAATGTCCAGTCGAGCGCTAACAGCAACCTGTTAGGCCTGAACCCCGGCAGCCTGACGGTGTTGGTCACCTGGTCGCCGAATAACAATCCCGGTAGCCAGGTTCAGGTGCAGGTCTCCTACGGTTTCCAGCCGCTGGTGGTCCCGATATCCTCGTCCGCCGTTACCCTCAGGAGCACGGCGGTCGATACCATCACGCAATGATGCGCGGGGAGCGGCGTGGCGAACCCACACATGCCACCGGCTGTCCTTTGGTTATGGGCGGTGTAGCGACGACATACAGCACCAGGCCATCGATCGGCGAACGCACTTCGGCAATCGTCTTCCCGAAGAAATCGGTGATGTGAGCGAGCACCGTCCCCTTGGCTACCGTCTGGTCGCACTCCACCTGGGAATACAGAATGCCGGTTTCCGGGCTTGCTACGACCACGGTGGGATCCAGATAAACCGCCTCGGAGAGCGCGTCCGGACCGCCCTCTTTCATGTGCAACTCACGCAGCACGCCGTGGATTCCCGCGACAATGCGCTCTACGGACTCCTCGTCGGAAACGCCAAGCGAGCCGCTTTCGATGGTCATGGCGGGCTTGCCGCGGGTGATCGCGGTGGTGGAGCAGTAAAGCGACCGGGCGGGGTCGGTTGGCCGGTCGCGGTCCACTACCACGTGATCGATGCCGAATGCCATTACCAGGCGGGAGATGGCGTTATCCATCCCGGCGTTTCCCGTGACGTGGTGGTACACGTAGGGCCGAAGCCACTCGTTCCCGTCTCCGCAATGCAGATCGAGCACGTAATCGGCCGGCTCAATGACTTCCTTGGTTATCGCATAAGCGATCCGTTCGGAAACCGTGCCGTCCGTCCGGCCGGGATATACGCGATTTAAGTTCTTGCCATCCACGGGGCTGAAGTAGACGGTGCGCCCGAGGAAGGACGGCATGTTGGCGGTGTGTACCATGACAATCCGGCCGCCGAGTTCGGCGGGATCGATTTGCCCGCGTATCCTTTGCAAAGCCAGAATGGGCGGATACTCGTAGCCATGATTGCCGGCCACGAGCGCCAGCACCGGCCCCGGCCGGGAGCCGCGTATCGCGGTAATCGGAATTACCGTGCCGGCGTCCACTCCAGGCGGGATCTCGATCAGACGGGATTCGATCGGCGGCGTTTTTTCCAATCCGGGTTCGGGCATCATAGTCGCTACCCCCTATCGGAGACGGCAGTTTCGGCGACACGAATTCCGTTCTTCGACCCCCGGCCGTTAGCCGCACGACCCCTATGACATACTGCCACACTCGGAGACGGCGCGTCTCAAACCGGTGGTGAGACCGTGATCGCGGGTACTACCGGCGTAAATCGGATTCTATTAACTATGGTCGATGTACGACCGGTACAGCTATTTCCTTTGAGGACTTGGATTTTGGAAAAAACTTCCGATAGTCTCTATGGCGGGAAGGTATAGTCGGAGATGACGCCTAATGTTCAGACGCTGACCCAGCGTTTCGCAGCCGGACGGATGCCGTGGAACGACGCGTTGCGGTATGGCTTGCAAATCATCGATTCCTTGCGGCACGCCCACGAAGAGGGATCTTGCCACGGCGCTTTGACGCCGGATGCGGTGAGCTTCAGCGCGACCGGAGTCGAATTGACGCGTCCCCAGTCCGGCGACGGGCCGCGGGTGACTCCCTATACCGCTCCCGAGTGTCTCTCGGGCAATGCGCCGGATGCCCGAAGCGACATATTTTCAATGGGCGCGTTGCTCTATGAGATGTTCACCGGGCGTCGCGCGTTCAACGGGGATACGCCGGAGGAGTTGGCCGCCTCGCTCGAACACTCCACACCGGAACCGATTGGCGATACCGGGCTGGATCGCCTGGTATTGAACTGCCTGGTCAAAGACCCGGCCGGCCGCTGGCAGCGCGTTCAGCAAGTGCACATGGAGTTCCGCATTCTCACGTTCTCCTCCAAACGCGCTCAGCAGCTTTCGGTCCCGCGGCGCGATTTCGTGGTACAGTCCGCGCTGCGCCAGGTGGAAACGCAGCTCAGTGCGCGGCTGGACCAGCAGTTTGGCGAGGCGGCTGCCGGTCTGCGGCATCTTTCCGAAAAACTGCCTCTGCTCGAGACGGAAATGGCGGCGCGCCTCGAACAACAGGCCGCTGAGACGACGGCCGCCTTGCGGCACATGTCGGCGGAACTCCCGCTCATGGAGTCCCATCTGGCATCGCGTCTGGCCGAGCGCCACGGGGAGGCGATGGCCGCTTTGCATCATCTTTCGGCCGAATTGCCTCTGGTCGAATCGCGCTTGCTCAGTCGGGTGGAGCAGCAGGAAAGAGCCCTGGCGCAGGTTCAATCTGTGATTTCCGGGTTGCCCGAGAGGGAAGCGCAACTGGCGGTGCGGATCGAGCAGCAGGAAAGCCGGCTGGCCGACGCCCGGCAGGCGCTCGCGGAGCTGCCCGAGCTGGAATCGCGGTTGGCGGCGCGGATGGAGCGGCACGAGAGCGTATTGGCGAGTGTGCCGCAGTTGGAGACGCGCTTGACGACGTCGATCGAGCAGCAGGAAAGCCTGCTCTCGAGCGTGGCGGAGCTGGAATCGCGGCTGTCGTCGCGGATCGAACAGCAGGAGGGCGCGCTGGCGAGTGCGCAACAGGCGCTAGGCGGGCTGGGGGAACGGGTCGAGAAGCACGAGGGCGTGCTGGCGGGCGTTCCGGAGCTGGAATCGCGAT
>Ga0335072_10002476_pt1 | contig 28651 bp, 23 predicted proteins | sample Lox_Sample_21_FD_206725 | JGI IMG/M metagenome (GOLD analysis project Ga0335072, IMG submission 206725) | Soil microbial communities from Loxahatchee National Wildlife Refuge, Florida, United States - Lox_Sample_2.1 | ecosystem: Environmental > Terrestrial > Soil > Wetlands | place: USA... | reverse complement strand
GCGCGGACCAGATCCATCCAGGTGACCGGCGTGTTGCCGGCCTCGGCCGCGCCGGCCGCGGCGAGGCGTTGCGGCCATTCCATCTCCACTGGCGGCATCGCGAGCATTAGCGGGCCGGGAAAATCTCCAGGGGCGCCGATGCCAGACTCGGCCAATGCCTCCTCTGCCGCCAGGGCGGCGAGCGTTTCGGTCAGCGCCGGGGCGGAGGGTTCCTCCAGGGGGACGAAATCGACCGTGCCCGCGATGGTGGTGCGCATCCCGGCGATGGAAAAGCGGCTGATCCGATGGATGCCGGACACGCCGGCGACCAGCTTGCGCCAGTTCTCATCCTTCCCCTGGCCAAGCGAGGTCAATACGCCCATCCCAGTGACGACCACCACAGGGCGATTGCGGGAATCAAGGGGCCGGTCGGTCATTCGCTTGCTCCACGCGGGTCTCATTGGGGCTCCCCCTCCCCTTGTGGGAGGGGTCAGGGGGAGGGGTGCGCCCACGCCTGGCGCTGCAGGTGTACGCGCCCCTCCCCCTTGCCACAAGGGAAGGGGGAGTCTCCTGGGTCACGCCCGATCCACCAGCGCCATCGCTTCGCCGCGCCAGAGGCCCCAGGACGTCACCAGCACCTGCCGCAGCCCGGCGTCCATCGGGGCCTCGGCTTGTTCCAGGGAATGGAACAATCGGCCCCGAGCGACAGCCATCGCTGCCAAGGCGAGGCTGGCGGGAAATGCAGCCTCTAAGGAATGGCCCAACGCGGTCGCGGCTGCGCGTACCGGCAGGCCCAGGTCCCGGAGGAACGCTGCCTCCTCTGCCGTTGTGGGCGCCACGCCGCTCGCGCCCGAGATCACCGCCGTGCTGGCCGCGTCCAGCGCGGGTTGCAGCGCCGCAAGCTGCCGAGCGGCGACCTGCGCTGCCTCGCCGGGCCGCCGGCGGCAACGGTCTGTCACCACGCCGGCGATCCGGGCGACCGGTGTCGCGCCGCGTGCCGTCGCATGGGCGCGGCTTTCGATCACCAGGAAGCAGCCGACAGACCCGAGCACCATCCCCCCGCCCGCTGCCTGCCGTTCCCAGACCGGCGCAAACGGTTCCTGCCGCAGGGCACCACCCGCCGCATAGATCAGCAGAACGTCCGGACGCTCGGCATTATACGATCCGCCGACCAGGAAAAGATCGCCCTGGCCGGCGGCGATCCGGGCGCAGGCGGTGCGCACGGCGTCGGTGCCGGCGGCTTCCTCTCCCATGAAGGTACGGGACGAGCCGACGACCCCATGCACCAGCGAAATGTTGCCCGCGAGCAGGTTGGAAAGCTGGGCCAAGAACAAGGTGGGGCGCAGGTCCGAGAGCAAGCGCTCGTTCAGCAGCGCGCCCGGATCGGCGGCGTTGCGCAGGGCGGCGATGACCCCCTCGTCGGCGGCGTAGTCGCGTTCACCGCCGCCGGCCGAGACGATCATATCCATGCCTTCCAGCAGGGCGGCGTCGCTCTTCGCGCCCGCTGCGTCCAGCGCCAGCCCCGCCGCATACACCCCGATCCGCTGCCACGGCTCCATCTGCCGTTGCTCGCGCCGGGGAATCTGGCGTTCCCATTCCAGGTTCAGCATCGGGTGCACAGGCCAGGGTGCAAAGCGGGTCGTATCCAGCACCGGCTGGAACCCATGCTGGGCCCCGCTGGGCGCATCCAGCGCGGCCCAGGTCGCGTCCGGACCTTCGCCCAGGGACGAAATCAGGCCGATACCCGTGATCAGTGCGTCGCGGTCAGCCGCCACTCAGATAAGCCTCCGGTACCGCCACGCGGCGGGCCGTCTCCAGCATCCGCACGCGCAGCGTCTCGTTGGGGAAGGGCGCCAGGCCATAGCGCAGCTCGGCCTCGGCCACTTTTCGGCCACCCGACTCGATCCGGCCGGTCGCGACCGCATAACCGGAGCCATCCTGCACCAGGCTCGCCTCCACCTCCAGCTGGGCGCCGGGGCTGACGAAGCCGCGCAGCTTGGCTTCCTTCACCTGGGCCAGGAACGCCATCCGGCTGAAGCGCAGCTTGGCCAGCACCAGCCAGCCCCCGGTCTGCGCCATGGTCTCGATCATCAGCGCACCCGGCAGCAGGGGATAGCCGGGGAAATGGCCCTCAAAGATGGTGGATTGGTCCGGTACGGTGCAGGCGGCGCGCACCAGCCGTGCCTCCGGATCGAGCGTCACGATCCGGTCCACCATCTGGAAATATTCGAGGAGCATCCAGGGTCAGGCGACCTTGGCGGCCACCAGCCGGTCGATGTTCTCGGCGAGGTGCCCCAGGACGAAATATTCGTCCGACGACACCTTCCCCTCGTTCACCTCCTGGGTCCATTGCTCCAGCGGCATCTTGATGCCGAACGCCTTGTCGATGGCGAACGCGACGTCGAGGAAGTCCAGGCTGTCGATGCCCAGGTCGTTGATGGCATGGGCCTCCGGGGTGATCTTGTCCCGGGGGATGTCGCATGTCTCGGAGATGATCCCGGCGACGGTCTCAAATGTGGACGGCATGTGTCCGTGGCCCCTGTTTCCAACCGGGGGGCACTATCATCGCGGCGGCGGCTGGGGCAAGGGGGCGGCCCGGCAGGAGAGGTAACCGAGTGAAACGGGCACCAAAGCATGCTCCTCCTGCCGCCCGGCCCCTCACCGTGAGCGTGGACCAGGGATCGGGAGAGTGGGGCACGGCTTCACGAGAATCGCGACCATTGCAGCGAACCCGGACGCAGCCGTGTGGCGCGACGCGACAATTTCCAGATGTGTTCGATCGGCTGCTGATCCGCGCCTCACGCGAACTGCCCGCGCGTTAAGCCTTCTCCATCAGCGCCCGCGCGGCTTGCATTGACCCGCAGTTGCGGTATTCCGCCGCCCCGCGTGCGTCGCGGATCGGGGAGGAATGCGGCTTGCCTGCCAGTGGAGAGACGGCGCTGATCGCGATTGATGGCCTGACCAAGCGCTTCGGCGGCTTCACCGCAGTGGACCGGGTTTCGTTCCAGGTGGCACGCGGCGAGGTACTGGGCTTTCTCGGCCCCAACGGCGCCGGCAAGTCCACCACCATGCGCATGCTGGCCGGCTTCATGATTCCCACCGAGGGCACCGCCCGCATCTGCGGCCACGACGTTCAGACCGATGGTGTGGCCGCGCGCCGCGTGCTGGGGTTTCTGCCGGAAGGCGCCCCCACCTACCCAGAGATGGCAGTGCTCGGTTTTCTGCGTTTCTGCGCCAAGGTACGCGGCTATCGCGGCACCGAGTTGGAAGACCGCATCGCCCGCGCCATCGAGATGACGCATCTGGAGAGCGTGCGGCTGCAGCCCGTGGAGACCCTGTCGAAAGGGTTCAAGCGCCGCGTCGGCCTGGCGCAGGCGCTGCTGCACGACCCGCCGGTGCTGGTGCTGGATGAACCGACCGACGGGCTGGACCCCAACCAGAAGTTCGAAGTGCGCACGCTGATCCAGCGCATGGCGCCAGAGAAGGCGATCGTGATCTCGACGCACATCCTGGAGGAGGTCGATGCGGTTTGCACCCGCGCGATGATCATCGCCGCCGGCCGCGTGGTGGCCGATGCCACGCCAGGCGAGATGTGCCGCATGCACCCAAGCGGCAAGCTGGAGGAAGTGTTCAGGAATTTAACTGACCTCTCCCGCGCAGCCGGGTCGGGCCGCGAAGCGGACCGACGCGCGGCGCGAAGCACCGAGGGAGAGGGTGAAGCGTGAGCGACGCAGCTTTTCTTGAGTGGTCGGAGAACATTGGGGCGAGGCGACCCGATCACACTCACCCTCGACACCTGCGGCGTCTCGCCCCGTGCCGTTTCGCGGGCGAGGTTTCCTGATGCGCAACACCTTCATCATCGCCGGCCGCGAGCTTGGCGGCTATTTCTCCACCCCCGTAGCGACCGTGTTCATCGTGATCTTCCTCATCCTGCAAGGCGCGCTCACGTTCAACCTCGGCGACTTCTTCTCCCGCGGCCAGGCCGATCTTGTCCCGTTCTTCACCTTCATCCCCTGGGTCTTCCTGTTGCTCGTGCCCGCCATCACCATGCGCCTCTGGGCCGAGGAACGCCGGCTCGGCACCATCGAACTTCTCCTGACCCTGCCCATCACCCAGACCCAGGCGGTGCTGGGAAAATTCCTCGCCGCCTGGGCATTCTGCGCCATTGCGCTGGTGCTGACCTTCCCCTTCATCATCACCGTGAACATCCTCGGCTCGCCGGATAACGGCGTGATCGCCTCCGGCTATGTCGGTTCATTGTTCGTCGCCGGTGCTTTCCTTGCCGTCGGTTCCGCCATGTCGGCGCTGACCCGCAACCAGGTCATCGCCTTCGTCCTCGGCGTCGCGGTGTGCTTCGTATTCGCCGTCGCGTCCTATCCGGTGGTCACCGACTTCCTGTCCCGCAACACTCCGATCCTGGCCGACATCGCGCGCCATATCGCGGTGATCGACCGCTTCGACGACTTCACGCGCGGCCTCATCAGCGTCAGCGACCTGATCTTCTTCGCGACCTTCATCGGCTTCTGGCTGTACGTGAACGCCGTATTGCTCGATCAGTACAAGGCGGACTGAGCAAGATGCGCCGCCGCTTCTGGTACTCCATCGTCGGCGTGATCGCGGTCGCCGCAATCGTCATCGGCATCAACATGTTCGCCGATGCGCGGCTTGCCTACGTGCATGCCGACCTGACCGAAAACCACATCTACACGCTGTCCCCGGGCACCCGTCAGATCCTGAAAAGCCTGAAGGAACCCATCACGCTCCGCCTGTACTATTCGCGATTGCTCGGCAGCACCGTGCCGGTCTACGGCAGCTACGCCGATCGCGTGCGCGAAATGCTGGAAGAATACGCGGCCGTCGCGGACGGCAAGATCCGGTTGGAATTCTACGATCCGGCACCGTTCAGCCGCGTCGAGGACCAGGCGCTGGCCGACGGGTTGCAGGGCGTGCCGGTAGATCAGGCCGGCACGCAGGTCTATTTCGGCATCGCCGGCTCCAACATGCTGGACGACCAACGCGCCATTCCGTTCTTCCAGTTGGATCGCGAGCGCTTTCTGGAATACGACCTGACCAAGCTGGTCTATGAATTGTCGAATCCCAAGCGCCCGGTGGTGGGCGTGATGTCGTCGCTGCCGCTCGACGGCAACCCGCAACTGATGATGATGACCCGTGGCCAGGAAGGCGGTCAGCCCTTCGCCTCCACGGAACTGCTGCGCCAGACCAACACCGTTAAGACGGTGCCAACGGACGCACAGGTGATCCCAGCCGACATCAAGGTATTGCTGGTCGCGGAAGCGCAGCACCTGTCCCTTAACACGGAATATGCGATCGACCAGTTCGTGATGCGCGGCGGCCGGCTGATGGTCATGGTGGACCCGTGGAGCGAAACCATGGCGTCGCAGCCGAACCCCAGCGGCATGCCCGTCACCGACGCCGATTCCGACCTGGCAAAATTGTTCAAGGCCTGGGGCATCGAATTCAATCCGAACGAAGTCGTCGGCGACCTCGCCGGCGCCTGGCGCGTGCGCGACCCGCAGGACCCGAATGCGCAGGCAGTGGATTACGTTCCCTGGTTCAACATCCGCGCCGGCATCAACCACAACGATCCCGCCACCGCCGATCTCCAGCAGGTCACTGTCGCCTCCCCTGGTTTCATTGCCAAGGCGCCCGGTGCGAAAATCCAGTTCACGCCATTGCTCACGTCTTCGCCGAAATCGGGACTGATCCCGGTGGATGAGGTGAAGATGCCGAATCCGGGGAAGGTTCTCGCGAACTTCAAGCCGGAAGGCGGCCCGCGCGTGATCGCCGCGCGCATTCGCGGCGTGCTGCATTCCGCCTTCACCGGCCCGCCGCCGGAACCGAAGGGCGAAAAGCGGCCGGCGAATTTCCCGGCCTTCAAGGCGGAGACCAGTGCTCCGGCGGACATGGTGGTGGTGGCCGATTCCGACATCCTCGCTGACCGCTTCTGGGTGCGTATCAGCAACTTTTTCGGCCAGCAGACGGCGGCGCCGTTCAGCGACAACGGCCCCTTCGTCGCCAACCTGATCGACACGCTCGCCGGCAGCCAGGCACTGATCGGGCTGCGTGCCCGCGGCGATTCCAGCCGTCCGTTCACGCTGGTGAACACCATGCAGGCCGAGGCGGAGGCGAAATTCCGCCGTACCGAGCAAGCGTTACAGCAACACCTGGATAACGTAGAGAAGCAGCTGCAGACGCTGCGCCAGGGCAACAACCCGACTGATACCGAGCAAGCGGCGAATGCACAGGCGGTGATCACGCCAGAGCAACGCGCGGCCATCACTGCGGCGCGGCGCGATATCGTGGACACGCGGGAGAAGCTGCGCACGGTGCAATACGATCTCGACCGCAATATCACGCGGCTGGAGAACGAGCTGCGCTTCCTCGACATCCTGGCGGTCCCGGCGTTGCTGACGATCCTGGCGATCGGCATGGGCCTCTACCGCCGCCACCAGCGCGCGAGGGCCAGGGGATGACACAGCCCTGCACAGAGCCAGACGTGCCGAACCAGCCCTGGTCATGGCCGGGCGTGCCGAACCAGCCCTCGTCATGGCCGGGCTTGACCCGGCCATCTTCCCGCGATGATCGGGCGCGTACCACGTGGCCCGGTCGACGGTGCCCAGGCGGCCGGGCCAGGCGCCACCGCGACGGGGAACGCAACGACGCGCGGAGCACTGAACCATGACAACCCGCACCCTGATCATCCTGGTGGTGCTGGGCGTCGTCGCCATTGCCGGCGGATGGTATTTCGGCGTTGCCACGCTGCCCAACGAGCAAGTCGCGGCAAACAATGGCAAGCTGATGTTCCCCGACCTGACGCCGCGCCTGCAACAGGCCGCGGAGGTGGAGGTGGTGCACCAGGGCCGCAAATTAGTGATCGAAAAGCGTGACCAGCATGGCCAGGTGCGCTGGGGCCTGCAGGGCCGCGGTGGCTATCCTGTTCAGGAGACCAAGCTGCGTGGCATGCTGACGGCGCTGACCGAACTGCGCCTGGTGGACCAGCGGACCTCGGACCCGAAGGAATTCAGCAAGCTCGGCGTCGAGGATCCCAATTCGCCCACATCCAATTCGAATCTGGTCCGCGTGCTCGACGCCTCCGGCAAGACCATCGCCGCACTGATCGTGGGCCATCGTCGCGTGCGCACCGGCGGCAACGTTCCGGATGAAGTCTTTGTCCGCCGCCCAAACGACAATCAGAGCTGGCTGGCGGAGGGCAGCCTGGACGTGGACTCCGATCCGCAGGTCTGGCTTGATCGGGACATCATGAACATCGATCACAATCGCATCGCCAAGGTCGTGGCGACGCGGGACGGGGCCACGCTGGAGTTCACACGTACCGGCGACAAGCTGGCCCTGACCGTGCCGGCGAATCATCCGAAGCTCGACAATTTCAAGCTGCAGGATGTCTCGCGTGCGCTGGAGCTGCTGACCTTCGATGACGTCCATCCTGCCACGGCGCCACCCCCAAACCCGATTGGTACGTCGGTATTCACCACGTCGGATGGGCTGACGGTGACCGCCTCGGTTTACCAGGCGCCGCCAAATCCGAACGCGACCCCGGAGATGGACCAGGAAGTGCTCGCGCAGTTCGCGGTTACGGGTGATGGCAAGACGAAGGCCGAAGCGGATCGGCTGCAGGCTCGCCTGTCCGGCTGGACCTTCGAGCTAGGTTCGTGGAAGGAAAGTTCGCTGGTGCCGTCCCTGGCCGACCTGACAACCGCGCCGTCCGCCAAGCCCGCGGCCGCCGCCCCAGCGGCCGCGGCAAAGCCGTGAGCGATCGCGAGTATCCCCCGCGGCCCATCGTCGGCATCGGCGTCATTGTGCTGAAGGACGCCTCGGTCTTGCTCGTGCGCCGCGGCAAGCCGCCGAATTTAGGCAGCTGGACCCTGCCGGGCGGCGCGCAGGAAGTGGGCGAAACCACCGAGCAAGCCGCTCGGCGGGAGTTGCTGGAGGAGACGGGCGTTACCGTCGGTCCGCTGGTGTTCGCGGCGCATGTGGACAACATCCGCCGCGACCGCGAGGGACGCGTGCAATTCCACTATACGATCCTGGATTTTGCCGGCCGATGGGAATCCGGCGAACCGGTCGCGGCGAGCGACGTCTCCGAAGCGGTGTGGGCCCCGTTATCGCAGTTGCAGGATTATGCCCTGTGGAGCGAGGCGTATCGCGTGATCGCAATTGCGCGCGAACTGGTGGGGGCGTGACGGGATAGCATCTGCCGGCCGCCGCCTCGATGATCCGGCCTGAAAGGTCGGGAAACCCGGCCTCACCTGCTGTTGGTTTGTGATCGGCAAACGGCCCCGGCAACCTAAGGCCGCCCGCAGGGCCACGCCGGGGCGGCAAGGGCCTGTCGGACGAGGGCCATAACCAAGGCGCCCGCCTTCATCAGGCGCCGGTAGGAGGAGAACGCAAATGCTGGAAATCGGAGTGTTCCATAACGGCGCGTCCAGCCTGCCGATCGTTACCACGCCAGAAGGAGTGACGGTGAACGACGGGTCGCTCGCCGAGGTGCACCGGGCGGCGCAGGAAACCCTGGCCAACCAGGTTCGCCAGGGGATTCTCGCGGAGAAGCTGGGCTTTCAGTCGTTCTGGCTGACCGAACATCATTTCCAGCCGGAAGGCGCGGAAATGAGTCCGAACCCGCTGATGACGCAGATGGCGATTGCCGCGCACACCAAGACGATCCGCCTGGGCCAGTGCGCCAACATCATCGTCTGGCATCACCCGGTGCGGTTCGCCGAGCAAGTCGCATTGCTCGACGTGATCAGCGGCGGGCGAGTCGAATGCGGGGTCGGGCGTGGCTATCAGCCGCGCGAGAACGAAGTGCTGGGCCGCCCGTACGGATCGACCATCCAGGATCAGGAGCGCAACCGCAAATCCTTCGAGGAGGCGGTGGCGCTGGCCAAGAAGTGCTGGACCGAGCCATCGTTCAGCCACCGCGGGGAGAATTTCTCGATCCCGCCGACCTACACCAAGTGGAATCACAAGCAGACCATCGCCTATTTCCAGCATGGCAAGGCAGGACGCAGGCTGGAGGACGTGCTCCATGTCGGCGAACCGGACATGTATTCCGCCGGCAATCCGGTGCAGGCCACGACCACGACGCTGCTTGAGCTGCAGGTGTTTCCGCAACCGGTGCAGAAGCCGCATCCGCAATTATGGGAGCCGCTGACCAGCAGGCGCTCGCTGGAATGGGCGGCACGCCAGGGCGTGAACGGCGTGATGATCGTCGAACCCAACGACCGGCTGCGCCGCAATATCGAAATCTATCACGAGGCGGCGCAGAAGGCCGGCTGGCCGGACATGCACAACCGCGGCGCCTTCAAGTTCGGCTGGGACGCGCAGAAGCGGCGGGGGATCATGACCAGCCGCTACATCCACATCACCAATCCGAAGAACGAGAGGCGGAACCTGGAGCGCGCGGCGGCGGCGATGGAACTGCAGTTCGATTATTATGGGCCGTTCGGATTCGGCGCCGTGGTTGCCAGGCTGGACGAGCCGATGTTCGACCTCACCAAAAAGGTGACGGCCGACATGCTGCGCCAACGCGAGATCGCGATCCAGGGGTCGAAGCAGTTCGTGATCGACAAGATCATGAAGATGAAAAAAGAGTGCGGGTATGAAGATTTCTCCTTCCTCGGCTGGTTCGAACTCGGCGGCTTCGAGGGCGCCGAGATCGAGGAGCAAATGCAGCTCTTCGCCGAGGAGGTGATGCCCGTCATCGCCGCCGAATGCGGCGGCAAGGTCGAGCTGCCCAAGGTCGGCCTGAATTTCGTGGGGTGAATCGGGGAAACGGGAGGGCAAGATGGCAAGCAAAGCGAGCGAGGAGCTCAAGACTCTCTACCGCTCCTGGATCGGCGCCCTGGCGGCGAATCCGGAGATGCCGCTCGACGAGCTGCGGCGGATGTTCGATCATTGGGGCGACGTGACGGCCGAGCCCGGCGGCGTCGATTACATCGAGGTCGATGCCGGCGGCGTGCCGGCGCTGTGGGCGGTGCCGAAGGGCGCGCAGCAGGATCGCGTCCTCCTCTGCTCTCACGGCGGCGGCTACGTCACCGGATCGATGTACACACATCGCAAGGTCTATGGCCACTTCGCCAAGGCGATCGGCTGCCGCGCCCTGATTGTCCATTACGGACGCGCGCCGGAAAACGTGCATCCGGGGCCGGTGAATGACATGGCGAAAGCCTACGCGTGGCTGCTCCGTTCCGAAATCCAACCGAACCACATCGCGCTGACCGGCGATTCCGCGGGCGGGGCCTTGGCCGTGACCACCATGTTGCGGGCGCGAGAGCAAGGACTGAAGCTGCCGGCAGCGTCGATGCCGCTGTCGCCCTGGCTCGACATGGAGGCGGGCGGCAGCACGTTCCAGACCAATGCAGAGAAGGACGTGCTGGTCACCGCGCCGATCATCCAGACCATGGCGAGCACGTTTCTTGGCCCCAACGGCAATCCTAAGGATCCGCTGGCCAATCCGCTGCACGCCGACCTCGCCGGCCTGCCGCCGCTGTATATCCAGGTGGGCGCCGACGAGACCTTGCTCGACGACAGCCGAGCCCTTGCGTTGGCGGCACGGAAGGCCGGGTTGGACGTGACGCTGGAGGAGGAGCCGAAAATGCAGCACGTCTACCAGTTCCTCGCGGGCGCCGCGCCGGAGGCGGATGCGGCGATCGCGCGGCTGGCGCGGTGGGTGCGCCCGAAGCTTGGGCTGGGCTGAGTCGACCGAGCGGGGCGCCCGGTTGTGCAGGCGCCTCGTGGGGCGGACGCGCTGCGGGAGGTGTAGTGGGAGGGTGGCGATATGCCGGTTAGGACCGGCCACAGGCCGTGCGTAACGACGACTCGCTTCGATCCGCGGTAGCGGCAAGGTGGCTGCAGCGCGCCATCTTCGGAATCGATCCCGAGCGGACAGTGGCGTGGAAGCAGTTGCCGGGTGCAGGCAGCTTGGGCAAAAAAGGCTGGAGTGCGCTGCCTGGTCCGAATGTCCGCTTCCCACCCAGTGCAGCAGTACAGCGGCCGCACCGGCTACAGCCGGAATCCAGCCTGAGCCAGCATGCAAACTGAGCCGACACCAGCAGAACAGGGCGATCCGTCAGCGGGGCAAATTCGAACCTGGCCTGATCTCGTGCAAGACTCATTTGGCGCATAAACCTGGACCCCGCAGCGGAACGGATAACAACGGGCAGTGGCGGAGTCTCACGCCTCTTCCCGCACCGCCCGCGCCGCAATCTCCCCCAGCCGTTCATAATCCCCAATCTCATTATACGCATGCGCCGACAGGCGCAGCCACAGCGCGTCATCGATGATGTGCGTCGGCGCATCTGTTCCCGCAGCAAGCAATCGCGCGCGCATGGCCGCGGATCGCGCCGGCGTCACTGCCCCGGCCAGCGGCAGCCGCACCAGCCCCATCGCGCCCGCCAGCGCGCCTGTCGCCCCTTGCTCGGTATTCAGCCGCCGCGCCAGCAATGCCGCGCCCTCCGCCGCCAGTGCCACATTCCGCGCCCGCAACGCCGCGCCGCCCAGCCGTGCGTGGAAATCGATCGCCACACCCACGCTCAGCCACGCGCTGCAATCGCGCGTGCCGGTCCAATCGAACTCCGCCAGAAATCCGTTGCCGAAACCGTGTGAGATCGTCACCGGATGCAGCCCCGCCTGCCGCGACGTCGCGGCCCACAGGAACCCGCAGCCTTTCGCCGCGCACAGCCACTTGTGGCAGTTCCCAACATACCAGTCGGCGCCGAGCGACGAGAGATCCAACGTTACCTGCCCCGGCCCATGCGCGCCATCCACCAGCACCGGAACCGCAGCCGCATGGCACACCGCGATGATCCGTTCCAACGGCAGCACCAGCGCACTGCCCGACGTGATGTGGTCGATCACCGCCAGCTTCGTGCGCGGGGTCAGCGCGGCGGCAACCGACGCCACGATGGCCTCGGCGTCTGGCCGCGGAAACGGCACCGCGGCTTCCGTCATCCGCGCGCCTACACGTTCCGCCACGGCACGCACGGCGTTGCGCACCGCGCCATAGCCGTGGGTCAGCACCAGGATCTCGTCCCCCGCGCCGAGCGGCAGCGACCGCACCACCGCGTTGCAGCCGACCGTGGCATTTTCGACGAAGGCCAGATCGTTGCCATCCGCACCGACAAAACCCGCCAATTGCTCCGCCGCATGCCGAAGCGCGTCCGGCAGGATGGCGCGGAAAAACCGGCCTGGCTGCGTCTCCATGCGTCGCAGCCAGTCCTGCTGCGCGGCCAGCACCACGCGCGGAGTCGCACCAAACGAGCCGTGATTGACGCTGACGAAATCCGGATCGAGCACCCATTCGTGGCGCACGGCGCGGCCGAGCAAGGGGACGGTCATCGGGCGACGCTCCGGTAAAGGCACCCCCGTCCATGCGAGACGCGCGCCGCCGGCGCAACCCCTGTCCATCTCGTCGTTGCGGGGCTGCCACCAGCCATGCACAAGAGTTATCAGGTGTCGCAGGCGTTCGCGGCGCGTCCCGCGCCGACACGGCGGCGGCCTTGTCACATCGTGTTCCAGAAGCGCCCGCTCGAGCTGATCGGCGACGGGCGGCTGCAACGTGTGCTGCTGATGCGGAACAATCTTGTCGGCGAACCCGGACACCAGGTCGCCGAACCCACCGGCGAGGTGCAGCAACTCGACTGCGGCCTGTTGTTCCGCAGCATCGGTTACTGCGCCCTGGCAATCCCCGGCGTGCCGTTCGATTCCACGCGCGGCGCGATTCCGAACAACGATGGACGTGTGCTGAATGGCAGTGCCGTGGTACCCTGGCTCTATGTCTCCGGCTGGATCAAGCGCGGCCCGAGCGGGATCATCGGCACCAATCGCGAAGACAGTGTGCTGACCGTGACTGCGATGCTCGCCGACCTGCCTTCGTTCGATGCCGGCCCAAAGCCAGGCGCGGACCACATCACCGCCCTGCTGCGGCAACGGGGCATTCGCATATCGGGCGTGAGAACACGATGGCGATCGCCTTCACCTGCGGCGGCATCGCCTACTGGCTGCTAGGCTCGGCCGGGACGTCGCCCTGGGCGTTCGCGGTCTGCGCCGGATTGATCTTCCTCACCTGGGGTGAAATCTTCAGTCTGTTCCCATCCACCTGCACCGATGCGTTCGGGCCGCAATACGCCACCACGAACCTCAGCTTGCTCTATACCGCGAAGGGCGCATCGGCATTGCTGGTGCCCGTTGCCAACATCATCGCCGCCGCGACCGGAGGTTGGCACGCCGTGCTGGTCGTCACTGCGATCGTGAACTTCATCGTGGCGGTACTGGCATCATTCGCACTGAAGCCGCTGCGCAGCCATCAGATGCGGCCCGGATCCGGCCGGCGTCTGCACGCACCGGCCGAATAACAAAGGCAGACCGCGCACCACCAATCTCGGAGAGATTGGTGGTGCGAAGCACTGGCGGTGAGACGGATCGGGTCGGCGATTAATTCTAATTTCCACACACCGCCGCGGTTGTATCACGCCGCCTTCGCCTGTTCTGCAATCCCCACCAGCGCACCCAGCGTATCGCGCGCGAACCGCAGCCGCGTTGCGACATCCATCTCGCGTGTGATCGCCAGCTTGTGGTCCGGCCGCAAGCGCACCAGCCCGCCCTTGCTCGAAAGCCAAGCCACCAGACCGGCCGGATTGGAAAATGCATTGCCGCGGAACGTCAGCACCATGCCCTTCGGCCCAGCCTCCAACTTCTCCACCCCAGCCTCGCGGCACGCGCGCTTCAGCGCCACCACGCCAAGCAGGTTGTCGACCTCCCCAGGCAACGGGCCGAAGCGATCGACCAGTTCGGCCGCCATGGCTTCGGTTTCCGCATCGGATGCCAGTGCACCGATGCGCCGGTACAACCCCAGCCGCACCGGCAAGTCGCGCACGTAATCCTCCGGGATCAGCACCGGCAGTCCCAGCGATATATTCGGCGTCCAATCCCGTTCCTGCCCGCCACCGCGGCGGCCCTCGCCGGCACGCACTTCGGCGACCGCATCCTCCAGCATCTGCTGGTAAAGTTCGATGCCAACCTCCCGGATGTGCCCCGATTGCTCGTCACCCAGCAGGTTGCCGGCGCCGCGAATATCCAGATCGTGTGAGGCCAATGTGAAGCCGGCGCCCAAAGCATCCAGCGTCTGCATCACGGTCAGCCGCTTCTCCGCCGCCACCGACAGCCGCATATTCTGCGGCCAGGTCAGGTACGCATAACCGCGCTGCTTGCCGCGCCCGACACGGCCGCGCAACTGGTACAACTGCCCCAGCCCGAACATGTCGGCGCGGTGGATCACCAGCGTGTTCACGGCCGGCATATCCAGCCCGCTTTCCACGATATTTGTCGACAGCAGGATGTCGTATTTGCCATCGCCGAACTCGGTCATCACGCGTTCCAGTTCGGTCGGCGCCAGCCGTCCATGCGCCTGCGCCAAACGCGCTTCCGGCACGATCTCGCGCAGGCGTTCCGACATGCGCGGCAGATCCTCGATCCGAGGCACCACGCAGAACACTTGTCCGCCGCGGAAGCGCTCGCGCTGGAGGGCTTCGCGAATCACCACGCTGTCGAACGGCATGATGAACGTGCGCACCGCCAGCCGATCCACCGGCGGAGTCGAAATCAAACTCATCTCCCGCACGCCGGTCAGCGCAAGCTGCAAGGTGCGCGGGATCGGCGTCGCCGTCAGCGTCAGCACATGCACATCGGCCCGGAGCTGCTTCAGCCGCTCCTTGTGTGCCACCCCAAAATGTTGCTCCTCATCCACCACCAGCAGCCCGAGTTCCGCGAACTGGATGGTCTTCGACAGCAACGCATGGGTGCCGATCACGATGTTCACGCGGCCGTCGGTCAACCCGCGCTTCACCTCGGCTTGCTCTTTCGCCGGCACCATGCGCGAGAGCTGCGCAACGCTCACTGGCAACCCGGCAAAGCGCTCTGAAAACGTGCGATAATGCTGGCGTGCCAACAGCGTCGTTGGCACCACCACCGCCACCTGCGCACCCGACATCGCGGCAATGAAGGCCGCCCGCAGCGCAACCTCGGTCTTGCCGAAGCCAACGTCGCCGCAGATCAGCCGGTCCATCGGCCGGCCGCTTGCCAGGTCCTCCAGCACGTCGGCAATGGCCCGGGCCTGGTCCTCGGTCTCGGCAAACGGGAAGCGGGCGCAGAACTCGTCCCAGGCGCCTTCGCCCGGCACCATCACCTCGGCGTCGCGTACCCGGCGCGTCGCAGCGATGCGGATCAGTTCGGCGGCCATATCGCGGATGCGGCTCTTCATCCGAGCCTTGCGCGTCTGCCAGCCGATGCCCCCCAGCTTGTCCAGCGCCACGCCCTGTTGTTCGGACCCGTAGCGCGACAGAACTTCGATGTTCTCAACCGGCAGGAACAGCTTTTCGTTGCCGTCGTAGATCAGGCGCAGGCAATCGTGCGGTGCGCCCGTCACGGTCAGCGTCGCAAGTCCGTCATACCGCCCGATGCCGTATTCCTGGTGCACCACCAGGTCGCCCTCGGCGATCTCGGTGGCTTCGGCGATGAACTGGTCGGCCCGCTTCCGCCGCCGCGGCGGCCGGCTGATCCGTTCACCCAGCAGATCTTGCTCGCCCACCAGAGCGATGCGTTCGGCCACAAACCCGCGTTCCACCCCCAGGGTGACCAGCGACACCGATCCGGCCGGCTTGCGGCGGACCGCAGCCCAGCTCTCCTCCTGCGCCGTATCCTTGAAGAGGTGCTCTTTCAGCAGGTTGGCGATGCGCTCGCGCGAGCCGCGGGTCCAGGCGGCAATAACGATGCGGCGGCCGTCGATGGCCCAGCGTTCCGCCTGGGCGCGGAGCTGGTCGAACACGTTCACGCCCGGCCCACCACCGGAACCCAGCCCCCCTTGGGCGAAGATCGGACCAGGACGGCCGCCGCCGTCAACGCCTTCGGCATCGTCAGGCTTGGCAAACGGCGTAAACCCCAGCAGCGGTCCGCCGGACAGCATGGAATCCCAGTCGCCACGGCTCAGATACAGCCGATCGGGCGGCAGCGGCCGGTACGGCACTTCGCCTTCGCGCGTCGGGCCCCGCCGCGCGGCGTCGTGGTCGGCGATCATTTCCAGCCGCGCAGTCAGTACCTCGTCCGCCTGATGATCCAGGCTGACCGACGCCTTGGGCACATAGTCCAGCAGCGTTTCCATCGTCGGATGGAACAACGGCACCCAGTGCTCCATGCCGGGATGGCGGCGTCCGTCCGATATCGAGTGATAGATCGGGTCATCCGCGGCAGGCTGGCCAAACAGATCGCGCCAGGCCGAGCGGAACCGGCTGATCGCGTCGCGGTCCAGCGGCACTTCGGAGACAGGGCGCAGCATCAGGCGCTGCCGGCGCTCGCCGCCGCGCTGGCTGCCAGGGTCGAACACGCGGATCGATTCGATCGTGTCGCCGAACAGGTCCAGCCGGACAGGGTCGGGCTCACCCGCGGCAAACAGGTCGATGATGCCGCCGCGCATGGCGTATTCACCCGGTTCCATCACCGTGCCGGCGCGGCCATAACCATTGGCTTCCAGGAACTGCGCCAGCTTCTCCGGCTGGACCGTGCCATTGACCCGCAGCTCCAGGCTGGACCCGGCAAACGCAGCGCGCGGCGGCACGCGCTGCACCAGCGCGTTCACCGTGGTAAGGACGATGCGCGGCGCGCTGACCGGCTCCAGCAGCCGCGTCAGGGTGGCCACACGCTCGGAGACCAGGGCCGGATTGGGCGATACCCGGTCGTACGGCAGGCAATCCCAGGCGGGAAAGCGCAGGATCTCGGCTTCCGGCAGGATAAAGGCCAGTGCTTCGGCAATGCGCGCCATGCGCGCGTCGTCACGCGCGATATGCAGGATCGGGCCGGCGAATTCGCGGCGTCGCTGGGCCAGCAGGAAGGCGTCCCAGCCTTCAGGTGCACCCCAGACCTGAATAAGCGCGGTCATGGCGCCACCGCCTCCCCCTCGCCTTGTGGACTTGGGCCGCCAGGCGGAGCAAGGGCGGGGGGAGGGGCAGTCTGTGTTCCCGTTCGATCCGCTCCACCCGCCATCACCGCCGCCCTCATGCGCCGCAGCATCGTAGGAGCGTCATCCGGCATCGGCCGGCGTCCGGTCAGCCAGTCGGCAAGGTCCGTCTCGGGCGATTCCAGCAAAGCTTCCAGCGCGTCGAGTTCATCGGCGCCGAACGCCGCCAGATGCACACGGACGAAGCCGCCAATCATCAGGTCGTTCTCGTGGGTGCCGCGGTGCGTAGCGCGGAACAATAGGCGACGGCGCCGAGTGGCGAGGGCGTCAGATGGCGAATCGGGCATGGGGTCGCGCCTGCCTCATATAACCGCGCGAGGTGCGGGTCCAAGGGGGACGCCAAGGTTTCATCGCTGGCCAGGTACGCGCGAAACGCGGTGCAGCCCGATCGTCACACCGTCTGGCCGATTCTCTGGAAATCCGGCATGGTAGAAACTGCGCCTCCGCCCTGCAGCAGCGCACACATCGGAGTTTTCATGCGGCGCCTGGTCCCGCTGATCCTGCTCGGCCTGTTGCTGTGCACCGGCCCTCGCACCGCGAAGGCGCTGGAAAGCACGCCCGCCACGACAACCCGCGATACTGTCGCGCTGGTCTCCGATACCGACGCCGTCGCACCAGGTAAACCATTCCGCATCGCGCTCTACATCCGCCTCGCCCCCGGCTGGCACACCTACTGGCGTAACCCGGGCGACGCCGGCGTCGCGCCGTCCCTGGCGCTGACGCTGCCGCCCGGCGCCACCGCCGGCCCGATCGTCTGGCCCACGCCGCGCCGGATCGCCGAGGGCTCGTTGATGACCTACGCCTACGCCGGCGATCTGCTGCTGCCGGTCACGATCACGCCACCCAAGACCGCGGGGCCGTTCACGATCCAGGCAACCGCCCGCTGGCTGGTGTGCGACCAGATCTGCGTTCCGGAGCAAGCGAACTTCCGCCTTGATCTGCCGCCCGGCACGCCCGCGCCATCCGCCCAGGCACCCTTGTTCGCCGCCCACGACCAATCCGTACCGCGGCCGTCGCCCTGGCAGGCCAGCATCGCCCCGGATGGGAACCTTTGGGTCCAGGGCCCCGAACTACGGCCCGCCACTGTCGCGGCTGCCTGGTTCATCCCAGATCGCTCCGGCGAGATCGACGACGACGCGGCGCAACCCCTGTCGGTTCGCCAGGGCGGTTTTGTCCTGGAACTGAAGCTCGCAAAGGCCGTCACGCCGGATGCCGGCCTGCCCGGCATCCTGGTCGTGGCCGATCGCTCGGGACTGGAAACCGCCGTGACGGTGCGCGCCACGCCCGGCGTGCCACCCCCGCCGGCATTTCCGCCGATCGCCCGCGTGCTGATGTTCGCCTTCCTCGGCGGCCTGATCCTGAACCTGATGCCCTGCGTGTTCCCGATCCTCGCCATGAAAGCCGTGGCGCTGGCGCAAGGCGCGGCGCGAGGCCAGGCGCGCGCGCACGCTTTGTCCTACACCGCCGGCGTGCTGGCGATGTTCGCCGGCCTGGCGGCGGTGCTGCTGGCGGCACGCGCCGCCGGGGTGGCGGCCGGCTGGGGGTTCCAGTTCGCCTCGCCTGTCTTCGTCGCCGCGATGGCTTGGCTGTTGTTCTGCGTCGGCCTGAACCTGTCGGGCGTGTTCGAAGTCGGCAGCAGCCTCGCCGGCACCGGTAACGCCCTGACCTCGCGAGGCGGCCGCCTCGGCAGTTTCTTTACCGGTTTGCTCGCGGTCCTGGTGGCGACGCCCTGCACGGCGCCCTTCATGGGCGTGGCGGTGGCCGCAGGCCTGGCTGCCCCGCCTGCCGTAACGATCCTGGTATTCCTCGTGATGGGCCTGGGCCTGGCCACGCCCTACGCCGCGTTCGCGGCGGTGCCGGCGCTGGCCCGCCTCGCCCCGCGCCCGGGACGCTGGATGGGGTTCCTGAAGCAGGCCCTCGCCTTCCCGATGTACGGCGCCGCAGCCTGGCTGCTGTGGGTTGTCAGCCAGGAATCCGGACCCAGCGGCGTCCTGGGAACCGCCGCGGGTTTTGTATTGCTTGGCTTCGCCGCGTGGATCCTGGGAATCACGCAACGAGCCACCACGCGTTCCCGCCGCTTGGGCCAATCCGCGGCCGTGGCCGCAACCCTTTTGGCCGGCGCTGTCTTGAGCGGTATCGCGGTATCGCCGGCGACATCGGCCGCCGGCACGGCCGCGGGAGCCGGCGCCGAATCCTTCTCGCCGGCCCGTCTCGCCGCATTGCGCGCGTCCGGGCGACCTGTGTTCGTCGACATGACGGCGGCGTGGTGCGTCACCTGCCTGGTGAACGAACGCGTCGCGCTCTCCAGCGCCCCGGTGCAGCAGGCGTTCGCTGCGAAGCACGTGGCGTATTTGCAAGGCGACTGGACACGGCAGAACCCGGCCATCTCGAAATTCCTGCACCAGTACGGACGTGATGGCGTACCGCTCTATGTCTATTACCCGCCGCACGACGGCACGCCCGTGGTGCTGCCGCAAATCCTGACCGGGAACGAAGTGCTGCGGGAACTGGGCGCGGGATGAACAAGGCCCGGCCGGTTCACTCCCTCACCAGCCGCGCCGCAAAGAATCCATCCATCCCGCCCAGCTCGGGCCACATCCCCGGATGCGTGCGCAGATAGCCTTCCGTCGTCCGAGCCTCCGGTACATCCGCCAACTCGTCCACGGTGAACGGCTCCAGCCGCAGCCCGCCACGCGCGAGAGCAGTGTCGATCCGCGGGGCTCCCTCCTCCGGCTGGAGCGAGCACACTGCATAAACCAGCCGCCCTCCTGGACGCAGCAATCCAACGGCCGCAGCCAGCAGCCGGTCCTGCGTTTCCGAGAGTGCCAGCACGTCGCGCGGGCGCTTGATATGCGGCACATCAGGATGGCGCCGGATCGTACCCGTGGCACTGCACGGCGCATCCAGCAGCACCGCGTCGAACCCGCCATGCTCTGGCCGCCACGCCGCCGCGTCTGCCTGCACCAGCCTCGCCTCCAGCCCCCATCGGCGCAAATTCTCTGCCAGCCGCCCCAGCCGCCGCTCATCTTGCTCGACTGCCGTCACTGCGGCGCCGGCCGCCGCGAGTTGCCCGGTCTTGCCGCCGGGCGCCGCGCACAGATCGGCGACGCGCTCCCCCGGCCGCACCGCCAGAAGCCGCGCCGGCAACGCCGCCGCCGCATCCTGCACCCACAGCAGGCCATCGGCGAAACCAGGAACCGAATCGGGATGCGTGCCCGAAGGAAACCGCACCGACCCGGTAGGCAGCCTCATCCCGCCGGCAGGCGCCGCCACGCCAGGACGCAGCGTCAGGTCCAGTGGAGCGGGATGCTCGTGCGCGATAGCGATGGCCCGCGCGGCGGTACCCCAGGACTGCCACAGCCAGGCAGGCGTATCCAGCCGAGGTCCGTCGCGTTCCGCCAACACAGCAGCGCCGTTCGCTGCCACCCGCCGCAGCACCGCGTTCACCAACCCGGCAAACGGCGCCAACCCACGTGCCCTGGCCAGGGCGACCGCCGTCGCCACCGCCGCATGCTCCGGGGTTTCCAGCAGCAGCACGCCCGCCGCGCCCAACCGCAGCACATACCGCACGGGGTCCGGCGGCTGTTTGCGCAAATAGGGCTCCAGCACTGCGTCCAGCGTGCCCGTCCGCCGCAGCACTGCGGCGGCGAGCCGATGCGCGGCAGCACGGTCGCGCGGCGCCAGCCCCACCGGCAGCGCGTCCAGTGCCTCCTCCAACGTGCGGCGCCGGTCCAGCACGGCGGACAGCAGGTCGAACGCGGCATCTCGAGTGGGATCGGGCATGGCCGCGGCGGTTTGATCCGGCGACGCGGCCCAGGCAACCGTCGATAGGTAATGTTCCGGATAGAGCCCCCCACGCCACCGCCATACACACGGATGAGCGGCCCTCGCGGCTGCAAGAAATCGAGCAGGGACGTTCCAGGTGGCACAGGCTCCGGATGGATCTCGTGGCGGCACCGGAAATGGCGATGAGGAATATCCCGGCGGTTCTCTCGCCCCGGCCCCCGGCGCCTACGAAACGGTCAATCTGTTCGGGCGCAGAACAGGCCATCGTGTGATCGTTGGAGATGACGAAATGCTGCCGGTGCTGCCCCGCGGGTTCGGTTGGGTCAGGGTGCGGGCCGACAGGCACGGCGGGGCTTGAACGCCAGGCGCGAACACCAACCGACCGGTCTGCAGGTCGTCAACCGGGCATCCAACACGCGACCGCTCTCGGCCCAGACGCAAAACTCTTGCGCATCCCACGGGACACGTTGATAGAATTCACGCGCCCGTAACACGCGATGAGGATGCGCCATGAGCGACAGCCACACCCAATACCGGCTCGCCAAGGCGCTTGGCGTGATGGCCATCACCGCTTCGGCCGTGGCCGCCGAATACGGCGCCGGTATTAATTTCGTCTCGGTGCAAAGCCTGTCGGTGTACCCTGCCGTGCACGGCCTTGTCCCGCTCGCGATGTTCGTCACCGGCATCGCCATGCTGCCGAAGGCGTATTTGTTCGCCGCCTTCTCCAAAGTGATGCCGCGCGCAGGATCCAAGCATGTCTGGATCGCGCGCAGCCTTGGCATGCCGGCAGGTTTCCTGGTTACTTTCGTCTATTGGGTGACGGGCCCTGCCAGCATGGGCGTGCTCGGCTATGCGTTCGGCACGTTCCTCGGCCAGGCCGTGATGCCGATCAGCCACGCCGCTGGAACCGCCCTGCTGACGCCCGTCGGGCACCTGATCTGTGGGCTCGCCGCCATCTGGATCACCTTTGCGGTCAACGCCGCCGGCGCAAAGCATTACGGCACATTCGTTACCGTCCTGCTGTTCGTTATCGTCGCCACCGCACTGACGATCACCGCATACGGTTTCGCAACAACCCCCGCGACCTTCGTCGCTGCGGCAAGTGCCGCGACCAAGACGACGCTCGCTGCCCCCGTCACGCCGCCCGCCGACAGCTTCCCGGACTTCCTCTCCGTCTGCGCCCTGTTCGTGTTCGCGTATGCCGGGCTTGGGGCAGGACCGGCCCTGGGCGGAGAAACGGCCGATGCGGAACGGAACGTCCCGCGAGGCATCTACTACGGCTGGATCGTCGCGCTGGTACTGTTCTCCCTGGTCGCCGTGGCCTTGTTCCACGCCGCGCCGTGGTGGGCGGTTGCCGGACTGATCGCGGCCGGCAAGTCCAGCTATGCCACCGCTCCGGGCCTGATCGGGCTGGTTGCCCCGCAATGGCTGACTGTAGGGCTGAACCTCGCGGTGGCGCTGATTGTCGGCAAGACATTGGCACCGGGGCTGATGGTGTCCTCGCGCTTCTGCTTCGCCCAGGCACAGGACCATTTGCTGCCGCCAATCTTTGCCGAGGTCTCACGCCGCAAGGTACCGCTGCCGGCGCTGTGGCTGTGCGCCTCCCTTGGGACCCTGTTCCTCGTGCAGTCCGTCTACTTCGGCTGGGCGATGGGCGTTGCGGTGCGTTCGTTGGCAGTGCTGATGATGTGGATTGCGCTCGCCGCCGGTGCGCTGAACCTGCGCTGGCACAAACCCGCACGCGACACCGCATGGGCGCGAGCCATCCTGGGGCAGAAACTACTGGTACCGGCATCGATCATCTCGTTCGTCCTGGCGGTTCCATTGTTCCTGTCGCTGGCTGTGGTCCCCAAAGCACCGCTTATCCTGCAGCCACTGTTCCAGGGCGCGGTGGTCCTGGGAATCGGCGTCGTCATTTTACTGGTCGCCGATATGCGCGCGAAGCGTCGCGGTGAAAACTTCGCGGTCATCGCAGCCCGAATTCCGATCGAATAAGCACCCGGCATAAAGGTCCTCCCCTCCCTCGCGGGGGGGCCAGGGGGAGGGGTCTACATCGAGGACGGCGCAAGACCGCACGTTTCGCCCGCCGTCGTGCCGCGCCGCTTCGATTCTGGTTACCAAATGTCGAGTACGTGGCTGCGCGTAATATCCAACGGATGATCAATCAGCGGCTGAACGCGTTCCAAGAACAGTACTGTGTGGGGCAACGTGGCGTGGGTTTCGAACGCCGTTTCGCCGACCCAGCGCGAGTGGATATAAAACAGGCGCGAATCGCGGGTGGACTGAAACGCGCTGATGGCAAGACAGCCAGGCTCCTCGCGCGTAGGCGCAATCACCGCCCGCAATGCGTCGGCGACCGCTTCATGCTGGCCCTCGCGCGCATGGAAGCGGGCGAAGATGAACAATTCGGTGGGCGGTGGCATCGTGCAGTATTCCTTGACGGGAGAGCCATCCAACATGTCATTGTCAATTGCGGCATGACCTCGGCTGATCAACTCGCGCAGGCTGTGGCTTTGCATCGGCAAGGGCGCCTTGCCGAGGCGGAAGTACTCTACCGCGAAATCGCGCGCCGGGATCCCACGCATTTCGATGCCCTGCATCTCGCCGGCGTGATCGCTCTGCAAACGCACCGCACCGAGGACGGCGTTGCCCTGATCCGCCAGGCCATCGCACTGAATACCCGTGTCGCCGAAGCGCACAGCAATCTGGGCAACGGCCTGCGGGAACTGCGGCACTTCGAGGACGCGCTCGCCTGCTTCGACGATGCGATCGCCCTGCGCCCCGCCAGCGCCGAGGCGCATCGCGACCGTGCCACCACTTTGCAGAACCTCGGCCGATATGATGAATCGCTCGCCGCCTATGAGCAAGCAATGGCGCTGCGCCCCGGCTTGGATTTCCTGCAAGGGATGGCGGCGCATGCCAGGATGATGGTGTGCGCCTGGCATCGTGCGCAGCGAGACGCGGCGGCGCTGGCGGAGCGAGTCGCCCGCGGCGAACGGGCCGCGATGCCGTTTCCGGTCGTCGCATTGACCGACTCGCCGGCGTTGCAGCGCCAGGCGGCGGAGGTCTTCGTTCGCGCCAAGTACCCCGGCGATCCGTCGCTGCCGCCGATCGCACCCCGCTCGCCGGACGGCAAACTGCGCATTGGCTACTTCTCTGCCGATTTCCACAATCACGCCACCGCCTACCTGATCGCGGAAGTGCTTGAACGCCATGATCGCGATGCATTCCAGGTCACCGCCTTTTCCTTCGGCCCCGATCCTACCGACGAAATGCGCCAGCGACTGGAATCGGGCGTCGACCGGTTCATCGACGTGCGGCACCAGTCGGATCGGGAGGTTGCTGCTTTGGCTCGTAGCCTCGGGATAGACATAGCGGTCGATCTGAAGGGATTTACCAAGGATTTCCGCACCAGCATCTTCGCAAGTCGCGCCGCACCGATCCAGGTGAACTGGCTGGGCTATCCCGGCACCATGGGCGCCGGCTTCATCGATTACATCATCGCCGACCCGGTGCTGATCCGGGAGCAGGACCAGCAGCACTACTGCGAGAAAATCGCGTGGTTGCCTGATACCTATCAGCCAAACGACCGCCAGCGCCAGATCGCCGGGCAAACGCCGACCCGCGTTGAAGCCGGACTGCCCGTCGACGGCATCGTCTTTTGCTGTTTCAACAACAGCTACAAGATCACACCGGACGTTTTCATCATCTGGATGCGGATCCTGCGGCAGGTCGCGGGCAGCGTGTTGTGGCTGCTGCACGACAACGAGAGGGCGGTGGCCAACCTGCGCGACGCGGCAACGCAGTTCGGCATCGCCTCCTCGCGGCTTGTATTCGCGCAACGGCTGCCACTGGCCGAGCATCTGGCACGGCATCGCCTGGCGGATCTGTTCCTCGACACGCTGCCCTATAACGCACACACCACCGCCAGCGACGCGTTATGGGCCGGACTCCCCATCCTCTCCCGCGCGGGTACGACATTCGCCGGCCGGGTCGCCGCGAGCCTGTTGCATGCGGTAGGGCTGCCCGATCTGATCACGGCGACGGCCGAGGAATACCAGGCAAAAGCCGTCATGCTTGCCCAAGACGCCAGTGCATTGGCCGAGATCCGGCAACGCCTCGCACGCAACCGCAGAACGGCGCCATTGTTCGATACAACACGGTTCACGCGCCATCTCGAAGCGGCCTATCAGGCGATGCACGCGCGTTACCAGGCAGGATTGCCGCCGGATCACATTCGCATGTTGCCGCGGCCGGCTTGAATCCGCTGCATGGAATGGGACATGATGCCTCCGACGCCGCGGAGCGTGCACCAAAATTGGCACGTTGATCTGGGTCAAGTGCGGCCACAGACTCGTCCTCATCATGACCTGTCAAGGCCAGACATAACCAGGTGAGCCATCGCAATCATCCGCCGGGTTGTCAGTCCGCACCGGACCAGTACTATCCGCGCCGCGTGAGCGCAGGGCGACAGCAATGGCAGCCAACGTAAAACCTTCCGACGACTCTGCGTTCGCTACCGCCACCGCAGGTTCTGCCTCCTCCCACCCGATGGAGATTCTGCTCGTCTTTCTCCGTCTTGGATGCACCTGCTTTGGCGGCCCAATCGCACATCTCGGCTATTTCCGAGCGGAATTCGTCGAACGCCGCAAATGGCTCAGCGATCGGGCTTACACCGATCTCGTTGCCTTGGCGCAGTTCCTTCCAGGCCCCGCCTCCAGCCAGACCGGCTTCGGTATCGGGCTGATGCGCGGTGGCTACGCCGGAGGCCTCGCCGCCTGGACTGGCTTTACCCTGCCTTCCGCCATCCTGATGGTCTTGTTCGCCTATGGCGCCGGCAGCATCGCGGATACCGTTTGGGGTGCCGGCCTGCTGCATGGATTGAAGCTGGTCGCGGTCGCAATCGTGGCGCAGGCCGTGCTGGGCATGGCACGCAGCCTGTGCCCGGACCGCGAACGCGCCTCCATCGCCACCGTCGCATTGGTGATCATGCTGTTGGCACCGGGCTCGCTCAGCCAGGTCGGCACGATCGTGTTGGGTGCCATTGCCGGCCTTGTCCTGTGCCCCGGCGCAACCGAGGCAGCAACCGACAGCGTCACCCTTCCCATCTCGCGAACCGCCGCCGCAATGTTCCTGGCTGCGTTCTTTGTATTGCTCGTTCTGGCATTCGTGCCCACCCGCAGCGGCGGGATCGCCGTGTTCGATGCATTCTATCGTTCCGGCGCACTGGTGTTCGGCGGAGGCCATGTCGTGCTGCCGCTGTTGCGCTCTGCCGTCGTGGCACCCGGATGGATATCCGACAACGCGTTCCTCGCCGGCTATGGCGCAGCGCAGGTGCTGCCCGGCCCGTTGTTCACGTTCAGCGCCTTTTTGGGGACGCTGGCCCAGGCAGGCCCGGGTGGCATAGCCGGCGCGGCGATCGCATTGGTGGCGATCTTCCTGCCTGGGATCATGGTGCTGATGGGCACGCTGCCGTTCTGGCACGCGCTGCGCCGCCGGCCCCACGCACAGGCGGCGATGTTGGGCACCAATGCCGCCGTGGTCGGACTGCTGGGCGCCGCATTATACAACCCGGTGTGGACAAGCGCCGTGCAAACCCCGGCGGATTTCGCAATCGCCGCGACCGGTTTCGTACTGCTTCTGGTATGGCGCGTGTCACCGATCGTGGTGGTGGTGCTGTCCGCGCTGGCCGGAATCGGCCTGGGCATGGCAGGCTGAAATGACACCACTCCCATACCGAGCACGGCGCATGCTGGCTCTCGCGCTGCTGTGCCGCGTGCTGGCAACTGCATGTTTGCTGGTATTGCTCATGCGCCCGGCAGCGGCGGACCCGTCCTGGGACAGGCAGGTGAGGGTAGTCGCGCCGGACCGCATGACGGTGACCACCCCTGCCGGCAGCGGCGACATACCGATGTTCCTGTCTGCAGATTGGACGCACAAGCTGCCGGGCATCCGGCGAGCGGTGATTGTGGTGCCTGGTATCAATCGCGACGCGGCAGTGACGATGCGTGGCGTCGAGGCGGCACGGCATGCCGCGGGCGAACAAGGCCGGATAACGCTGGTGATCGTACCGCAATTCCTTGCCCCGGTTGACGTGCAGGCCTTCAGGCTTCCTCCGGCGATGCTGCGTTGGGGAACGGATTCGTGGAGTTCCGGGGAGCCGGCATTGGCTCCGGCGCCGATCTCGTCTTTCGATGTGCTCGATGCAATTCTGCGGCGCGTCGCCGATCCGGCACTGCTGCCCGACCTCAGGCAGGTGGTGATCGCGGGCCATTCGGCCGGCGCCCAGACGGTGCAACGCTATGCCGTCGTTGGCCATGGCGATCCGCGCCTGAAGGCCCGCAATATCCACACGCGTTATCTGGTCGCCGATCCATCGTCTTATCTGTATTTCTCCAACGACCGGCCGCAACCTGTGAATGCTGCGTCGTGTCCTGCGTTCAATCGCTGGAAATTCGGCTTGGCGGACGTACCACCCTATGTCGGTGCCACCGCCGGCCTGGAACAACGATACGCCTCGGGTGACGTGGTTTATTTGCTCGGCACGGCGGACAACGATCCGAACCAGGCCGTGCTGGACAAATCGTGCAGCGCCGAGGCGCAAGGGCCGAACCGGCTGGCACGCGGCCAGGCATTCTTCGCATATCTGCAAGCGCGCCATCCTCAAATGACAACGCAGCGCCTGATTCTGGTGCCGGGCGTCGCCCATAACAGCGCCCGCATGTTCGGCTCCGTCTGCGGCATGGCGGCACTTTTCGATTCGTCCGGGTGTCCAGCCTTGCCGCAATGAAAGGCGCGCGACCGCCCGCGCGTGCCCCGCTCTGCCGAGAGCCGATCATTCGTCGCCTGAATTGGCGCATGCACCGCGCATCAGGTTAACCCCGCACCTCCCGGCTCAATATGGCAACGCGCCATGCGCACCGCGCGATCCTCGCATCGCGTCCACGCCATCGGCATCACGACAGAACGGACAGGTGGAACCCATGCAACGCCGCAATTTGCTGCTGGCTTCGTTGCTGCCGGTATTGCTCGCAAGGACCGCGGAGGCATCGCCGATCGACCCGAAGGAGACCCTGGTGATCCAGCGCGGCCGGATCAAATTCGAATCCTGGGATGGGTTGCCGCCTGGCAGCGGCGAGATGGCGCCGCTGTACGGCGACCTGAACAAGCCAGGGCCGTACCTGGTGATGATGAAATGGAACCCCGGCTGGTTCAGCGCCCCGCACAGCTACCGCACGGACCGGATCCAGGTGGTGATCTCCGGCACATGGTGGGTGGACAGCGGCAGGGACTTCACACCGCAAATGACAGTACCGGTACCCGCAGGCGGGTTCGTCAAGCGCGCGGCACGGACGTGGCACTACGACGGCGTCCCCGCGGGTATCAAGGAGCCCGTCGTGGTGGCGGTCTTCGGCATCGGACCGGTCGATATCGAGTTGGCCGATCCGCGCCGGCCATCATGGCGCCACGTATAAGGGCGCGGGCACGAAACGCCCGCCATCGAGGTCTGCTGGAGCAATCCCGGATAAGGTTGGCTTGGTGAGCAACCTGGCAGCGCAGACGAACGGCCGGTGACAGGCTTCGCACCCTGCCGCCGGCCGCTACGCTGGTGCGTGTGCCATTCGAACCGTTCGTACGATACGGCGCGCTATCAGCGCTCGCTGAACAACACGCCGCCTTTGGCCTTGTTGTCGCGCGAACTCTCAAGGATCTCAACCAGCACGGCGTCGGCGGTAACGCCGAAATTCTTCACCACCGCATCGGTGATGTCCTTGATCAGCGCGCGTTTCTGCTCTTTCGACCGCCCTTCGATGGCATGGACATAGACTTCCGGCATAGGCC
>Ga0335072_10002475_pt1 | contig 28652 bp, 15 predicted proteins | sample Lox_Sample_21_FD_206725 | JGI IMG/M metagenome (GOLD analysis project Ga0335072, IMG submission 206725) | Soil microbial communities from Loxahatchee National Wildlife Refuge, Florida, United States - Lox_Sample_2.1 | ecosystem: Environmental > Terrestrial > Soil > Wetlands | place: USA... | reverse complement strand
GCGGCGGGCGCGGTGGCCGCGGCGCTTGGGGCCGGGGCGTGCAGGAAGTTCCACAAGACGACGGCCAGGAAGACGACCCAGGCGGTGACCTGCAGGACCGTCATCTTGGGCGACAGGTCGGTGACGCCGCTGATGATCGAGACCCACCAGGACCCAGTGTCGATATGCCCGGTCAGGTCGAACGCGACCCAGGAGTGACCAGGCAGCAGGCTGGCGTCCTGCAGGTCGCCGAGGCCGTAGGCGAGGACGCCCGCGGCGATGACGATGAGGAAGATCGCGGTGCGGCTGAAGAAGACGCCGATGTTCAGCTTCACGGCCCGGCTGTACAAGCCCCAGCACAGCAAGACGGCGGCGGCGATGCCGATGGCCGCCCCGACCAGCGGCGCCACCGTCTGGCCTGAGGCCTTGGCCGCGGTCCACAGGAACAGGGTGGTCTCCAGGCCCTCACGGCCCACCGACAGGAACGCGGTGACGGTCAGCGCGCCCGCCCCGATCGCCGCCGCCCGGGCGACCTCTTGCCTGATCTGAGCGGACAGGGTTCGCGCGGTTCGCCGCATCCAGAAGATCATCCAGGTGACGAGGCCGACCGCGAAGACGCTGAGCAGTCCGCCGACGGCCTCCTGGCCGGTGCTTGACAGCACGTTGGTGGAGTAGGTCAGCACCGCGGCGAAGCTGCCGGCCAGCATGACGGCCCCGAGCACGCCTAGCCAGACCGGCGCGGTGGACGCCTGCTTCCCGTCGTCTCTAGGGATCTTCTTGACTGCCGCCAGCAAGATGGTGACGACTAGACCCGCCTCCAGGCCCTCGCGGAGCCCGATCAGCAGGTTCGGAACACTATCGGCCCAATTCACGGGTATTAAGGTAAGGCATACCTAACTTGTTCGTCTAGTGGATCTGGGAAGTTATCCGCCAACCGATCCGTACTTGCGCAGGGCAAGGTACCAGGTGAGCCGCGACCCGATGTACAGGGCCACGCCCACGGCCGGGGCTCCGAACGCCAGCCACGGCGCTGTCCCGGTCGTGCCGGTTCGCCCGGTGAGGACGGCGGCCGGCAGGTAGCCGACGAACGCGATCGGGATAACGAACGTCAGGATCTCGCGGGCGGGAACGGGCAGCACGCGCAGGGGATAGTTGCCGAACGAGCCGAGCACGCTCTCCATCCACTGGAAGGGCGTCCGGCCGATCATGACAAGTAGCGACGCCGACGCGAGCAGGGTCGCCAGCGCTGCCTCGACCCCGATCCCACCGATGACCGCCGCCACCAGGTAAAGGATCCGCAGTGGCGTCCAGGCCAGGTGCAGCCGGGCCAGGGCCAGGCCGAACAGCAGCAGGCCTCCGGCGAAGTCGCCGATCGCGTTGATGGGGAAGCGAGACAGCAGCACCTGGCGGTAGACGGGCAGCGGGCGGACCAGGTAGATGTCGATCAGGCCCTCGCCGACCTGGTCACCGACCCACCACAGCGGGGAGAAGATCGCCGTCTGGAGGCCATGCGACAGCAGCCGGATCGCCGCGATCAGCAGCACCCCGCCGGCGTCCCAGCCGCCGATGCCGGGGAACCTGGTCAGCACGATGCCGACGAAGACCAGCACCGACGACTGCCACACGATGCCCAGGAAGATCGAGCTTGCGAAGTCCAGCCGGTACTCAAGCCGCGCCTGGACGTTCAGCCTGGTGATCCGCAGGGCCACCCACCAGGCCCGCAGGAAGCCCCGCCACTGCCGGGCCGCCGCCGTGAGCAAGCTCACCCTCCCAGCACCGTGACGCGGGCGGCGCCCCGCCGCCACAGCCACCGGGTGAGAATGGCCAGCCCGATAGCCCAGGCCAGCTGAAGCGCGGCCTCGCGGAAGACCGCCCCGGCCGGGAGCCGTCCCACGTACAGCGACAGCGGCACGTTGAGCGAAGCCTGGAAGGGCAGGAACTCGTCGGCCCGCTGGAACCACCCGGGGAAGTACCAGACCGGCGCGAACGCTCCCGCCAGCAGGTTCACGATGAACTGCACGGCGACCACCGTCTGGTCGTTGACCGCCGACCAGAAGCAGGAGAGGTCCACGCACAGCTGGACGTAGTACAGCAGGACCAGGCCAATCGCCAGCGTGACCAGCGTCGCCGCGGCGGCCTGGCCGGAGGCGGGCGGCTGCACGGCCCCGGCGGCCAGGCAGATCCCGTAGCCAAGCACGCCCCACAGGCCGCCGTAGGCCAGGTCACCGGCCGCGCGGATCAGGTAGTACCGGCGCGGCGAGACCGGCCGCACGAACCAGTAGGCGATCGTCCCGTCCAGCATCAGCTGCTGCATCGCGTCGCCGTTGGGCCAGCGGTTCTGCTGGCGGAACCGCAGGTACAGCACGCCGAGCAGCGCGTAGGTCGTTGCCTGATTGGCGGTCAGGCCGGCGCTGCTGTGCACGTGGGCATACAGCGCCCGCCACAGCCAGTAGGTCAGCATCAGCTGGGTGGCCACCATGAGCAGCGGGGTCACGATCGTGGCCGGCTGGCCAAAGTCGGTGACCAGCGTCACCCGGGCCGCTTTCCAGGGGCGCACTGCACTGGTCACTGGCCAGCCTTGAGCTGGGTCATGGAGAACGCGGCGCGGACGACGTCCTCAAGGTCGCCGGCGCCGTCGTCGGGCAGGCCGGCGAACTGCCACAGGCCGCGCACGGGGCCGTCGTACCTCAGGCGGCCGTGGTCGATGAGGACGACCCGCTGGGTCAGGCGACTGACCTCGGTCATGTCGTGGGTAGTGAGCAGGACGGTCCGGCCCCGGCGGGTGACCTGGTCGCGGAGGAACTCCCGGACCTGCTCCTTGACCACGACGTCCATTCCGATCGTGGGCTCGTCGAGGAACACGACCGGCGGGTCGTGCAGTAGCGCGGCGGCCAGGTCGCAGCGGACCCGTTGCCCGAGCGACAGCTGGCGGGCGCGGGTGTCCCAGAACTCGCGCAGCTCAAGGATCCCGTCGAACTCGGCGATGCGCTGCTGGTAGGTGGCCTGCGACAGCCCGTAGATGTCGCGCAGCACCTCTAGCGACTTGACGGCGGGCAGGTCCCGCCACAGCTGTGACCGCTGGCCGAAGACCGCGCCGATCTGGCGGGCGTTGGCGATCCGGTCCTTGTGCGGCGTGATGCCGTTGACCGTCACCAGGCCCGAGGTGGGAGTGAGGATGCCGCAGAGCATCTTGATCGTGGTGGACTTGCCCGCGCCGTTCGGACCCAGGAGGGCGAGCAGCTCTCCCGGGTCGACCCGCAAGTCGACGCCATCGACGGCGACCTTCTCCGCGTGCTTGGGCGCGATGGCCGCGCGCAGGCCGCCGCGCAGGCCCGGCTCCCTGACGGGGACCTGGTATGCCTTGGTCAGGTTCTCGGCCACTATCGTCCCCGCGTGCACTGGTCAACCGTAACCAGGGCCAGCGGACCGGCTCAACCGGATATCACGGCACTAGCCGTGCGCGGCCCGACCGCCGGGGGACAGCCGGGCCTCGCTGACTGGGGCTGCTGGCTACGGCAGCTTCCACTCCTGGTTGGCTTGACCGGTGCTGCCGCAGTCGTACAGCTGCACCGGGTTGTTGTTGGCGGTGGAGGCGTTGGTGTCGTCGAGGCAGCTGTCGTCGGTCGGGAAGTTCCGCAGCGACCCGTCGGAGCGGATGATCCAGTGCTCTGCCTGGCTGCTGTTACAGCTGCCGTAGACGATGGCGGTCCCGTTGGCGGTACCGCTGCCGCTGGGCAAGATGCAGCCGCCCTCGACCTGCAGGCTGCCGTCGGTGCCGACGACGAAGTTGTCGGCCCTGGACGCCGGGTTGCAGCCGATGATCTGGATGGCGGTACCAGCGGTGGTACCACCGTTCAGGTCGTACAGGCAGACGGAGCTCGACAGGTCCGAGACGACCAGCCCCGTCGCCGTCGGGTCACTGAACGGGGTAAGGAAGTACTCGGTCCTAGAGGCGGAGCAGCCGTCGATTTCCAGCTTGGTGCCCGCCGTGCTGGCGGAAGCCCACAGGCACATCCCGGAATTCGGGTTGTACAAGGTGTTGGACGTGTACGGGCGCCAGACGACGCCCAAGTTGCTGGTGGCGCAGGTAGCGGCGAGCACGACGGCGGTGCCCTTCGCGGTTCCCTCGTTGAGGACGTCGAGGCAGTGGCCGCTGCTCAGCTGGACGGTCCCGTTCGGCTCGAAGGTCCACTTCTGGGCGGCGCTGCCGTTGCATGTGTAGATCTGGACCGGGTTCCCGTTGGTCATCGAGTCGTTCGAGTCGTCCAGGCAGAAGTTGCCGAGGGCGTTGTACACGGTGCCGCTGTCGCCACCTGAGCCGCTGAAGGACAGGGCGGTCGCGGGACTGCCGAGGCCGGCCGGGCCGCTGTAGCCGGCGCCGGGCGTGCACCAGTAGGCGACCGGGCAGCTGCCGTTGGTGTAGCCGCCGGTGATGCCGGTCAGGCCGTCGGCGTACGGGTAGGCGTTCCCCGGTGTGGTGTAGGAGCCACCCGGGTGCAGGTACGGGTAGGACGCCGGGTACGTCCCAGCCGCGGGGACGCCGGCCAGGCCGTAAACGCCGGCCACGATGGCCGCCGCGACGTCCGTGCCTCCGATGGTGGAGTTGCCGCCCTCGAAGGGCGTGTCGTAGTAGGCGACCGGGTACTGCGGGTCGGCGAGCGCGGCGACATCGTTCAGCATCCGCTGCCCGCAGTCGGGGTCGGTCTGCCAGGACGGCTTGGGCTCGTACGCCGAGCAGCCGGATCCGGTGTCGGCCCACGCGCTCTCGTCGTAGCCGGTGGGGGAGGTGGAGTCCGGCGCGAGGGTAGTGCCGCCGACCGCGGTGACGTACTGCGACGCGGCGGGGTAATTGACGCCATAGCCGCTGTCGCCCGCCGGGGCGGTGATCGCGACGCCCGGGTGATTGAAGTACTGGTCGTAGCTGGTCTCGGCGGAGCCGAGGCTGGCCTCGGCGATGGTCCACGGGTTATCGATCACGCTCGCGCCGAGCGTGACCGCCTCGTCCTCGGCCGTGCCCAGGTCACTGATGGCGGTGGAGTTCGCCTCGACCAGCAGCAGGTGGCAGTTCGGGCAGGTCGCTGAGATCATGTCCAGGCTGACCGAGGTAGCCGTCGTGAACGCCGAGTCCTCTGGCGGCGTCGGGCTGGTGGCGCCTGTCTGGTTGACCTGGGTGAAGCAGCCGTCGGCCACCGTGCAGGGAGAGAGGCTGTAGTTCGACCGGTACGCGGCCAGGTCAGACGCGGCGTCCGGGTCATGGTACGGCGTGACGACCGCGACGGTCACCAGGGATCCGCTGGTGGACGACGGCAGGTTGTAGGCGGCCTGCAGGTCTGTGGGGCCGTAGCCCGGCCACGTGGTCGTGGCGGCGGCGCTGGCCTTGGTGGCGGCGCCAGCCGTGGCGCGCTTCGCCGCGGGGGTCAGGGCCGCGCAGCCCGCCCGGCCCGCCGCGGGCGCCGGGCAGGGGTCGGCGTATCCCGCCGGGACCGTGTAGCCCGAGTGCGGGTGGACGATCGCCGGCTGGCCGCCTGGTGCGGCGGAGGCGGCCTGTGCGGCCGGAACGGTCACGGCGACGGCCGCGGCGGCAGCTGCCGCCGTGACCGCGAGCCGTCTCATCAAACGGGAATGCATGGGGTCCCCTTCCAATGGATGAACCGCCCAGGCGGGCTGGGCAGATGCCAGGGACCAGCATGAGGAGGGCGCCTCGCGAGTACCTGGCGGGTACCTCGCGTCGGACTGGCGGCGGTCACTTCTCCTGGCGCAGCAGGCTCTCCTCGCCCGCCGTGATCCGGTCGTGGAGCTGCCGCAGGTCGTGACCAGGCGGCACCCCGTGCTCGTCCCTTGAGTAGGCCCACGCCCGCCGGAACTCCTCCTGCGCGTCGGCCTGGCGCCCGGCCCGGAACAGGGCGAGCATGAGGAGATACCGGGCGGTCTCGCGGTGCGGGTGCCCGTTGGCGAGGGCGCGCAGATCAGGGATCAGCCCGCTCGCGGCCCGCGCCGGGCTGAGCCACAGGTCGGCCTCGGTCCGCAGCTCCCTGATCGTGAGGAACTTCTCCTCCAGGTAGTGCTGGTGCGCCTCGCGCAGGCGGGGAGACGGAATGTCAGCCAGCGGCCTACCGCGGCGAAGCTGCTCGGCCGCGGCCAGCAGGTCACGCGCCTGCCGCCGGCTCCCAGCGCGCACGGCGGCCAGTCCCGCCCGCAGCAGGGAGTCGAAGCGGCGCACGTCCACGTCATCGGGATCAATGGCGAGCCGGTAGGCCGACGGCTCGGTGACGATCAGCGGCGCCTCAGGGCCCAGCCGCTTGCGGAGTCGTCCCGCCAGCGTCCACAGCGATCCCGCCCAGGTGCGGGGCAGCTCATCGCCCCAGACGTTCGCCGCGATGACCTCGACCGGCACCGCGCTCCCGGCCTCGACGGCGAGTGAGGCCAGCAGTGTTCGTTCCTGAGGTGGAGTGATTTGCACGTTCTCATCCGCGCTTATCACTGATAGTGATCCATAGAGGCCGACCTTCACAGCAGGCCCTTCCTTTCCCCGTCCGACGTGCGCGACAAGCGATGTCGACCCGACATCCGCATGGCGCTAGGTGCGCGCTAGGCCGACGCGAGGCCAGGCCTTCATGATTGCGTACCGGTGGCATATGACACCAGAACGCAACATTTGCGACTTCTTTCCTTAGTTAAATCTTAAGTTTTTCTGAGCCGGGGAGTTCGGGATGCGGCTGCGCAGCCTCCTTGCAGTGGGAACGACGCTCGTGTTGTTCGTCGCCGGCGTGTTCATCGCCGTGTCGATGACATCGGCACCGGGCAGCCCGCCCCGGCCGGTGCAGCGGTCGGGCACGGCGGCGGGCCAGCCGCATCGGGTACCGGCCACGCAATCGATCGGGCAGGTTGTCAACGGCAAGGTCGTGCCCGCCACGGTCGGCGCCGCCAGCCAGTTCATCGGCCCTGCCGCGGTGACGGCCGCCCGGGTGCCCGGCGCGGTCGCGCAGCAGCTCGCGGTCAAGCGCGTGCAGCTGCCCGCCCGAGGCAAGCCGGGACCGGAGAAGACCAAGGTCCTGACCCCGGCCGCACCGGCCAGGTCGGCCGGCTACGACCCGAAGACGAGCCGGAAGCTGCCGCTGACGTCGGCGGACCAGGTCAGCTACGCGAACGCGGACGGCACGCGGACCCTGTTCGACTACGCGCAGCCGGTGAACTACCGCACCGCCAGCGGCAGCTGGGCGCCGATCAGCACCACCTTGGTCCCGGCGGCGGGGCAGCAGGCCGCCTCCCCGCACAGTCCCGCGCCGACGGTCACCCCGTCGGCGATGGTGACCCTCCCGCCCGCTGCCTCCGCTCCCGCGCCAGGCGCGTCGGCCCCGTCCGTGACCCCGCCGGCCGGAGGCTGGACCGAGCAGTCGGTGGCGGCGGCTGAGACGTTCGCCCCGGCGGCGAGCGCAGCCGCGCTGGTGACGGTGCCCGCGGGCGACGGCAGCATCTCCTTCGGCATCGCCGGGGCCGCGCCGGTGGCCGGTACGGCCTCCGGCAGCACGGTCACCTACGCCGGGGTGCTCCCTGAGGCCACCGTCCGCTACACGGCGGGCAGCGGCGCCGTCAAGGAGGAGCTGATCCTCGACTCGCCGTCCGCCCCGGCCACCTGGACGTTCCCGCTGCACCTGACCGGCGGCCTGCGGGCACAGCTGGCCTCCGACGGCTCCATCGACTTCACCAACGCCGCCGGCACGGTCGTGGCGGTCGTCCCGCACGGCTCCATGACGGACTCGAAGACCGACCCGCACACGGGTGCGGGCGTCACGTCACAGGGCGTCACCTACTCGCTGGTCACCGTCGGCGGGCAGCAGGCGATCCGGATGACGCTGGACACCGCCTGGCTGGACAGCGGCTCGCGCGTCTACCCGGTGACGGTGGACCCGAGCGTCTCGGCGCCCACGGCCGGCAGCTCGGCCTACTGGACCTATCCGGCCACGGGGAACCCGGGTGGGGTGTCCGGTACGGAGAGCACCGGCGGCCTGGAGGACCTGGCCGGCACCGCCGGCGGCTCCACGGACGCCCGGACGTTCCTGAACTTCTCCGGTGTCGCGAGCTCGCTGAAGAACGACACGGTGCTGGGCGCCCGGCTCGGCCTGTTCGACGACTGGGCCTGGAGCTGCTCGCCCCGGCCCGTCGACATCTACCAGGTCACCTCCAGCTGGTCGGCGGCCAACACCACCAGCGCGGTGCCGAGCACCGGGACCCTGGTGGGCGAGAAGTCGTTCGCCAATGGCTGGGAGCCGCTCTACGCCACCAGCTCGTCCTGCCCCGCGACATGGGAGGGCATCAACCTCAGCCAGGCAGGCACCGACCTGGTCAACGGCTGGACCCACGGCACGATCGCCGATGACGGCCTCGCGGTCGCCGCGTCCCCATCGGACACCTACGGCTGGAAGCGGTTCGCCACCGGCGACAACCCGGACGACACCGGCACCCCGTTCCTCTCGGTGACCTACACCACCGATGGCGCGACCTACAGCCTGGCCTCCCGGCACCCCGTCAAGGTCGTCACCCCGAGCCAGGCGGGCTCATTCGCCCTACACGTCACCAATACCGGATCGGTCGCCTGGGACGCCAACGACGGCAACGGCTACCAGATGTCCTACGTCGCCTACAACGCCAAGAACCAGGTGGTCGCGAACCACCCGGTGTTCACGCCGCTGACGACCACGGTCAATCCCGGCGGCCCGAACGCTTCCGGCAGTTCCGCGACGGTCGACGTGAACGTCAACGCGCTGACGGCCGGCTACTACCGGATCGTCTTCTCGATGTACTCAGGGACGACGTCCTTCGTGTCGCAGGACATCCAGGACTTCCAGATGGGCCTGTACGTGCCGGAGCCGCCACCGGTGGTCTCCGCCGTCTACCCGCCGACCGGGTTCACCGCCACGACGCTCAGCCAGTCGCTGTCGACGACCGCGACCGCGAGCGGCACGATCAGCTACGACTTCACCCTCACCTGCGAGCCGCTCACCGGGCAGACCTGCCTGCACTCGACGATCGACTCCGGGTCGATCACAAAGCCGTACTGGACGCCGCCCGCGAACCAGATGCAGTGGGACACGCCGTATGAGTGGCAGGTCGTCGTCACTGGAACCAGCGGAAGCACCTCGACCAGCACCACGGTCGGCCCGGTCAGCCTGGAGGCCGACCCGCCGCAGCCGCTGATCACCTCCGGCCTTGGCGGCAGCAGCGACCAGGCGTACGACCCGCTGTCTGGCAACTACACCACCAGCGCGACCGACGCCGCGACCAAGGTCGTGGGCCCGCCGCTGGAGATCGACCGGGTCTACAACAGCATGGACCCGAGGACCGACGGGGCGTTCGGCGCCGGCTGGTCCACCATCGCGGACGCGTCGCTGACCGACAACACCAGCACCGTCAGCGTGACCCTGCCGTCGGGGCAGGAGATGGTGTTCGGCTACAACGACGGCACCGCCACCACCGGGGTCTACGCGCCTCCCGAGGGCAGCCCCGATGTCCTCGTGCACGGCACCTCAGGGACCTGGACGCTGAAGGACGCCTCAGGGAACCAGTACGTGTTCTTCGCCGACGGCGTGATCAACCAGATCCGCGACCCCGAGGGCCACGTCCAGAGCTTCTCGGTCAACCCAAGCAACCAGGTCACGCAGATCACCGATGGCGCGTCCGGCCGGTCGCTGACCCTCGCCTGGTCAGGCACCACGCCGGGGTCGCACGTCACCTCGGTCACCACGTCCCCGGCCACGACGGGCGGCACTGGCTACACCTGGACCTACAGCTACACCGGCAACGAGCTGACCCAGGTCTGCGCGCCGGCCGCGGTCGGCTCCGGCTGCACCAGCTACAGCTACGGCACCGGCTCGAACTACCAGCCCTCCGTCCTGGACGCGAACCCGCGCAGCTACTGGCAGCTGGGCGACGCCAGCAGCACCACGGCCACCGACGAGGTGGACGCCAACCTCGGCACGACCGACGGCACCTACAGCAACGTGACATCGGTGACCCCCGGGCCACTGGCGGGTAGCAGCGAGGCCGCCGCCGCGTTCAACGGCACCTCGTCCTCGGTGACCCTCCCGGCGAACCTGGTCACCGACAGCACGGACGAGGCCGTCGGGCTGTGGTTCAAGATGCCGTCCGGATCCACCAGCGGCGGCGTCCTGTTCTCCGCCGACAACCAGCCACTGAGTAACTCCACCGGCTACACCAGCGATCATGAGCCGGTGCTGTACGTCGGCACCGACGGGTACCTGCGCGGCGAGTTCTGGACGGGGTCGGTGAAGCCGATCACCACCACCACGAAGGTGAACGACGGCAACTGGCACTACGCGGTCCTGTCGGCCGGGAACAGCACCCAGACGCTGTACCTCGACGGCAAGGCGGTCGGCACGCTGACCGGCGCGATCGACAACCTGAACGAATCCCTCGACACGGTGGGCGCGGGGTTCTGGACTAGCTGGACGGCCGTGTCGGGGAACACCGGCTACTTCACCGGTGACATCGGCCAGGTCGCCTTCTACCCGCAGCCGCTGCCCGCGACCCAGGTGGCCGAGCAGTACGCCCTCGGCACGGGGGCCTCCGCCGGGCTGACCCAGGTGACGCTGCCCTCGGGCAAGGTCTATGAGTCGGTCACCTACGACAGCGCGACCGCCCGGGTGGCCACTTACCGCGACAAGAACGGCGGTGAGTGGCAGATCGGGCAGCCGGCCGTCACCGGCATCAAGGCCAGTTCCGACAGCCTCGGCAAGGTCCTGTCCTACGTCACCGTCAAGGACCCGGCGGGCCGCTCAGAGACCTACGGCTATGACCTGGTCAACGGCGGCCGGATCGTCTCCTACACCAACGGCGCCGACCCCGCCGAGCTGTACGGCTACGACGCCGCCGGGAACCTGGCCGCCCAGACCGACGCGGACGGCAACCTGACCTGCTACACCAACGACATCTACGGCAACCACCTGACGAAGACGTGGTACCCGGTCGAGCCGGCGACGCTGCCCGGCGGCGGCGTGGATAGCGTCCCGTCCTGCGCCGGCTCGGCGTCGTCCAACGTGAGCTGCCCAAGCAACGGCATGCCGTGCACGACGTTCTACCACTACACCGTCTACGACACGGCCAACCCGCTAGACCCAGACAACGACAAGCTGACCGGCGTCGCGGACGGCCGGTCTGGCACCAGCACCGACACGACGTACCTGACCCAGTATGCCTACGACAGCTTCGGGCAGCTGACCACGACGACGACCCCGGAGGACCAGCCGAACTTCCCCGGCGGCCGGGTCACGACCGAGGTGTACTCCGACGGGTCCACCAACACCGACGGATCGGCCAGCGCCGGGGCCTACACCGGGCCCAACACCACGAATCCGTCGACCCCGATCCCACCGGGCCTGCTGGTGTCGAAGACCACCCCCGGCGGCGGCACCACCACGAACTACTACGCCGCCAACGGCGACCTCATGGAGGTCAAGGAGCCATCCGGCCGCTACACGATCTACAGCTACGATGCCCTCGGCCGGGCCCTCACCAGCACCGTCTACACATCCACAGAGCCCGCCGGAGAGAAGACCACCTACACCTATGACGCGCAGGGCGACCAGCTGACCGTCACCAGCCCGCCCGTCACGAACACCGCCACCAGCCCGCCCGTCACCCACCAGCTTGAGGACACGTACGCCTACGACGCGGACGGGGACAAGGTCTCCCTCACCCAGTCCGACATCGGCGGCAGCGCGCAGGCCGATCCAGCCCGAACCACGACGTGGACGTACAACAACTACGACCAGGTCGCGTCGGAGACCCAGCCCGGAGGCGCCACCACCGGCGGCAGCGGGCAGTCCCAGGGGGCGGCCTCCGCGAACCCGCAGGGCGCCACCACCGGCTACGACTACGACGGGTTCGGCAACGTCTCCCAGGTCACCGACCCGAACGGCAACCAGTACCGGTACACGTACAACGAGTACCAGGAGCAGACCAGCGAGACCCTCTACACCGCGTCGCAGAATGAGTCCTCCTCGACGGCGACCTGCACCACGCCCGCGACGCAGGACCCCGACGGTGGCTGTGACCTGGTCCTGAAGTCCAGCGCGTACGACCCGGCGGGCCTGCTCGCCGCGACGACCGACGCGATGGGCCGAATCACGAACTACACCTACGACCATGACCAGGAGCTGATCGAGCAGTCGCAGACGGACCTGTGCTCGACGGCCAGCCCGTGCACCACGATCGCTCCGTGCACCCCAACCGCCCAGTGCACCACCGGCACAACGGGCACGATGACGGTCTACACCTACGACGGCGCGGGCGACAAGGTCAGCCAGGCCGTCTCCATGACCCGCAGCGGCGGCGTCAAGGCCACCACGACGACCAACTACACCTACGACCCCAACGGCTGGGTCCTCAGCCAGACCGTCGACGCCCCGCCGTCCGGCTCGACCAGCACGGCTGGCTACGCGGACCGGACCACCAGCTACACCTACGACGCCGACGGGCACGTCGCCACCACGACGGTGGGCACCGGCAGCGGCGCGGCCGTCACGAGCGACGTCTACAACCCGGCCGGGACCCTGAAGTCCCAGACGGTCCAGGACGGCACGACCAGCGACACCACCAGCTGGACCTACGACCAGAACGGCAAGCCGCTGACCGAGACGTCCCCGCTGGGCAACGTCTCCGGCGCGACCGCCGCCAACTACACGACCACCTACAGCTACGACGCCAACGAGGACCTGGTCACCGAGACCGGCCCCCCGGTCCCCGTCCAGACGTACGGGGCACAGACGGCGACGACCACGCAGCCGGTCACCACCTACGGCTACGACACGTTCGGCGACCAGACGCAAGCCGTAGACCCGGACGGGAACCAGACCGACACGACCTACGACGGCGACGGCCGGACCCTGTCGGTCACCAAGCCGTCCTACACCCCGCCGGGCGCGAGCGCGCCGGTCGATGGCACGACGACGTACGGCTACGACGAGGACGGCAACGTCACCTCGGTGACCAGCCCGGACCCGTCCGCGTCCGGTCCGGGCCAGACCGGGACCGTCACGACCTCCTACACCTACGACGCCCTCGGTGACCAGACCTCGGCCACGCAGCCGCTGGCCACCGGCCAGTCCGCGCCCGGCACCACCACGTACGCCTACGACGCCGACGGCGAGCAGCTGTCGGTCACGTCCCCGCTGGGACACGAGACGTCGCAGACCTTCGACTACTTCGGCCAGGTCGCCACGTCCACGGACGCGCTCGGCCACACGACGGACTACGGCTACGACTACCTGGGCGACGAGACGATGACGGAAACCCCCGACGGGTCCGTCACCACCGCGACGTTCGACGGCGCCGGCGACCAGCTCACCAGCACCGACGGCGCGGAGAACACCTCGTCGCAGTCCTATAACCCGCAGGGCCAGGTCGCGACCGCGACGATGCCGGACGGGTCATCGGAGGCCTACGGCTACGACCAGGCCGGAAACCTGACCACCGTCACGGACTACGGCCCGCCGCCATCGTCAGGAGCGGCCGCGCCGCAACTGCGGCAGGAGTCCTTCGGCTACGACGCCAACGGCGAGCAGACCTCCGCCAAGGACTGGAACGGCAACACCGCCACCACGACCTACGACGCCGCCGGGGACGTGCTGACCCAGGTCCAGCCGGTGACCTCGTCCACGTCGATCACCAAGTCGTTCGGCTACGATTCCGCGGGAAACCAGACGCTGGTCACCAGCGGGAACGGGAACCAGACCTGGACCACGTACAGCCCGTGGAACCAGGCCGCCTCCGTCATCGAGCCGCCGGCCACGACCGGGCAGGCAGCTGCTAACCGGACGTGGGCCACGTCCTACAACGGGGCTGGCCTGCAGACCGGGGCGACGGAGCCGGGCGGGGTGTCGCTGGCCTACGGCTACGACCAGCTCGGCAACCTGCTGACCGCCACCGGCAGCGGTGGCACCGCGGCCACGGCGTCCCGGTCGTTCAGCTACGACCTAGACGGCCGGATGACCTCGGCCGCGACCCCGGCCGGGACCGACACCTTCACCTACTACAACAACAACGCCCTGGACACCGCGTCGGGGCCGTCGGGGTCATCGACGTACACCTACAACGCTGACGGCCTCCCGCAGACGGTGGCCGACGCGGCCGGGACAACCAGCTACACCTACGACGCCGCCGACCGCCCGGCAACTGAGCAGGACCCGCTGACCGGCGCGACGCTGACCTGGGCCTACAACGCGGACAGCAACCCCACGTCGGTCTCTTACACGACCGGCGGCGTCCAGGGACCAGTCCAGTCCTACGGCTACGACGGCCTGCAGCGGCTGACGTCGGACACGCTGACCTCGGCCTCGGGCACGGCGTTGGCCTCGGAGCAGTACGGCTACGACAACGACGGGAACGTGACCTCGCAGCAAACCGGCGGCCTGCTGCCGGCCACGCAGGTCGCCTACACCTACGACGAGGCATCCCGCCTCACCTCTTCGGTGTCGGGCGGGACGACGACGTCCTACGGCTACGACGCTGACGGGAACCTGACCCAGGACGGGTCGACCACCAGCGCCTACAACGGCCAGGACCAGGTCACCTCCTCCACCAGCTCCTCCGGCACGACCAGCTACAGCTATGACCCGGACGGGTCGCTGGCCTCGCAGTCGGGGCCGGCCGGTACGACGGCCTACACCTCCGACGCGTTCGGGCAGATGATCACCGCAGGCGGTGAGAGCTACGGCTATGACGCCCTCGGCCGCCTGATCACCTCGGCGACCAGCAGCGCGACCACCTCGATGGCGTACGCGGGGACGAGCGAGCAGATCGCGTCCGACGGGACGGACCTGTACGCCTACGACCCGTCAGGAAACGAGACCTCGGCCCAGGCAGCCGGCGGAACGGGCTACCAGGTCCTGACCGATCAGCACGGCGACGTGACGGCCACGTTCTCCCCGTCCGCGACCGCCTCCACCCTGGCCGGGTGGGCGACGTACACGCCGTGGGGCACCGCGACGGTGAACGGCGCGATGCCGCCAATCGGCTACCAGGGCGACTACACCGACGGCGCTACGGGCCTGGTCCACATGGGCGCCCGCTGGTACGACCCGTCAACCGGCGCCTTCACCTCCAACGACACCCTCAACGGCACCCCGCTCCCGAGCACGGCCGACGGCAACCCGTACGCCTACACCGACGGCAACCCCCTCACGAACGTCGACCCGACGGGGCACAGCATCGGGAGCTGGCTGGACAGCAATGTGGTTGACCCTCTAAAGGAGGGCGCCGAAGAGCTACAGACCGTTGCTGAGGAGGCCGACGGCATTGCTTCGGAATATATCCCCTACGCGGGGGACGCCTTGGTTCCCGACGCAGGCCCAACACTCCTTGACCTTGCCGCGCCCTACGTCGCCGCCTTTGCCGTCGGATTCATTGTCGGCTATGCGATCGGCACCGAGATCAGGCGCTTCACCTCCTCGTCGCCGTCAACAGAGCCATCGTCGGGAGCCGGACCGCAGCCATTCATCGGTCCGATCGCCGAGAACCCTGGCGGCGGCGCCCCGCCGAATTTGGGGGTTGGCCCCGGCACCGGCACCGGTGGCAACGTCGGCACGTGCACCCCGATCATCTGCCCGCCCATCCTCCCTCCGCCCCCGCCGCCCCCGCCCCAGAACCCCTACGCGGCCGGGCTCATCTTCCCGACCCCGGCACCTGGCTCCCTGACCAACACCCCGCTCATCACCAAGATCCTGCAGGGCCTGTCCAGCATCGCCACCCTCTTCGGCCACAACGAAGGCATCCACGAGAAGGTCACCGAGCACAACGCGGCCCCCGACGGCACCAAGCCCAACGACAAGATCCACCCCAACAGCAAGAACCAGGAGGACGACAGCCCCGAACCGGCCGCCGCGGGCGCAGCCGGCGGTAACATGAGCGGCGGGTCTTGTAGCCCGCCAGGTCTTAGCGGATCCCTTTTCGACTACTATGATCGCGACGGGTACAGGAACTACCTGCTCATCGATAGCAACCAGAACGTCTACTACAGCGGAATGTTCGGCCCAGGGTCCAGCGAGGCGGACGTTCAGCGTCGCCATGCCAACAACAACAAGAGATTCAACAAGCAGAACGGGGACGATATGATACTTATCCCCGGTGTGCGAACATACGGCCTGGCTCGCCTGATGGAACAGCAGCTTAGGGAGCAGTACAACACCTATATTGGCAGGGCCGGGTCAAACTACCGTGGCAACCGGCAGAATCCAATGGCTGCCAACAAGCGGGCGACGTATGAACAGTATCAATCCCAAAAAATGTCAGGATGTTAATGGGTGACGTGACCTTGTTCCGCGGCCAGGGTGCTCCTGATCCGGCAAGCCTGCTGACGGGGCTCTCTTCCGAGTTTGCCGAGCAGGTCGACAGGAAGCCCACACTCGGCGAACTGCTGGAGATCCTCAATGAGGCCGTCAAGGGGATGTTCGCGGTACGCGTCACCTTCAGCGCGAAGCCTGGGCCGAGCGGGACGGGCACGGTCGCCGGGAACTCGTTCGTCGGCGACGTGGGAGACTCTGTATTCGAGGATGCCAGGTACCTCCTCGAGATGCTGGCGGCGTCGATCGCCGGTCCGGAGCGTCAGGAGCCGTCCCCTGCCCAATTGGCTTCCGCGCTCTCGCGCGTGCTGAAGGAATCGCCGGGCGTGCTGCATGATGTTCGTGGTGGTGAGCGAGTCACCGTGAAGGCGTCAAAGGGGCCGGTCAAGCCCGTGGCGGGCGATGTCCTTGCGATACCAGCCCGCGAAGGTGGATATCATCTGGCGGTAGTCGTGGCGCGTAATCAAATCGGCACTGCGCTGGGAATATTCCGGGGTAAATTTGCCGAACCGGTATACCGCCGAGAGGACATGCTGCCAGGGCGAAGAATTCCCGTATACACGGACGATGAGCTGCTCCGAGAAGGCAAATGGCGTATTGTGGGCCACGACGATGCACTGCGTGCCCAGTTCCCCAGCGATCCGGAGATCTACCACGCTCCCGGACTCAACATTCCCGGGATCGACTACGGAGAGTACGGGCTTGCGGAGACCGCAGCCGGGAACACGCGGTTCGTCGGACCTGACGAGGCGGGTGAGGTTGGCTTGCTTGACCACTCCTACCGGCAGGTACAGATGAGTGAGGATCTTCAGGAGTTGCTGGATAGCTTGTGGCCGTGACCGGCGAGGTCTTGGACACAGGCGTGAATACGATCAATCTTTGCCCCCAGCGTCTAGCTACGTTCCCGGAAGCTCCTTCCAGTCCATAGCATCGATTTTCGGTGAACTGTGGTCTCAGTGGGAAAACGGAAACCAGGGCGTTTCCAACCTGGTCGACCCCACCGAATTTAGGTGTTGGCTCCAGCGGCGGTGGTGGCCCCCCGAATTTGGGTGTGTGCACTCCCATCATCTGCCTGCCTGTCTTGCCCCCGCCTCCGCCGCCTCCGCCCCAGAACCCCGCCACTCGCCGGTCCCGTTGCCGATGAGGTGGTAGAGGAAGCATCAGAATCGTCCCTTGGGAGTTTAAGGTCTCACGCGATTTCCAGGACGGCCTGGGCGGCGTTGTGGCCGCCGAGGCCGGAGACCGCGCCGCCGCGCTGGGCGCCGGAGCCGCACAACAGGACGCGGTCCCGGCTGGTCGCCACGCCCCAGCGGGCGGCGGGCGTGTCGAGGGCGGCGGTGTCGGACGCCCAGGGCCAGCTCAGGTGGCCGTGGAAGATGTGCCCGCCCGGCATGCCCAGGTCGGCCTCGATGTCTTGCGGGATCTTCGCCTCGATGCAGGGCCTGCCGCCGGAGTCACGCGCGATGACCGACTCGATGGGGTCGATGAGGTGCTCGTTGAGTGAGGCGATGGCCCGCTGGACCGCGAGTTCCTTACGGGCGGCGCGCGTCGCCGGGTCCTCGAAGACCGTGGCCGGCAGGTGCAGGCCGAAGTAGGTCAGCGTGTGCGTCCCCGCGGGGACGTCGCCGAGGATCGAGGGGTCGGTCAGGGAATGGCAGTAGACCTCGCCGGGCAGCCGGGAGGGAACCTGCCCGGCGGCGGCCTGCGCATAAGCCCGTTCCAGGTCGGGGTAGTCCTCACTGAGGTGCAGGGTTCCGGCGAACGCGATCCGCGGGTCGGTGCCCGAGGCCAGGCGGGGCAGCCGGTTAAGCAGGAAGTTGATCTTCAGCTGGGCGCCGGTCGGCTTGTCGGCCGGGTCGCGCTCCTCGCCGAGCAGGCCGGACAGGGTCCAGGGAGCGACGTTGGCCAGGACGAAGCGCGTGCGCAGCGTCTCGGGCTCGCCGCCGCGAAGCACGTCGACCTCGGCGTCGTCGCGGCCGTCGCGGATCGCGGTGACCTCGGCGTCCACGACCAGTTCAGCACCGGCCGCGTGGGCCGCCGTGGCGAGCGCGTCGGTGACGGCGCCCATCCCGCCAACGGGCACCCGCCACTCTCCGGTCCCGTTCCCGATGAGGTGGTAGAGGAAGCAGCGGTTCTGGACGAGCGACGGATCGTCCATGGCCGCGAAGGTACCAATGAGCGCGTCGGTCGCGACCACGCCGCGCACGGTCTCGTCACGAAAGCGCTTCTCGATGGCCTCGCCCAGGGGCCGCTCGACCAGCTCGCGCCAGAGGCCGGGATCGACCTGCGGGCGCAGCGCCGATGCCCTCGGCAGTGGCTGGGTGAGCGTCGGGGCGAGGATCGCGGCGACCTCGCCGACCCGGCGGTAGAAGTCCCGCCAGGCGTCGTACTCGGCGTCGGAGCCGGTCAGGGCGCGGAAGCTGTCCCCGGTCGCTGGCCCTTCTGGCCGCTCGACGAGCAGTCCCCTGGGCCTGCCGTCACGGAGCACGGGGGTGTAGGACGCCACCGGGCGTGACGCGAGCCGAAGCTCCAGGCCCAGGTCCGTGGCGATCGACTCCGGCAGCAGGGACACGAGGTAGGAGTACCGCGAGAGGCGCGTCGGAAGGCCAGGGAAGGCCTGCGCCGAGACGGCGGCACCGCCGGTGTGGCCCAGGCGCTCGAGCACCGTCACCGTCAATCCCGACCTGGCGAGGTAGGCCGCGGCCGTGAGGCCGTTATGCCCGCCGCCGACGATCACCACGTCATAGGCCCCGCGCTGGGTCAAGGATGCTCTCATCTCCTGATGGTAGGAGTTCTGTCTGGTGGCCGTGCCTCACGGCACCTGTGCGTCCTCTACGAACGACTTGTAGCCGCTCAGCAGCATCGCTAGCGACTCCTCAAAGGCTTGCCTGTCTTCCTCGGTGGCGGGAGGAGCGACACGCAAGGTGACCGTTAGCCGTGATCCCCTTTCGGCCGGCTCGACCTGGAAGTCCATCAGCGCACGAGCGGAGCCGCCCTTTGTCAAGGTGCCGGCCGTTTTCGTAAAGACAGCGCCCACGGGAGGGCCCAAGGCGGTGCGGCCATCGTCAAGTGCGTCAACGAAAGTCCAGCGCAGATGGAGCAGCCCGTCGTCGGCGCGGTTGATGAGATACTGGATCTCGCCTGCCTGGTTGCTCGGGGAGCCGGGCACTCGCCCAGCCGCGACGGCACAGGGGCTGACGCGCAGGCTGGATGCGGGGGAGTAGATGAGGCGCCACGTCCGGTCCGGTGGCGCGCTGACCAGCGTGGCGGCCGACGCCGTGATGGCCTGCGTCATGTCCCTGACGGGACGCAGGGTCGTCACGCATGCCGCCTGCACGTCCGGCGGAGGCTCGTCCCTGGCCAGCGGCCGGCGACCCGCGAATGCTTCGGCGCACGCGGCGAGCCAGGCCTTGGCCTCAACCTGCCACCAGGGCTCATAGGTGGACACGTCAAGGAAGCTGATCTTCTGCCTTACGGTCAGGGCGATCTCGGTCCCGCGCGCGCCAGGACTCGCGGAAAAGCACAACGAGAGCTCCTGGCCCGGCGAGGCGGGGCTGACGCGGCTCAAGGTCAGCGACCGGCCCGGCATCTCATCGGTTATCTCGAAGACGTCATGCACAAATGAGCCGGAGGGTCGGATGCCCAGCACCACCCATAGTCGCAGTCCCTCATCCGGGGAATCCGCGCGGAAGGAAAAGCGGCTAGGCCGCAACGACCATAGGGCCGCCGGGCTGGCGAGCAACGACCATGCCTGGTCGGCAGACGCCTTCACCATTCGTGCCCGCCGGACCGTGATGACCTTCTCCCGCATTCGCCTCAGCCCCTTCACCGTTGCGCTGGCGCACGCGACATTACGGGACGGGCCGTGCGAATCGCCGGGGTTTTGGCGAGATCGGGATCGGTGCCTGAGCCGGCCGGGCCGGCCTCGGTCAGGTTATCTTCCTGGCCCGGCCGGAACCGGCGTCCGGGTCGATGGCACCCGGCCGGGCGGGGCCGAGATCAGCGGACCGAGGTCGTCATCGCCGATCAGCGCGGACTCGCCCTCGTCCGGCTCGTCCGGGTTCACGCCGTCGTCGCCCGGCTGGCCGGCCTGCGGGCGTGCCCGCAGGGGCACGGGTTGCCTTCGTTCCGGCTGGCGGGCCTGCGGATCGACGTCGTCTTCTTCCCCAGGCCTCGCATGGGGATCATGCCGTGCCCTGTCCTGGCTCATGACTTCCCTCCGCCGTTAACTGGCGCCTGAGCTGACTGCGGAATACCTGTCCGGTGCGACGGTGCCGCAAACGGGCGCAATGGGAGATATGACCGTCCTGGCACCGGGCCGGCTAAGGCGCGGTTGACGCGTCGCTGATCGCCTTCGCCGGGCTGAGGGTGCGGCCTGCGGCGTATTCGGCCGCGAAGGCCTCGTCGCCGAGCGCGACGCGCAGTCGTCGGCGGTCGCGGTCAGCCAGCCGGCTTTCCAGTGGCTCGAGAGCATGGCCCAGATCGGCTAGGGCCTGGTCGGCCGCGCCGTGCAGCCGGGCGGGTCGGCCCGGGGCGTCCTTGCCCGGGTCAGCCAGGGCCAGGCCGATGAGGGCGTAGGCCATGCTCGCCTTCAGGCCCATGCCCTGGGCGAGGTCAAAGGACTCGGTGAACAGCGCCTCGGCGGCGTCCGGCGCCCCAGCCAGGTACTCGGCCAGGCCAAGGTTGAAGGTCTGATGGGCCGTGGTAAAGCAGTCACCCAGCTCACGGGCGATACCGAGGGCCTCGGCCAGGTGGCGACGGGCGGCGTCAAGACGGCCCGCTGTCAGCTCCTGGTATCCGAGGTTGCCGAGCATCGTTCCGACCATGCGCTGGTCGCCCGCCTGGCGAAACAGTCGCACGGCCTCGCCCATTCGGAGGACCGCGGCGGCGGGATCCCCCTGGTCGTTGAGGGCGGTTGCCTGGTCGCAGAGCAGGCGGGCGGTTAGGGTCAGGTCGCCGAGGCGGCGAGCCAGTTCCAGTCCTGACTCGATCAGCGTCAGGGCGTCGCCGGGCCGCCCTTGGTGCTTGAGGGTCCAGGCTCGCTTGCTCAGCAGATCAATGACCAGGTGGCTGGCTCCGGCCGCGCGGGCAATGGGCAGCGCCTCCAGGCAGGAGGCGTCAGCCCGGGCGTAGTCGCCGGCATGCTGGTCAAGGCTGGCGAGCGCGGCGAGCGCGTGGGCGCGGGGGAGCGTGGCCGCCCGGGCGGCGGGTGCCTCAAGCAGGGCCCGCAGTAGCTCCGCACCCTCGGTGACACGCCCGCGGACCTTCCAGTACACCCCGAGCGAGGCGGCCAGCCGCAAGCCCGGCCCCAGGTCGGGCTGGGTCGCGCTGAAGGCGATCGCCGCCCGCAAGTTATCCGCCTCGGCGTCGAGCCGGGCCAGCCAGCCGGCCTGATGAGCGGTCTTGAGCTGCGATGCCGCCAGCTCCGCGAATGCCAGGTAGTAATCGCGATGGGCGATCCTGGCCTCGCTGGCCGTCGCCGGGTCGGTGTCCACCCGGTTGGCCGCGTACTGCCTGATGGTCTCGAGCAGCCGGTACCGGCCGGGCCCGGCTCCGCTGTCGCCGAACTGGACGAGGCTCTTGTCCACCAGCGCGCCCAGGTGCCCGAGCACCTCTAGGTCCGAGACGTCCGCGCCCGCCGCGACCGCCTCGGCCGCGGCCAGGCCGAAGCCGCCGGCGAAGGCCGACAGGCGGGCGAGCACCGCCTGCTCGGAGCCGGTCAGCAGTTCCCAAGACCAGTCCACCATGGCCCGCAGCGTCTGCTGCCGGGGCAGCGCCGCCCGGGACCCACCGGTCAGCAGCGAGAAGCGCTCATCAAGCCGGTCCTCGAGCTCGGCGGCCGGCATGGCCCGCAGTCGGGCTGCGGCCAGCTCGATGGCCATCGGGATGCCATCAAGCCGCCGGCAGATCCGCCCGGCTACCCGGGCGACCTCTTCATCCCACGCCAGGGGCACCCCCTGGGCGGCGGCCCGGTCGGCAAGCAGTCGCACCGCCTCGCTGGCCGCGATCGCCGACGTGTCAGCGCCCTCGGCCGGGACACCCATCGACGGTACCCGGTAGACCCACTCGCCGCCGATGCCCAGCGGCTCCCGGCTGGTGGCGAGCAGGGCCAGGTTCGGGCAGCCCCGCAGGAGCGCGTCGGCGAGCTTGGCGCAGGCATCAACCATATGCTCGCAGTTGTCGAGCAGCACCAGCAGGCTCCGCCCGCCGACCGCCTCCACAAGGGCCTCAGTCACCGGGCGGCCTGGGTCGCGGGGGACGCCAAGCACGTCGGCCACGGTCTCCGCGACCAGGTCAGGATCGCGCAGCGGGGCCAGGTCGGCGAACCAGACCCCGTCCCCGGTGCCGTCGAGCAGTCCAGCCGCTACCTGGAGCGCCAGCCGGGTCTTGCCCGCTCCACCCGAACCGGTCAGCGTCACCAGCCGCGCCCCGGCCACCAGTGCTCGGACCTGCGCCAGTTCCTCATCACGGCCGACGAAGCTGGAGGCCTGCGCGGGCAGGTTGCCGCGCAGCACCGGGCCGTGCGGCGACCGCGCCGGCAGCACGTCTTCGGCCGTCCGCGGCTGGCCCGCGCTGGCGGGCATCAGCGCCGGGTCGGCGCGCAGGATGCGCCCGTGCAGGGCCTGCAGCGCCGGCCCAGGGTCGATGCCCAGTTCGCTGGCCAGCAAGGACCTGATGTCCTGGTAAGCGGCGAGCGCGTCGGCCTGGCGCCCGGCGCGGTATAGCCCGATGATCAGCAGCTCGCGCAGCTGCTCGTCCAGCGGGTGCTCCTCGGCCAGCGCGGAGAGCTCGGCCAGCAGGCGGTGCGGGTCACCGGTGTCCAGCTCCGCCCGCAGCCGCGTGGTCTCGGCCGACACGCGGAGCTGCTCAAGGCGGGTGCGCTGCTGGCTGGCAAACGGGCCGGGCACTCCGGCCAGCGGGGTGCCGTTCCACAGCTCCAGCCCGCGGGCCAGCTCGCTCGCCCAGGTTGCGACATCGTTGTCATCGCGAGCGCGCTCGGCGTCGGCCAGGCGGCGCTGAAAGACGGCAAGGTCGAGCTCATCGGCGGACAAGTCGACCTGGTAGCCACCGGAGACCGACCGGATCACCGGCCCGGCCGCGGCACCGGCGTCCAGGACGCGGCGCAGCCGCGAGATGTAGGTGCGGACCGTGCCGGCCGCGGCGGAAGGCACGTCCTCGTCCCACAGCGCGTCGATCACGTCCTCGACGGAGACTGGCGTGCCCCGGCGCAACAGCAAGGTGGCCAGGACCGCGCGCTGCTGGGCCGAGCCGACGTCCAGCTCGGTTTCGGCCTGCCACGCGCGGACGGGGCCGAGAACGGTGAACCACCTGTCTACAGCCACGCCCGCTCCTTCGAGTCCATCCTGGCACCGCCTTGTCGCGCTCACACAGACAACTACTGGAATCAACAACTAAGAGATGGATTTGGTCCCCCAGATTCCAGCTGGCGCTGAATCGATGTCGGCCGCGAGCGGGGCTAGGGGGTGAACAGCCTCCAGTGCCCCTCGGAGATGACCTCGACGGCGCCATCAGTGACCTTGATGGCCGTCTGATCGTCGATCAGGTAAGACGGCTGCGGCATGCCCGCGGCCCACTTTTCCGCGTTGGCTAGGCAGTTGTCCGGCATGCTCGGGTGATCCAGGTGGGGGAAGATCGAGAAGTCGACCAGCCCGAGCGTCTTGTCGCCTCCGGCGTGCTGCCAGCGAAGGAAGTCCTCCCCGACGCTCGGGGTCATCACCAGGCTGCCGGCGCTCAGCCCCACCCAGACCGTGTCCCGCAGCGACGGCAGGAGATCGGCCAGCCCGGACTGCCGCATCCAGTGGCACAGGTACAACGGCTCGCCCCCGTTCACCAGCAGGACGTCAGCCTCCTTGACCTTGGGGACCCAGAGCTCGGCGTCGAGGCTGGGCAGCGCGGTGAGCTCAAGAACCCCGAGTGACTTCCAGCCCAGCTCGCACATGGGGGTGTTGGGCTCCTGGCCGCTGATGAACCGCCAGGCCGTGTCCAGGCCGGCCATGGGGTGACCGTACGTCGCGGTCGGAATGCACAGGGCGCTGCACTCGGCAATCGGCTTGCCCAGCAGGTCGAGGAGCGCGTTCCGGATGCTCGGGTTCTTGATGCCGGCGGACGTGAGGAGAAGTTTCATGATGCCTTTCCCTGGCCATATCGCCTGCTCACTGCGCCCATCGTAACTCGACGGCCGGGCTCCGCCTGTCGCGCTCAGTGGCTTGCGGCGGGTCCACCAGCCGCGCCAGGCGGCCGCCACTGAGGCGATCGGCCGAGGGTGGCCACGATCTGATCGAGGCGCGACCCGTCGTGTGCCGCGACTTGCGGCGCGAAGGCCGCCCCCGGCGGAGATCCAGGCCAACGAGAACCGGGTCCTGGCCCGGGTTCCTGCCGCCGACAGGCAGGCCATCCTCAGGGTGGCGGCGACGCTGTCCGCGCTGCCGCAGGAGGAGTTCACCGGCCCGCTGCTCTAGGCAGAATCGCTGGCCACGCAGGCGGCTTGGACCTAGCGTCGGCTACGTGACTGACACTCAACCTGGACTAGCGCGGCGCATCCAGGCCGGGGCAGTACGGCTCTCGTACCGGACCTGGGGTCCCGCCGGGGCACCGCCACTGGTGCTGCTGCACGCGCGCGGCGAGCAGTCCTCGGACTGGGCAACGGTCGCTGAGGCACTCGCGTCCTCGCGACGGGTGTACGCGCCCGACCTGCGCGGGCATGGTGCCAGCGACTGGGCCGGCCCGTACACGATCGAGCAGCTCGCCGCGGACCTGGCGGCGCTTCTCGACGCGCTGGGGCTTGAGCAGGTGGCGCTCGGCGGGCACTCGATAGGCGGCCCGCCCGCCTACTTGTACGCGGCGCGGCACCCAGCCCGGGTCACCCGCCTGATCCTGGAGGAACCGGCGCCGCCGTGGCCGCGCGGTCCTCGGGTCCTCGCCCGCCCTGGCGGCCCGCTGCCGTTCGACTGGGACGTGATGGCGCTGGGCAACGAGTTCACTGACCCGCAGGCCCGCTCGTGGCGCGATGAGCTGCGGCGGATCCGGGCCCCGGTGCTCCTCGTCGCGGGCGGCCCGGCCAGTCATGTCGACCAGGGCCAGCTCGCGGGCATGGCCAGGCTCATCCCGGACTGCGAGCTGGTGACAATCCCAGCCGGGCACCTCGTTCACGCCGTCCGGCCAGCCGAGTTCACCGCCGCTGTGAGCGGCTTCCTCGGCCCAGCAGGTCAGTGACAACTCCTTCGCACCGCCGCCGCTCAGGCGGCCAGCGATGGCTCCGAGATAGTTACCGCGGTCAGGGGTTCCTGCTCGCCCGGCTCGGGCTCGGAGTGGGGAAGGGAACGGGCGAGGCAGGCGAGCGCGACGCTGACGACGAGCACGGCGAAACCGGCAGCGACTCCACCGGCCACGCCGGTCCTCGGGGTCTCGCCGAGCAGGCCAATGCCGACGGCCACGCTCGCCAGCGGGGTGACGGCGGCGATGACCGGCAGCGTGAGCATGGGCTGGCCGGCCTGGTACGCCGTTTGCGTCAGCAGGACGTTGCCGATGCCGCACACGATCACGGCATAGGTGGTCCACGACGTGGCAAGCGCCCCGAGGCCATGGCTGGCCAGGTGCGCGAACGCCATCGTCACCACGGCTGAGCAGGCATCGGCCAGGCCCGCCGCCACGGCCAGCAAGACAGCGCGCCGGCGTCCGGCGGCGCGCAGGCCTACGGCGGCGGCCACCAGCGCGCCGGCCCCCGTGGCCGCGGCGCCCAGGATGGCCGCCGCGGCATAGTGCGGCGGGTTGGCGCGATCGTGAGCAGGCGAGGCCAGCGTCAGGAATGCCACAACGGCCGCCAGGACGGTCAGCGCCGAGGCCCAGGAGGCCCGGCTGAGTCGGCGGCCCGACCAGATCCGCACGATCAGCACGGCGACGACCAGCTCAGAAGACACCAGCACCTGCACCATCGTCAGCGGGCCTGACCGCAGCGCGACCGCGTGGGCGGCGAACCCGCCAACCTGCCCGGCGATTCCCGCCAGCCACAATGGCTGGCACGCCAGGAGCAACAGCAGCCGCGGCCGTCCCGCCAGCGACTTGGGCGCAGCGGCCGCCTGCCGTTGCTCCACTGCCGCGCCAGCCCCGTACAGAACGGCGGCGGCGAGCGCGGCCGCGATCATCACCATCACAGGCACTACGGTAGAAAAGCGCACCTCGCCGGGCCATCAGGAAGAGCCCCGATTTCACCAGTAGGGGTAACCCCACTACCGCGCCAGGAGCCCCCGGGTCGGTTCTTAGGGTGACGGGCCTGGATCAGCGAGTGGAACAAGGACCCGAAGCCGTTCGTGTGGACCAAGAGCGCCGACGAGATCCTGGAGACCATCGCCGAGTACTGCCAGCGGATTAGCAGCCCTCAGGACTTGGCGGCCCGCCGGTGATGATGAGGCTCCTGACCACGTTGAGGACGTCGACCTGTCGGGCGCGGTGTTCCGGCACGTCAGCTTCCGAGGGTTTGACGTTGATTCGGTGCGGCTGCCGGATGACCCCGCATTGCGGGTGGTCCGGCAGTGGCCGCGCGTGGTGGCGCACGGCGATCGGGATGCTGGAGGGCCGGGATTGCCGAGTCAGTGATCGACCAGGCCGAGCGCGCCTGCGGATCTTGAGCCCTCACCTAATGATTTTCAACGACTGAGGTTACAGGCGGTGGCGGTGGCGGACGTCATCCCTCATTATCCTGCGACGTTTGCCACCCCAAAATGGGGGCCGAACGTCACACTATCCTGCCAAGCGGTCGGCAGCCCAGTGGCCCTCGTCGCTCTCTGTAACCCTCGCAATGGAAGATCGTTAGGCCAAAGACAGCCGCGGCACTCGCCCGATCCTGCCAGCCAACTAAAGATTCAGGACACTAGAGGAACTGCTGGCGATATCCGACGAGCACGGGATAATGCTCTACGGGCGCGCGAATGCCCGTGATCTTCAGGACCATAACGACCGCTACGCGCTGCGCATCGAGATAGCGCACGCGTGCCGTTCCTCCGATGACACGTCACGGCAACTGAAGGACCAGAAGCAGGAACGCGCCGAAAATGGCCTCCCGATGGGCGCACGTTCCGCAGCAGACTCGACATCGAGTAGTACGGCGGAGGTCAGCCCGTCGCCTGCTTGCGTCGCCGGTCCCCTATCTGGGGACTTCGGCGAAGGTCTGCCCACCGGGTACCGGCGACGCTCCACAAGCGCCGAGTGTGGGAGTAGCGAAGATGGTTCCGGGGGAGCCCGTGAGCGCCGATGAAATCAGGGAGACGCCATGATCGATGACGTGATGACGCGGTTTGGGGCGCCGTCATGAGCGAACACCAGTGGAACCGCCCCGACTACCTGACCGATGGCGAGATCAAGGCCGAGTTGGAGACTGCCACGGGCGAACGGCGCGCAGCGCTGGAAGCCGAACGCGACGAACGCAGAACGTTGCGGCCAACTGGAAACCCGATCTATCGGTTGGCTGGCAATGTACGCGGCGTGCGGCCCATGGTGCCCCCTCGCGGCCCGTAGAGGCACGCTGACGCGATCGTCTACGTCTAACGCGCCACCAACCGCCGGTGCCGCGCAGACGCGCGTGGCCGTAGACATAGACATAGACAACCCGTAGTCACGATCTGTAACTGTCTCATTGTCTCGTCTCATTGTCTCTGTTCGCGCGTATCGTGCAGGCGCGCGAGGGTGAGACAGAGACCACGTCCACGGCGTGTGCGTGGCCTACGCGCGCAGGCGCGCGTTTCGCTGGTGCCGGGCCAGTCAAACCTCGCCGCACTACGTCCGGATCACTTGCGGCTGCGTGCTTTTTAGCATGCCACTGTTACACTACAAAACAGCACGACAGAGCAAATTTGCCGATCCGCTGAAGGGCGGGACACGATGGCTATGTTCGTATTCGTGTTCATTGTGGTCATCGTTATTGCAGCCGTGACCCGCAAGCGCGCCCCCGCCGGCCGGGCACGCCCGGTCGGCCGGGCAGTAAGAGTGACCCGGACAGTCCCACGCCCGGCCGGCCGGGCAGTAAGAGTGACCCGGACAGTCCCACGCCCGGCCGCCCCGACAGTGGAAGTGGAAGTGGAACTGACAATGACAGTCCCACGCCCAGCCACCAGGCCACGCTCAGAGACGAAGCTCGACGACGGGTCGTCCTACTACCCGGACCTCTGGCAACCCACCGATCATCCCTAAGCCGGTCCTGGGGCGGGGGCCAGGGACCCGGCAAAGTCGTATTCATGCAGCTTGAAGTAGCTTTAGCGTTCGCTGTGGGTCGCGGGCGTGATGGCGGTTGGCGGCGGCGATGTT
>Ga0335072_10002474_pt1 | contig 28663 bp, 28 predicted proteins | sample Lox_Sample_21_FD_206725 | JGI IMG/M metagenome (GOLD analysis project Ga0335072, IMG submission 206725) | Soil microbial communities from Loxahatchee National Wildlife Refuge, Florida, United States - Lox_Sample_2.1 | ecosystem: Environmental > Terrestrial > Soil > Wetlands | place: USA... | reverse complement strand
TCGAGCGTCGTCCACGGCAGCAGGAAGAACCCGAGCAGGGGCAGGATCCAGCTGCTGTACGCGCGGCTCAGAACGTCGCTGGCGATCCACAGCACGAACAGGGCCAGCCGGGGGGAGAGCAGAGCGAACAGGGCGATCAGACAGGGCACGGCGCGAGTGTGCTCGCGCCCGGCCCGGCGGGCGTCACCCAAACCGGGTGAGGACCGACGAATCGGCGCCTGGAACGATCCCGGCCGATCCATTGACCAACCGACAGGAGACGGGCGTCACATGAGCAAGCCGGACACACTGCTTGTCCTCGCGGCTGCGTACGACGACGTGGCCGCCGCCGAGGCCGACTATCAGGCCGTGAAGGCCCTTTATCACGAGGTCCAGACCTCGCACGCGTTCGACGCGGCGGTCGTCGCCCGCGACAAGGACGGCAAGATCGAGGTCGTCAAGAAGCACGAGGAGCCGACCCGCCACGGTGCGGTGCACGGGCTTGGCTGGGGGCTCGCGATCGGGGCGGTGTGCGCGATTCTGCCGGGAGTCGCCCTGCTCGGCGGGCTTGCCGTCGGCGCCGGCGCGGGCGCCGCGATCGGCGCGGTCACCGGTCACGTGCGCGGCGGGATGGACAACGACGACCTCAAGGGGCTCGGCGAAGTGCTCGATCAGGGCCAGGCGGGTTTGATCGTCGTGTACGCGACGAACATGGCCGATCAGGTCGCGGCCAATATCAAGGCCGTCAACCGGTTCGTCTCCAAGGAGATCGACGCGAACGCCGACGAGCTCGCGAAGCAGTTGCAGGAGACGGGCGCCGCGAGCTGACCGCCGCCCGGTTCGCCGGACTCGCTCAGGAGGGCAGCCTCGGTCGCGCTGCCCTCCCGTAATGGCCCTGGACCTAGCCTGCGTCCGCGTATTCGGCGAGCTCGGCCAGTTCGACCGCGGCGCCGAGCGCCTTGACCATCCGGCCCGCTGCCGCGACGACGCGCGTCGTGCCGACGATCGGCGCAACGGCGGCGAGGACGCCCAGCACCTGATCGCTGGTGACGCCGACCTCGCCGGCGGCGCCGATGTTCAGCAGGTAGGACGCCGGCGGCGCGTCGACGGCGACGAGCGCCGCCACCCGAACGAGCATGAGCGTCTGCTCGTCGAGGCTCGAGGTCTCCATCGAGTCGGCGGTCATCCGGCCAAGGAGATCGAGGATGGGGGTATCGGATGACTGCGCGGACATGGAGATTCCTCTCGTTTCGGGTCGGTCGGTGTACGGACGGTCCAGCTTCCATCCGGAGCAGTGCCCGGTCGTCATCCGTTTCGGGTGAACCCTCGCATGCCCGCGCGTGGGAAAACCTGAACTGTGAGCCCGACCTCGCTCGAGGATCTGGATCGTCGCCAGCAGCAGCGGGTGGTCGCGCGCGCGGCGTTCCGGATCCTCGTGAGCGTCGTGCTGCTGTTCGCGCTCTACGGGGTGCTGCCGGTGGCCGACCGGACCGGCTTCGGGACACTGCTGGAGCTGTTCGTCGGACTGATCATCTTCGCGGCTCTGCTCGGCTGGCAGGTCCTCAAGATAATGGGAGCCGAGCACCCCGAGTTGCGTGCGGCGGAGGCGTTGGCGATCTCGGTCCCCGTCGTCCTGATCGTGTTCGCGTTCACGTACCTGTCGCTCTCGCACGCCCAGCCCGGGAGCTTCTCCGAGAAGCTCAATCACGTCCGGTCGGTGTACTTCGTGATCACGGTGATCAGCACGGTCGGGTTCGGGGATATCACCCCGAAGACAGACGCGGCGATGATCCTCGTCTCGTTCCAGATCATGCTCGACCTCGTGCTGCTCGTGGGGATCGTGCGAGCCGTGTTCTTCGCCGCTCAGGTCGGTGTCCGCCGGCGCCAGACCGAGCGTGAGGCGGCTACGAGCGAGTCCATCGCTTCGGGATCAGCCAGCCAAAGTTCAGACTGAGACGGCCCGCGCTTCCGAGCACGAACACGCTGCGGATGCCGACGGCGAGGTAACCGATGACCGCCACCTTCGGGAACAGGAACACGCCGAACAGGATCGCCGCCGCGTACAGCAAGGTGCTCACCCATCTCCGCCAGCCCTTGACGGGACCGTGTTCGCGGATCGCCGTCGTCGGCTCGATCTGGAGGTTCTGCTGCGAGTTCGCGTACCGCTCGGCTCTTCGCAGGAGCAACTCGATCAGCAGCGCGGTCGCGCCGTAGAACACGACCGCGGTGCGCTCCGCCGTGCCTCCGTGGTGCAGTGCCTGCGCGAGCACGCTGGTCGGGAACGGCAGGAATGCCGCCGCCATCAGCAGCACCAGGTTCAGGCGCAGCAGTACCGGATCGATGAACCCCAGCCGCGAGAACAGATTGTGGTGAGCGATCCACACGCTCCCGACGGTGAGGAAACTCGTCACGTAGGCCAGGTACGCGGGCCACTCGTGTAGGAGAGCGTGCCGCAGATGGTCGTAGTCGGACGGCGCGATGCTGATGTCGAGCACGAGCAACGTGATCGCGATCGCGAACACCCCGTCGCTGAATACCTCGACGCGACCCTTGTCCCACCGCGGCTCGGCCGTGGCGCTGCCGTCGTCGGCCGCGCCGCGGCCGGGCGTCACCTCACCGGCGGCTGCCATAGACGGCGGCAGCGGTTACGACGGAGATGGCGACGAGCAGGCCAACGGCCGACACCCACGTGATCCCGAACTTCTTGTGGATGTGAATCGCGTACGCGAGGAACCCGGCGGGGATCGCGATCGAGAGTGCGATCCCGGCGGCGCCGATTGCCTGTCTGCGGTCCGGGACGCGAGCCCGCCAACCTTGCCCGGCGTCCGGTGGTGCGTCCGACGGCAGCTCGTCGGTCGCGTAGTACGCGCGGACGCGCTGGAACAGCTGGCGCGAATGGGTCTCGCAACCCCAGGCCATCATGATCATGAACGTCACCGGGAAAATCCACGTGACCGCCCACATCGCGAGGAAGAGCGCGACCCCGATCGCGTCCCGCAAGCGTGCGCGCAGGCCGTCGTGCGACTCGCCGCTCGGCGGGCCGATGAACCCGCCGAACACGAGCAGCCGGCGGCCGCACTCGACCCACAGCCGGAGCGGCCGTCGGCTCTCAGGCTTGGCGGGCATGCCCATACCCTCGACCGCGAGCAGGCCCGCCTCGGCGGCATCGACATCGGGATACACCCCGCGCAGCGACAACAGCTCGGCCGCGGTCCTCAGGATCCCCGGATCGCGGCCGTAGAGCGCGGCGAGCCGAAGAGTCATGCGTCCTTCCTGCCACAGGTAGTTCATGTAGCCCGGAACGAGCGCGAAATAGAACGGCGTCCCGGCCACCATGCCCTGGAGACGAGCGATCCGTGCAGACTGCGTCCCGAGATGATCGACGGTGTCACGCAGGTCGCCGTCGGGATGCGCCGCCCGGGTCGCCTCCGCCCATTCGAGTGACGGCTCCGCCAGCCGGTGGACGGCCTGGAGCGTCAGCCGCTCGCAGATGTGCTCGGGGTCGCGCCACGCCACCTTGACCATCTGGCGCGGCACATCGGTGACGACGCGGACGCCGCGGCGGCCGGCGTCTCCTTCCTGCTCGGTGGCGTCCGGGGTGGTCATCCCCGCGTGTCGGCGAACACGGTGCTCCAGTCATTCTTGACGCTGACCACCGTCCAGCTGTCCCGAGCGGCTCGCTCGAGCGACTTCTCGGCGCCGGCCGTGTAGTCGAACTCGCGCTCGGGGTCGTCGTGGAGCAACAGCAGGCGGAGGCCTGGCCGTGAACGGCCGCCCGCGTAGTGGAGCATCGGGATGTCGCCGTTCGAGTTGCCGCCGGCGACGATCGGCCGCCGGCCGGTGCGGCTCCAGATCCGCACGGGCTTTGTCACCCCGTCGTCGAACACGTCGGGCTGCGCGAGATACACGAGCGTGCCACCGTCCTCGTCCTCCTGGTAGCTGAGCGCGTTCGAGCTGCCGATCACGCGCTCGGCGGGAATCCCGTAGATCTCCTCGGTGACGGGCCGCATGAAATCGCGGTCGCCACCGGAAGCGATGTAACTCGTGAATCCGTTTGCGTCGAGGTAACGGAGAAGCTCGATCATCGGCAGGTAACCGCAGTCGCGGAACCGACGACCGAGCGTGGGGTGACTCGCGTTCAGAAACGCATCCGCCGCGTCACCGTAATCCTCGACGGTCACGCCGGCGAACGCCCGCAGGATGCCGCCCATCAGAACCTTCAGATCGTTGTCGTCGCCGTGGTAGTGCTTGGTCATGACCTCGCCCAACCACGCGTAATCACGCTCGTAGGCGGCCTTCCAAGGCTGCTTGCCTCTGAGCGAAGCGTCGGTCTCGCACATCTCTCCGAGGCGGTGGAGCACGAACCCGAGCTCGATCGGCATTGGCTTCTCGCACCACAGCGTGCCGTCGTTGTCGAACACGGCGACCCGTTCAGGCGGCGGGACGTAGTCCGGTCCGCCCTCGTCCGCGACGCGTGCCACGAAGTCGACGATCGCCTGTCGTGCGGGCGTCTGGTTCCAGGACGCGAGCGTGGTGCTGACCGTATCGCTGGTCATGTATCAGTCCCGGGCGAACGCCATCCGCGCTTCCTGCGCGAGATCGACGAACGCGTCGCCGCTGACGTCGATCACCGCCTTATGGATCGTGCCGCCGACGAACGCCCACGGGTAATCACCGGGGTAGTCGTCAGTGACGGGCTCGGCGCCCTCCTTGCCGATGTTGAGCCCCTCGCCGGCGATCGAGAACTTCCCCGGTTGGGTCTTTATGTGTCCTTCGCCGACCGCCTTCTCCCGGATGTGGAGCGTGAGCGTGCCCTCTGCCGGCATCGAGTCGCCCTCTCGCTCGAACGACGCCGACACGACGACGTGACCGGTCGGCACGTCCTCGGTCGACTCGACGATCTGCTCGTCGAGGCCGACCCAGTTGTAGACGTACTTGAGCTTGCGGTCCTTGATGTACAGGGCGTGACCGCCGAAACGCGATCCGTGCGCAAAAAGCACGCCACCGGCCTCCTCGGTGTCGATCGTGACCTCGACCGCGATCGTGTAGGAGCGGTTGCGGATGTTCGGCGCGACCGATTCGGGGATCTCCGAGCCGCCGGGGTAGTACGTGTACCGGCTCCGCGGCTTGGACAGTTGCGGCCGCTCGGTGGTGATGATCTCGAGCGCGTTGCGGTTCTCGAGCGGCAGCGCCTGGTAGCGACCGGCTTCCATCCACCACAGCCCGATCAGCTCCTGGAGCTTGTCAGGGTGCTCGGCGGCGAGGTCGTGACACTCGGTCGGGTCGTTCTCGGTGTCGAACAGCTCCCACCGCTGGGTCGAGTACTGGGCCCACATATCGGGCGCGGCCGGCGTCACCGATGCGGCCTTCCAGCCCTGGTGCCAGATCGCCCGAGTGCCGCCCATCGAGTAGAACTGCGTCTGCTTGTCGGTCTTCGCATCGGGAGCGGCGAAGGTCGCAGCGAAACTGATGCCCTCGATCGGATATTGGGTGTAGCCCTTCACCACCTCGGGCGGCTCGACGCCGAGGCACTCGTAGATCGTCGGCACGATGTCCACCGCGTGCGTGAACTGGCGCCGAACGCCGGTCTGCGCGATCTTGGCCGGCCAGGAGATGATCATCGGGTCGGCCGTGCCGCCCTCCCAGTTTCCGTAGCGCTTCCACAGCTTGAAAGGGGTGTTGAACGCGCACGCCCAGCCGGTCGGGTAGTGGTTGTACGTGCGGGGGCTGCCGAGCACGTCCAGATACTTGAGGTTGTTCTCGACCTGGTCCGGGATCCCGTTGAAGTACGCATTCTCGTTGACCGATCCACTGGGACCGCCCTCGCCGGACGCACCGTTGTCGGACACGAGCACGATCATCGTGTTGTCGAGCTGGCCGCTCTCATCGAGGTAGTCGAGCAGCCGGCCAATCTCGTGGTCGGCGTGGCTGAGGAAGCCGGCGTAGACCTCGGCCATCCGAGCGAACAGGCGCTGCTCGTCGTCGGACAGCGAGTCCCAGGGGCGGACGGTGTCCGCCTCGGCCCAACCCTTGCTGCCGTCGACGCTCTTCTCGTCGATGTACGGGTTGATCGGCGACAGCTCCGCCTGCTCGGAAACGATCCCGAGCTTCTTCTGGCGCTCGAACACGAGCTCGCGGTACGCCTCGTAGCCCATGTCGAACTTGCCCTGATACTTGTCGGCCCACTCCTTCGGGGCGTGATGGGGGGCGTGGCACGCGCCCGGGCAGAAGTACAGGAAGAACGGCTTGTCGGGTGCGATCGCCTTCGAGTCCTGGATGAACGACAGCGCGCGATCGGTCAGGTCCGTGGTCAGGTGGTAGCCCTGATCCGGGAGCGCCGGCTGCTCGATCGGGTGGTTGTCGTAGACGAGGTCGGGATACCACTGGTTGGTCTCGGCGCCGAGGAATCCGTAGAACCGCTCGAATCCCCGGCCGACCGGCCACTGGTTTTTGACCGACGCCAGGTTCATCTCGTCCTCGGGCGTGAGGTGCCACTTGCCGGTCATGTACGTGTTCCACCCGCGCTCGCCGAGCACCTCGGCGATCGTCCCGCACTCGAACGGAACGTGACCGTTCGAGCTCGGGAAGCCCGATGCCGCTTCGGTGATCGTCCCCATCCCATTCGTGGTGTGGTTGCGGCCGGTCATCAGGCATGAGCGCGTCGGGGAGCACAGCGCGGTCGTGTGGAAGTTCGTGTACAGCAGGCCGCGCTCGGCGATCCGGTTGATGTTCGGGGTCTCGATCAGGCCGCCGAAGGGCTCCATCGCCGAGTAGCCGACGTCGTCGAGCACGATGTAGAGCACGCTCGGTGTGCCCTCCGGCGCGATCGGCTGTGTGTACGGGCCCCAGTCCGGGACCGACTCCGTCACGTCGACGTTGATTACGCCCTTGAACGGCTTCGCCATCGATCTACCTCCCGCCTCGTGGTTTAGAACGTTGTCCGCGAGACCGAGTCTCGGGTGCGAGTAGTTCGGCTGCATCACCCCATTCGGGTGAGCGACGGTTCGGGGTTAGTGGCTTAGCCGGCCGCCGTTGACGAGCAGCGTCTGGCCGCTGATGAACGCGCTCTCGTCTCCGATCAGGAATGCGAGCGCGCCGAGGAGGTCGGCCGGTTGCCCGAGTCGCCCGAGCGGCGTCGGGCCCACGTCGTACTGGTCGGCCGCGGTCATCGTGGTGCTGCCCGCGGTGGGGATGAAGCCGGGAGCGATCGCGTTGACGCGGATCTGGGAAGGACCGAGCTCCCGCGCGAGCACGCGCGTCAGCCCGATGACCGCCGCCTTCGAGGTGACGTAGTGGACGAGGCCCGGCGACCCCGAGAACGCGACCTCCGAGGCCATGTTCACGATCGAGCCGCCGCCGGCCTCGCGCAGCAGCGGCACCGTTGCCTTGGCGCACAGCCACGCGCCCTTGACGTTGACCTCCAGCACGTGGTCCCACTCGCGCTCGTCGATCTCGTCGAACGGACGGCGCGTCAGGCCTTCGACGATCGCGGCGTTGTTGACGAGCGCGTCGAGCCCGCCGAGTGCGTCCCGGGCGGTGGCGGCGAGGGCGCGCGTCTGGTCGGGGTCGCTGACGTCGGCCGTCGTCGCGTGGATGTCGAGGCCCTTGTCTTTTGCTCGATCGACTGTCGCCTGGAGCCGATCGGGTCGGATGTCGGCGGCGAGCACGCGCGCTCCGAGCCCGGCGAGGTGCAGCGCGAACTCGCGCCCGAGGCCCTGGCCGGCGCCGGTGACGATCACGCGCTTGCCGGCCAGGCGCGGGTCGCTCATCACGCGGCGACGGCCGCGCCCTCGAGGTGCAGGGCGCGCGCGATCTCCCGGTAGCAGTTGTAGCTCGAACCGCGCCCGATCCCGGGCCCCGAATGGAGGTTCGCCGAGCAGTCGTACAGGTTCTCGAGCACCACCCGGTACCCGTTGAGCTCCGGGATCGGGCGGAAGCGGCCGAGCTGGGACGCGATCGTGCTCCCGGTCGAGTACCCGCCCTCGATCATGTTCGGCCGCTCGCGCTCGATGTCGTCGGGCGTGTAGACGCGTGTCGCGATCACGTTGTCGCGGGTCATGTTGGACGCGTAGCTCGCCCACGTGCCCAGCACGTTGTCGGTGAACCGGTCCTTGATCGCGCGCCACTGTTCGTGCGTGAACAGGCGTCGCGGGGCGGAGAACTCCTCGACGCCGACGATGTGACGTTGATCTGGCGCTCGAGTCGCGTCCCACAGGCTGTCGACCGAGCACAGGACATACGGGCGACTGGCGAACCCGTTCAGGAGGATCTCCGGTTGGTAGCGCAGGTGGAGGTAGTCGAGATCCTTCGGCCCCCAGTACAGCCGCGGCTGCGAGCCGACCCCCGGGTTCTCGCGCTCGGCGAAGAAGCGCGGCGGCTCGTGCAGCGCCAGGTTTGCCCACAGCAGCTGTCCCCGGTCGAAGTGGATGTTGCCGATCCGGCGCCGCAGGCGTGCATCGACGTCGAAGTCTCGCAGCAGCGCGAGGACCGTTCGCGGCAGCCCGACGTCGCTTACCACGAGATCCGCGTCGATCCGTGCGCCGTCGGACAGTTCGACGCCGGTCGCACGACCGTGTGCGGTGATGACCCGGTCGACCTCCGATGAGGTCACGTACTCGACACCCCGCTTGCGACCGGCGGACACGAGCGCGTCGGTGATCGCCTGGCTGCCTCCGACCGCGATCGCGGCGGGCTCGAACGACAGCGTGAGCGGCAGACAGTGGATCAGCCCCTGAAGCCCGGGGACGTCGTCGGGAAAGCAGCCGGTCGAGGTCGTCGCGGCGCGCATGAACAGGATCTGGAGCTCGGGGCTCTCGAAGAAGTCCTGCGCCAGCTGCCGAAGCGTCATGAACTGATGGACGGGCTCGATCAGGCTTCCCGGAACCTCTATTAGCTCCTCGAGCGGGTCGGGGGTGCCCCACGGCGGCGGCGCGCTGAACCGGTGGCGGCGGAACGCCCCCCTCCAGTGCTGCTCGTAGGCCTCGAGCAGCCTGAGGTACGTGTCGGCGTCGGGCTTTGAGAACCGAGCGATCTGTTCGGCGGTTTTCCCGATGTTCCGGTCCGAGCGCTCCTGACGGCCGGTACTGACGTCGACCACTCGCGAGGCCGAGTAGCCGATGAACGACGAGGAGTCGTCGAAGATCATTCCCTCGTTCTCCTCGGGGAACACGTACCGCAAACCCTCCTCGTGGAGCGCGAAGTCCTGGTACGCCGGATGCCCGTAGAAGCGGGTCCAGTGACTGCAGTGGTTCATCGTGAACCCGGGCGCCGGGCCCTCGCTCGAGCAGGCTCCTCCGCCGAGATGGGCGGTCCGCTCGAGCACGAGCACTGACATCCCGGCGCGGGCCAGGTAGGGGGCGATGATCGTCGCGTGGTGACCGCCGCCGATCACCACCGCGTCGTAGCGCGCGTCGCTCATCGGCGTGCTCTAAGCGAGGATTGTGACGACGCCCGTGTCCCCGTCTACGCGGAGGCGGTCGCCGGTCTTGATCCGGCTTGTCGCGTTGCCGGTTCCGACCACCGCCGGCAGCTTGTACTCGCGGGACACGATCGCGGCGTGGGACATGATTCCCCCGATGTCCGAGACGGCGGCGGCGATCGTCCCGAACACCGGCGTCCAACTCGGCGAGGTGACCGGCGCGACCAGGATCTCGCCCGGCCGCAGCTCCGCGAGCCGATCGACCTCGAGGATCACGCGCGCGGGTCCTTCGGCGACGCCCGGGGATCCCGCGAAGCCGGTGATCGTCGAGCCGTCGTCGCGGTCCGGCGCGGCCCACGCGTGCACTCGCTCGGTCGTGATCCCCCACAGCATGATCGTCATTGGCTCGGTGATCGCGTCCGGGACCGAGCCGAGCGCCGGCGGCGGTGTGAATCTCCGCATCGCCTCCATGATCCGCTTGCGGTCTTGCACGATCGGCGGCCAGTAACCAGGCCCGCGACCGATTGAGCCAGCGGCCCAGGCGAGTCGCAGGTCGACCAGCGCGTCGGAGATCTCGTGGCGCTGGAGATAGAAGACGTCCTCGGCGTCATCGATGAATCGGTGGTGCGCCAGCAGCGCACCGAACTCCCTGACCTTGTTCCAGAAGATCGTGTGGTACCAGTGCTCGACGTAGAAGTTGTGGCTCTCGACGTAGGGGAACACGAGCCGCGCGAGGCCGAGGTTCTGGTCGAACGCGGCGACGGCTTGTTCGTCGTCGAGCAGGGCGCGGTGGTCGGCACTGATCCGGTCGCGCTCGGCGCTCACCTCGGCCAGCGGGCGGGTCAGGTCTTCACCGGCCTCGAGCCGCTGGATGTGGTTCGCAAGATGGGTCAGCGGCACGCTCGGATCGTCGATCCACGAGCGGTGATGGTGGTAGAAGCCGTTGCCGTTTGAGTAGTAGAACCAGGGCGTCTTGACCGCCTCCCAGTCGGCCAGCCACTCCTGACCGGGGGCGCTGTCGGCAAGCGCCGCTTGCAGCGCGTGCTCGTCGGCATTGGCCGCTTTGATCGTGTCGGCGATGCCGAGCTCGAGGGCCTTTCCGGCAAGCCGGCCGAGCTCGCTGTCGGGACGGAACAGGACGACGTCGATACCGCTCACCATCTTCGCGATCGTCTGGTCGGGGATGTCGGGGAAGCTCTGCTTGCACAGCTCGTAGAAAACGAGGTACGCCGCGTAGCCGAGGTTCAGGAACTCGAAGTGGTACTGCCAGATGCGGTCGATGCTCTCGAGCAGCCGGTCGTACGCGACCAGCAGCGTGTGCGCCGATCCGATCCCGCGGCCCTCGGTGACGACCGCGCTGTCCTCGATCTCGGGGAGATCGGGCACCTCGAGCGCCGCGATCTCGCCGATCGTCTCCTCCACCTTGGTCTGCCAGCGGCCGTACAGCTCGTCCCAGTTCTGGAAGTAGAAGCCTGCGCGCTCGCCGAACAATTGCGCCCTGCGCCCGATTTCGGCTTCGTCGGTGACGGCGTTGGCGCTCATGTACACCCACCCGTACAGCACTCGATGATCGATCCCGAGGGCGGGAGGGACCGCGAAGATCCGCGTGTTCGCCTGGCCGAGGCACATGTACGGCGAGTCGGCGGTGACGAAGTCGAACGGGAACATCGGCTCCGGGAAGTGCATGCCGTCGCGGAACCAGCCTCGCGCCTCCTCCGATGCGCGCCGCTCCTCGCTGAACAGCGCGTAGTACGGATACATCGACTCCCAGCCGTCGCACCCGTCGGGGACCGGAACCTCGAACGGGCTCGAGAAACCGCGCACCTCGGAATGTGTGGTCGCCATCTCGCCTCTCCTCTCTCGCGTTCCCCCTCCGGGGGGACTGACCTTACGGGCGGGAGTCGCGTGCGGCCAAGACAGATTCTCGCTTCTGTGAAAGGCAGGGCCTATCATTCCGGTTCATGGAGCTCCGGCAGCTGCGGTCGTTCGTCGCAGTCGCCGAGGAGTTGCATTTCCGGCGCGCCGCCGACCGCCTGCACCTCGCGCAACCGAGCGTCAGCCAGCAGATCCGCACGCTCGAGGCCGAGCTCGGCGTGCAGTTGTTCGAGCGCAACCGGCGCGGGGCGGCGTTGACGCCGGCGGGGCTTGCGCTTTTAAGCGAGGCCCGGGAGCTGTTGAGCCGCGCCGACCGAGCCGCGGCTGTTGTCCGGGCGACCGGCGCCGGCGAGCGGGGTCGCCTGCGGATGAGCCTGACCCGGTCGCTGACCGGCGGGGTCGCCGGCGCGATCGTCTCGGCCTACCGGTCTCGCTACCCCGACGTGGACCTGGTATTGAGCCTCGGTACGACGATGCTCCACGTCGAGCAACTTCACGCCGGCGAGATCGATGTCGGCTTCGTCCGCCCGCCGCTGGGGGAACCAGGGCTGGACGAGCTCGTGTTGGGGCGCGAGCCCATGGTGTGCGTACTCCCTCGCGGGCACCGGCTCACACGGCGCACGACCGTTCGGCCGTCGGATTTACGCGGCGAGCCGCTCGTGTGGTGGCCGGAGGAGCACGGGCCCGGCGCCTGGCGGGAGGTCCGCCGCGAGGTCTGCGGCGATCCGCCCTGGCCGCCGCTCGCGCGCGCCGAGCCCGAGGAGGAGCGAATCGTGACGGCCGTCGCCGAAGGCGCGGGAATCTCGTTCATCATGCTCGAGCGCTCGCGCAGCCTGCGGATCCCCGGCGCGGTGTACCGCCGGTTCGCGCCACCGGAGCCGACGATGGGGATCGCGATCGCGTGGCGCCGGGGTGACAACCTGCCCACGGTGGCGCGGTTGCGGGAGCTTGCCGCGGAGGTGGCGAGTCGCGACGGCGAGGGCGCGGTTGGGCGGACGGCTGGAGGACGCCGGCCGGCGTAAACGGCGGCACCTGGAGTGGGACGGGGGTGGATCGCGGTTCGCAAGTCGAGTCGATGCACCGGAAATCAGGGCGGCTAACTTCGCACTCGGCACCCTCCCGCGCGGTGAATGCCCGTCCATCCGTCTCTGGTGCGGCGGGTTTCTGCTCACTCGTGTTCCGGGCTCACGCCGAGTGCGCACTTCGCCGGGTTGGGTCGATTGGCGGGGCGGCGCTCGACCGGGGGGAGCGGGGCTCACCCCGGTGGCGGCGCTCGACCGGGGAGCGGGGCTCACCCCGGTGGCGGCGCTCGACCGGGGAGCGGGGCTCACCCCGGTGGCGGCGCTCGACCGGGGAGCGAGGCTCACCCCGGTAGCGTCACCCACAGCCGCGGCGCCAGCCTGACTAACACCTCGGGGGCGAGGGCGCTGACGGTGGACGCGCCGGCGCGGTCCATCTCCACCGAGAGCTCACGCCAGGCCATAGCCACCGGGGCGACGCGCGCCGTCGGACCCCAGCCGACCGCGGCCCGGAGCTCGTCCGCACGTGAACGCGCGTCGTCGGCGGTCAGCGATCCGAACGGGCGGTTCGCCTCGCGGATATACACCTGCTGCTCGAGGATCCGGTCGACGTCGCTCATGCCATCGATGCCGCCGCCACCGCCGCCTGGCCGTACGCGATCCCGCCGTCGTTGACCGGGAGCCGCTCGGGCACGAGCACCCGCAACCCGGCGTCGGCGAGCGCGTCCGACACCGACTCGAGCAGCAGGCGGCTCTGGAACACGCCTCCCGAGAGCGCCACCATCGAGGTCCCGTGCGCACCGGCGAGCGCGACGCACGCCTCCACGGTGGCGCGCGCGATCGTGCGGTGGAACCGGCGGGCGATGACTCCCGCCGACTCGCCGGAAGCAACGTCGGCGACGACCGCGCGGATCGTCTCGCGGGGATCGATCACGAGCGGATGGTCCGCCGCGTGCACCGCGATCGGATACGAACCGCGCTCGCCGGAGTCGCACGCGGCCTCGAGTTCGATCGCCGCCTGGCCCTCGTAGTTGATCTCCGCGCGAATTCCGGCAAGCGCGGCGACGGCGTCGAACAGCCGGCCCATGCTGGTCGTTGCCGGCGCGGCCGGACTGCCGCCGGCGGCCAGGCGATGCACCTGCGCCCAGGCGCGGGGGTCGACACGGCCGGCGAGTGTCGACGGAAGCCCGGGCTCGCGGTCGAGGGCACAAGACAACCACGAGCACGCCATCCGCCACGGCTGCCTGATCGCGCGCTCGCCACCGGGGAGCGCGACCGGGAGCAGCGACCCGACCCGGCGGAACGAGCGGAGATCGCCGAGCAGGAACTCGCCGCCCCAGACGGTCCCGTCTAGCCCGTACCCCGTCCCGTCGAAGATCGCGCCGAGGGCCGGCCCGCGCTCGCCGTGCTCGGCGAGGCACGCCGCCAGGTGAGCGTGGTGGTGCTGGACGCCGATCAGCTCGACGCCGTCGAGATCGAGCGCGTACTTGGTGGACAGGTACTCGGGGTGGAGGTCGTGGGCGACGACCTCGGGCTCGACCGCGAACAGCGCTCCGAAGTGCTCGATCCCGTCGGTGAACGAGCGGAGCGTCTCGTAGTTCTCGAGGTCGCCGATGTGGTGGCTGACCCACGCCCGGCTCCCGCGAGCCAGGCAGAACGTGTTCTTGAGCTCGGCGCCGCAGGCCAGCAGCGGTCGCGGCGTGCCGGCGCCGGGCAGCGACAGCGCGCCAGGAACGTAGCCGCGCGAGCGCCGGAGGATCGTGAGCCTCGGACTCGCGCGCACGACCGAGTCGTCGGTGCGCGTCTGGATCGGGCGGTCATGGACGAGGAACAGGTCGGCGATCCCGCGCAGCCGCTCGAGCGCGTCGTCGTCGACGAACGCGATCGGCTCGTCGGACACGTTCGCGCTGGTCATCACGAGCGTCTCGCCGACGTCTGCGAGCAGCAGATGGTGGAGCGGCGAGTAGGGGAGCATCACGCCGAGCTCCGGTGCTCCCGGCGCCACCGAGTCGGCGACCGGCGCGTCGGGCCGGCGCGGGGCGAGCACGATCGGGCGCGGCGGACCGGTCAAAAGTCCGCGTGAAACCGGGTCGAGCGAAACCAGCGAGTCGGCGACGGTCAACGACGGCGCCATCAACGCGAACGGCTTGTCCTCCCTGTGTTTTCGCGCCCGGAGCCCGGCCACAGTTCGCTCGCTGGCGGCAAGGCATGCCAGGTGATAACCGCCGATGCCTTTAATCGAAACAATCGCACCGGCCCTGAGCGCGGCGGCGGTGGCGGCGAGCGGGTCCCCGGCGACGGGCTCACCGCGACCGGAGAGCAGCCGCAACGACGCTCCGCACTCCGGGCACGCGTTCGGTTGCGCGTGGAACCGCCGGTCGGCCGGGTCGTCGTACTCGGCCCGGCATTCCGCACACATCGCGAACGAAGCCATCGTCGTCAACGGCCGGTCGTACGGCACGCCGCGGACGATCGTGAAGCGCGGGCCGCAGTTCGTGCAGTTGATGAACGGGTACCGGAAACGGCGGTCGGCGGGGTCGAACAGCTCGCGCACGCAGTCCTCGCACGTGGCGGTGTCGGGGGTCACCGGCGCGTCGGGCACCTGACCTCCGACGCTGTCCCGGATCGCGAACGAACCCTCGCCGCACGGAACGCGCTCCTCGGCCAGGACCTGCTCGACCACTGCCAGCGGCGGCGCCTCGCAACGCAAGCGGGCGACGAAGCGATCGACCGCGTCCGCGGAACCCTCGATCTCGATCAGCACTCCGTGCGAGTCGTTGAGCACGTACCCGCCGAGCCCGAGCTCGCCGGCGAGCCGGTACACGTAAGGCCGGAACCCGACGCCCTGCACGGTCCCGGTCACGCGCACCCGCGCCCGGCGCCGCCCCCGCGCGGGCGCACCCACCGCGTTCATCCGACCAGCTCAAGCAGCGCGTGGTACGCGCTCGCCTGGGCCTCCTGGATCCGCGGGATGTGCTCGGACCGTGTGACGACCACGTGATCCGCGAGGCCCTCGCCAAGAACGCGTCCGCCGTCGTAGCCCACCATCGCGATCGTCACGAGATCACGCCGGCGCGCTTCCGCCAACGCATGGATCACGTTCCCCGAGTTGCCCGAGGTCGACAGCGCCAGCACCACGTCGCCGGGCGCGCCGTACGCGATCACCTGGCGCGAGAAGATCGCCTCGACGCCGATGTCGTTGGCGATCGCGGTCAGGATCCCGGGATCCTCGGTGAGGTCGATCGCCGGGTGACCGGTGGCGCGGAAATCCGCGACGACATCCATCGCGTCGGTTGCGGATCCGCCGTTCCCGAGCGCCAGAAGTTTGCCGCCGCGTTCGAAGCTCGCCCGCAACGCGCCCGCGGCGTCCTCGAGCACGGACTCGTTGTCGCTAAGCGTCTGCGAACGCAGCGCCCCGACCTCTTCGGCCTTCATCAGCACCGACCGCCGGACGTCCTCGAGCACCCCGTCGAGGTCGCTCTCGCGCTCGTCGAGGAACGGGTACAGGAAGCTCGAGGCGCCGGCGTCGTGCACGGGACGCTCGCTGCGGCCTGCGAGCAGCCCGCGATGCTCGAAGAACACGTGGACGAGCTCCCACAGCACGTGATAGAGCGTCTCGATCAGCTCCTGGCGGACGTATGGGTCCGCCGTCGGCGGCTCGAACTCCCACTCGGCGCCGACGCCGCGCGTGAAGGCGATCGTCAGGCACCCACGCGAGCGCGCGACCGCCACAGCGTCATCGCAATCCGCTTCGAAGCCCATCGCCACGTCGTCCGCAGTGGCGATCAGCGGGACCTGCGCGGCGGGGTCGCCTCCCTCGCCGGTAAACGCAAGCGCCGGGAGCGCCCGCTTGCCGACGATCACCGGGTGGACGAACTCGACCGCGACGTGGCGCGCGTCCGACCGCGCGGCCGGCGAACGGCCGAACGCGATCAGCCGGCCCCCGCGGGCGAACCGCTCGGCCATCAGATGACACAGTCGCGCCAGCCGCTCGGCCTCCGAGTCGAAAAAACGAGCGTTCGCCTCGGTCCGCTCCGAGAGCAGCGCGACAACCGTCAAGCAATCGCCTCCTCAGGGGCGCGGGCGGCGATCCGCAGCAGCCAGTCGCGCCACGCCTCGATTCCCTCGCCGGTCCGCGCGCTCAGCACGATCCGCTCGACGTCCGGATGCACGACGTCGATGTTGTAGAGGAGCTTGTCGAGGTCGAAGTCGAGGTGCGGGAGCAGATCGATCTTGTTGACGATCACGAGCTCGCAGGCCCGGAACATCAGCGGGTACTTGAGCGGCTTGTCCTCTCCCTCGGTCACCGCGCTCACCATCACGCGTGCGTCCTCGCCGATGCGGAACTCGGCCGGGCACACGAGGTTGCCGACGTTCTCGACGAGCAGCAGGTCGATCTCGTCGAGCGGCAGCGCGGGGATCGCCGAACGGACCATGTTCGCGTCGAGGTGGCATTCGCCACCGAACCCAGCGCCGGTGTTGAGCTGGGTCACCGGTATGTGCAGATGGGCCAGGCGGTCGGCGTCCATCGAGCCCTCGACGTCGCCCTCGAGCACGCCGACGCGGACGCCGGGCAGGTCGGTGACCACGCGCTCGAGCAGCGTGGTCTTGCCGGCGCCGGGCGCGCTCATGAAGTTCACGACCTTGACGCCGGCTCGGTCGAAATCCGCCCGGTTGGCGCTCGCGATCGTGTTGTTGGCGTCGAGCGCGTCCTCGACGATCCTCACCTTTGTGCGATGCATTCGGCCTCCTCGACCTCGATTGCCTCAACCTCGAACTCGTCGCCGCTCGCGATCACCACGTTGCTCCCGCTGCACGATGGACACCGGAACGCAGGGATCTCGATCTCCCACTCGTGGCCGCAGCCGCGGCAGCGCAGCCGCGCGTCGATGACCTGCTGTTCGAGACGCGCGCCCTCGCACACGGTGTCGCGGGCGACGAACTCGAAGTAGAACTCGAGCGTGTCCGGGATCACCTGACGCAGCTTGCCGACTCGCAACTCCACCACCGTGACGCGCCGCCCGTTGGCGTGCTTGACGACCGTGTTGACGATCGCGCTGCTAAGGGAGAGCTCGTGCACCCGCGCGCAGCTCCGCGACCGTCTCGACGACGAGATCGACCGCGCGCGACACCGCGGCCGAGACCTGGTCAGACAAACCCCAACCCATTTCCTCGACATCGGCCGGTTCGCACGCGATCACGACGACGCGGCCCGGCCACGCCCCGACCGACTTGACGAACCGCAGCACGGTCTGAGGGTCCATCGCGTGGGGATTGATCACGTCGCCGTCCTCGATCCCGCCCGGCACCGACTCCTCGTCGGGCTCCATCACGTACAGGGTCCCGGGCTCGCCGCCCTGCTTGGACACGTCGATGAGCACGAGCGCGTCGTAGCCCCGCATGACCTCGTAGGCCAGGTCAAGGCCACCGGTGCCGGCATCCATCACCTCGACGCCCGGGGGGAGCGGGCGCTCGCCGAGCCGCCGGGCGACCTCGCCGCCGAAACCGTCATCTCGCAACCAGGCGTTGCCGACGCCGGCGATCAGGATGCTCCGCAGTGGCTCGTCCTCGGTCATGTCTCGATCACCTCCACCTCGGGGGCAAAGAAGTACAGAAAGCGGCCCGTCTCACGCATCAGATCCTGTCCGGGATCGTCGTCGATCGTCACGCCGAGATGGGTCTTGCCGTCGTAGTCGGTCAGGATCCGCTCGATCGTGGCGCGGCGTCCGTCGAGCATCCGCGCCTGGATGTCGGCGTCCGGGCCGGGGCGGATCACGACCTTCCCGCCCCGCGCGAACCGCACGCCGTCGACGATCGCCTCGGGCTGGCCCGCGGCCGGCTCGGGGAGTCCGGGCGGCTCGGTCGGCGGCGAGAGCGTGACAGGGTCACGGATCTCGACCCGACCGTGCAGCGCGATGATGTCCTCGGGCGTCGCTGCCGCCGCGCGCTCGATCATCGCGCGCACCGCGGGATCGGCACGCTCGATCTCGGCGCGCTCGGCGTCGCTCAGCACCTGAACGTGGAGGAGCAGCGCCTCCTCGATCTCGGTCGAGTCGAACAGCCCGCCGCGGCTCTCGGGCGCGATCTGCGGGTGGTCGGGGAGCACGTACGTCGTGCCGAGCACGACGTCGTCGTTATCGGTCGCGAGCACCGGATACGTGTTGACGCTGGTCGGGGCGCTGTCGAGCGGGGAGCGGAAGCGCCCCGCCGACACACGCACGCACAGTTGCGTCGAGATCAGCGAGTGCGCGAGCGCGCCGGCGCGGTCGAGCCCGGACGGCACGTCGGACGTGTTGTGCACGCAGCACCGCACGAGCGCCGAGCCGTCGGCTCTCCGCTCCGAGCGGAGCGTCAGCCGTCCCCCGTCGAAGTGCGTGATCGCGCGCTTGCCGACCGCCACCGGCCCAACCTCGACGCGGCACTCGGAGGCCTGGTGGCGATCGCCGCTGGGAGCGAGGTAGCGCAGCGTCGCGGACAGCGTCGCATCCACGTCCGCAGGCTCGGCGACGCACTCGAGGCGAGAGTGGTCGAACGCACCCGCGCACTCCGCCGCGTACGCCGGCGGGTACACGATCCCGAACGGAGTGGGGGTGGCGTTCTTGGTCGCCCCGGGCGTGTACGGGTACAGGGCGTAGCCCTCCCACAGAAGCGAGTCGACGAGCCGCTCGAGCGCGTGGTCAGTCATCGTTCAAGAGCTCGGTCACACACGCGTCGAGTGTCGCCAGGCCGCGCGCGAGCTTCTCCCGCTGAAGCGCCTCGAACGTATCCGCGCGCACCGCCAGCCACGCCGTGCCGGGGTAGTAGTGCGCGATCGTCTCCTGCCATACCGACACCGGCATGCGGAAGTCGATCGACTTCGACCACGGGATCAGCGCCATCTGCAGCCCGCCATCGTCGGCCGGGTAGTAGATCATCCCGTTGAAGTGGAGCGCCAGCGGCGCCACGCCGTCGGGGAGCGAGTGCAGGTACTTAGCCGCGGCGAGCTCGAGGTCGTAATGACACGCGATCGGGACCGTGACCGTGGTCGTCCCGGTGAACGCGGGCACGAGCACGTCGAGCTTGGCCCACACCAGGCTGCGCGTCGTGACCGCCCACCGCTCGGGCGCGCCGAACAACTCCACGAGCCGCGCGCGGGTCGCGTCGTCGTAGCTGCGCCGCGCCGGCTCGATCATCAGCTGGATCGTGAGCGCGATCATGTACACCGGCGCTCCGGCGGTCTCGGTCACCCGTAGATCGAGCGTCAGCATCGGCGCCGCCGCGTACTTGACCGGGCGGGCACTCAAGACATCGAAGTCGACATCGCGCGGACCGTCCCGCTCGACCGGCCCGCTCGACTCGGTGCCGATTTCGACGCTCACGCCGGCACCGCGCGAGCCCGGAGCGCGTCGAAGAACTCGCCGACCGCCGACTCGACACCGCTCCCGCCCGAGATCCCCTCCCAGTGCGCCTTGATCGTGCCGGTGAGCTCGTAGCAGCGGTCGATCGGTGCGATCACGTACACCGCCGGATCCACGAGCCGGTTGACGATCAGCCCCTCGATGTCCGGCTCGAGCCCTTCGAGCACCGGGTTCAGCGTCCGCATCCGGCTCCACGAATCGAAGTGGAGCTCGCTCTCGGTCGCGCCGCCCGGGCTCGGGTACATCGCGACCACGCACTCGGTGACCGTCGAGGCCATGAAGAACGCGAGCCCGATGGGGATCTGGAAGCTCGCCCACAGGTCGTCGGGGACGTCGAGTTCGGGCAGCCACAGCGTCCGGTTGCCGGTCGGGCGGTAGTCGCCCTCGCCGGAGCGCATCGCCCAGCACGCCTCGCAGGCACACACGATCCGCCGTTCTGAAAGCGCGAGCAGGTGACGGTGATCTTCGGGAATGCCGATGCCGCAAAGGTCGCAGACCTCGTCGGTGGCGGCGCCCGGTGCAGGCGTGGACGCGGCGACCGACCGGGTCGGACCACGGGCCAGGCCGCGCAGCCCGGACACGACCCCGGCACGCCGGCGGGCAGCGACCGCGTCGTCCAGCATGCGGCGACCGTCGTTCACTGCGCGACGGCCACCTTCACCCGGCCATCTTCGCGCAGCAGTGGAACGGGCTCGAGCTGGATCCGGTCGTCATCCATCGATCGTCCCGCGCTGGGCAGGAAGAACGAGCGCGCGCACTCCGGGCACGACAGCGCGCCGGCCATCAGCAGTCCTCCGTGCAACGGTGCGCCGCAGCTCGCGCAGCGGTCCCGGTAGGCGAGCAGGCTCCCCTCGACGTTGGCGACCACCAGGTCAGAGCCCGCCACGTTCACTGCGGCCAGCGACCCGTCGGTAAGCGACGCCACCGATTCCACGTCGAACCACGACCGGGCCGGTTCGGACATGACGACGGGGAGTGCCATGTCACCCGGCGCGGGCATGCCCTCGACCTCGAGGCCCTCGAGGTCGGGCGCGGCCTCCTCCAGCGCCTGCTTGATCGCGAGCTCGAGCGTCACCGACGACGCCGAGCAGTCCGAGCAGCTCCCCCGCAGGTGAATCCGCGCCACTCCTTGCTCGATCGACAGCAACTCGACATTGCCGCCGTGGGACTCCATGTACGGCCGCACGGAGTCGAGCGCCTCTTGCACCCGCTGCTCGAGCGGCACCGGGTGCAGGTCGTGGATCAGGAGCAACGTCGCCACGAGCGGGTCATCCGGAAGTGAGGCGGCGAGTCGCTCGCCCTCGCTGCCGGCCGCTTGCAGCAGATCGACGATCCGCTCCAGACCCGCTCCGTACATCTGCACGACCGCGGACATCAGCTCCTCGGCGAGCCCGCGCGGAACGGACTCGCCGCAGCCCTCGAGCGCGGCCTGGAGATCTTGGACGCGCTCGACCAGGTGATTAATGTTGTCGGCGGCGCCTGACGGCGGCGCCTTAGCGGTGTCCATCCCGCTACGCCAAGGCGGTCGGGGTGTGCATCACCTTCCGGACCGTCCCCTTGCCGGTGTACATGTGCACGCCGCACGGCAAGCACGGATCGAACGACCGGACGGCCCGCATGATGTCGATCCCCTTGAAGTTCTCCGGTCCGTTCTCCTCGAAGATCGGCGTGTTCTGCACGGCGTCCTCATACGGTCCGGGAGTCCCGTAAACATCGCGCGGGCTCGCGTTCCAGGGGGTCGGCGGGTACGGCTGGTAGTTGGCGATCTTGCCCTCCTGGATCACCATGTGGTGCGAGAGCACGCCGCGCGCGGCCTCGTGGAAGCCGCAGCTCACCGCGGTGTCGGGGACCTTGAAGCTGTTCCAGCTCTTGGTCCGTCCCGCCTGGACCTCCTTCAGCGCACGCTCGAGGTTGTGCAGCGCGATCAGCGCGCTGTAGGCCTGGTGGTAGGTGCGGGCGCGGTCGCGCTCGACCGCGTTGGACTTCTCCGGCACGTTCCACTCGAGTTCCATCTCGGGCATGTTCGGGGAGCGCGGCAGCACCATCTGGATCGAGTTACCGGTGGCCTTCGCGTAGCCGAAGTCGACCAGTCCCGCCTTGGCCGTACACCACTGGCGGGCGAACGGACCGCCGCCGGTGTCACAGCACACGTGGGTGTCGGTGCGCTTGTCGTAGATCCGTGGCGACACCACCCAGGTGTACTTGTCGGCGAAGTCGCGCTTCTGCGGGCGCGGGAGCGTGACCTTGTTCCATGGATGGTTCTTGTCGACCGGGTTGCCGAGCGGGTCCTGGGTGACGAACGTCGGCTCGTTCTCCCACGAGTCGAAGTAGGACGAACCGAGCAGGATGCGGATCATCAGGTTGATCTCGACGAGGTCGGTGGAGATCAACTCGCCGCCGATCGCGACGCCCGGGGTGATGTAGCGCTTGCGCCCCCAGTTCGTCATGTTCTTGTAGTCGTAGTCGACGTAGTCGGGGTCGTCGAACGATCCCCAGTTCACCAGGTTCGTCTCCCGGAATCCGACCATGTCGTAACCCGGCAACTCCTGAAGGAAGAAGTCATACAGGTCGTCGTGCATCGGCACGCTGCGCTTGACGTAGTCGAAGTACCGCATCAGGCGCACGTAGTAATCGGTGCAGGTCTGGTGAGTGATGTCGGCGCTGCAACCGCCGGGCATGATCGTCGACGGGTGGGTGTGACGCCCGCCGAACAGGCAGTACATCTCGCGCGTGTAGCGCGCCACGTGCAGGGTCTCGAGGTAGAACTCGCCGGTGAACGGGTTGAGCGCGCGCATGATGTCGGCGATCGTCTTGTACCCGTGGATGTCCTGTCCCGGCGCGGGCGTGTTCTCCGCCTTGGCCAGCAGCGTCGGGTTGGTCTCCTTGACCATCTGCTCGCAGAAGTCCACGTTCGCCATGCAGTCGTTGAAGATCGCATGATCGAAGATGTAGTCCGCGGTCTCGGCCAGATTGAACGCGAGGTCGCCGAGCGCCGGTGGCTTCACGCCGTAGGCCATGTTCTGGTTCAGGCACGAGCAGGTGCAGTGGTTGTCACCACAGATCCCGCAGATCCGGCTCGTGATGAAGTGGGCGTCGCGCGGATCGATGCCCTTCATGAAGATGTCGAACCCGCGGAAGATCATCGAGGTGCTGTAGCACTTGTTGACCCGCTGGTTCGAGAAATCGATCTCGGTGTGGATCCCCAGGCTGCCCACGATCCTCGTGATGGGATCCCAGGACATCTCCTTGACCATCACCCGCTGCTGTTCAGGCGTCTCAGTCGCCATGTGCGTTTCTCCTCAGAATTCGAATTCGATGGGTGATGGTTTCGCTACCAGCGCTTGACGTATCCGCTGGTGAGCGTCTTGCCGCGCCGGCGCCACTCGGGCTCGACGTCGAAGTTCTGCTTGATGTGGCGGTTGCGGAACAGGCGAACGATCGGACCGTAGGAGAACTTCATGACGTTGGCCGCCGCGCCACCCCACTTGTCCTCGTCCATGAACGGCATGTACTTGTCGGGGAAGCCGGGCATCGTGCACGCCATGCAGATGCCGCCGACGTTGGGGCAGCCGCCGACGCCGTTGACCCAGCCGCGGATCGGCACGTTGCATTTGACCACCGGGCCCTTGCAGCCGAGCTTGACCAGACAGCGGTGGTCCGAGCCGTACTCGGTCGCGAAGTTGCCCTCCTCGGCGAACCCGGCGCGGTTGCAGCTCTCCCGCACCGTGCGTCCGAACAGCCACTTCGGGCGAAGCGCCTCGTCGAGTTCGGGGGCGGGCGCCAGCCCCGCGAGATGAAGCGCGAGGTAGAGGAGCGTCTCGGTCATGTTGTCCGGCTGCGCCGGGCAGCCCGGGATGCAGACGATCGGCAGGCCCGCCTTCGACTTCCAGCTCCAGCCGAGGTAGTCGGGGACGCCCATCGCCCCGGTCGGGTTGTTCTTCATCGCCGGGATCCCGCCGTACGTCGCGCACGTGCCGACCGCGACCACCGCGGCGGCCTTGGGCGCGAGCCGGTCCATCCACTCGTTCATCGTGATCGGCTGGCCGTTCTCCGGGTTCACCGCGAAGCCGGTCCAGTGCCCGTCGCCGTTGATCTCCTCGTTGCCGAGCGACCCCTCGATCACGAGCACGAACGGATCGAGCTCGCCCTTCTCGGCGTCGAACCACGCCTGCGCGTACTCCTGGCCCACGGCGTAGTCGACCACCTGGTTGTGGACGACGACCTTCGGCATGCCCGGGATCGCCTGGAGGATGATGTCCTCGAGGCTCGGGTTGGTGGCCGAGGTCATCGCGACGGAATCGCCCTCGCAGCTCAAGCCCGTGGTCATCCACAGGACATGCGCGGTGACGGCCTCGGTCTCCTTCTGCTTCGCGTACGGATTCGCCAACGCCGACATTCCGTCTCCTCTCGCTAACTCAACAAATCCTCGGCAGCGGGTCGCCGACCAACTGGTCCATGACCCGCTTGCCGCCAAAGCTCGTTTCCACCAGCACCATCCCGGGCGGCTCCGTCCGCACCTCGCCGATCTCGGCCGCGGCCTCGCAGCCGGGCACCGAACGCATCGCCCGCAAAGCTCGCTCGGCCGCCTCCGGCGCCACGAACGCCACCAGCTTCCCCTCGTTCGCAATGTACATCGGGTCGATCCCGAGCAGCTCGGCTGCGCCGGCCACCTCGGGACGCACCGGCACCTCGCGCTCGCGCACGATCATCGCCACCGCGGAGGCGCGCGCGAGCTCGTTGAGCACCGAGGCGACACCCCCTCGGGTCGCGTCTCTCAGGCAGCGGATCTCCGGCCCGACGGCCTCGAGCAGCGATTCGACCACCGGCCACAGCGACCGGGTGTCGGATTCGATCTCCGCGTCGAGGTCGAACTCCCCGCGGGCGAGCATGATCGCCGTGCCGTGCTCGCCGACGCTGCCGGACAGGAGGATCCGGTCTCCGGGCCTTAGCCCCGCCGGCGACAGGTGGGCGCGGGGATCGCGGCGGCCGATCCCGGTCGTGCACACGTACATCCCGTCGGCGTGACCGCGCTCGACCACCTTCGTGTCGCCGGCGATGATCTCGACGCCGGCGGCTCGTGCGGTGCGCGCGATCGCCTCGACCTCGGCCTTCAGGTCGTCCGCCTCGAGGCCTTCCTCGAGGATCAGCGACAGGCTCAAAGCGAGAGGCCTGGCGCCGGAGACCGCGAGGTCGTTGACCGTTCCATTGACGGCAAGCTCGCCGATCGAGCCGCCGGGGAAGCGCATCGGCTTGACCACGTAGGAATCGGTGGTGAACGCGAGATCGACGTCGTCCACCGTTAGCGTGGCCGCGTCGGCCATCGCGTTGAGGGTCTCGGACGCGAACGCGGGCGCGAGCAGTCCCTCGATCAAGCTCTGGGTCGCCTTGCCGCCGGCCCCGTGGGCCATGTTGATCCGGCTGTCGCGGAACTTCGCGCGCTTGGACCGCGCCGTCTCGATGATCCCGAGGATCTTCTGCTCCCGGTCGGAGACGACGGCAGGGTCGGGGGTCACACGACCTCCCGTTCCCTGGCAAAGCGCCCGAAGTTGTAATACGCAGCGCAGGCGCCCTCGGACGAGACCATGCAGGTTCCGATCGGGCGTTCGGGCGTGCACGCGGTCCCGAACACCTTGCACTCCCAGGGCTTGATGACCCCCTTCAGCACCTCGCCGCACTGGCACGCCTTGGGATCGGCGACGCGAACGCCGGGGACGCTGAAGCGCACCTCGGCATCGAGATCCGCGTACCGCTCGGACAGCTTGAGGCCGCTGTGGGAGATGAAGCCGAGCCCACGCCACTCGAAGTGGGGCCGAAGCTCGAACACGTCGGCCATGACCTCGAGCGCGCGGAGGTTGCCCTCCCACGGAACGACGCGCTTGTACTGGTTCTCGACCTCGCAGCGCCCGCCGGCGAGCTGGCGGAGGATCATCTCGATCGCCTGGAGGATGTCGAGCGGCTCGAACCCGGCGATCACGACCGGCTTGCCGTAATCCGCCGGGATGAACTCAAACGGGCGCGCACCCACGACGGTCGATACATGGCCCGGGCCGATGAACCCGTCGAGGCGGAGGTCCGGGGATTCGAGGAGCGCCTTGAGCGGGGGCACGATCGTGACGTGGGAGCACATCACGCTGAAGTTGCCTACGTGCTCCATCCGTGCCCGCTTGAGCGTCAACGCGGTCGAAGGCGCGGTCGTCTCGAACCCGATCGCGAAGAACACGACCTCCCGATCCGGATTCTGTTTGGCGATCCGGAGCGCATCGAGCGGCGAGTAGACCATCCGGATGTCGGCGCCGGCGGCCTTGGCGTCGAGCAGGCTGCCGTCGGATCCGGGCACGCGCATCATGTCTCCGAAGCACGTGAAGATCACGCCGGGGTGGTGGGCGACGGCGATCCCGTCGTCGACCCGTCCCATCGGGATCACGCACACCGGACAGCCCGGGCCGTGCACGAGCTCGACGTTGGCCGGCAGCAGGTCGTCGATCCCGTACTTGTAGATCGAGTGCGTGTGCCCGCCGCACACCTCCATCAGCTTGTAGTGCCGGCCGGGCTCGACCAGCGACAGGATCTCCATGCTCACGGCGCGCCCGAGCTCGGCATCTCGAAACTCGTCGACGAACTTCACGCCGCGTGCTCCAGATGGGCGAGCGCGGTCCCGGCGTGGACAAGCAGCGTGTCTCCGGGCGCCACCGGGTCGACGAGCGCCGTCTCGACGGTCTCGCGGGAGCCGTCCTCGTGAGCGCAGAGCGCCAGCCCGCGGACCTCGTCCACGCGCACCACCTGCATCGGCACACCATCGTCGCCGCAAGTGACGCAGTGGTGCGACCCGCAGGTGTCCGCGCCGTTCACTCGATCACGCTGGCCTTCAACTCCTCGAGCTCCTGCTCGTAGTCGGCGCCCATCCGCACGAGCAGATCACGCGTGGCACGCGCCTCCTCCTCGTCGACCCTCGAGATCGCGAAGCCGACGTGAATCAGCACCCAGTCACCCGGCCCGACGCCGGCGCCGTCGTTCTCGGAGTCGAGAAGTCCCACGTTGACGTTTCGGCGTACTCCTGCCACGTCGACTTTGGCCAGCCTATTCAGGTCATCGACGATTTCGATGACCTGGCCAGGGATCGCCAGGCACACGCCCGGTGTTCTATCACTCGGTCGCACCAGATTGTGAAGCCGGGTAAGCGGGGTTACCAACCAACATGGGACCGGGTACGCGGCGCTATCACCGAGGCATAGACTGGACTGCACTTCGGGAGGTCGGAGAGACCAGAGAGGCTGTGTCGTGTCGGTCGAACGCCGAGGGGTTGCCCAGCCGGGACCGTTGCGGTGGCCACGCCATCCGCAGCTGGCCGGCGATCAGCCCGAGTCGGTCGCGCTCTACACGTACCTGCTCGACGCCGACGGAGAGCTCGCCGAGGAATTCGACGTCCGGGCTCGGATCGCGGCCCGACAGCTCGCGACCGCGAGGGTGCTCCAGCTCGCGGTCGGGGCGTGCGATCTGTCGCCGTGGTTCGAGAGCGCCGGGCACGGCCTCGGCCTGCTGATCCTCGACGGTCTGCTGGCGCTCGAGATCCGGGTCGGTGGCCGCACCGCGGCAGAGCTGGTCGGCCCGGGGGACCTGCTCCAGCCGCTCGGTCCTGCATCGGACCAGTTGCTCGCGCGGACGTGCGGCTGGCGCGCGCTCCGCGCCACGAGGCTCGCGGTCCTCGATGCCGATTTCGCGGACCGGGTGCGGTCGTTCCCGCAGATCGGTCGGATCCTGACGCGCCGGGCGTGCCGGCGTCCGCTCGAGCTCGACGTGCTCCGCGCGATCACGTCGCAGCCGCGGCTCGAGGTCCGGCTGGTCCTGCTTCTCTGGCACCTGGCGGCGCGGTGGGGGAGGGTGGAGCCGACCGGCGTTCGGCTGTCGCTGCCGCTCACCCATCGCCTGCTCGGCCAGCTGGTGGCGGCTGAGAGGCCGTCGATCTCGCACGCGCTCAAGCGGCTCGCGCAGGCGGGCCTCGTGACCGGCCCGAGCGATGACCTTCACCTCCACGAGAGTCTCGAGCACCAGCTTCAGGCGCTGGCCGAGCGCGAGCCGGCATTGACCGAGCGCGCGATGCCGCATCCACGGAGGGCGAGTCGGCCGATCGCGTAGCGCATGGTCACCGCCGACCGGCATCCGGTGCACGTCCTCTGGCTCACGAGCGGGCTCGGCTGCGACGGCGATTCGGTGGCGATGACCGCGGCGCGCAACCCGAGCTTCGAGGACCTGATCCGCGGCTGCTTCCCGGGTGCGCCCCCGGTCGTCATCTACAACCCGCTGCTGGCGTACGAGACCGGTGATGACTTCATGGCGCCGTGGTTCGACGCGGCGGCCGGCAAGCTTGAGCCGTTCGTCCTCGTGCTCGAGGGCTCGGTCCCCAACGAGGAGATCAGCGGCGACGGATACTGGGCGACGATGGGCGTCGATCCGTCGAGCGGCGAACCGATCTCGACGTGTACGTGGATCGACCGGCTCGCGCCGCGCGCCGCGGCCGTGCTCGCGCTCGGCACGTGTGCGGCGTTCGGCGGCATCCCGGCGATGAAGAACAACCCGACGGGCGCGATGGGTCTGCGCGACTACCTCGGATGGCGCTGGACCTCGCGCCGGGACATCCCGATCGTCAATCTCCCCGGCTGCCCGGTCCAGCCCGACAACATCACCGAGACGCTGCTGCACCTGGCGTTGCACGTCGCGGGCGCCGGCCCGATGATCGATATCGACGAGCACGGCCGGCCCACGTGGCTGTTCGGCCGGACCGTCCAGCAGGGGTGCGGGCGCGCCGGCTTCGCCGAGCAGGGCGAGTTCGCCCGGACTCCGGCCGATCACCGGGGGTGCCTGGTCAAGCTAGGGTGCAAGGGACCGGTGGCGATGTGCAACGTGCCGCTGCGCGGCTGGGTCGGCGGCGTCGGCGGTTGCCCGAACGTGGGCGGCATCTGTACCGCGTGCACGATGCC
>Ga0335072_10002473_pt1 | contig 28670 bp, 25 predicted proteins | sample Lox_Sample_21_FD_206725 | JGI IMG/M metagenome (GOLD analysis project Ga0335072, IMG submission 206725) | Soil microbial communities from Loxahatchee National Wildlife Refuge, Florida, United States - Lox_Sample_2.1 | ecosystem: Environmental > Terrestrial > Soil > Wetlands | place: USA... | reverse complement strand
GGCCTGTGAGGTGCACGCCTATGAGGTACAGGCCTGTGAGGTGCACGCCAATGAGGTGCACGCCTATGAGGTACAGGCCTGTGAGGTGCACGCCCGTGAGATACACGCCTATGAGATGTACGCTCGTGAGAATATACGTCTATCCCCTGCAATACTAACATCTCGTGTAACCTCTGGGCAACGACCCCTAAAGTTTAGAGGGTAAGCCCCTAGATAAGGGCCTTCCCAGGTAACGATCGTCTAAAGTTTAGGGGCCAAAGCCCCGCATAGTTTAGTCACTAAGTCCCCGGATAGGGTGCTTTCCCAGGTAATGACCGCTTAAAGCTTATAAGGCTGCACGAGATATTGAAAGTGTAGGGGATAAAATGTACACTCGTCAGATACACCCTATGAGATGCACGCCCCATAAGACACACGTCCATGAGATATACGTCCGCGAGATATGCGCTTTATCAAGGGGATGCGACGGTTATCAAGGGGGGTGCAACGTATAACCGCACCCACCCCCATGCAAACCAGCAATCTTTCTGGATAGATTTCACCACAATTGAGAGTAAATGATATATAACTTACATTTGAAAGTGCTTCAAAAGCAGGCCGGAGTAAGAATCTTCCCCTCCGAGCAGCTCCTACCAAAGCTAACAACTCGAAAGTGGTGTAGGGTTATGTGAGATTTACCCCCGAAGATTTGGGATGAATTGTGCAGCACATCTCCTTGTGCGTTTTAAAAAAGCGGAAGCTCTCCTTCGACTAAAAACTAATCCTACTATAGAACATTTACTACGGAGGTCTGGTCAATTCCTTTTTTTTTAACCCAGAACCAGACCTCACCAATGCTTGTATAGTTATGAACGCTAAACCCAGATTTCGAACAATTGTGCCGAGCTTCCATCGGGCTTGGCAGTAAATATGGTCGCTCGCAGCGCACTGCTGCAATCACTACTACCTCTTTTAGCACCACCCAAATATCTGCCCTCCATCTGGAATATCCTGCTAGACGTGATCTCCGTGGGCGCCGCGGGTTGAAGAGTAATGGTGGGGGTCTTTGGCCGCGCAATTCACCACTACCAAACACCTTTTGGAGGCTTTTCACGTCCACCTGTCCCGTTAGAATCTGGGCTGAACGTGGTAGACGGGCCCTTCATTTTCGGTACCGCCCCAGCTTCACGGCGCTAAGGCTACCACAGAACTCGCATATTTTGTGCAATTGGGGCGGATTTTCGAACAAGCTAGGAGAATTAGGAGAGCTTAACGATTTCCGAGGCAATCTATCAACAGAGTACCTCCCATTCTATCTGCCTCAGCGAATTGAGTCTCTACTGAGAGTGATCTGCTAACAACGGCATTACGAGCCCGTGAGGACTGCGAGCGCGTAGGAAGGTCGAGCCCCGAGGGACGTGGAGCCCATAAGGACTACAGAGCCTTGAGAACTGTGAGCCCCTAGGGACTAGAGAGCCGTAGGGAGGTCGAGCCCGTGAGGACTGCGAGCGCTTAGGGAGGTCGGGCCCATGAGGACTGCAGCGCGGTGAGGACTACGAGCGCGTAAGAAGATCGAAAATAGCATAAAAGACCTAGCCCAAAAGACGGTACAGCGCTTTCAGATGGACGTAGAAATTCTTTTCGTCCACGAGTAAATATATATCTGTGAATTACGCGACCGCGTACGGTGGGGTACAGACTTTCCCCAAGATTGATTGTGACTACGGTGAAAATCGAAAATCAAAAAATCTGATGTATGAAATGCACGTCTCTGAGATATATACCGTATTTATGGAGTGTATGCCCATAAGATGCCTCACCGGAAGCATGCAGGCGTGGAGGGGGGCGGAGGAGAGGCTTAGAGTGGCTGTAGGATACGGGCGTTAGTGCGGTGGCAGGGGACTCCATCAGTTTAAAGTCCTATCCTCCCCAGAAAAGCTTACAAGAGGGATGATGGAGCGGACGTGCCGGGCGTATTTCTGCATGAATATGTGGGGGATGCCGGTAAGGTGAGATGTTTGATTTGGAAGGGTTGAGTAGGTTGTGTGAGGAGGGGGAGGTGGAGCTTTTTCGCGGCGGCAATGGGAGAACTGGACGACATACTTCGTTACCATTGGCGAGAGTTCGGCGGCGAAGGATAGGGACGTTCTAGCACTCCCGAGCCAATAGGGAATGAGGGATGAGGGGGTCTGGGATCAAAGTAAATGCCCTCAACTAATATCTGTACAAGTTTTGGTCATATAGTGCGTTCCAAATCTTCAATCGTGGCGCCGGGGCAGGGACATCCACGCGCGTTTGGTACGGCAGAATCCGTGCCCCTGGGTGAGGAGGCAGTTCCTCACACTACTCTTGCAATACCGCCGGCTAGCTCTACTTCACTATCTTCCCTGCTATATCTGTCTCCCTCTTCGTCCACGAATGTTTGAGTTAGCGTTGTCTCTTTCTCGATGCCCCTGCCACGGCCAAATCTTCGGTCGTCAGCAGTGACCTCAGCGTGACTCTGGCTCTGACTGTAATCCAAGGAGCGCAACCTCTTAGGATTGCGGCTACCAACTCCACTGCGGTCCCCATAGCCGTTTCGGTTGCTGGAGCCAGACAGGGAGTAGCTCCCATATCCATAGCCTGCCCTCTTGCGGCTGAACAAGGGTTTGAGGGTCGGAATGGAGGCGGCAGCAATGACAACATTGTTTTCGACAGTGAACCAAATGACGAAGGGGATGAGGTTGTAGGTGATGTCTCCTCCTGCACCGATGGATTCAAGTTTAACCGTCTTCACAATGGATGCCACTGCGGCAAAGAGTGAGAGCCCGAGGAGGACCACCAGGCCGAGTTTAATGTTGCGTGGGAGCTTGAGGTTCCAGACGACCCATGCGGGAAGGACTGTGAGTGTCAGGTCGATGAGCGTGTTGCACGCGCCTTGGAAGTAGCCGTACCGGGATTGGACTTGCTTGGACCAACAATGAGAAGCGCCGGGGGCGTGGGTGTCCCAAATTGCAGTCACGTATGGGCCGCATTGGACAAAGATGAGGATGATGCAGAGGATGTTGACGAGAAGATTGAAGTAGATGCAGAAGTGGAGCAGGTACCGTTTGAATTTGTCGCAGCCGACCAGGCGGAGCATGTAGATGGTGAACGAGAGACGGCCCATGGTAGGGGACATGATGCCGAGCGGTTCAGCGATCGTCTGCCATTTGAGGGCTGTGACAATCTGGGCCGGTTCGAGGTACATGATGTGTCTGCCGAGGCCGTGTTGTTCGGAGACGGTGATGCAGGCGTTGTTGGATATGCCGAACAGGAGGGCTGATACCATCAACCAGTCTGGCAAAGTCACTTTACGGAGGACAAAGCCTGAACTGACGAGTCGGAGGGCAATGATGACGGCCGCTATGCCATCCATGATCCAGATGGCCCGCAGCATCATGGGTCCTCGAGAGGTGTCAGGTGGTAGACCACCTGCTGCTCCCCGGTTGGACGCCATGGAACGCTGGTCCCAGAGGAGAGGATGGTCCTGTCGATGATGTACCCCCAAGGAGCGAGTCGTGTGGGTTAGAATCTGGATATTTCCCTTAGCGTTCAACTAGACAATGGTGGAAGTGAGGTCACAAAACAAGGATGGTCCGGGAGGCTGTAGTCAAACCACTGGAGAATTATCTATGGGCGATGGGGAGATTTCGTGCAAAGTCCACAGAAGTCTGCCAGATGGGAATGATCTCCTTGAGACCGCGGGTGGGCGAGAGCTATAAACGACCTAGATGATGTTGCAGACAGTGTAGGCAGAGGAGGATCAAGTCAGGGTTGATGTGCAGGCCCAGGAGAGCTGACAGGCTCGAGCAGCTCCATGCCTCACGGGTTCAGTATCATGCATCCGTACCTGCAGATCAAACCTTAGCCCAAAGCCACTGAAGCTTGGTGGGGGCCTGGCTGTCGTCGATCGGATCCTTTCGCAGTCGATCTAGGGATTTTGGGTCTCAATAACTAGTGGTAATCCGGTGACTTGTTAGACAAAGATCGAACACCCCACCTTTGCATCTCGCCAAGTTGAGGGAGCAAATTGACTCTTCCCATCCTCTTGCTTTGTGCATCTTCTCGGATGCGCAGGACGTTGCGTCAGGTCATGGGTTGGTACACATACCCCCCCCCCCCCCGTCGTGGGGTCTTCTGCTTCAGAACGAACCAGCTTATTTAAAGCTAACTCAAAATCCCCGCAACCCCCTTAAAATTCCCACCAAAACTAGAACACCAGGCAATTATCGTGTCTACAAAGCACAGAATCCCCTGAATCTATAGTAACTCGTACGCCGAAAGTAACATTGCAGCACAAATTTACTAGCAAGTTGCATCTCTTGGCGTATGGTATGCTACATTCCGATCTCTAGTTCCAAGATGTAATCTTCCTTAAGTGTGCTCAGAATCTAACGATTGTAATTGGGTCAAATTTTGGGGAAGGCTAAAAACTACTGTGCCGGGGACTTGTAACTTGCTTAGTTAGCGTGGTGGCATCTCTTCGGCAAGGTAGCGAGGTTGTTTGCAAGCCCCTTCCTCCCGTCGAGGGATAGAGGCGTCCAGTAATCGCTGCAAGAGATAACCCTCAATGCCGGAGTATGCCCGGATCTAGACCCGACCCGCCCCGCCCCCGATCTTTTCGTCTGCCTCGTTTGCCCCCCGGGCCAATGCCGCGTAGGAATGATCGTCCGCCAGCTAGGCATGGGTCACATACCCACTTTGCTCAAGCTTTAGTCTGCCATATGGTTGAGGTTAGGTTGTGCGGTTTTTTCATACGCGTTCTTGTTTCTCTTCCAAATACTATTCTCCAGGTGGCATTGTTGTATTGTTGCAAAACGTCTCTTAGCGTATACGGTCCCTTACCTGCTTACGCAGACGATGCTGTCTTTGCGCAATGTGCTGCTGGCACTGTGCTTCAACACCATTTTTTTCTGGCCACAGACGGGAGCTACGGCGATAGGCGCGCCATGGCAGAGCCCCAATTGCACCGTGGGAAATATGAAAATTCGCAAAGAATGGTACGCCGTGCCAACCTCATCTAACGCGTAGTAGAGTTCACATATCATAGGGGGGACATGGAACCGGGAGAGCGCAAGGCCTATACCGACGCTGTCCTTTGTCTGCAGCACAAGCCTTCTCAGCTCGATCCGGCTGTCTATCCAGGCGCAAAGACTCGCTACGACGACTTCGTCGCAGTCCACATCAACCTCACCCTCCGCATCCACCTTGACGCTCTCTTCCTCTCTTGGCATCGCAACTATGTCTTCCTCTACCAACAGGCATTGGAAGAAGAATGCGGATACCAAGGCGTGGCGCCATACTGGCACTGGCCCAAATGGGCAAACAAACTGAACGAGTCGCCACTCTTCGACGGCTCCAAGTATTCGTTGTCAGGAGATGGTGCCTACAACGCCTCGCTTGGTCCGTACGTCCTTGGACCAAATGCCACTCTACCCCGTGGGAGCGGAGGGGGCTGCGTCACCTCGGGGCCGTTCAAGAACCACACTGCAAACTTGGGTCCTTTCGACTTTAGTCTCGTTTTCACCGCCAATGGCGTCCTGCCATCATGGGCTTTTGATTACAACCCGCGCTGCTTCTCTCGCGATCTCAACACTTACGTCGCTGAAACATATACCAATCAGAGTGACGTCGATGCATTGCTGGATACCCAGACCATTGAAGAGTTCCAAGACGTTCTGTCAGGCGTCGCTGGCACTCTCAATCTTGGTCCACATGGAGGAGGACACTTGACGATGGGGGCCCAAGGATTTGATTTCTTTGCCTCTCCCAACGATCCAGCCTTCTTCCTTCACCATGGCCAAATTGACCGACTCTGGTGGAAGTGGCAGATGGAAGACCCTGTCAGCCGAATCTATGGCAACAACTCCTTATTTGGAACGTCAACCATCTTAAACATCCCTCCATCGCCCAACTCGACCCTGACGGATTACGAGCAGTTCGTCATCCTTGACAAGCCGCGACAGATAAAGGAGCTCATGTCCATTCATGCTGGGCCATTCTGCTACATATATCAAGACCCATCGCCATAGAGTTCTCATACTCGGTTGTCTTCCTTCAGCGGGAATAAATAATGTGGTGATGCAATCTGGTGATTGCTAATAAGGGCGTAGCTTGGGAGGGATTGCTGAAGCATACATAATTACACAGTTCTCTCACCACTATGTCGGAATAGTAGCGATAGTTCTCGCTTTCCCAATGGAGTGTGCACAGCCTCTCCGGTCTCACTGTATATACACAGCCTTGGATAGGAAGGTCGTCCCAGAATAAAGTCTAAGGTGTTGCTAAGTACTGTTCAGCTTTCGCTTTTGATGACGGAATCTCCCCGTAGATTGCATCATGTTGCACGGCATGACCTTTTGAGGCTAACGGCAATCAGGTCTTTCGCTAGCTGGCTCGCTGTGAGGAGCCGCCGGGAGCCTGAGAAGAAAATTTTTTTCCATGGCGCTGGTGAAGAAGGAGACAAAAGGGAAATGCGAAGCAAATCGGCTGAGCCGGGCGAAGCGGGTGAGGAGGGTGAGTGGTGTGGAGGGAAGGAAGGAAGGATGACGATGGGTGAGTGTGGGTGAGCAGCGTCAACCGGGGTACGTGTTGATCCTCGTAAGCGGTGCAGCTCAGGGTATTGGCCGATACCGAGCCCGTCACTTTCTGGAGAAGGGACAGCGAGTCTTTATTCTTGACGTCAACGAAGATGAGCTCAAGTACACTGCCACTTCCACCTCAAAGCCCACACCTCGAATCTCGGATAAGCGATGTGAAATCCGCGGGTTGTGCCCGAGATCCGTAAAACAGTCCGCAAAGCAGCAGATTTCTTTGGATGTCACATTGATACTCTGATCAACGATGGTGGTATAGCAGCACCTTATTGGAAGGAGGGCAAGATGATGGAAGATCTAGAAAAGCTTGACTGATGGAAAACCTACATCGAGACCAATCTGACGCCTCCCTTTGCAGCCTCACAGGCATGCATTCCCTACATGAAGCGACCTAAGAGAAGGACGTTAAAGAAGTTGGTCTATGCATCATCCATGTCAGCTCCTTCCGTGCATACGTGAGTGATCCAAACCAAGAAGGCTATGCTTCAACCAAGGCAGGGAAGCTAGACCTCACATAGTCAATGGCCATAATTTGCCAGAAATGGGGTATCAGAGTCAACGCAGTCTTGCCAGGCAGAATCAAGGTCGTTCATGAGCGTAAGGAAGGGGTGCCAAAGGACTGAAGTGGAACGTGAGCAAAGAGGACGCCGAAGTTTATGCTGCTAACAGAGCAGGTATGCCGGAAAGCGTTGCGGATGCGGTTGAATACTTCATAGGAGCCGGATTCGTAAATGGACATAGTCTTGTTGTCGAAGGTGAAGAATGAGAGTTGAGATGTGGCAATGGGAAAGACAAAGGGTTGGCATTGGCGCAGAAAACCTTTAGTGCGCCAACTAACTAGCATGTGAGCATGATAAAACTTCCATGCGGACTCAACTACCAGTTTCGAGAGATATTGTTTGGTGGAGACTTTACCATTTGACGGGCTCGACGGGTTCAACGGGCGCAAGGTGGAGAAACACTGCCAATGACGCAAATATATGCTCCCGAGCTGCACCTACTCACTCACTCACTTAGTCCGCATGTAGGAACGCACCAATGAACTGAACAGAGCTTGCAAACAATGCAGATGTCCTTGCAATGGTCCCTATGTTCTTAAGCTGTTCCGACTCCCAGCCAGAAACGATGGCCAACATTGTGGAGTGCATACAATGGACATCTCTCACGACGGTATGAGCGTTGCTATTCCAGACTCAGTGAACGGTGACATGTCAGATGATATCTTGAACGAGAGTGTACTCGTTCAATTACAAAGTGTTGCAAATTCTGCTGAAGTTACGCACTCCCTTCTAGCCAATAACCTCGACGGTGCCACTCTACAGCACAGCGACGCTGCATCTGCCTCTTCCGCTCGTCCCTCGCCTTCACAAGTTCAGAATAGCAAGGAAGTCGTCGACTCGATCGCCGTCTCCCAACAGGATGCCGTGCGTGCCCTGCGTAAATACACTACCTTGACCAATACCGAGATCTTCCGTCGTGTTGGCGTGTCGAGCTCTGGGGGATATCGCTACTTAAGAGGAGAGGACATCAGAGACAAAGAGACAAGAGGTCGGAAGAGGAAGCTTGATGACACCGTAATCAACAAGATCATACATGAGATCGAGAGTCAGCCTGTAGGCGAAAAGACCAGACCCTGGGAAGAGCTATGTAAGCTAGCCGGTGTCGAAGGCGTTGCCCCTATAACGCTGAAGCGGGCTGTGGAGAGTGCCGGATACTACAAGTGCAGTCACTGCCAAAGAGGTATACACCCCTAGTTGCATCAGTACTCTGATTCTTACATTCCACTAGTCACCAAGGCTCACGGCATGGGCAAAGACGCCAAAGACAGCAAAGATTCGATGAACGCGAAAGAAAGTCAGCGAAAAAGCCCGACTAATGAACGTACCTTGAATGACGCTGCGCTACCAGACGATCCACTCACATAGAACGAATCTGGCAACTTACAGCATCTCCAACCCCTCGTTTCACAACAGGAACAGCCTCGAGTAGTCAAAGGCAGGGTGCTCATCAAACCAGGGCCAGAGCATGCCAAGGACATCATTTTAAAGCTCCGAAGCAAATCCAACTAGTTGCACGGCTGACAATGAGCGAGAAGATTGCAATAGTGTCTGGCAGATCATAACAACCTCCACAAGTTGATCTCAGTCGATCGCTGATGTTGAATCGCGAATCCAAATACTGCCCAGGCCAACATCAAAATTCTAGCAAAGGGAGACCACATGGTTGTCATATTGGGCAGGAGAGACACAATAGCGGCTTGACCGTGACCCTTTCGCATTCAATATGTGTTAGCGGTCAAGTATGTTTTCAGGACTGGGTTCTCAGCGCGAAAAGCTAAGCGGGTGGCACTTTAGTAACAAGATCTGTACATATTCATATTTCGGAAACGATTACAGACTATTGCCTGCCGATGCCGCTCTAATTGAAGGCATCGAATGATCATTACCTCGCTTGGATCTATTGCTCCTTTAGGGTGGTAGGATTTGACATCGAGTATGATCAAACAATTGTCGGCTGTCATGATACCAGTTTCCTCCCTCCCAGTAAGCAAACGTCATGACTCGTCAGGCTTCGATGGTCGCTATCTAGACGCCACTGATATGCTTTGCGGCGATGGTAGTAGCTGCTGGCAGCGTGCCGTTTAGGGTTCTGAGACTGGGTGTCGTCAAGAAGCCTCCGTCCCGACGTCCGTGATGTATCGTGCCCCAAACAAGCTAAGCGAACCACGATGATGAGGGGCTTGAGGAGCCGGCCAGAGGTTACCCCAACAACGGAAATGGCAACAAGAAATGAACGAGAACTCAGGACATTGGTGGAAAGAGGTTAGCGATGGCTGACCAAGGAAGTGAGGGAGGGAGGTCATGGCGTTTGCGGAGAGTAGGACGATTTGGTGTTGTCTAGACCTCGGAAAAGTTGCTTCACGTAATGCTTGGGGTCTTTGTCAGAGAAATAGCGTGTGTCCTCGCGATGCTGAATTCATTCAGGGTCTTTTCGTTGCATCCGTTTTCTACCACGCATTGTAGGAATCAAGAGAACACGGCGTTTGTCAGCTGTTTTGGCTATGGGCATTATGAGCGTAGCAAAGGGGGCATAATACGGACAATTCTCCACCTGGCCTGAGATTGCTTCCTGAGACACTTTCTCATGCTTCACTATTGCGGCAGTCCGTCCTACCTCTGCTGCACCGTCCCCACCTGCTTCGCTGATGGAGATGCTCTTCGTGTATCAGCCGTTAAAGCGTCCTCGCTGCGACTATTTTCGTAGATCTGATCCAGCCTGTGAAACTCCCATTTAGACCATTTCTCGTTCTCCGATCCATCATCAGCGGCCACCGACCTGACATCTTCCGCCTTATTGAAGCGATCTCAACTTCCGTTAACCTGTGCCGCCGCGCCTAGAGAGGTACAGGCTACGCCACCACCTCTTTGGGACGCAAAGCTCATTTCGTCGATGGGTTCAAGAAGGGCCTTTAGGAATTAGTTCATGCGGGTTTGTGGGCTTGCGGATTGTCTCTTAGGAGTTGAGACAGAATATCAGAGGCTCGCGATTGTACCTTGTCGGCTTGGCCAACATCTAGCTTCCAGTGTGGTAGACAATGCAGATGGAGGAGTATTGTGAGGTGCAGCTGCATGTTGATAAACGAAATATGCCACACCGAGGTCCCGGAAGGATCGTATTAACCAGTTTTCAATTAGGCGCAGCAATAGAAGAATGAGCCATGTCTAGTCTCATTAAAGAAAGTCTCGCAATCAGTGGTTTCGTCGATATTGCCGTCTGGCGGAAGCGTGGTGTGTTGAACAGGAGCCAATTGCTCAGGGATTTGTCGTTGCATCATCAGTCTCCGTGCGTCTTCTTTCTGCGTGATGGAGTGAAAGAGTCGATGAGTGCCCGCCGACAAGTCATTCATACAGGCATACTCGTACCAACGATGTGAAATATGCCGTAGGATACTAAGTGGTGGCTCTGGTGAGAAGTTGTGACGCGTTCAACTCAGCCAGACGCTCGCCGACCTCTCATTGTATCTCCTCCTACACATAAGTACTGTACGGCGTACTGTCTGACATATTCTCGCTCTCGCTTCTCCGGACGTGCTGCATCAACTCTCTGCTTCGACTTTGGGCGTCATGTGTACATGTCCCTCACTGCTTCCAGCAGTTGCTGTCTCTGCCTCAAGGATTATAGATGTGGTATCCATTGTGTCCAATCGGGAGTTTGATAAACCTCAACAGGCACCTTGCGTAGGCTAATGAAGGACTCTACCACTAGGCATAGCCGCGCGATGACGCAGCAAGCACCTAGAGAAATGTATACTATCACCCCAAACCAAGTCCTTGGCTTGAAGGTGCGGCTATTTATACCAAGAAGTCTCATCATCCATTCCAGGACCCGGGCAGCCCACCGCACAGAAGGCCAATAATTAGAGAGAGCAATAGATGCCCAAAGACGATTGGAAACCATGCCGTATGCGAATAGTAGCCCTGATGCTGCAATTACTATCGATGAGACACGCCAAAACCACTTTTCCACTTCTGTTGGAAAGAAGGAGTGCCAAGCAGCGGCGTGGAGGCCACCATAGAGTGCAGTGGAAATGGCAACGGCCAGAGGAGGAAGAAATGTATGGCCTGAGAGAAGACCCTCCGAGGGCCAATTTGATATTTCATCTTCAAGGTAATTCGGCCGATAATCGAGTGGTTCTGCTTTTGTTTCTAATAGGCGTCTTATTGTGGTCTCGTGCTTCTGTATAACACTCGTATAGATTTGGCAGTGCCTTACACGGGGATTTGTAAGAATAGAGTCGGGTACTGTATGCGCGTCGGTCACACAATAAACTGCCGTGAACATGTTCCACAGGTCTGAGCGGCGTATTTGCTTGGTGGCTTCTTTTAAACTGAAACCCACTTCCAGAAGCAGGATGCAATCGTCGCCACCCAATGTAGCCACGTCTGATTCCTGGGGAAAGCCTTCGAACACGTTTCGCTCTCGGAGTGCGGAGGCCGCGGTCTGGGTCGAGGTTGGAGGAGAACGCTGAGATCCAAAGGCCTTGGAAGATCCAGCAGTCTTTGCGCGGTCGAATACGGCTTTGTATATATCGCAGAAACGGCCGGGTACATAGTACATATCAAAGCAACAAGCGTACCAAGTGCCAAGCTGTTTGGCAAAACTGTTTTCCAGCGCAATCGACAGAGTAAGATCCTGGGGTTTGTGGAACCAGAAGCTATACATTATCAGGGCGCAAAGGACGTGGCCCAGAGTATTAATCTCGAGGAATGTCAAGGGTAGGCCACTACCTAAACGGGATATGCACTGCACGATGATGTAGCCAGCTTGTAGGCAGACGAGAGTCTTGGCTAGGGCGTCTGATTTACTCCGCTCAGCAATCATCTCCTTGGGTGGTAGGGATAATTTGCCAGTCTTGACCGAGGCAAATACACCACTGGCGGTTAGATATAGCCTTTTTGGATGCGGTTTGCCACTGGGCTCGCCAGGTACATCCAAGTCGATATAGTACGAGCCCATTCCAGCGTAGAAACCATGCGTCATCGTCATCTCCTGTGACTCGCCCGGAACCGCACTATGCTCCTCGGAAATGCGTCTTCCATGCTTATCATGTAACTCGTTCGATATTTCAGTGTCCTCCGTATAGATGCCTCTCACATCCTCATCTTGTAGCAGATTCGATGTTTCAGCGTCCTCCCCGCGGATGCTTCTCGTACCCTCAGCTTGTAATGGATCCAGTGTGATAGCGTGCTCCTGGTGAATGGGTTTGATATGCTCGTCGTGTGGCTTCTGTGATATTTCAATACGATCTTGGATATTCCCCTTCCTATTTCTATGCTCATTGACTTTGTCCATGAATGCTCGGGCCGATTCCCATTGCATCCAAGCGGTATAAACGACGAGTTCAGGTGCAAGCAGCCCTAGGAGAACCCATCTTGTCCGTACACAGTAATAGTTGCTCCATAGGCGTTTCCTTAGAGTCTGCTTTTTGTCAATTTTCGCAGGGATGTTGAGGTGGACTGCCGTCCACACGCAGAGGTTTATTGTAATCAAGCAGGTAATAAGTAGCTGCCATGTTCCTCGTGTATTGGGCGGGCTGTACCAGGACGTTGTGCGAGGCGGCGCAGTAGTATTACCGGAAGACACCACTGGTCCTGTCAAGGAGGATCTCGTAGGTATATGAGAGGATGAAAGAGTAGGAGCAAGGATAGACGCCGAAAATGCCAGGGCTGTTGCGGTAGGGGAATGAGAGATTGCAAGAGTGCTGGCAAAGGTGGACTCTGAGCGCGCCAAAACTGCTGCGATCGCTAGATGGGGAGGAGAAGGAGTGTCGTGGGAGGGATGCGCTGGGTCTGCGAAGGCTATTGGAGTAGTCGTAGCTCTGAGCGGATTAGCAGGCACCATGGCTGCACCATGGCAGCCAATTCAGAGTCACAAATGCAAAGCTCAAGAGGAGGAAAGAGGGAAACGCGAGAATGGAAAGGGAGAACAGAGACATGTTAGCAAGAAAATAAGGCTGGAAGTTCCACAGTTCCTGCATATTGCGTGTGCAGGGCTTGCTAAGCCACGTTGTGTCCAACTGTCTTACAGTAGCTCGTCTTGCGCGCTTGGCTTGGCTTCCGTCCAGTGGGGGATTTGAGCAATTGGACTCCCCTTACACGGAGGCATCATGGGGTGCTGTATACATGGCAAGAAAGGACGAGGATGATGCAGCGCATAGAGTTCCAGACCTGAATTTTGTTCGTGCACAAGGATGCACTGACCAACCTACATTCCCGTCATACGTGGGTGATCTTTAGTCTCCGCCTGCTAAGCGGCCCTGGCGTCCCTGTTTTCTGGAAGTTTTCCGGCACAGTCAGGCTCCCGAAAGCCGACTATTTCGAGACGATCGAGTGGGACCGAACTCATTCTCTCCCTCAGTTATTGGTTGATGGCGATGCGGTTTTTAGGCCAGTGGTTTGCTATCTGCCACTAGCGACTCGGCGCCCTAGGAAAAGAAGCCCGTCTCATCCGACTATTCGCAATTTGGGAGGTTCTCCCCCCCCCCCGGTGGTCGCGTGGCCTGCCTTTGTTATCTGCGAAATCGCCGTCCGCATGCGTACAACGATTCTCACCTTCTCACCAGGGTGGCGATGACTGTTCTAGCTTCACGATGCCTCAGCTACCGTGTGATCCACGCGTCTTTGTCTCTCTTTAATATCCTACTGCCGTCGGATCACGATGTTACTGCGATAACGATAATATTCCAGAGTTATGCGTTATCACCCTCTCATACATGTGACGGGTATCGCGCTTTTTGTGCTCTATTTTCTGTCTCTCTTCAGACATGTGGTTAAGCTCCTTTTGGAGGACATATCGCCATATGCATTTTCCTTGGAAGAGCTTGCAGCGATAGGCACCCATCCCAAAGAAAATGAAACAAACCCCATCCCCAAGATAATACACCAGGTGTACCTAGGCTTCGATAATCATGAGATGCCGTTGAGCTGGAAGAAAGCACAGCAAACCTGCATTGACCTGAATCCGGATTATGAACACATCGTACGCTTATTATCACGCGTTGTCGAACCTGTGCTGAGCGGTCATTAGCTCTGGACGAACGAGTCGTCGAGAGACCTACTCATAAAAGAGTACCCGTGGTTTCTCGAGACCTGGGACAGCTACCGGTTTCCCATTCAACGTGCGGACTCGATCAGGTACTTCATTTTGGCGCATCACGGTGGAATTTACGTCGACCTTGATAATGTTAGTCGTCCACGAGACATTTAGCCCATCAGTCTACGCGAACTGACGAGATATTAGGGATGTCAGCGCAATCTCGACCCGTTGCTGGCATACCCCGCCTGGATGCCCGCCACCAAAATCCACATCGGGCTGACTAACCATGTCATGGGCACCGAGAAGAACGGAGCGTACTTTCAACTCCTCATCAACCGGCTGCAGTCGTACAACTACAACTGGCTACTCCCGTACATGACCGTCATGAACAGCGCTGGGCCGCACTTTGTCTCGCTGGTCTGGGTGGAGTACCTGGAAATGATTCCGCGCCAAGAAGAGATCCGGATCCTGATGCAGGAAGAATATGCTGGCAACTATTGGAGCTTTTTTACCAAGGAGCAGGGCGGGACTTGGAACCACTGGGACACGCGAGCCTTTAAATGGGCTGGAAATCACATTGTCCTTGTCAGCACCATGTGTTTCTTGGGCATCTGTCTCTTAACAGCTTTCGTTTGGTGGATTGGGTGGAAGCTAGCGATATGGGTGAGGGCAAAAGGTGTCACGACTTCTCACACTTCTGTCCTACCTCTATGGCAAAAGTCGGATTGAGTCGCGAGTAGAGGGGAGTTCATCATACTTATGCAATCAATTAAAATGCGGAAGGGCCACACATGGCTTACGAATGGGCCACACAATTACTTGGCTTGCGGGTGGTGCCGGATGACCAACGATGGTCGGATGACGTGAATGTTCTGGCGGCAGCGTCATAGTATATATTCTTGCAGAGACGATAGGGGTATGTGAAGATAGACGGTCAAGGCTAGAAAGCCTTTGCGAAGATTTGCTGTTCCAGCATCTCCAAAGGTCAACCTAATCACGATATTGGCAATGCACGTAGATCCAGAAGATTGGGATCAAGCGCTTCAAGATCGGCGCTTGCACCCAGTCAAGTGGCTGGATCTTGGCGCTTTTCGTCGGCGCAAATACTGTCGATATGCCATCTTTTTCGTGCTTGCAATCGCCATGGTGTCACTTACGGGCCTCCTCTGGTCCATGTTCCGCAACACTCTCCCCGACGGCGGCGTCGCTTTCGGGGACGAGGAACAAGACACGTCCAGCATAGACGCCATCGTCTCACAGTGCGAGATATTCATGAGGAAGAACTTGCTCACCGGAACGGCGTATGGCTACAACTATTCATTCAACCAACCGAGCTCCTTCAAGTACAGCCCTTCGCAGTGGCTATGGGGTAAGGTCATTTCCGGCGTCTTCCGCCAAACCTCCTTCTCGCAGTAGTCTCTTTTATGTGTAGATCTCGAAGTCCCGTTTTACTAACCCACGTAGACTCGGGCGCTCACCAGATATCATGGGTAGCCCTGGGATGCCCGGACCTCGCCATCGAGGACCTACGCACCATGCTCCATTTCCAACAGGAAGATGGCCGACTCCCGCAGCAAATCAACTGGCGCCTCAAAAAGGGCCTCACGGACCCCCTGAAGCCGCGCCTCTACTCCCAAGACGAATATAATGACCTGACCCAGATGCCCGTCCTCCCCTACAGCCTCCGCTCAATCTATGAAGCGACCGGCGACGTAAACATCCTCAAAGAATTCGTCCCCCCACTGGTCAAGTACTTCAACTGGTGGAAAGCGACGCGCGACCTCGACCACACGGGCGTCGTCACGATCCTCCACCCCTGGGAATCCGGCCTCGACCTGACACCGGCCTACGACCGCGCGCTCGGCGTCAACCCCGAAAACCGCGCCCGCCCCGCCTGGTCGAACATCTACCCGCAACTGATCCAGCTCGCGCTCTCCTACCGCTGGCGCTACTCGTGGGACCAATCCGCCATCCTGTCGCGCACCTCCGCGGCCGTAGGCCCGATAAATTGGTTCAAAGTGCAAGACATCGCGGTGAACTGCGTGTACGCCTCCGGCTGGGGCATCCTCGGCGACCTCGCAGGCGTCTACGACAAGTCGCTCGCAGCCGAATGCCACGCAAACCAGCGCCACTCCGAATCCGGCATCCTCTCGACCCTCTACAGCGCCGAGGCCGGCCGCTTCGTCACCGGCTACAAAGACGACCAAAACACCCAACGCTTCCACCCGGTCCGCACCATCCAGATGCTCTTCCCCCTCCTCCTCGACACCATCAGCCCCGACCAAGTGTCCAGCATAGTCAGTTACCTGACCTCGCCCTCCGAATTCTGGACTCCGTACCCGATCCCCAGCGTCAGCCGCTCAGAGCCCGCGTACAACCCGATCCAGAACACTGACCTGCTGTGGCGTGGCACGACATGGGGCTTCACCAACTGGTTCGTGATGGAGGGTCTGCGCAAGCACGGCCACGCTGACGTCGCGGACGCGCTGATGGACCGCTGGATCGCGATGGTGCAGAAGGGCGGCGTGTGGGAGAATTACAACCCGGAGACGGCCGTGGGGTATGAGGCTGAGGGGCTGGGGATGAGTGTGGTGATTGTCGATTCGATGAAGCGCTTGGGACGGATTTGATGATGGGGATGGGGGGAGGGCGGTGGCATGCGATGTCGTTGTTGGTTTTTTCTCCGTGAAGATTTACGACAAGATTCACGTTTTCCCTTCTCCTTGATACCCCAGGATTGATAAAGACTTTTTGTTAGATGATGTATTACACTGTTTACTGCTAGTATGTTCGGACGAATGAAATAGCAGACATTAACCTTGCGTAAGTCATGTGTCGATATCGACTTCGTGTTCAACTCGGTTTCCGTTTCGAGGACTTCCGGAACAAGGGCTTTCGTTATGTTCTTTCCCGAAGGCCATACTCGATACTCGTACAGATATTCCAACTCCAAACCGCATGCCTTTCCCCTTATGCGGGAGCCTAATCCACCTACGCCTGAGACTCCGGACGAGAAATGCAGTCATTGACACATGCTCAGCACACTCATTACGTATCATGTTGCTCCACAAGCTCATACTCACGCTTCCCGTTCCGCCATTGCCACGCTCTCCACAGAGGCAACCGAAAGCCGTGCCGCGACAAGAGGCTTGGACTCGAGCCGTCAGCGGCCCGGTAGTCGCGTAGTATGCGCAGCTGAAGTATGCGTCTATATACCCACCAGACGCAAAACCCGAAGCCCGCGGCGAACGTAAACCCTGCCACCGTCACCGACAGCCAGTGCTCACCCATCGACTTGATGAATTTTGCGTCGTCGCCATGCCATGAACTCCCTCCATAATGCAGGTCAAAGAAAGACGTTTCTCGCTGGTAGTATTCTTCCGGCGTAAGGACTCGCACTCTCCCATTCCAGTCCACCCCTTCTTTCCAGTGGAGTTGCATGTATCTCTTCCAGACAACGGACAAAAACAAAGGACCCGTAGAATACATGATAGTGATGTATGGCAAAACCCATTGACGATTGTAGACTTGCAACTGATCTACCACATAGAGGAAAAACGGATGCCGTGGAGTAGCGCCCATGCCGTCGTTTGATATTCCCGTAGGGTCTGTGAGATGGACCCAGGCAGGGAAGGAGAGGAGTGGATCAAGTCGGCGTCTACACCCATTGTCAAGGTCGATATAGACGCCTCCATAGTGGGCGAGAACGAAGTAGCGTATCGCATCTGCCCGTTGGATATTGTGCCGGTATTGCTCAAAGGTTTCGAGGAACCAGGGATACTCTTTCTGAATGAACGTGTGGCTGTCTTCGTCAGACCAGAACTTGTACTCGTAGTCTGGGTGTAGCTTGATGCATGATTCGTGCGGCAGGCGCCAGCGCTCGGGAATCGAAGCGTTGATGTAGGTCTGGTGTATGATTTTGGGTATGAGCTGTGGGAGGGATGAGTTGAGGGTTGAGTTTATGGCTGGGATTTCGGAGGGATGGATGATATCAGTAGCAGCATCTTCGACAAGTAGGCTGAAAAGCGTTGAAAAACTGCGGAGGGCGAGAGTTAAGAAGACGATGGTCGCCACGAGGAAGACTAGGTGGCTGCGACGCATGTCTGGTGTTAGATGGTAGGTGGAGGAAAGGGAGTCGAGAGTCCTGGTAAACAGGGCATGACAGTCTGCGACTTCGCTACTAAGCAAACAGCTTTTCTAGCATCATCTCACCTTCTCTGTCGTCGTTAACGCAAGTTACGAGCCTGTTTGGGACCCGAGACTCCGGGCACGGTGATTGTAGCATCCCGAGAATTCAACTGCGAATCGTGGGCGAACTCACCTCCCAAGCCAAGGTCCAATCAAATTTCGGGTGTGACCATTCTGTCTGTGCGTCTGACCCCGCCTAACTTAATCCCACCAGGCGAGTAAGCAGCACGCGTAAGGCATTCATCATGCATTTTACTCGCGCATTAAGCGAGTGTATTCACGAATACGGCGTTTTAAATGCCTGGTTACCAACCAATTCTACACGTCACTTTTGGTTCAGGGGTAGAGTTGACTTTTCTTCGACAAAAGCCTTCCGGGGGGCTTGGTGAAAGCTTGTTCGACTGCTGGCTTCGATTGGTCGCCCTCACCACCCAGGTAGATTATGTGCCAGCCTGACCCTCTGCTACGTATAAAGACGCGCTCCTCCCTGGCTGCTTTTCCGTCGATACCCACTTTCCCCTTTTCCTTCCTACTTTCCTACACCGCCCGCGTCGTGCCCAGGGCCTCGACAGGCTCCATCTCCTCTGCAGCCCGTGTCTCCACCGAGTTTTGTGGCACGGCCAGTGAGACAGATGCTTCCGCGCGACGGCCGACTTTGATTTGCTCGGACGCCACCAAGTGCCCTCTCGTCGAGCCGTCCGACCGGGGTCTGACGCTGATGAAGTGCCTGGCTCTCCAGGTCCCGCAACGCACACGACGGCCGGAGATGCAGGACCACTGCAACCCCCCTTCATACCCTCTCCTTTGGAACGCGGTGAATGCCCATAGACCTTGTCGCTCCCACAATCAAAAACCCAGGAACCGCTATCGCCAGCTTTCAACCCTGTTTGAGGAAGTTAGCAAGCATAGAGAGAATACCGAGAAGTCGCATAATTCGCCTGATTTGGCCAGTAAGGTAGGCGTATATGTTTCGATGAACGTAGTGCCGTTGAAGTAGGATACCTAGGTCTTCAGCGCTCATGGTATCCTTTCGTCGGGCGCGGCGACTGACGTCATGGTCTTCATGCACTATGGAGATGTCAACAGAGACGTATCATATATTGCAGACGGATAAATGGGATAGACTGCACCCGTCTCACTTGTTCAGCATATGATTACAGCAGAGGTGCCGACGTATCCAGCAGCGAAGGTACTGTCGGCGCAGGGGGGATAGCTGAGGTATCGTCCCGTCACTTCCCCCTTGAGCTTACCCGCGGCACAAGCAAATCTTTACCCCACGGAGCTCGAAGTGGGACATGGTCGGGAATAGTAGTGAATCTCTACGATTCATAGCAGCTTTGCTCGAGAAGGAGGATCGACTCTACCTTATTACTCCTGCTTAGTAAGATGGCGTAGTGATCCAGGGAGAGGAGAGTAAAGGAGGCGGTGCAAAGCGGAAGCTGGAATTGAGCACGAGATACTATAACATTGCCGGATGATTCGCCTCTGGTACGGCGTTTGGATATTGGTGCTTCACAGTGCGCGATTGTTGTTTCCCCTCTTGAAATGCCGACTTTTTCGTGGCCAAACGATGGAGATTAAAAGCTGTTCATTTCAGAACAATTGAGACTGGAAAGGATGCCGAAAACAAGCCCCCGGAGGCGCCCCTCAGCCATTTTCTGCCGCCTTTTCAAGACTTTGGGTGGTTGGTTTGCAGTTTCACAAGTCGGTGGACAGATTAAAATGATTCAAAACGTGCACATGAATGGCGAATGAATTCCAGAAGTCAAAGGATCAGATGCTTGATATGTAGTAGACTAATGCTTTCCATTCCTGTTATGGGCTAGATTGGAAATGAAGAGGTTCACGTATGATGCGTTTTGTAGATATAATTATCACATAACAACACACCCTTGTCCATACATCGCACGTTCTACCTTCCCCTTCACATTCAGCCAATCGCTTCTCCTCTCTGCAAATTCTAATACCTCCTCGGCCGTGAATACGCCCTTATAACGCTCCCCATCTGCGATGATCGCCGCCATCTCTGTCGCTTCCGAACCCTCAATCAAGTAAATCTGCCCCACCTCCCTCAGCGCCGTGAAGTAGCTGCTGAGATCGTTATTCTTGAAGGAAGCGACATATTGTGCGTAGGCGCTCAGATCGCTAAGCAGGGGCAACGCGCCGATTGTAGAGATGCGCTGACGCTTAAGATGCTTGCAGAGCGTTGTAAACAGGCGGAGGCCGACTTCTGAGCTGAAAACATCCAGCAACGTTTTGTCGGTCGAGCCAGTGAGCATGCTTGTGTGGCTGCCCACCACCTCAATGACCTTCTTTGCTGTAGGCGTTGGTCCGATATCGATATTATCTGACGACGGGTTGAAGTCCGATGGCATCTGTGTTGTACCGCAGATGAACTCTACCTCTTCCATTAGGACATCGATACCCTTACCCAGGCCTGCAGCCACTCGCTCATCTAGCATGGCTTCAAATTTCTTCTTCTCTTTCACAGCGGGATCAAGGAAATCGTCACGGATGCTAATGCGGAGGCGGATGAGTTCAGATTCGTAGAAAACGTCAAGCATCTGTTGAATGAGGTCGCCGACATTGACGAGTTCGAGGAAGGTGGCGAGTGGCGCAACTCGAGGGGTGTTGCTATCGCCATTCATACCAAAGTCGCCATTTGCGTTGGAGGAAGCTGCGTTTGCCTCACGAGGATTATAGTCACTCAAGTGGTCCACCGCCTTGTCAAAGCCCGTCTTCACATGTCTGAGGCCGAGTATATCGAGCAAGGAGACGAATATGGCAGCGCACTGCTGCTTCGCGGCCTCACCCCCCATATCTCCAAGGCTAACAAATTGCGCTGCGCGCTCGAGGGACGACTTGGCAGAATGTACCAAATTAAGGGCAACTTCAATGGAGAAAAGAGAGCGGATGGTCTCGAGCTTAGTGTTCATCAGCGCCGCTTTGGCTGCCAGCTCTGTAGTTGGCGCCTCGGCTGGCAGTGAGGGTGTAGAAGATCGGACTTGATCGAAAGGGTTATTCCGTGGAACGGGGGTAGAAGCGCGGCTTGGAGGCTGGCTCTCAGTCAACTGCTCACCATCGCCATTAACCAGTGCCTTTGCCGCGGTCTTGTTGGCAGATCGACTCGGAAAACTAGGTAGTATATTGACCGGCATCATGACGACCTTCTTGAAAGACGACATGAAATCCTTCTTATCAGCTTGGCGGTTGATATTCGACATGAGGAATGTCTCGGTCGTGGCAGCTTGCTCCGAGAGCGCTTGAGACCATTTGTCAACCTCAAAGTTGGCGTTTTGCTTGAAGTATCCAAGCTCTTCGGCCAAATAGAGGTCGAGATGGGGTTCGAATATGCCGGCAACGATAGCCACGATCCGTTGCTGCTCTTGCTCGGTGGTTTTTTGATCAAGGGGAAGATCGCGGACGAATTGTCGAAGTTGTGCAAACGTCCCAGCGACCGTCTTCAGATAGCATTCTACGCCCCGCGTATGGGCCTCGTCAAACAGAGACGTCAGGTAAGGCGACAGGATCTCCTGACCGACCTTGTCAAGCAGTGATAAAATGGTCACTGCAGGAAAGAGGAACACCTGATGCACAATTGCGCTTTCCGCCTCGAAGCCAGTGGCTAGACGACTGAAGAAGGACTGCGTGCGCTCCAGTGAAACCTGCCCGTGACCCGAAGCATAATCAATGCAATCCGTCGGCTTGCCTAAGCTCGCTTTCTGCAGAAGAAGCCGGTTATGGTTGAGAAAGAGATCAATACTGCTCTGACCACCATTCAATTTATGCAGCACGTGAGCATATTTCCGCATGTTGCCCGATACATCTCGATTCTCGTAGCCCCTCCGAAACTCGAGCAAGGCGGCAGTGTCGAATATCGAGATAACTTCGCCCAATCGCTTCTCTCTTGACTCCGCCCCTGGCGCCAGATCGCTCTTTGCGAAGATTCGGAGCTGAGCCAGCATCTGCGCTTGTTGCTCAGGCGAGTCGTACGCCTTGAAGACGCGGCAGTGCATTGGCGATTCAGCCTCCACAATATCGTTATAGAATGGGCCGAGGCATTTGTAGACCTTTCCGTATTCCTGCCGAGCTTGCCCCCTTATAGATTGAACATATTCGAGTACGGTCAAAGCTCGACTGTCATCAGACCTACCATTTTGCAGAGTCGTATTCTCTGGCCTCGTGACCTGTATTACCGGCTGTGATATTCCTCCAGGACTCATCAGCGTCACCTCATCAAACCCATCTGCCGCCTCACGTTTCGGCTGCTCAGACGTCTTCAGCGTCGACCTCCGCCGGGTAGCAAGGACGCCGTTCGTCGTATATGGCATTACGCCGCCACCAACAACCAACCCGGTATGATTTGTAGGTCTCCCCTTCCCATTAACGGTATCGACATTCCCAATCCCCAAACTCTTCATCCCCTCTGTAGCATCCCCAACAGACCCTTCAACCCTCCTCCTCGCCTCAACATCGTCCCAAACCCCCATCCTTTTCAACCTCCCCACCCATCTAGCATCATCGTAGACCATCTCCTGCATCCGCCTCGACACCCTCGCAAACCGTATGAGATCCGGAACCGCAAGGTAGTCGACAATCGCTGCGAGTATCTCTGCAGGAAGCAGCGGCTTCGTCGAAGCGAGAATCGACGCTTCCTTCAGCGAGGCCAGCGGGTCCTTGCGCGGCGGACGGCCGCCTGTGACGGGCGCTCTTTTGAAGTTCGACATGTCGACGCTGCCAAGGTAGATGCATCGAGACCGCACCGACTATAAGAGAGGATATTACCCAGCTATCGTTTACTTCAACCTCATCTATTGCCGGTTTCGGGGGTGGTTTCGCAGGCACGAGGACGTTTCGCTGACAGGGAATTAAAAGTGCGGCGTCGAGCTCCGCATTTCTCCAAGCCGTAATATTGTAGCCGGTGCGCTGCCCTGTTTGGGTTTGGCGTTGGCCCCACCGCTCGTCCATAAGAATCGCTCACCCCTTGCTCACCCACCCACAGCCGTCTGCTCGACCGATCGGCTCACCCGACGCGGGTCCATTTTGGGGCCCCGGTCATTGCGGTCAAAATGGGCTCCCACGACGGTGTCGTTTCTAGGCTGCACCACCCGCGAAGGGAAATCGACTCTAAATGTAACCTTTGGACTGGGCTCTCCCACCTCCCACTCCCGCGTCTCATCTTCTCTTTCACTAACCTCTCTCGCCGTCTGCTGTCGACAGCGGCCGTCCGCCCTCTTATCTCGTTCTTCTTCTTTGAATCGTATCCTTCGTTTCCACCATTCACTCCCCCTTGTGCAATACCAGTTGTATTGTCGTTGCTGCCTTTACTTTTCCCTGTCTAATTTTCATGGGTAAATGAGTCGAAAATGCACCGTCGAGGAGTACAATCGAACTGCCCAGGAGAATGGCTAGGTGTCGGGGACTTATGCAGAGGAAGATGACAGACTGCAGACGAAAAACGAGCTCAGTGAGAGATAAAAAGAACCAACAGGAGGCCCAGGATCAGTGGGTGATATAAGTGCTCGACTCTGAAGGATGGGCTTGCTCAAGAGCTTCAGCTCTACATTCCTCCCAAAAACGCTAACTGGTTCGACGCAGGTTCAGAGGCGTTCCTGCGTCAGAGTGCCTACCGGAGAACTACCCGGCCCCCTAGCAATGTCCTCGTCAAAGACTTCCTCCGATGGTATTGCCAATCTCGGACCGGCCGGCTCGATGAGAAGCCCAACATTAAATCCGTCAGAAACATCGCTAAGAAACTTTTCAGCGGCTTCCAGTGGGTCACCGGAACAGAGATTAGCGATGCATTGAGAAATGATATCTAGTATTGCAGTACGTCTCACACAAACGCAGCGCATGTAGCTTTGGCATGAATAAGGCTGAGCGCGCCTTTATTTGCAAATTCGAACAGGCCACAATTGCGAAGTCTGAATTACTCTGCATATAGGCAAAGGATCTGAGCCTATGAATCCCTCTCTTCCCTACATAAAAGAGCAGATGGCTCGTGCTAGACATTCCCGTACGACCGCTCATACAAAAGGTCTCGAACGGGCAAAGACAGAAACATCAACCAAAGATTCCCTTCCCGCTATGTCGTCTGATTCTTTAGGGATCTACCGCCTTTGAGGACATGTTGAGTGCAAGGTTTAGTTACATAAGTAGATCTTGTGGGCCGCGAATCCGTCGAGGGTGGTGACAAGCAGCGCGTCTGTGTCGCGGTACACCTTGAACGTGTGGATTCTATTGCTGGCGGCACCAACCACGGTGCCCAAGGTCGTGGAAGCGCCGTTAGCTTCGATTATCCAATCAAACATATTTCTCGCTCACAACCGAACTCCTCCGTCAGCCATTCGAAGCTATAATAGTTGGCGAGCTTCACATAAGGTGGCCGACTTCTTGTGCTGAGATGGTAGACAACAACTGTAGCAAAGAAGCCGCTCCTTGTGATTCTCGTACGCGGCCGCGACGACAGATTTTCGATTTCTAGCAGTGTGCATCCAACTTCGGAACGTCCTTGACAGAATCCCTGTATTCTGTAGTTGTCGCGCGCAGCAGACAGTTGTGCATAGAATAGAATTGTGGAGACACTTTCGGATCCAGCATTCAGTACAGAAACCACTCCGGTCTCTAGGTTACAGCCATGCGGCAGCACCGAATCTATGTCGCACCTCTCCGCCCTGATTCAACCTTCAATTAACCTGCCCCTCCCCCACTGAAGCCCATCCCGATTCCCTCAACACTGATACCGATAGCCCTCTGGCATCGGCCTCTGCCCAATCCCATACCCGCTCCCATACACATTTTCTGCAACCATTCGCAGCGTCATCGGCATCATGCTATCCTTGTAGTACTCCTGCCGGTTTCTCCACCGCAAACTTGATGTTAAAGTGCTCATCCCCCATCGCCACCCGCTCGCACTCCTTCTCCTTCTCATTCTACCACTGCGGCAACATTCCCGCAGCCTTGGGCGCGAGCCAGGAAATCGCGGAACACAGGGAGCGGGGGTCGCCGCCGTAGACGCCGTGATTGTGAGCGCCGTAAGTATAGTCGTCGTCGCAGCGTAAGCGGAAGGTGTCGATGAGCATCTCGTAGGTCTTAGATTCGTCGGTCTTGAATTGGGTGAAGAAGCGGAGGAGGCTGGGGTGGGGAGGGGAAAAGAGGCGTGGTGGTGGTGGTGGTGGTTGTTTGTCGGTCGTGGACATGCGGCCTTGACCAGACTAAAGCTCTCGTTTACTTCACAGGCCCCGGATGCCACTGACGATACCAAGGACAGCAGTCACTGTATGCAGCAACCATAAAACGCTGCTTCCATGTACCTCCTGGCTTACTTAGGCCATCCAGATCTCACCCTTTGAATACATCATTCAGCCATTTTACTAGATCAGCGACTTCGACACCCAGCATGCAGCAGATAAGAATGCAATAGAGCGTAAATGGCGAGATCTGTTCCCAAGTAAGATGCTTTTCCAATTTCTTGAGTGAGCTGAGCTGACTTCTTCATAGGTGGGAATGGTTTGGCCTCTTTGCCCAACTCGTTAGCAAGAGAGAAAGGTCTTCCAATCACCGCGGCTGACCCCTCTTAACGACCAAAACGGTGCCTACTTACTTGCAGGCTTCCACCATCTGCACTGCTTAATATGTCTAACCAGAGAACTTCTAGGGAGTATTCATAGAATTTGTCGCTGACAAATACATCAACACAGACAGTCCTCCGATCATCCCTCTGGCATTTCAAGCTTGGCGAGGAACAGAGCGCTCAATGGCACCATATCACGCACTGTATGGACACAATACGACAGTCTCTTATGTGCGATATCGATACTACTTTGCTGTGGACGACCAATCTGCAGATCTTTGCAGATGGTCAACCACACACTTGCAAAGACTATTGGGGGTTGAATGCTTGGTTAGCAGACAACCGTGCTTATGGTTGAATCCTTAGTAGTTGTCACACAGGACCAGATGCTTGGCGCTATGTAACACTGTAACCTCCCCGGCGGTACTACTAGTGTTTGAGCCCTTGCTGTTTAGAGGAGTCGGTTTTAGGCAACGGCCTATACACGTTAGCTAGGTATACAAGATGGAGACGTTGCTGAACAGATATCACATTTGGACCATGCTGGAACCTTCCAAGCCCCACAAGATTGAATGATCACTCATGTTTCCAGTGACATCAGCTCGCTCCTTAGGTAGATAGAAAGGACAGACGAGGGAACGGATTCCTCGATCTTACCACAAAAGTCTGACAGTAGTACTGCGGAGAGCAGCTGTATGTATATTCCCCAGTCAGATAATGGAGTATCGCTTCTATTGCTTCAAGTGTAAAGCTATGAAATTATCCTTGAGCATTGTGAACACACACTCTGTGCCTGCCTCAACTTCGCGGTATTCAGGTGTAAGCTGAAAGTGCTTCCTAAGTAAATTTCCCATAGGCACGTTCTCCTTCAGCGTCCTTAGGATGATTTTTTGGAGGCCAAGGCTTGTGAAACCATACTGGAAAGTGGCCTCGAGCGCTTCGATTGCATATCCTTTGCCTCGGACCTGGGGATTACTGTTCAGCATCACACCCGCCCCCCCAGTCTTTGTGGCGTGATCTAACATCTCAAAACCACCATCCCCAATCAACTTTTGACTATCCCTGAGCACAATGACCAGAAAGAGATCCGTTTCCGATGCCCTTTCTCGCCAGCTGGCAATGCAGGACGTGGTGCCCTGGAGGGTAAATTTGCCGTCTCGTAGATGCGGAAGGTGGGCGACACACTGCGGATCCTGTATGCGGTGAAGGATGTTGGTTGCGTCGGAGAGTTCAGGACTTCGTAGCTGGAGTCTGCCTGAGGGCGAGGTGAATGTGACTAGGGGCATGATGGATACGGTGTATGTAAGACGCTGGCGTGACGATACAGCAGTACAATACGGTTTGGGGGCGAGGCGTTGAAAGACATTTGAAAAGTTTCTGAAATTCTCTCGTCCAGATATCAGAAGACACATCAAGTTGTCCGAATGCTGTAATGAGGGGCATGAGTAAGCTAGCCAGCAAGCATTATACTCCCGGATAACATGAAGCTGGTCTGGATTCCCGCCGACAAAAGCCTGTTATCCACATACCAAAGTTCGGCTGGAAGGTGCGACTAGAAGACCCAAGTGGCGATCCGCAAATCACGGTTGATCACTCGGCTATATGTCACTTTTGCCAAGGCAAGACCGAAGATCTTCGTGTGGCCGGGGTAGCGCAGCCGCACTTCCTTTATTAGTAGGGCATTCCCAGATCTCTGACTTGGGGGACAGAGATTAGTTCCTGTCACACAATAGACCCGAGGTTGGACAAGGCGTTGGATGGCTCATAGGAGATGTTGGACAGCCTGTTGGACAACCCGTTGGCATAGCACCAAAAATAGGAGTGACCAGTTTGGGCTGCCAGCGAGCGTGAGGGTGGATCGCCAGGCACTCATCTGCGCTCACTGTCGACGCACCCATGCTCGCCCACGACGCTCCTCAACGTCAAAATCCTCGCCCTTGTCAAAGAACACGTCATAAGAGAGGTGGTAGAGAAAGATTATCAGCGCTTAAGGTGAGATCGATTGACTGAAGGAGCTGGAATAACAATTACATCTCCGGCGCAGCTGAGTTAAGCTCGGCGGCTATGAGCAGTTATTCCAAGCGCTGTTGCTGGAGCTGGAGAAAGAAAAAAGCTCGTCTTACCTCTTGAACCTTGTTTTGAGCCCCCTGAGGTTATTGTTGTAGGAATGGCATGAGGTTTCTTTGTGCTCCCTTTCTCCGCCAATTATCTCCGGTATTGACGATAGTGTTCTGCCGTCGGCGGCAGTGGACGGTGACGCGAGGTCGAGGCTCTCATCCTGCCGGTTGTACGAGAAGAGTTCTTCTAGAGGAAAGGACGTCGGCGTAGCCGGTTCGGCTGCGCAACACCTATGATAATAGCAAGGCCGCGAAGGACAATGGAGGTGCAACAGAGCAAGACGGTGCTGACGTCGAAGTAACCAGCAGCTTGTCCTCACTGTTGATAGCAATGCAGTGCCAGGCAGTCGGACCACAGACCTGCGGTGCCGTGGGGCCTCGCCCGTTTACTGAGGTCTGCATTCTCGACCAACACCAGCTTGCGGCCAAAACGGCAAAATTAGAGCGGCGCCATTTTTGGATTGTTGCTTGCAGTATTTGACGCTGTGCGTGGTGGGGTTGGGGTGCAAAATTGGAGAGAGTCTGAGACAGAAGGGCGCCGCAGCAAAATCTGGCCAAGCGCCAAAATAGATGACAGTCGGTCGCGTGCACACCACGGTG
>Ga0335072_10002472_pt1 | contig 28678 bp, 30 predicted proteins | sample Lox_Sample_21_FD_206725 | JGI IMG/M metagenome (GOLD analysis project Ga0335072, IMG submission 206725) | Soil microbial communities from Loxahatchee National Wildlife Refuge, Florida, United States - Lox_Sample_2.1 | ecosystem: Environmental > Terrestrial > Soil > Wetlands | place: USA... | reverse complement strand
ATGGCAAGACTGTGAAGTGGCTTCATATCCATGGCACAGGAATAAGGGTTATAGTAAGTGATATGTGTAGCAAACAAGCTGCTGGTAAGAGCCTCCTAAATTATAATTGATTATAACATATTTCTTACGCAAATAGGGCTGGGAGATTACCTCCATTCTATTGATCCATTACAACGTCCATGGCAATGGCATATTGAACGCAGTATAATCTACTGTTCCGTACACTTTAAAAGAGGGATTGATTCAAGCGACTTTAAGGATACCTCATATGCAGAAATGATGAAAGATATTCTAACCTTAGACACAGTTGAAGTAAGTATATACCTTAGCTAATCTAGAATTGCTTTCTAATTGTTTAGGATTGTGTCAAGCTTTGCAGCTACTTAGTTCGGGACTTTCCACACCTAAAAGAGTGGTGCGATCACAAGCTTCGTCTTTTGCCTGGTTTAAATAAAGCAGCTTGGAAAGGAGACCCTGAAATTTGGGATGAAATCCGACATCACACAAATGCTGTTGAGTCTAGTCACCACAAGAGCAATGTTTATGGTGTTGGGCTGTCATTACTTGCTGCAGTTGAAACGTAAGTATCTAAATTCAATTATGAACCAATCCTAACTCAATTATAATAGTGCAGAGCGGATAGATGCAAGAGATTGGCATTCAACTAAAACGAGAACAATTTACCATATTAAGCCACGTTGGCAGAATACGAGTGACATACAACGATATCAGAATGCAGTAAATAGGCATCGTATGTTTAGAGCTCTAGTTTGTAATACTCGTACTAATCGATTAGGAACCAAACGGCAAAAGACTCGAGAATCAATTATGAGAGAATTGCTAGAACAATCTGGTGTTGACCTCTCCTCAAGCATTTCAATGCCTGAATCAAGTCAAAATCGATTCTCAAACAGCTCTGGACGAATAAAGAGAGTGCGTAAGCATCTTATTCGTACACCTCAGATGTATGACCCTCTTTCAACACATGGCAATTCACCTACTATGGACACTCCAGCATCAAGTGTACAGGGTTCTACGAGGGTAACTCTTTCCTACTCACCACCAAAACCACTGCCGAGTAGCTATACTACATCATAATTGATTACTAAGCACTTAAGAATCGATTGAGATATTCTGTATTTATTATATCTATTACTATAATATTCTATAATCGATTGTGGATTGTTTACAAATTGTTTCCTACAGTAATCTCAAGTGAATTAGTTGATCAATGTAAATAAAGATGTTAGTATTGCTAATAAGTTGAAAAAAGGCATTTATTCCATGCTATCCCATGCTATGCGCCCTCTCGCATGCGTTGCTATAATACAGAAGGTCGTAATCGATTACGACTCAAATAGAATGCAGTCAGTCATCAATTTCCGGCTGAATGAATTGCTTAATCAATTCACAATCAGCCATCTCCCAATCCACTTCCTTCCACTCATCCTTTCCAGCATATGCTGGATCGGGGCATTTACGGTCTATAATCGATTAGAGCGCAATTTTGACACGATAGATGTTTACTTACTCATTTCCTTGCACACATCACACTGAGACTTCTGGCCAACAAGCTCACGCATTTTGGAGAAGCAAGGCTATAATCGATTAGGACTCGAATGTGACACTTATATGATATACATACATTTCCGCGATACATTGGCGTGAGGTGCTTTTCAACAAAAGGAGTAGGCGTTTCCTATAATCGATTAGAGAGCAATTGACACACAAATGGCATATAGACTTACTAGCTGCTTGCCCTTTCCTTTGCCTGGAGATGCTTCCTTACTAAGTGAAGTGCGTGATGAAGCCTGCGTAATCAATTAGGACATAATTACTCTGCAATCATTGAAGATACATACAAGACGAACGCCAGCCCGAGAGATGGTGAAGACGGAGCTTCTTCGAGAAGACTGTTGCTATTGTAATCGATTAGGACGCAATCCAGACACAGTTGAGCAGTACTTACAACAGTTAGATCATCCCCAGTCTCATCATCCTCATTATCCTCTTTCTCAGGATCTGGCTCCGAGGGCTTAGTTCGAGAAGTGGTGGGCTGCATAATCGATTAGGACGCAATTGAGATATAGTCCAGCATCACTCACCCCAACCAAGTCATTATCCTCATCAAATCCATCATCATCAAGAATACCTCCAAGTCCATTACCCCCCTTCAGATTTTTCATCTTGACAAGGTCGGTTGCAACTGCATTGTACTATAATCGATTAGGGAGCGATTCAGCCATATTTGTTATTTACTCACATGGTCGCGAAACTCATTGATGAGTCGAAGTTGTCCGGCAAAGTGGACAGCAGCTGCATCTTTCTCATCCTAATCGATTAGGACGCGTTCATAATATATTCTCAGAACCCTTACCTTCTTAAGATTGCCGCCCTTTTTCGCCGGCAATTTTGCATACTCAAACGGATGAAATTTTTTGACATGTGTCATGAGAATATTGGTACCGCTGAATCCAGTCTATAATCGATTAGGACGCGTTTCTCGTATAGTTGGGGCATGCTCACTGTATTTGAGCAGAGTATAGAAGTGCCAGGAATTGTTGCGCGGCAGAAAATTTCGCCCGAGTGTATTTTGTATCGAGAGGCCAATGTCTAGTAATCGATTAGGAAGCGATTCCACCATGATGTTGGTTCACTTACTCCATCTTTCTTCTCATAGTCCTCCCGCTCCCACTCAGTAACACCACCGGGGCGCTTTGGGAAAGCGCGATAAGTGCTAGTTGCCATAATCGATTACGGCGCGAATATGACGCGATTTCAATAGGGTGCTTCTTCTGCGCATATAATGTTTAGAGCTGAGCATACGCGATGTCGTGTAATCGATTATAGAGTGATTGAGATGTCAGTGAGGATGGGAGTGGACTTACCGCGATGATGGTGTTTTGTTGTGTAGAAGAGATCCTGAAATCGGTCGCGAGATAATTTAAAATAGCCCACATTTCGCTAATCGATTCTACTACAATAACAAATATCATTGTCGTTGTCGCAACAATATCAATCAAACTACAATAGCGACGACGACATTCACTTATTGTCTCTATAGCAACAGCTCTATTACTCCCTAATCGAATCTATTTACTTTATTAGGCTTAGATTTGGGTGGCGCATCCTTAGTCGCATGGTAGGTTGGGTAGTTTGAGGGATTTATCGAACCTACCATGTCGGAGGTTTCAACCTACCCTCCGAACTACATCCCGGGTTTAACGGAGCTGGCTAGTGAAAATTCGCGCAGAAACGGCAGAGCACAACCAATGCAAGCCTAGCCGATGCAGGTCATCCACGTGGTGCTTCGCTAGCCAATCCATCTTCTGAAGCTGCCCAATTCAGCGCTGCACTGCTGCGCCTCAAGGTGGGGGTTCTGAGCACTCGCAATTCGCTCTTCGATGGCAGCATAAGTTGCCTGGTTCATAGAAAGCTCCGAGAAAAGGCATCTTGTATGGTCAAACTTTGCGTCTCATGATTATCTCTTGAACTCCTCATCGCGATTCCGCGACTCTCGGACATTATGTCGTCCTTCTTGCTGGCCGGTGTTACTCCTGTCACCTTGACAGATAATATCACGGAGGAGCGATTATTGAAGTTTGGTCCCTTCCAAACCTGGTTAACGACCCTTCAATCCTCCCTCAAACGCCAAGATGAAGTGCAACATCCCTTCCACAACGACCCATACACTCTTCAATCTGTCACTATCCAATCAGTAGATTGGTTCGGCTCTAATATCGGTTTCGTCAAGCTCGAGGCTGTCGTCAAAAATAGAGAGAGGAAATTGCCAGGAATTGCCTTCCTCCGAGGTCCCAGTGTTGCCGTGCTCATGATTCTTCAACCAAGCGACTCAAAGACAGAGAGATGGGTTATTATGACGGAGCAGCCCCGCATACCGACTGGAAGTCTTCGGTTCTTGGAGATCCCGGCGGGCATGACTGATAGTGCCGGCAGCTTTGCAGGCTCTGCGGCAAAAGTGATCACGGAGGAGACCGGCTTTGATTTCCCATCACAAGAACTCAAAGATCTTACTCGGTTGGCGATTGGGAAGGATGCTATCTGGGAGGATGATCCTCTGCCAGCTGGGCCCACTGATGATATCCGTACGTACATTTGAGTTACTCCAGCCTCTGAATCTATGCTTGAAAGTTGAAACCCCTCTAAAAACTCTAACTCCTACTAGAAATCGCCATGTATCCCAGCTGTGGAGGCACGGATGAATACATTAAAATATTTCTGTGGGAGAAAGAGCTAGAACGAAAAGAACTGGAGGAGTTGAAAACCAAGCTGGCCAACAAAAAGACTCAAGCATCTATAGTCACTGTCAGGATAGTAGATTATGAGCAATTATGGCGTATCGCAGCAAGAGATGGAAAGAGTCTTGCCAGCTGGTCTCTATATGAAGCTTTGAAAAGAAGAAGGAACCCAGAATTAATTGATAAGCGTCCGAAACAGTAGGAGGGATGTAAGAGATAAACAAGGGAATAGTGACAATCTAACAGCTTTTCTGCCTATATTCTTCGATATTCAAGGAAAGGAGAAAGAAGTTTAAGGCAGACTGAATGATTAGAAAGATCGATAGTTTCCGTTTGAGGGAAGAGAACTCGGCTCAACTTCCATGAACTCCGAATTAAATCAAATATTGCGGGGACAGATGTCAAGTTGACAAGTCACGATGTCCAATTGACATGAATGAACGTAAGATGGTGTTAGTTGACTCTAGTCAATTAACTTAGTAATTGTATTAATTATCTTCTCTATCTTACAAGACTTGGGTCCTGCCCAGTGTCTTATACCCTATGCTCGCCTTCCTACAGCACGCAGATCAGGGGTAAACCAGCTACTAACCCCTTAGCCAGGGTTATTCGTGACAACAGATATTGGAATGTTTATCAAGGAATGAGACGTTAGAGGACCTTTTCATTGTAGATACTTCATAGAGATAAAAAGTGTCTGGTTAGCAAATGATGGGCCCCTTGAAAAAAGGGGGGCAGACTTGCCAATGCCACAGATTATCACTTCCGAAACTATAGCTTACGTGATCTACGCACCGTTAACCTTACCGGCCCAATAATAACCTTTAACGATTGCATTTCTCAAAGCAAGTACGCCCCAGCAAGTATCGAGAAGCCCCGAACAATTAAATATAACCTAGTATTGGGAAACCCTTCAGCGTGGCCCTGTACTAGTAGAGTTCTATCAATAGAATTCTACCATTAGATTTCTACCAACAGAACGCTTAGGTAGGATTCCCGGAAACATCGGGCGTCTCGTTCTACCAGTAGAAATCTACTACCTAGATAGGGATCCTGGGGTACAAACTGACGCTTATCTTTGTGAATTGATTTCGTGGTGTCAGCTAGAAACTTTTGAGTAGATGAATGAATGAATATTTGCTTGATTCTCCTGTTCTTAGTAGGATATTGATCCCTTATATATATACAGGCCTGCAACGACTCTCACCTCCCCGTGGTGCAGGCTGGGAACTTAGGGCGTACCGTACGATCCCTAGAGCTGAGCAGGGTCACCGCTGGAGCTGTCGTTGGGGTCGTGGAGGCACACTGGGGCTGGTCCCCCTGGTGGTCGAAGTAGCTGGTCGCGACAGAACAGAGGACTACCAGCAGTCAAGGGTATCAAAACCACCGAACGTACGCTTTGCCACAGCCAAACCGGTCAGGCATCCACTATTACTTTAGCAGTCGCTGCCTAGCGCACGACAGACGAAGGGATAACGACCGATGACGGGCTATATGCTGAAAATGGCAAAGCTGCATGCAAGGATTAGCTAATAAAGTGGGGCCGACTTTTAATGAAAGAGTATTTAGGGAGAAGCCGGTTTCGAAGCTTACTGTAATATTACGTATCAACCTTAGAAATGCGCCGAGTGCACGCTCTTGCATAATATTTCCGCCCAGTTGTAGATTTCCGGGGTTGAATTGGAGAGTCTGCAGCCTTTATCAACGAATCCCTGCCTGTATTCAATTCAGCTGGTTCTCTTCTTCCCGAACCTCTGTTGCCAGTAATAAAAAAAAAATGTGGCTCCCCTCCATTCGCTGTGTCCCAGCTTGTCTTTCCCGAGCCTCAAATCTGTGGCGATGACTAAGGACCAGTGTGCAGGGAAGGGTTGGCATAGCAAAGAATCATAACTATTTTATTCACTTCATCCTTCCACAAACACCACAGAAATCGTCCATTTTTATTGCAAGGAACTCTACAATGATCTGTGCTGTCTGCCATGGTATGCTGCATAGGCATGAAGGAAGACAATGGAGGGGCATATTCGATTTGCAGTTCAATCATCACGCTGATAGACGATCGCTAGAAGATTCTGTAAACAAGGACTGCGGTATATGCCGGAATATTTGGCGCTAATTATTACGGCTTGAGGAAAAGGATCGAAACTCTTCCCTCAGAGTTCTTCGCCCGAAGCAATTGGATCTGGAGGCTCGAAGTCCTTTCATTAGCGCTTATCTGTCTCGGCCTTTTTGGCGTGGGCAGGAAGGACTTTACCGCTTTGACTTCAAGTCGAGAGATGCCGAAATGGTTGGAAGCTTTGTTCTTCAACATACAAGTGCATTCTTAAACCAATGTCCATTTTTGGAACGCATTCTAACAAAAAAATGAGATCAATCCAATGACGAACTCTACGCTCCATTCTCTAATAGCACATCATCCGGTCAAGTGCTCGAAGTAGTAGGAATTGGATCAAGAAATGTACAAGCGAGCATGAAGTATGTCGGGTCAAAAGTTCCAAAGACTTCCATCCAACGCACCTAATCGATTTGGGAGAAGTTACCAGGTTCGGCAAACGAGTATCTCCCGAACAAGTCCGCTTGGTGTTGACAAAAGACCTGAGAAAAAATGGAGCTGGAATTGATGATTTCTATATCACCTTAAGCCATTGCTGGGGCGGAACGACGAAGCGTATCGGCCCTACGGAAGACAATCTTTCCGACTTCCAAAAGGGCATCAGTCTAGCTTCGCTGCCTCAGACTTTTCGAGATGCAATAGTCCTTGCACGTCACCTGGATAGGAGGGTTCGGTACATCTGGATTGATTCGCTCTGTATCATACAAAACAATAAGGCGGATTTTCTCTCCGAATCTGCGCAAATGTACCAGATCTACAGGAATTCGTACTGCAATATCTCAGCGACTGCGGCCACAGATAGCGAGAAAGGCCTGTTCTCTAATCGAAAACCACACCAGTTGTGGGAAGATGATATCAATCCCAATGTAGAAGGCATTCCTGGTCAAGCTCAAGCTCCAGAACAACGTATACAAACATGCAGGATTGACAATCTTTTATTCTGGGAGCGAAACGTTGATGATGCTCCTGTTAACAGGCGAGGATGGGTGCTGCAAGAGAGGCTACTGGCCCCGAGGGTACTGCATTTTGCCAAGACCAGATTGCATGGGAATGCTATGAGCTAGTGGCAGCAGAATCTTCCATAGGTGTCAAGTTTTATAGGCGGAGCACATGAACATGAGGATTATTGAATGTATTGATTCTAGGTTATCTCATAGAAGAGGGACCAGCCCATAGACTTATAGTGGTGCCCCGCCCCCTCAGCAAGGATTAGGGGTAAGCCAGCTATCAAACAACCCCTTGACAGGGTTATATCGTGACAATAGGTGGTTACCCGATATTCCGACTCGGAGCAGGAGATGTTGAGCGTGTTCATAGTCTCATGAGTCTTGTTCCACACCAGGACGGAAAAACACTTCAAGCAGCTAGCGTCACAGATGATTCTAATCCGCACCTTATCTCCCGGTCAGATGCCTATAAATGCTGGTCACGGGTGGTAGAAATATACTCCCAAACCCAGCTCTTGTACCCCAGTGACAAACTCATCGCGCTCTCGGGAATCGCAAAAACGATATCTCGCCAGATTGATGACACATACATTGTGGGAATGTGGAAGAAGTATCCAGCAAGCCAACTTTTATGGCGTGTAGATCCAGTCTATGAAAATGGGCAGTTCTCCTACCTCTCTAAGCGGTCCAAGGACTATCGCGCTCCTACCTTCTCCTGGGCGGCTGTGGAAGCGGATCGAGGCATCAAATATGGCGAATTCACAGACCAGGACCTCCTAATTGAGGTAAAGGAAATTGAGGTGACCCCGGAAAGAACGGAAGATGAATTCGGGGTGGTTAAGAAGGGCTATCTTAAGCTTTCGGGTGTCTTTAAAAAAATCGAAATGAACGTCTCCACAAAAGACGGTGTTACCTGCTATGGTTGGCATTTAGTGAGATATGGCATCGGCGCGAAACTAAGCATATATAAGAATGTGTGTTTAGACAGTCCCAAGAGCGACCCTGACATTTTAGGTCCCGATGGCCAGGTTTATTGTTTGCCGGCGCGAAAAGATTCTGCCGGCTACTTAATATGTCTCTTGTTGCAACTGGAAAAGAAGGATAATATAGAGACCGGCAATTTTAGGCGTATCGGTGTGACCAAAATTCCCAGTCATGGTGGCGGTCAAGAGAGTGTATGTCAGCTTTGGGGTGACGAACCGGCAATGCCATATGGTAATTGGGATACAGAACATACAATTTGCCTTGTTTAAAAGAACTCAGTGGGGTATTGAGCGTGTTAGCGGAAAGGTCCGATTGTATTTGAGCAGGAAGGATAGTAATGGAATTTCAAGTACAATTTTTAGCGCTTGCCCAAGTCATGATCTCCAAAATCGACATTCGTAGGTAGTGGTCAGCCAATTTGGCCCTTGTATCTTTAAACTGTCATATAACGAGCTTTTTAATTGTATTTTAAACAACGGCTTAGCGCAAGGCTAAATCTATGCCACTTGTCGGGGGGTTTGACACGCCCCATGATATCATACCCGCACCTCTATAATATATTTTCTTATTTGCCTTTATCTTCTTATGTTCGATCCAGGGATATTCTCCGAACGCTCAAAGCCAACGCCAACATTCGAAAAGAGTGATAACATGTTCTCAACTCCAGCACCTGTGACAAAGATGATAAATGTTACCATCGCCTCAAAAATCTGAGAACAGGGAGTTGGACAGCCGCTATAAAGAGCAGATCTCTTGATTATATAATTTAATATAAAATATGATAAAGAAATCTTAGATTCTCAAATAAATAAGCCACTCCGCACATCCTGCAAAGTGTCTTAGGCTTCAGGTCATTTATGTTGCTACGTGGATTCAGAGTCTTCGACGATAAAACTCAAGTAGAAAAGCTCACTTTCCATAACAACTTGCACAAGGCCCCCTCGATCACACATATCTCTGCCGTTCTGGTTTTTGTGGCCGTGGTCGAGAGAGTGGCTCATCAGTATACCATCATCGAGCAAATATGGAGTTGGTTCTCCGACCGAAAGTCGACCCCCCTCGGCTTCCTCAGACTCGATATGCAGGCCGTGAAAGTTATGATGGCCTGGCATGGATTTTTTTTGTCCCGTGCGAAAAGGTAGGATCAGCGTTGAAGAGGCAGAGGTCGTCGATTGATACCTTTCCATTGAAAGGAACCATCGAACACCTACTGCTGAGCACGGATCTTTCCTCTAAACCTGGGTTTCCTTTGGTTTCGTCGCGGAATTCATTGGCATCAATTTACCGAATCCGGCAGAAAATGCTGCTGTCCTTAAAGCCACTGCTGACCCGCCAAATTCAAACTACACCCTCAACGATCTCTACCAAGCTCTTGCCGTAGGAACCGGCAACAGTGCTCATATTACTCGCGGCAATAAGTGTCTCAATTCTTCTCTACATATGGCACGGTTACGAGTTCAGGAAGATATCGACGGCCAGGGAAAATACTATGATCATCTTGTGAAGTATTTGACCTTCGCCCATAGAGCCTGCTTCTCGATCACCAATAATTTCGACTACAACATCAAGTCTTCGATGGCCGCACTTGGGGATGTACTCTCCTTCTAGGTCATTTTTCAAACAACAAGTCTTAACAAACCCTTTGACCCCAAATGGTTAGAGGGATATCTTACTTAGACTTTAAACTATCCATGATGAGCGATCGTGAGTGTTCAATGGCGTTTAGAGTAGGATTGTCGACATTAGTAGGCAGAGGAATGGAAATAGCTCGTTCGCATCAGAACGGGAGGTGGTAATTGTGGCATTCATAGGGATGGCGTCGGTGGTGATAATTTTGACAGCGTTAATCAAAAGATTTAGCCCACGAAATATTGAGTCTCAGTAACGACGGCGGAGTTTTCTTCCGATTTCAGCCACATGTCAGCCACATCTTACTCCGCTCTTTTGAGCCACACACTGCCAACCAAGGGAACTGAACTCCTAAAAGATAGCCCTGGCTCTACCAGCCCTCCAGTACAGATTGCACCAGTACAATCGCTAGTTTTTAGGTAAGGAACAATGTCGTGGAACGAGCAGTGGAGGCGATTGTTACTGGTACTTTTGGGGTCGGGGATGCGTAGAAGGGAAGTGATTGAACAAGGGAGTATTCTCTATTCTAGTCAAAGCTCTAAAAAATATGTACAAAATAGGGATTGCAGTCTCTCTACTGAAACGCTAGTATAAAAGCCACTGATTATCTAAGAGCTTGGGGGCGAAGCTTCAACAATTTGAAATTGTACTAGGATTTTAAGGATCTAGTACCTATAATTTTACAACAAGACAGTTGATTGGAACACGAGAATATCACAAATCGGATTTGTAAAAGCATTGATTATGTAAGATAGAGTATCTGCTCCTGGTGTTAGGGCTAGAGCTAGAGCTTTGAATGCAAAGAAAAAGCAGAACACGAAGGCATCGCAGTTGGAACACGAGTTTAAGCTTATAGAATAGATTGAATTGAACATTATACATATAACTATGGAACTGTGACGTAACGAGACCGGCAGTATATACGGGACAGTCCTAGGACTGTGGGTTGGTCCGTGTTGGGACTGTCCCGAAACTCTTCGGTGACTCCAGGACTTTAATACCCAATATGGTGATGAAGTGATTATGTTATGTCCAAAGTAGCTCAATTTGATCATCCATAGAACCACACGCGAATCAATATTTACTTAAAGCATCTTCAAAAGTCTCGTAGACGGCCGCATACCCACAACCCGCAGGCACCATTCCATTGCATCGACGCCCACGTCAGCCCTTCCTCTTCAAAAGCTGTGAAAAAATACCTAGACATCTGGAAAAGTAATGAGCTACCCATTTCTGCCATGCATCAGACACCATTGTTGTCCTCCATCTCTCAACGATTATAATCCAGGCTTACCCAAGCGGCGTCCTCCCATTATTACATGTCCCCGCCAAACTATCACAAGCCAACGTCAAATTCGCTGAACTCTCACCAATCCAAAACAAATAACTCCCCGCCAAACTCGGCACCAGCCAATTCTGGCTCACCACATCCCACACACTCACATCCTTCCTCGAGATCTCAAACGTCAAGACTTGGCTTTCCCCCGGCGCCAAAATGTCCGTCTTCTCGAAATCTCTCAGCTGGATGATTGGCGTGTCCACGCCGCTATTGGCAGGGAATTGCACGAATGCCATGCCGACTGCCTTCCCAGCGACCGCGCCGGTGTTGGTGACGGTCACCGAGATCTGGAACATGACGTCCCAGAGTGCGGGATTGCCGCCGAGATCGCCTCCCGCGGGAGGGTCAGGTTGGGGAGTGGTTTGGTAGCCTGTGGGGTAGTCGAATTGGCCTCCGGCTTGGATGCTTTGCGGGTCGCTGAGGTAGGGGTATAGATAGCGCCATATTTCGTCAAAGTTGGCTGGCCATGCGACTTCGGATGCTGGAGGGATGGCGGTGCTGTAAGTTGGTGTAGAGCCTTTGGCTGTGCGTGGTGGAGGGGTTGAGGTTAGGGGCGTGACGGTGGTGATGCTGGCGTTTGAGAGGGAGAAGGTAGTGTAGGAGAGGCCATGGCCAAAGGGGTAGCGGGGGGTAATATTTTGCTTGTTGAGGTAGCGGTAGTCGATGTAGAGTCCTTCGGAAAAGGTGTCTTGTACTTGGAACAATTCATATCCGACGAGACTGACGCTACTAGGGTAATCAGACTCGGCTACTGGAATTGAGTATGGTAGGTGGCCACTGGGAGAGTAGTCTCCGAATAAGATGTCTGTAAGTGAATCTCCAGCCTCCTGTCCCGGTAAATGAGCAAAGACAACTGATTTGACTGAAGGCAGATCTATCCAGTTCTCTAGTAGAATCGGTCCGACAGTATGCACAACCACGATCACAGTAGCATAAGTAGCAGCCGCAGCCTGTACCAGCTGGTCGCCGTTATGCCAAGCGTATAGTCCACTAGCATCCCGATCACCATGATTACCTTCAACGGTATCCTGATTCTCACCTGAATCGCTGTTAATGAAAACGATGGCTATGTCTCCAGAAGCAGCTGTGACACCGGAAGGGAAGCTATCGCCAGAATAATACACCACGTTGCTGGCCCTGCGTTTAATGGCATCGATTGGAGCGTCGAGATATGGGTAATTCGCCGTTCCTATGGGCCGTCAGGATTTTCCAGAAGCCAATGGAAATATTACTTACCGCTACCCCAACCCATTCCCAACACACCCGTATCGCAGGCTCTGTCAGTGCAAGAGTTAGGTCCGTTGGGGTTATTTTCAGCGTCTTCCCCGAAGATTCTTAGTGAAGCCGTTATACTGAGCGGAAGAGTTTGATCGTCATTTTTCAACAAGGTAATTCCTTCCATAGCGATCTGCCGAGCTACCAGAGAATGATTTGACTGGACATTGACGTACTCATTTGTCACACATGTTGGAGAGAACAAAGCACCTGGATAACACAGTCCGGTGGCACTTGCAGTATTGGCGGAGAAGTTAGGCAAGGGGTAATCTTGATCCTGCCCCAATTGATACCACGTAGCAACAATTCGAGTTACCATGTCGTTAACACGTTCCATCGGAACCGTACCATTGAGAACGCTCGTTGAGAGTTCGTACGCCCAGTAGGCAAGCCCAAGCAGAGGCACATCTCCGTCTCCAGGCATAGCCATGTCTAAACCACTGAGCGCTGAGCTCACACCTCCAATCTGCGAGAGCCAATCACACATGACCTAACAAGGGTCAGTATAATTACAGCAAGACCTAGGAGCCTACTTACGAGACCCTGAAAACCCATTTCATCTTTAAGAATGCCATTGATTAACATACTATTCTGACTTGAAGCGCTTCCGTTTACCTAATGCACATCTGTAAGCAGCTTCATTTTCCCACTCTCATTCTCTAACTTACATCATTGTAACTCGTCATCACAGCCCCAACCCCAGCCCTGATTGCCTCAGCGAAAGGCCAGGCATACAGTTCGTGCAGAGTCCTATCGTCAATATTACTGCTAATCGCCTGCATTAGACCATGCGGAATGATATCCATCCGGTACATTTCCTGCTCATTGCCGATGAAATGCTTAACCGTAGCAATCACACCATTTGCTTGGATTCCCTTGATAGTTTGTGCGCCACCATACGCTTGTAGCACTGGATCAGCTCCGAAAGTTTCCCAATTCCTTCCTCCCCGCGGCTTCCTTCCCATCGGACCAACTGCAGGGCCGAGTTGAATATTGACACCTTTCCCACGGGCTTCCGCGCCAATTGCAAGACCTCGAGCATACATCAGATCCTTGTTGAAAGCGGCCGCTGTGGTTATTCCAGCTGGAAAAGCTGTAACGTTATCTGTCTTGGCTACTCCGAGTGCCGAATCCTGGAGACAAAATTGAGGGATTCCAAATCGTAGGGCTGAGCCTGTATTTCCAACACAAGGGCCCTATCCACCAGCTACAATCAGCATAACCAGAATGATTCCAAGGCTTCTGAGATAGCCCAGACATACCATGTAGAAGCCAACGCCACTAGTGAGGTTCACTTTCTCAGCTAAAGTCATTTGTGACACAACATTTTGGGCCTTGGAGTAGGCTTCCGACCAACTAGATATCCAACCACCCTTTGGCGTAGGATAGTATGGCGCTGCAACATATCCAGCGGGAACGGCATTGCGCTTTAAAGTTGGATTGTCTTTCGCATTTTCAGGAGGCGGACCTTGCACTTGGCCTAGAGACGTGGCGATCAATAGAATAGTAGAGAGATATGATACTGGCGACATGAATGATTATTACACAAATACACTAACTGAATTGAAAGAGAGCACGAGATGAACAAGAATATCAGAAGCTAATTGTAACCACCAGAGGCACAGGTACTTCAAAGCAGGCCAGTGACATAATTAGTAAAGGAATAGAGTAAAAAAGACGTGGGATTAGGTATCAGAACTCGGATCCTAATGCTTTTGTGGATGACGGGCGAGGATGTAAGAAGAGGGAAGAGCAAGCATTAAATACGGTGGTGAGGTACACCTGTCGGTATATAGAATGTAGAGTAAATCCCATGACAGGCAATCTAAGACTAGGATACCCGGCATATAGGTTGAATTGAGGTTACATCTCGGGGATACCTCCTCATTTAGGTCGAAAATACGAGACACACAACTAGCAAATAATAGGCGACGTCCGTTCTTGCTTCAAAATGGTAACTCTAGAATTTTCGCTATATGAATGTGCGCGTTCATAACAAAGGGATGTGAAGAATGGAGATGATCAGGAAACTTACTACTTTCCGTCGAGGTTTGCGATTGTGCACTTGGTTGGCGGAATATTCTGGCGATTGGCCTAACCGAGAAGATACCGTAGGAGAACGAGGTTAAGGGCTGCTATAATTTGCATGTGAATTAGAACATACAGTATAAGCGACCCCATACCCCTCTGCAGTAGGGCTCCATGCGGAAATGTGTCCGTAGACTTTCGGGCCTTCTGTGCGACATCGAGCACACTTTGGCAACGTTCGCACCCTCACTTATCAAATACCATGTCCTGTCGTCAATGTATTGTGAATACCAATCTGGTGTGAGCATCCGTCAGTAACTCCCCATTCATGAATCCATGCAAATAGCATTGTCCGATAAAGCGGAAAATATGCCTCTCGTGGTCCGGTCTCAGAACGAAAGGCGCCTGACCCCCTCTAACGAGTGCTATAAGATCGCCAGTTTGAGTCATGGCCGCGGCAAGTCCTATGTACAGTACTTCTTCCGAGCGACGAAAAATTGTTGTTTTTAAGTAAGGAGGCAAGAAGAGTTATGTAAACCCATACTAAGTAAATAGTTTCTTGTCTATTATACGGCTCCATGGATCCAGGCCCAGGAAGCAGAGTCTCCTGGCCAAGATTGAGCAAGCCGTCCATTTTGATGTCGACCTTCTCGAATAGGAGTCATAGGTTAACCAGCTCCTGGGTGCTTTTAGGATCCTTAAGCAGACTCTTGAATAATTGAAAGCGTGTGGGAGCAAGATCTGCAACGGCAGTCCGAGCGAACGCGGTGAGCGATGTCTCACCGGTAGAATACCTCTCACTAGTTTTATGAGTGTCAAAGAACTCCCTCAGGCCGAGGATGGACTTCCTTGATGGCTCGAAACTGAAGTCGAGCGGGCTTGAACCATCTCCTTCGATACTTAGGTTTCGTCCAACTTCGATTACATCTATGAATGCTTTAGACACGTTGATACATGAATTGTGCTCCTTTACTCTGATGAGTGTCTTGATTCCGAATTCAGCGGTAAATATTTGCTTAACACCTCCACCAAATTTAATTAGTTGACGTGCTCCCCAGTCTGGCTCCCACGAAGGAAAGTCAAAATTACTGGAGTGAGAGTCCTGAGGTAAGGCCGCATACCTAACTGCAAGACCTGCATAGTGTAGAATCCTGACCTCTTGTCTTGCTAAGTATTGTTTAGCAATATCTGTGTACACTTCTTCTACGATCCCGTCAATTCTCTTCGCCGACGAACTCCTCGCCGCCTAGAAGCAAAAGTCGTCCTCACTCTGCGTACTCTCGAATCATGGCTAGGCTCGATGCAAAGGACAATATATAGTGTCCAATCCTGGTTAAGCTGGAAAACGATTGCAAGTTACGACCCCGTCTGGGTGGGCCTCTAATTCAGACTCTCTTGCCAGATGCTCCACGATTTCGTCCGCACGGACCGCATGGATTATTTGTCTGCTAAATATAGCGAAATAGCCAAGGCACGATTCTTGGAGCATTACAATTTTGTGAGGGAGGTGGTGCCGAAGGAGAGGCTGCTAGAGCATAAGCCGCAAGATGGGCGGGAGCCGTTGTGTGGTTTTTTTGGAAGTGCCGGTGCCGAAAGACGATATGTATCCAAACTCGAATGACAGTAGTGGATTTGTCTATTATTGTACAATTTTGTGGTATGTTGCAGTGGCTAAGATAGCGGCCAAAACGGTGCTTCTAGCTGCCGTTGCTGTGGGGGGAGTTTTTGCGTATAGATGGAAGTACGCCTGAGGATGGATCGTGGCTGTGGGCATGTCAGAGCGACACTAGTGCTTGCCATGTGACCAGCAGGTAATGGAAGTGATGTTTCCGAGGTGCGTGGAGTGAAATTATATGCCTCAGCTGATGTAAATTCATATTTATTTGGAAGATACCTTTATCTCAATATTTCAATCTTCCACAAAATCCATAGCAAATGATTCCAAATCAACTCAAGTGTGCTGATCGCGCATTGGAAACTTTGTCCGACATAGGGTTAGGTAGGCGTTCCGGCCTCTTGAGCCGTACGCACCTGAGGTGCCGTTCTTTTTGTTGAAGAGAACCTTTAGGAAGGTTAAACTGATGACGATGACGGATACTGATGTTTCAACTGCGGACCAGAGGGCGAGCCACACGGGTTCAGGATAGGTATGCGTCGTGTTGGTCACGATGATGTGGATGATAGCAAATACAATGATGACGACGCCAAGATCGACGATGGATCCTATGGCCATCTTCTCTTTCCACGAACGCTAGACGGCCCAAAGGAGTTTCCATGGCAAGAGGATAGATGAATCTGAAATGACATTGATGGCGGTACTCATTCGAAGACTGATGAGAGACAGCCGAACATTTTGAGTTGTTTCACAACCCCCTTTCATTAAATTTGTCAGTCAGCTTTCTTTCGTCCCATATTTGTATTTCTCACCTAGAATGAAGTTGCTGCAGGACACAGGGTAGCTGATCACACAGGCGATGTACCCAAGCCCCACGAATGTGGCCACACAGTACCACAATATGCGGTCCACTCTCAGACCATTGCTTAATGGGTAGAAAATGGTCAAGAATGATGTCTTGACAATCCAAAGGCACGTCTAAAATGCTAAGGTGATGGCGAACTGAAGGCGCAGGTAAAGCTCTAATGCCTCAACAAAGTTATCAGGCGGCGGATACTCTAGTCCAGAGCCCACAAAAGCTAGAGTGAAGTGAGGGCCGCAAGCAATCGAGTACATAATCGCCGAGGCAGTCAGCAGTGCGAGGGTGAAAGCCGCCAAAATATCGTCGAGCTGCAATCGGCTGCGATTCTTGATGCGTAGATAGGCTCGCATGCCTACAGCAGCTATGGCAAGAAGTACTCCGACTCAGACCACGGACTGGGTTGGTAAGCATGGAGGATTGCTGGAAAAGAATGTTTTGGTTCCGTACTAGAAGGCATACTTTCGAGGCCATCGGTGGTCTCTCTGTGGGCTCTTGGGAAGACATCGTGAATGGATATTGTTCAACCTGACAGTTACAGTCTGACCTAACCTCCTGACCTGAAAGTCATGCCCTGCGATGAGGTCGAATTGTCAAATCATCGTCCTGTCCCCAATGGTGGGTCGTCCCGGGTAATAACCTGTTCCTGAGAATGGGCTCTTCGTGGCTTTTCATTGGGTCATTCGGTTGGTAGTGCATCTCAGTCAGATTATTGTGTGGCATGAATTGAGACGCGAGAACCATTCATCTCCGCCACTAACAAGGTACTTTCTCGGGATAGGCCGATTTCGTCAATGGGGCCAGGAACGAGATTCACGACGATTGTTACCTTGTTGAGCAATTTGAACCAGATGAGACCCCTACTACTGGAGCATGGGCAGTCTTCGGTCGCAAGGGTTATCAGATATCAGTTCCGCATAGATTACCAAATGCCTCCTTCCTCTCCGGGTCGGGGCTTATTTCTCCACGAGGATTGTGAGATCTATCACGCTAAGATCGCGTTCGCTGTGTGAGGCATTCAAGGAAGTAGCTCGGTTATACGTAGTATGGTGGGGGAGCATATGGCGAATCTGCGATATTAAGCGGTGTGAGGCGCACTTTTTCTGTTTCTAGCATTTCTGGGTCCCTGCACCGTTGGAACACTCAAGGCTCGTCTAAAGACAGATTTGCGCAGGGCGGGGAATAATTGTCAGCATCTTGCTACTACGACGGGACGTACAGCGCGATACGATCCATATGGCTCGAGGATGTAACCCTCGCCGGCGCTCGCTTGAAACACAGCTGCGCCCTTAAGATGCGCGCAGCATCGCCTAAAACGCAAGTTTGCTCACATTGGACGAGGCTGAGATGCCGACAGCCCATAGGCAGGGGGGGTCTTTAGGGGCTTAGTGTGGCTTCAACTTATCGCATACACTGGCATACAACACCCTAGTAAAGACCCTAGCTTTCTCTTTTGGACACATTCTGGGGGATTGTTATAGGAAGAGGGTGTTTAAACCAAAAGGGTCAAAACAACTCCAAATCAAGTAGGCTAAGTACAGAAAACGTGTTTTTAGGGCCGTACTAGGCGTATCTGACGAATTTTACCTGCAAGAATCCCCCCGGTGTGGCGGGAACAGAAACTCGATATTTTCTAAGGAATTTCAACTTTTACCTCAATCCAAAAACAAAACAGGTGTACTACGACTGGGATCTTCCCACAAATGCTGGTATGTAAGCAATGCGGGTCCCGAAACAGTAGTGTGGCTAGGTGCCCTAAGACCCCTGATCATCTGTTGATCGTGTGTTGCCATTGGTTGCTGCGACCTGCGGGATCACTTACTTTGCAGAACCTCATTTCTAGACCTTGGTGGGATAGCCAATTAAGGTACGGAATAACTTCTGCGGCGTGGACTCTAGGGCTACATAGCTTACCAGAGAGCCGTTACCTCAGGAGGGGACGACCCACTACTATCTGCATATTGTATAGCGAATTTCTAGTTGCCGTCGTGTATTCCCCTTTTTCTTCAATCCACGTACCGGCATGACACTAGGACAGACTTCTACATCTCTAGTATTTTGGCGCATCCAATTGCCAATAGCAGCGTGCATTGTGAGGGGCAAAATGAACGTGCCATGAGTTACTAATGGAGATGAAGGGGATGAGATGGTACAGTGTAACTAGACGCCATCTCGCTTAAGGGTCGCTTGCAGGTCGATGGTTCATAATGGCGCCAACCCACTTCGTCGATCATTCCTCGACGTGCTCATTTGTCCTCGTGCAGGTGCTGCAGGAAATTTTAGACGGATTGAGGCCATCAGACCGCAATGTGTTCCAGGCCGCAAAATCTACCATAATGTTGCCAAGCCGTGCCGGAACCAGGGGAACCGGGGATGCCCAAGCAGATATAAAGAATTGGGATTCCTTGGAATCTATTAATTTTTCTAGAGCTTTTCTTTTCCACCCTTTCTCCCTTGACCTTTTCCTACTGGTTCAGTTGTCTCTTGGCTGCGGCAACTTCCACCTGCATTGTTCTTGGATCTATCTCAGACCTAAAAACCTACCTCTCCACAACATGGGATTCAGGCGTGCATTATCACTGCAGCTTTTAGCTTTGCTATCCCTCGGTGGCCTGACAAGCGCAGATGCTTCCGCTAATTCAACAGCCAATAGTATCAATGTTGGACAATACTGTGTAAGTTCCCCAACATACTCGCCTTTGGGACTGGGACTGGGCTCATCCATGTTTAGTGCAGCTTTCTTGCGTTTGCCTTAAGAAGTAAGGTGTCGTATCCAGAAACAACAGCATACAACACTTCAATCAGTTCATACTGGTCCCAACAAGCAGAGTCCCTAAGCCCTAGCTGCATCTTTTCACCAACCTCTGCCCAAGATGTCTCAGAGGCCGTGGCCATCTTGTCCAGGTTATCAGTCCTTAGGCCAAGTAATAGCGTTAGCTGCCAGTTTGCAATCAGAAGTGGTGGCCATACGCCATGGGCTGGTGCATCCAATATCAATGCAAGTGTCACGTTTGATTTGAGCGGCCTCAATCAAGTCACGGTCTCTACCGATCAATCATATACTTCTGTCGGCCCAGGTAACAGGTGGATTGATGTGTATTTGAAACTTGACGCATTGGGGCTTTCAATGGCTGGAGGTCGCGCCTCAACTGTAGGAGTCGGTGGTCTTGTCCTTGGAGGTAAATGCATACTCAATTTTTAGTCTCGATGATCTAAATGATTCCAGGCGGAATTTCATTCTTCTCCCCTCGCTATGGGTTTGTCTGCGATACCGTGCAGAACTTCGAGGTACGTATTACTTCACATTAGGAAGTGAAGCACTAAAAGTAGCAGGTCGTGCTCGCCAACGGTCAAATTGTCGATGCTAACGCCAGCTCTTATTCCGATCTTTTCTATGCTTTGAAAGGTGGCTCAAACAACTTCGGTGTTGTTACACGTATCGATTTGAAGACCTTCCCTCAAGGGAAGTTCTGGGGTGGATTCATCGGGTATGTTCATTGACCTTTGAAATTGCTACTCGTGGTCAGCTGACAAGATTAGTTACACGATTGACACCTTGTCACAACAGATTCAAGCATTTGTAGATTTCGCGAACCAAACAAACTATGATGTTTACTCGGCATTGATCAACAGTTTTGCGTTCACCGCCGCCGAAGGGTGGTTGGTCTTCAACAACTATGAGTACACCCAACCAACGGCCTACCCTCCAGTCTTCCAGGAGTACACGAATATCCAGCCACAAATTTATAACACGATGAGAATATCAAACCTCAGCGATTTCACCATAGAACTAAATGGTGAGGATCCCAACGGCAACAGACAGCTCTTCTACACTGCCACCTACGCCAACGACTACACGATGCTTTATCAGCTATTCCAGCAATGCAACTCTTCCTTACAAGCCGTGGTTAACGTAACTGGCCTCTCATGGTCTCTCTCCCTCCAACCAATCGTTCCAGCCATCACCAAATTCGGTACCGAAACAGGCGGCAACGCCCTTGGCCTCGATCCATCAGAAGGAAGCCTCGCCCGTAAGTGCTCTGCCCTCCCGACGCCCCTTCTCCTATACCCACATCATCACCGCTACACTGAATATAGTAACACTCCCCCAGTAGCTCTCCTAACAGCGACCTGGACCAACCCTTCCGACGACGCAGCCGTCACGAATGCCGCCCTCGACATGTTCACCAAAGCTAACGCATATGCAGCCGCTAACGGCAAGCTCAACGAGTTCATCTATCTCAACTATGCATATAAGACTGAAAAGCCCATCTCAGGCTATGGGAGCGCAAATGTCCAAAAGCTTGAGTCTATTAGTAAGAAATATGATCCAGCGGGCATCTTCCAGAACCAGGTCCCGGGTGGATTTAAGCTTGCGACTTCGTAGTTCGTAAAGCCGGAAAACGACAGTGACATGACGGTAATCGAGGGGGGGTTGAGGGTTGGGGGGTTGGAAGTTGGAAGGTGAGTATTTACGAGTATGTAGAAAAGTTTATAATCACATCTAAACATAAGCATAGATTATTAGCCAAGCTTCTAGTATACGAAAGCTTTGGAAATATCTCACGAATAAGTCCCTCTCGCAAATCAGTGATTAACGTACTCTCAAGATTGTCACGTAAGAGCGCTTAAAGACTTCAACATCAGACTAAAAAGGTTCTCGGGATAGAGTGCCTCTATAAAGATCTCGCACAGTAGGCACTTCGCATGAGTTTTAGACGACGACAAGAACTGAAACAGCGACAGGGTATCGAAACATCGACAGCAGGTAAAGTCTCGTATCAACAAGATTTTCGTCCGCTATCATCTGCGGCATCACAAAGCCTCCTCCGAGCTTATGACCTCCTCCCACACCGTGATATCTATTCCGACTAAGTTTGTATCGACGCAGAGCCGCGCGGATGCTGAGCCCGTAGGACGGGTGTATATATGGGAGCGAACGAGAATAGTAAACCAAACTACTAGAAGGTTTGAACAGTCGAAGACAGCCACAAACCGCTCCTGGTAGTGGCACAGCGGTTCTGGCTATCTAGCAAGCAAAACATAAAGCTAGAACAAGACATCAAGTTCTCCACGGATCTCGCACTCAAGCAAGTCCCACACGCCTATTTTCAACTCCGAACAACGGGCCAAGACCACGCAGGCTCCCCCCTTAGAACGCGGCCTCTTTCTCATCCGCCTTCTTTCTGTCTCGTCTTATTATGGCTTTGCTCGTTTTCATGAAATACTATCTCTTCTATCGATCACAGCAGTCATTTTGCACGGATTTACGCAGACTCTATCCTCCTAGAGCTTACGACATCGGAGCTCCTAGTTTTGAGTTCTCGGAGAAGAGCTTGGGCAGATGACGGTTGAGTTGTAAAGGGACTTGTGGCTGTTAATGGACGGGATGCCATGCCTACTGGTGTCTGGCAAGGCGCGGTGATACTAAAATGTCTAACCAAAACAGTTAGTAGTAACTCGTATTTCTTAATTTCCGCTCTAACCTCCGCCATGCCTAGTCTAAGCTGCAACGCTGCAGTAGGCATATACCTAATAGCCCTGGAGTCAAAATTTAGGATACCAAAATCACGGACCAGGCCGCTGAAGTACGGGGACGTGAGTTAGAATAATTGGGTATCGTATGAAAGCAGTTTACATAAATGACGTCTCATTGTTAGAGCTCAAAGAAGCTGTATTGGATATTTAAAAAAAGAAATTAGCATAGAATATTATTATTATTATTATTAATCTTACACCGTTTGAGCCTAGGGCTATGCGGGTCTCCTATAAAAGTCTAAAACTAGGGAAAACCTTGCTACCTTCATAGTAGGATAAAAACCCTAAGCTGCTTGATTAGCATAGAATACTTTTAGTAAATAGATAGATTCAGTGCCAGAGCGTATAAATGCTAGGATTAAGCGCAAGGGTGCTGTAACTAAGTGGTAGATATACATATATAGTGGGTGTGGTGTGCAGATGAGTCATCATTTGTGTAAACTGCTTTCGCACCTTCTAGCAGCTTTATACATGTCTGTTTGCTACCCTGTAGGACGGCATTCGTTTGAGGAGAGATATCTATCCGCTGTGATAGACAAATGGCACCGCCAGAGCTGAAATATAAAGTTGTGGATGTTCAAAGCCGCCAGTAAGTCGCTAGCCTCCCTTGCATTGATAAACAAAGATGGTTGTAGCACCCCGAGAATTTCGATAAAGGAGTGCTACGACGGTGGATTGTAGCTAGACTTGAACTAAATTAAATCTTCTTATATACCAATTCACATTAAATTCAAAAAACTTCCCTTTACATAAGTAGTGAAAGGTCTACAGCGACAAACCAGCTTGCCTCATGACTTTGAGTAACCGAGGTGTAAGACCGAATTCGCGAATCCGTATGGACTGTACCAACGAATTGGCCAATTTCGACGGATTGGCCAATTTGCCTATCCCTTTGCATGGCATGTGGCGTGATTTAAACCTATCCAGGTAAGGTCGCTTGTGGAACAAGCTGAAAGATTCTCGGCGGCCATACCTGAATAGGTTTAAATCACGCCACATGCCTCAATTCCCAAAATCTACATGCAAAGGGATCAATAAAAATTGGCCAATTCGACGATTTTTCATCAAACTAGTGATAATTGCCTTGGTGTTTTAGTCCGCTTTTGGGTGGTTTGGTCACTTTTATGCGCAAATACAAAATCTGAGTCCTAAACAATGAAATGGAGACCCTGTAGTGCTAGCACATACAGTAGAAAATAGAGTACAAATCTAAGCTTGGAGTCTCAGCCTCAGTCTCCGTCCGCTTGCGCTTTGTATCGGGCTTTGGACCTTGGCTTTATACGTGGTTTTAGGGCCGATTTTGCTGTTCTACCAGCTTTTCGAGTAATATAAATGGAGCCACGATTGTCCTCTTTAGCCACCACAGCTGGAAATTTGATTATTACCTCTTTACCTACCTTTGTCTCTAGCTCATTCTAGATGCTATCCCCTAGTAAATCACTAATTGAAGGGTTGATAGAATTGAGTTTTCCACCTTGAAATCGGCCTGCTGGCCTTCCATGCGGCGACCGCGGCATAAAGTTGACCTTAGAGAGTGACGACGCTAGTAGGCCAATATCCATGGTATTGGGTGATTATACCGGCTTGGATAAGTTGAAGTGGGGGAATTGGGCCAGGAAAGCCGGGCATTTATACACCAGCTGGGCAACCACAAATAAGAATACATACGTCAATCAAGCTAGCAACGGGGTTTCAAGTAGAATGGACTGTCTAATGGTTGTAAAAGCATTAGGTCCTAACCAGTAGCAATAGTGAGCCTAACTTTCGGTGACACCGACGGGGACCGTAGGTCAAACCACTTAGAATCAACCAAAACACCAAAGACAATTATCACTAGAATTACTAGTTTCGTGAAGAAATCGTTGAATTGGCTAATTTATAGGCAAATTAGCTAATCCGTCAATATTGGCTAATTCGTTGATACAGCACACACCGATTCGCGAATTCGACGAATTGGCGAATTCGGTCTTACAGAGGTGCTAATTTCGCTATATGCCGATTTCAAGGATCGATCCCTAACTACAAAATATTTTCTTACTGGCTACGGTTGGGATGCTCTACTCCGAGAATCTTCTTTATGGTCTCCGCAACATGCATCTCGTGCCCCTCATCCCCCTTCCACTGTCCTTGACTCCTATAGGGCGATGCCAAGTTCGCTTTGTTGTTCAGAATGTCAGGATATCTGCTCCTACAGCCCTGCAGGAAACCCCCAGCCCAACAAGGTATCGAACCAGGGCGTAGAATAACCACAACGGCGTTACTCCGGGAGGATTGTTACGACAGCGAAGATAGCATGATTTTTCTGCCTTCATTATTGTTTTCGACTCTCGTTTTGACACGTAATTGGGGTCATTTGATTACTGCATGGAAGGGATATTCCAAGGTTACTGTGATAAGGTCCTTTCGTACGTAAAATGTAACCTAGATCATATTATGACCAGATCCTACAACATGCCCTAACCTCCCGCCTTCAGAACGTAAACCTTAAATCAATTTCAGAATAAGCCGCCATTAAATACTAAGGTATATGGTGTCAAAATTCTCATTCTTTCAACATATATAATGTGTCATTACAAAGCAGGGATTCATTGCTGTTCACAGCTGATCCATTTAATAGAGTAGCACTGACATAATAGAATGCAGATCTGTGAAGAGACCAACTAGAAGCGGGGAATGTTTGTCCGATTGCAAGTAAGCTTTGTGAATTTTTATATGAGGCTAAATACATGCGGCTGGGTTTATACGCTAGCTTCGGCAATGACTTGCAGGTTGGCCAGGCATGGTTGGTAAACAAACGTAACACCCTGCTTCCTTTTGACAACGCAGGAATCAGTATGAAGCAGGCGAATATTACGAGGCCTACCATGATCCCAAAGTAGAGATCAATCGGGACGTTAATGATCCGATCGTATCATTTAACCGGCTAAATGGGGGAGATATAAGGTCTGTAGATGCCCATGATATCTCTTCATCACTAAGACTTAAGAAATCTTAGAAGAAGCAAAACACTTCCTCGACATCTTTATCCTAGAAAGTTTCTCGTCAATATGAAATCAGCATTCAGCATCTCCCTTGCCATCATCGCCGCGGCCGTTGGCATTGTGGAAGGCCAAATTGGCAAAGTCTGCGATACCCCCTATGTCAGTGCCAACGCAGCAGCTCCTCTTCCTTTCCCACCGCCATCTCTCCTTTTCTTACTGTCATTCTCACTCTATACAGGGCTCAGGTACCTGCCAAACAACCACAACATGCCACAACTGGCTTGACCTGTCAGTTCCGGGCTACTGCCCGGGACCAACAGATATCCAGTGCTGTCTTGATATCGCGTGCGACACACCGCGCGGAGACGGGTGGTGTATGAACACCGACGACGGAGGTTGTCCTGGTGGGAGCTACGTCCGGTAAGTCTCCTCATATGGTTAGATTGAACATGCTTACTGACCTTTCTAAAGGGGGTACTGTCCAGGACCGGATAACTTCGAGTGCTGTGTTGGTTAAGGTGGCTTCGGGAAATATTGGATAGAAATCTGGGTGAAAGGCTAGAAAAAATATGCGAAGAGCCTAGTTAGCCTGCGGGTAGTGGTTTGGGCTGCATCGTAAACCGGGCCTTCTGGAATAGTCTCTCTTAGGATCTTCTATCCCAAAACAAGTCTTGCATTAATTAGTCACTCGTTAAAGTTATCGACAATGAGAACTGCTGCGTTACCCCTAAGGCAGCATTAACCAATGAGAGTTTCTATAGATTCGTTAAGTACGTGTTATTAGATTGACTACGCTTTGTATAGCCGCTAGAATACTGTAATATTCCAAGAAAATGCAACGCCAGCAGCCCCAGTAGATGTAGTCTAATACGGTAAATCTAATTTTACGCCCTCATGAATCTGTAATATGATATCCTCATAGAGCCATCCTTGCAACGTCTAAGTCGCTGTGACCGCGTTGGTATTTCACCAAAATATGTCCACGTTGCAAAATTACTTCTGGACGAAGAACTATCCCTCTGGCTCGATGGGAATATTGACAGACTCTGTGGCTTTAACGAGAACGTTTAATCATTGGCTTCAAATCTATCCGAATAATGCGAAAGAGAGAACCAATGTCCTCTGCTTTAAGGTCCAATTCTTCAAGAAACTTTTCTAGAGTGGGATTCTGTCTTGGGCGGCACTGACGGAAATCGGAAATGCCACCTCAGATTTGAGGGAACGGAATGACTCGTCTGAGAAAACCATGCACGAAATTGTACTCTTCGAAAATGGTATTTAAAACGACAGCCTTTGCAGAATTAGTTGTCGCCATTCAAGGCGGCGCATGCCAATGACTCGTATTTGTTGAAAATCACAGGCAATAGAGTGGTGATTTGATGCACAGCATTGAATAGAATTAATTGATGATAATTATGATCCAAGTGGGCCATAGGCCCCCTATTTATGCACAAACTGAGGCACATCTAGCCTCTTAAATTGCCAGCCTCTTCAATCCTCTATTTTACTAGGAGGTTGGGAGTCCTTCCAATGTTGAGGTTGGACCAATAGAGCTGTAAATTCCAACAGCATTGACAGTAAATGACACTAAGGGATGTGCCACCAATTTCACCGCTATAGAGGTTTCGTGCAAGCTCTTAGCCTCTATAGAAGCGCAACTTAGTCCAACGCACTAAGCTGAGAGCCGAAGAAACACATGGCTATCCTCAATATGGATATGTCAACGGATGATGGTTGCTGGTTCCGTGAAAGAGAAAAAGGAGATTCACAAGTGGGGTTTACGGCTGAACGCATTATTGCGACTGTGCGAAAATTTGATGAAATAATGAGTGTCTGGAAGGAAATTGGGCAGACTTTGATCGTATAGAAAGTGTTAGTTGAATACGAGTTGGATATGAAATGTCATTGCCTACATTGAGCTTTGTCCTAACTAGGGTATGGTACAGGGGTAACAGCCACCGCGACGGATGTCCTGCAATACTGTGCGTAGTGGTCGCTGAGTACTAAACTGCAGTCTAGAAGTTTCTAAGGTTTCTAAGATTCCCATCCATGCTACATTCCACATCACCTGACTTCCATAAGTTGTAGCAGAATTTCCCACAACAGTATGAACTATTAACGCAGGTTTAACCTAAGCTAACCTCGAAGAATTAAAGCATTACCTATTATCTAGCCTATCTAAATCCATGAATCTTGGTTCTCCTCGCTCAACATAGATCATTTGAAGGCTTGATGTTATATTTTATCCTCAAGAAACTCAAGCTCATGACAAGAAGTCCTCAGAAAGACACCTTCGGCTGGTGTAGGTCTATCACCGTGATAATCCCCATCATTACTTATAGAGCGAAGATAAATTGCAATATTCTGGGATGAGAAATCCTTACTGGCACAATCTAGAATTGCTAGTTGAAATCCACCCGGTTCTTTCGGCTGGCAGAGTGAAAGCTCAATTTGCAATCCTCGGTTTGTCATCGAGTACGGTTTCAAGCTCCGGCCAGCCCTAGTTTCTTGCCTCACAAACTGACTCGATCCGGCAAAGCAAACCGGCGACGGGGCTAGCAAACCGGAAGCCGTACCCAGTAAAGTACTCTTTGCTCAGCCCACCATAACCCAGGCGAGCAGCGTATGATCAGGTGTAATTTTCATGATCTCTTCCTGAAGCCTAAAGAATGCTTTTTCGCCTTCGCCATATAATAGAGGCATATTAACATCGAATAGCCCTAGAAGGCAATAGGCCGTGTCTTCAATGCGAGTTGTTTTTCGCTTAGAAGCCCATGACATCTTTTGTGCGGCAGAGTAGTGGTACAAATCAGACGGCATCTCTAAAAGTGTTTCCGGAATTCCCGTGATTCTTGCTACAATCTTCCGACGTCCGTATTTCTCCTCGACTTTGACCCAGTCCCGACTATAGAAGTACACGGTTGCGGGCGCAATAAGTTCTTGGAGAGTCCAGCCTCTGGTAAACCACCGGCTTTTGCAAAATGCCGAAGCTTCTGCTTCGATTTCATCGCCACTAAGCACATCGGCGAGATATGCATAGCAAGTTTTGCCGCTGTACCATCGATACATCGAGTTGATTGCTTCCGACAGCTCGGCACTGCTAGTCTTGTC
>Ga0335072_10002470_pt1 | contig 28679 bp, 19 predicted proteins | sample Lox_Sample_21_FD_206725 | JGI IMG/M metagenome (GOLD analysis project Ga0335072, IMG submission 206725) | Soil microbial communities from Loxahatchee National Wildlife Refuge, Florida, United States - Lox_Sample_2.1 | ecosystem: Environmental > Terrestrial > Soil > Wetlands | place: USA... | reverse complement strand
ACATCAGACCGCGTTTCGTTTTTTGGATCTGCTTGATGCGACGACTACAGGCGGAAAGTTCGCCCGAGGGGGAACAGCTCAACGGACCTTCAAGTAAACCGACGGCCGAAAAAGCTAAAAAGACGGGAAGATAGGGGGACAATCCAGCTTGACTTGTGCCACTTTAGTGCAATTCGCGTTCCAAAGCCTCGCCAAATCGAAATATCCAATTAACACCAATAAAATAAACGTTTTCCCACGAGACAAACGTGACCGGTAAGACTATTTGCCCTTCTCAATTTCCGGATTTTCACCTTCAACCTACAGAAAACGGTATATCCTGACTCACCCCGTAACTATCTTGTTCCTAGGAGTTTGTAATCTCGAATGCCTGGAGGCAAAAGCAAAGGAGGGCGAATGAACCGCCCTCCTTCGTTAAAACGACCTTGATTCGAACTGCGGGTTAGAAGGTGAACTTGCCGTGAACCTGCAGAAGGCGCTGCGTAACCGCCGCACCCTGGAATGACCCATAGGGGCTGGTCGGCGGAGCCACAGCGCCCGTAATCAGCCCAAATGCGCCGCTGCTGATGTCACCGACCGGAGGCGCAAAGTTTGCGTGATTGAAAACGTTGTACGCATTTGCGCCGATCTGGAACGTGAACCCCTCAGCGCTCACAATCTTCTTCAACACGCTCAGGTCCGTATTGACATAATGCGGACCGAACAGCGAATTGCGACGCAGGTCGCCGAAATCCGCCTGATTGCCTGCAGCGACAAACTGAGTCACATCCAGGCAGCTTGCGGCAACGCAGCTATGCGGATTCGAAGATGCGCCGTTCGTCAGCTGACCACGGGTCACACCGGACGCCAGATCGGGCATCAGGCTTGATCCGAGGTTATGAAAGCCGCCGAGGACTGCGCCGTTGGTCAGGCTGTACGGCTCTCCGCTGCGGGCGTAGGTTTTCGCCCCAAGCACCCAGCCTCCGATCACATTACTCAGGATCTTGTTGCTTGATTTGAACGGTTCTTCGTACACCAGATCGCCGGTAACGTTGTTGCGCACATCATAGTCGGAATTGGAGTAGTTCAAGTTCCCAATCCCCAGCGACGGAGTTAACTGGCTTCCAATCGATCCGCCGTTGAACGGTTCTCCCTCACCGCCGTTCGAAACATAGTCGAGGGAGTGGCTGTACGTGTAGCTCACCTGGCCTGTCAGTCCATGGCCATTGTGCTTGAAGTTGGCCATGAAGCCGTTGTAGTTGGACGAAGCGTTGTTGGTGTATGCGGTCACACGACCAAATCTAGGATCCGCTGGGGTGGTGGGAAGTCCGGCGAACGCTCCCGCCGACTGCCAGCTTCCGCCGTTCGAATCGTTGACAAAGTCGCCGCTGGCTGCATTCAGATCCTGGTTCTGAAGAACCTCATCGAATCCATGGTTTCCAGCGTAGGTCAGAATCAGGGCGTCATTCTTGCCCAGCTGCCGCTCAATCTGGAGGCTGTACTCAAGGTATTCCGGAACCTTGAACTCACCCGGGAAATACGCCCCGATGGTCGGAGGCGAGAACGGAACACCCTGCGCGTAAAGCGCATTGTTGATTGCTGCGATTCCTTCTCCGCTGGTGAAGCCGGACTGAACCGATTGATTTACCGCGGATGCGAATCCGCCCGCCGTCCCTGCGCCCGCCGTTCCGATCGCTCCCGAATAGACGCTAACTGCGTTGTAGTTGGGGAAGTTCTGAACCGCACCGTCCAGGAACCCTGCTGGATACAAATCCGAGAAGAGGCCGACACCGCTGCGAACCTCGGTTTTTTCATTGACGGAATAGTTAAATCCGAAGCGCGGCTGGAAGTTGGCCAACTGCACTGTGGGGAACGGATGCGCTTCACTGGCGTCGACGGAAGCGTTATACGCCGTTGCGGTGGACGGGAAGCCCCCCTGGTATGCAGAGAAGCACTCGTTGTGGCACAGAGGATTACCCGTGCGATCGATCCGGACGCCATATGTGAGCTTCAGTTTGGGAACCACCTGGAACTCGTCCTGGACGTATGCACCGAGATTGTAGAGCGCCAGGTGGGCCGTGTACGTCGCCGTGAATGCCTGGTTGTACGAGTTGTAGCCGCCTTGGCCCCAGGGAGTGCTCGAGTCGATCTGCCCCTGCGCAAAATCGCCAAGCGAGAGCAGCACCGTGTAGGGATAGACCACGTTGATTTGCGAATCGTAGTCGGACACCAGGTCGCGGCGGAAATTCGCTCCAAAAGTGAATGTGTGCTTACCCGCGATCCACTTGAAGTCGTCCTCAAGCTGATACTGGGTTACGTTGCGGCCCTGGGTGAGATAGAAGGGCACTCCGAGCGACGGAAGACCTGGGGCCGCATTCACTCCGCTGCCGTCAAGACCGTAGTCGCTGTAGTAAAAGTTGATCGGCATCTCAGCCGTAGAAGCCGCGACGTCCGGCGGTCCAAAGTACGCTGAATACCAGTTCGAGGCCGCCACAAAAACGTTCGTTTTGGTCGGACTGATTACATAGCTGTCGTTGAATTGGCCTTCGTATTCCGGCTGGATCGACAAGGCGCTAAAGAGAGGATCAACGAAACTTGTTGAAGTGGGCTGTGTGCCCCGGTCCATCTTGTAGCGGCCATAAATCTTGTGGTTGTCGCTGATGTTCCAGTCTGCGCGGCCGGTGAATAGCCATTCCTTATTGATGTTGTTTGCGCCTGCGGAACCAACCAACATGCAAGGAGTGTCCACACCGAATGTACCGCCGCCCGGCGCCGGAGTCCCAGCCAGGCCGCCTGCGCTCGGGTCACCGCAACCCAGATTGCCGCTCGCGTCCTGATTGCCCGCAGTACCCGTCGTGACCGGAGTCGCGCCCTTGTACGCCGGCGACTTCATAAAATCATTCAGAGCGAGTGTGTAGACTGACTGCGCGCCCGCCGGAACCGTGCTTTGAATGTAGCTCGCAAGAGCTGGGGTCGGAAAAGTGAGGAAACCGCTCGAACCCGGCAGAACGTAGCGCAAGCCCTCGAAATCACCAAAGAAAAACAGCTTGTCCTTGATGATGGGGCCGCCAACGTTTGCTGCCCACTCGTTCGAAACGGCGTGCGGTGCCACGTTGAGCTTAGCAGCGTCCGATGCACTTAGACCGCTGGCGAGACCTCCCGAAATCTGGTCGTACTTATTAAACCAGCCGTTGGCGTTCAATACGGTGCCGTTGTAGTTGTAGTCCGCCTCGCCATGAAACTTGTTTCCACCCGACTTGGTGGTGTAGTTGATGATGGCGCCGGCGGCGCGCCCGTACTGCGAGTTATAGGCGTTCTGCACTACCGTCGCTTCCGCTAGCTCGCCCTGGCCCAGCGTGAGGTTAGAGCTGCCGGAGTTGTTCAGATTCAGGAATGGATCCTGGTTGTCAAATCCATTGAGAACGAAAAGGTTCGAAATGCCGGGAAGCCCGTCCGCGCTGAAGTTGCCATATGACCCGCCGGCATTCACAACTACGCCGGGAGCAGTAAAAGCGATGGTCGTGACGTCCCCACCGGGAGTCGGGAGCTCCTGGATCTGCTCCTCATTGAAGCTCGTCGCGAGCGCCACGTTCTCAGTGTCTACGAGTGGGAGATTGGTCGACGAAACTTCGACAATCGTGCTGCTGCCAGTGGGCGACACCTTAATATCAGCTGGCACGGTGGTTCCAAGAACGACTGAAACTTGTACCGTATCAGACTTCAGGCTCGCAGCAGTGGCCGTGAGCTTATAGACCCCAGGCTTCAGCAGCCCAATCAGGTAATGACCCTCCGCGTTTGTTGTTACCGAATATCTTGCTGAGGTCGAAGTATCGACTGCAATTATGATCGCACCGGGAACGACAGCACCCGATGCATCCATCACAACACCACTCAAAGCGCCGGTCGTTTCCGACTGCGCGTAGATCGCTGGGCTCGAAATGCTGGCCATGAATCCCACGAAGACAACCAGGACCCCTGCCAGCAGAACTTGCTTCAACCACTTAAATTCCATTTCGTTCCTCCAAATCCGTACGGCATCTGTTATCCCTGCCCTCGAAAGCCAGGGACTTGTTCTATGGCGACTAGTTCACAGGGAATTACCTGCTAGGGGAAGGGAAACTCGCACACCTTTCAGATTCGTTACACCCAAGTCGTCAAGAAATAGAAAAACGGAAAAAGATATACCACCAATGGTGCAATCGGACTGCCAAAGTCCAAAAAATGATGCTTTAATATAAGCTTATTAATTTTAATAACTTACCAGATGATGATGCCCGTCAATTTCATGCCTGAACCCTTCCATCTCCGGTTTTCAGCATCGGGATATGAAAAATGGAAACACCCCTGCAAGGAGCGTGCGCAACTGCCTTGTTTCTGCAAGATTGTGGTGCGCGAGGGCCCGGATTTGGTCAGAGAAAACGGTTGCGCCGTGGCTCGTAACACGCCGTAGACTGTTCGTTTGGATAAACCACTTTCAAGGGAGCCTGCACTATGCGTCTCCGGATCCTCTGCCGTTTTGTCACTCTCCTGCTTGCCATGCCGCTGGCCGGCCAGGTTCCCAGCTTTGCACCCGTTCCGGCGATTCCCTTCGACGCCGCCGGCCCTGTAATCCGCACTCATTCGGAAACCGAAGAGCCCTTCACGGTGGCCGGAGAGCACGGCGTCATCCTCGGCCAGCAGAACGGCACATTCGAAGCCTGGGTGTTGCCCGTCAAGCTTCTTTCGCACCTGACCATCGAGGCCGACATCGACGGCTACACGGTTCCCATCGACGTCAATCAGCAAGCCGCCGAGATTGAAGTCCGTCCCGATCGCACGGTGATCACCTACAGCCACATCGGATTCACCGTCCGCCAGATCATGTTCTCGCCCGATGATGCACCTGCCGGAACCGGCCCGATCGTGCTCTACGAATTCGATTGTCTCCATCCAACCGAGTTCATCTTCCGCTTCACCCCCAACCTCGAATGGATGTGGCCCGAGCGCAACGAGGGCGTTCCCGGGGTGGAGTGGGTCGCAGGTCCGCGGGCCGCACCCACACCGACAGCGCCCGGACCACCCGGCTCCATCTCCGGCGAGCCTCTGCCCGAGCACGGCTTCTACGTCCTGCACTCCGACTATCCTGATCTCGCCGCAGGTCTCGCGATTCCCGGCGCTGAGCCTGGAATCCTCGCGCCTTACCAGGAACGCCCGCAGGTGCACCCGGTCGAGTTCCACCTGCACATCGATCCTGCACGCGATCGCGGCAAGCTCTTTCCGCTCCTCATGGCTGCGGGCATGCGCAAGGAAGCCGCGACCAGCCAGGCCCTGGGCGCAACGCTCGAACACTTGAATCAGTCCATCTCCGATCTCTACAAAGCGCATGACGAGAGTTACAAGAAACTGCTGGCGAATTCCGTCTCCATTGAGACTCCGGATAAGAATCTGAACGAAGCATTCCAATGGGCGGTCGTCTCAATCGAACAGCTCAAAGCGCACCCCGTCGATGCGCATTCCATCCCCACCGACGAGACCGCTCTCGTTGCCGGCTATTACGCCTCGGGCGACTCCGCGCGCCCCGGCTTCGGATGGTTCTTCGGCCGCGACGCCCTCTACACCCTCTACGCCGTGAACGGCTACGGCGACTTCGCGCTCTCCAAGTCCGAACTGGAATTCCTGATCAAGCGCCAGCGCGAAGACGGCAAGATCATGCACGAGTACTCGCAGACCGCTGCCGCCATTGACTGGCGATCCTTCCCCTACATGTACGCTGCCGCCGATTCCACCCCGCTCTTCTTGCTGGCTGTAGCCGACTATGTCAGAGCCAGCGGCGACGCTGCCTTCCTTCAAACCCATCGCGACGCCATCGAAAAGGCCTGGGCCTTCGAGACCGATCCTGCGCACGACACGGATCACGACGGCATCTACGACAACTCACAGGGCACCGGATGGGTCGAAAGCTGGCCCGGCGGCATGCCCCACCAGGAGATCTATCTTGCCCTCCTCGATCAGCAGGCGGCGGCGGCGATGTCCTACATTGAGTCCTTATTAAAGGACTCATCGAAATCCGACGCCGCAAAAACTCGCGCCGAGACGCTGGCCAAAACCATCAACGCCGAGTACTGGGACGCCGACAAGCATTGCTACGCCTTCAGCCACAACGCTGACGGTTCGCGGGACCGCACCAGCACCGTCTATCCCGCCCTCGCCTGGTGGGACCCGCCGTCCGGCAAGTCCATCCTCGCGCAACCCGAAGGTTGCCTTTCCCAATTCGCCGCATCCGCCCTCAACACCGACTGGGGCCTGCGCGACGTCGCCAATACCGAGCCGATCTATGACGGCATGAGCTATCACCAGGGATCCGTCTGGCCGCTCTTCACCGGATGGGCCGCAATGGCCGAGTATCGCGGCGGCCAGCCGCTTGCCGGCTACCAGATCCTGATGGAGAACGCGAACCTGACCAAGGCCCAGGACCTCGGCGCCGTAACAGAACTGTTATCCGGTGACTTCTACGTCCCCTTCGGCCGCAGCACCAGCCACCAGCTCTGGTCTTCGGCGATGGTCATCACGCCAATTCTCCGCGGCCTCTTCGGCATCAGCATCGACGCCCAAACCAAAACCATCACCGTCGGTCCGCATCTGCCGGCCGAATGGAATGACGCCGCCATTCGTGACTTGCAAGTGCCCGGCGGGTCTCTCGACCTCACATTCGAGCGTGAGGGCGCAACGTTGCGAGTTGGCCTCAGTACAACTCCGGGTTTCAAGGAAGAATGGCATCTGCGCTCTGATGTGCCAGGAACAAAGACAGACAAAGGAAACCAGGTCGGCTTGTTTCTACCCCTTCCAGTCGTTGCCATTGGAAATGCGAACACATCGCCGCTTCCTGGCGCCCGCACAACCGAGTTCCGGATCATTCATGAAGGATGGGAATCTAACAAGATCACCATCACTGCTCAAGGTCAAGCAGGATCTCACGCAGATATCCTGGTCAAGAGAAACAAGCTTGTTCGGATTCAAGTACACGTCGATGGCGGATTGTCGAATGAAGCCGACGCCGAGCACCCCGGCGCCAGCGTCATCGGCACCGATACGGCTTTTTCAGACTACAAACAGCCGCTTGGGTTGAACTTCTACTTTCCGCCCGGCGAAGGCCGGAAGACCATCACCGTCACGCTGACGTGGTGAATCCGATCGGTCAGTCGCGGTGACGAAGTTCTCATCAACTTTAGGATCGACCCGTCCCAGGTATAGCGTTTGCACAATCACTGAACTGTCGGGTCCATCGCCGGAGGAGGCAGCTTCTCCATCGCCTTCGCCAGCTCTTCCGGATGAAATCCGAACGGTCCCGGCCTGCTCTTATAAAGCACGCGCCCGCCCTGCGCGATCAAATACAACCGGTCCGGCCAGCCGGTGTAAGCCGACTCGACACGATTATCAAAACCATCGAGCAGCGCGGGGAAATGGATCCCCAGCTTGCGCACGCACGCATTGGCCACGCCGGCACGTTCGGCCTCATCTCGCGGGCTGCGGAACAGCACTCCTTCTTTCACGTTTGACTGCATCTGCCAAACGTCGGTCGGATGCGCTTCGAGAATGTAGACCGCATAGAAATCAATCTTGCCCTTGTACTGCTCGGCCAGCTTGTTGAGGGCGGGAACCTCCCGCCGGAATGGCGGTCAGGTGTAGCTCCCGAACACCAGCACCACCGGGCGTTCGGCCCACAGCGATCCCAGATCCACAGGCGTGGTGTCGGTGAGATGTTTCACCGGGAGCGACGGCGCCACGTCGCCCACTTCGAGATGACCTCTGCGGGCCGAACCCCACAGCGTCTCGAATGGCAGAACAAAGAATGCGGGCATGGGCATGCGCGACATCACCCGTCCGAAAACTTCAGGCGGCTGCCGCATGGCCCAGGCGACGTAACCCACGAGGCCCATCCACACCACGAAGCACACGGCCGCGATGCTTGCGGTCAAGCGCAGCCAGCGTTTTTTCTTTTCAGCCATCGTGCCTCCTTACTTCGTGAGCTGATTCGTCTCCAGGTAATTCTGCGGCGGAACTCCAAATGCGTCGGCCACACGATTGAAAAACGCAAACATCGCGGTGATGTAGACGGCCTCGGCAATCTGCGGCTCGGTCCAGCCCAGGTCGCGCAGCCTCTGCACATCCTCATGCGTAGTGCGATAAGCCGCTTCCGTCACCTTGCCGACATATTCGAGCAGCCCGCGCTCGGCCTCGCTCAAACCGGCTCCGGCAAGATCGCCATTCACCAGCGCCTGCACTGTTTTCTCTTCGGCTCCCTGAACACGCAGGAAGTAAGCATGCGAGTCCAGTCAATATGGACAGCGATTCAGATACGACACCCAACTGGCGATCGCTTCCTTGGTTTTTCGCGTCAGGTGCCCCTCAGAGAAGTGAACCGTATCCCCGAATTTCAGCACGTCGCGCAAAAAGTCCGGCCGGTGGCTGAAACACTTCAAGACGCCGGGCATCTGCGTGCGGCCCGACTTGGCCCGCCACTCATCGTAGACCTTTGCGAGATCGCCGCTCGCCTCGGCGTCTTCGATAACGTTGATCTTGGTCGGTTCGCTGGACATGAGGAAGAAGACGAATGGCTCGAATATATCACGCCAAAAATCGAGGCCCGCATCCGCCGAAAGGTTGAGATTATCCGGTTAGAGGATGACCCGGACGTCGCCCTCCTTGCGCGTAATGCGCTCCCGATCCAGTAGCTCAAGAAGCGGGATCGCGTGCTTGCGCGTCAGCCCCGTGAGCGTCTTGAATGCCGCCACGTCGAGTGTTTTGCCCTGTTTCGATGCGAGCCGCGCCACCAGATCCTTAAGCGAATCGGTGTGGATGAACGTATCGTCGTCTCCCATGCGGATCAGCGCCCTCTCCCTGAGCAGAAGGGTCACCAGTTGCCGCATTTCTGCTGCGGCAATTCGAAGACGCTGCGCGAACTCACCGACAGCCAACGGAGCGAGTCCGGCTTCCTTATAGGCTGCCGCAACCGCCAGCAATTTGCGCGTGTCTCTCTCGCGCGTGTCTTTCTCGCCCGGGCCGTTTGCATCTCCCGCCCCCCTGATCGTCTCTCCCTGCAGTCGAAGGATTCCCTTCGTTGCGAGCTTCTCAACCGCAGCATCCAAAATTTCAGACGCGACCGCGCTCTGGCTTTCCAGCTCTGAGCGTTTCAGTCCCGTTGCACCTGCATCTTTCGCTCGCGTGAGTACGAGTTGCATCACCTGCCGGATTGCCTCCGGCGCGAGCAGAAGATCTCCGTGCAGCAGCACGAGCCCACCGCCTTCGAGCGCTTCGTTGACCAAGTCACGAACCGCAGCCACGGTGAAGCCCATTTCCCGGGCCATCACTCCGATCCGGATTCCTGAGGTTCCTCGCCGCCGAACACGCAGGATCAGCGACTCACCTGGCGATGCATGCGCCAGCGCCTCCAGCCATCCCCGCGTGACCGCTCTTTTTTCGTGCGCCACAAGGGCTGTATCGAGCACGCGACCGCCTCCGATCGTTCCAGCAGGCAATGGTTGGCGCAACACGAAACGATCACCGGGAGCAAGCACAATCGGACTCGCCAGCTTAAGGCGTGCGAGTCTTGCTGTTCCCGGTTTCACAGCCTCATTTCCGTAGAGCGCTACCATCGCCATCGTCTCCGACGTGAACGCATGCATGTGCACGCGCGCGCGATGCTTTAAAGGCGACGTACCTTCGAGTAGCGTCACTTCCGCGTCGATCATGTCTACCGCCGAAAGTTCATCCGGAACTACCAGTGTCTGACCGCGCGAGATCTCGCCGGTTTCGACCCCCGCAAGATTCACCGCCACACGAGTGCCGGCCGCGGCCCTCTCTTCCGATTCCCCATGTGTCTGAAGGCCACGAACGCGCGCCTTTTTCGCACCCGGTTCAATTAGAAGACTCTGCCCCACGCGAAGTTCGCCGCTCAACAGCGTGCCCGTAACCACGGTCCCAAATCCCTTCTTCACGAAGGTGCGGTCGATAGGCAGCCTTATCGGCCGGATGCTTTCAACCGCCCGTGCGCGCATCGCCAGCTTGGCCAGCTCAACTCGTACTTCTGCCATTCCCACCCCGGTCTTTGCACTGACCGGGATAATAGCGTTCTGCGCTCCGCCGAGGAACGTCCCCTGTAAGAACGTCGCGATCTCCCTGCGAACCTCTTCCAGTTGCGCATCGTTCACCAGGTCCGACTTGCTGATCACGGTGAATCCGTCACTCATGCCCAGCAGCCCGCAGATAGCAAGATGCTCGCGGGTCTGCGGCATCACGCCTTCATCCCCTGCGATCACCAGCATCACCGCGGAAACGCATCCTGCACCGGCCAGCATGTTGCGGATAAACAGCGCGTGTCCTGGCACATCCACAAAGCTGACGCGCATCGGCAAACCATCGCTGCCCGACATCTCCAGCGACGCGAAGCCAAGATCAATCGTGATGCCGCGGCGTTTTTCTTCGGGAAGACGATCGGTATCGATGCCGGTCAGCGCGAGCACCAGCGCGGTCTTGCCGTGGTCGATGTGCCCCGCGCTTCCAATCACAATCGATCTGGTCGTCTTCATGGACACTAAAGCCGTTCCAGAGCGCTCTTGATCGCATCGTCGTAGCGCGGATGAACCGTACGGAGATCGAGAATGACCTTCTCATCGCCGATGCGTCCAATCACGGTCGGTTCGCCCTTGCGAAGCAACTTCAGCAATTCTGCGGCGCTGAATTCTGTGTGCACCAGAACGATCGCGCAGCTCCGGAGTTTCGCGCCCGGTGCGCTGCCTCCACCGATAACACTGTCAACACCCATAACCTCGGCGTGGAGCCGCTTCGATTGCAAGGTATCTACGATCGCCCGGCAGCGGCCTTCAATCTCCTCCACAGGCGTGCCGAGCATTCGCAGGAGGGGAATAGATTCTTCTGCGCCGGAAATATATTCAAACAGCGTTGCCTCCAGCGCGGCATAGGTCAACTTGTCGACGCGGAATGCACGCAGCAGCGGATTCTTGCGAATCCGGGCGATGAGATCGCTTCGACCAATAAGCAGGCCGCATTGCGGCCCTCCCAGAAGCTTGTCGCCGCTCGCTGCCACCAGATCGACGCCCTTCTCAATCGAGTCGCGCAGCGTCGGCTGATCTTGAATGCCGAATTGCTCGAGGCTCGAGATGAGCCCCGTGCCCTGATCCTCAAAGAGCGGAACGCCGACCGTCTTTGAGAGCGAAACCAGTTCGTCAAGCGTAGGGCGTTCCGTAAAGCCTTCGACGCTGAAGTTCGACTGGTGGACGCGCAAAAGGAGCGAGGTCTCTTCCGTGATAGCTCGCTCGTAATCGGCGATGCGTGTTCGATTCGTGGTACCGATTTCGCGAAGAATTGCGCCGGACTTCTCGAGGATTTCAGGAATGCGGAAACCGCCCCCGATTTCGACCAGCTCTCCCCGCGAAACAATAACCTGACGCTTCTCGGCCAGCGCATCGAGCGCGAGAAATGTCGCCGCGGCGCAGTTGTTCACCACGATCACGCCTCGCCGCTCGATGTCATGTTCGGGTACGCCCAGCACGCTGAGCACGAGGTGCTCGACATGCACATCGCGCCGGCTGCGCTCGCCACTCTCAAGGTCGAGCTCCAGGTTGCTGTAGTCGGACGCCACCTCGACAAGATGCGCCAGTGCCGCTTCGCTGAGTGGGGCGCGGCCCAGATTCGTATGCAGGAGAACACCTGACGCGTTGATCACTCGACGCAGCGAGTACCGTGGACCCCCGTGTAGTCGGGCATTGATCTTCTCGACGAGTGATCCGAGGTTCTCATCCAGCGTCTCGCTGGAATGCGCCCCGGCAGCGATCTCCTCCCGCAGATGCGCAAGGGAGAGGCGAATTGCGTGAATCACCGGTTCCCGCCCGAATTGCGCAATCGAAGACTCAAGCTCCGGAGCAAGGATGATCTCATTCACAGACGGAAGCCTGCGATAGAGCTCGCCGCGCATTATCTCCATCTCATACAATTCTTCGCTCGTCTTGTTTTCGCGTCGATCCACAGCGGTCGATAATCTCGGGTCCGGTCACTTCAGGATAATTGCGGGACACCCGTCCGGCTGTGGGCACGCAATCACATTTCCGATTCTCGCTGCCGGCACGCCCGCATTGCGCAGAGAGGCAAGCAACGCTGCCGCATTCTCGTGAGCCACGGAAATCAGAAGCCCACCCGACGTCTGCGGGTCGTATATCAGCTTGCGCAAATCTTCGCCAATGCAGCTGCCTCCCGCTTCGCTCACCATGCATTCTGCGAACTCGCGATTGGAGATCAGCCCGCCAGGGACCGCGCCAAGCCGGATCGCTTCGATTGCACCGGAAATCTGCGGCACCGTTGCAGTATCAATCACCAGCGTGACACCGCTACCAACAGCCATCTCGCGCCCATGTCCCATCAAGCCGAAGCCGGTAATATCGGTCATCGCGTGCACCCCGGCGCAGTTTGTGGCCACACTCGCCGCCACCGCGTTGAGAGTGGTCATTGACGTCACGGCCGCGTCAACCCATGCCCGGTCCGCCTTACCCTGTTTCAGGGCGGTTGTGATGACTCCTGTTCCGATCGGCTTCGTCAGGATCAGCTCATCGCCCGCCAGCGCGCGCGCGTTCGTCCTGACCTTTGCAGGATCGATCAGGCCGGTCACCGCGTATCCAAACTTCATCTCTTCATCGCGCACTGAGTGGCCCCCGACCACGGTGCACTGCGCCTCCGTCATCTTCGCCAGGCCTCCGCGCATGATCCGCTCGAGGATCTTCAGGTCCGAGCCCGGCGGAAAACACACGAGAGCAAGAGCACTCACCGGCCGACCACCCATGGCGTACACATCGCTCAGCGCATTGGTCGCCGCAATCTGCCCGAAGGTGAAAGGATCATCGACCAGCGGTGTAAAGAAATCGACCGTCTGCACCAACGCGAGATCGGCTGCGATTCGATAGATGCCGGCATCATCGGAGGTTTCAAATCCCACCAGGAGATTGGGATCGTCTTGCGCGGGAAGATTCGAGAGTACAGTCCGCAACGATCCGGGCGGAAGCTTGCTCGCGCATCCGCCGGCCTTTACTTGCTGGGTGAGACGTACTGTTTCCTCTGTTTCCAAAGAGAATTCCTCGGCATTTCAAGAAGTGGGGGACAAAGCTGGGCTCGGACTGTCGACCTGCATGATTTCGCACGCAGGTACGCCGACGCAAGCGTACACCCTCTCGCGCGCTCACGTATCCATCGGAAGGAGGAAAAATGCTGTGAATGAACGGCGCTCCGCCGATCAGGGCCGCGCGCCGATCTCGAACTCCGCGGGCCGCGACCCCACCCACTCAGTTATTTGTGCTTGCGGTAGAGGCGGATCAGGTGGTTCGTCGAGCTGTCATGGGCAAGGGCCGGATCCGAAGCGCTCTCCAGCTCAGGAATAATCTTCTGCGCCAGCGCCTTGCCCAGCTCCACGCCCCACTGGTCGAACGAATTCACCTGCCAGATCACGCCCTGCGTAAACACGCAATGCTCATAGAGCGCCACCAGCTTGCCCAGCACTGCCGGAGTCAATTCCTTGGCCAGGATCGTATTCGAAGGCCGATTGCCTTCGAATACGCGATGCGGCACCAGCCAATCCGGCGTCCCCTCGGCCTTCACCTGGTCCGCGGTCTTGCCAAAGGCCAGGGCTTCGGTCTGCGCAAACACATTGGCGATCAGCATGTCGTGATGACGCCCCAGCGGATTCAGTGTCTTGTAAAACCCGATGAAGTCACAGGGAATGAGCCGCGTCCCCTGGTGAATGAGCTGGTAGAACGAGTGCTGTCCGTTGGTGCCGGGCTCACCCCAGTAGATCGGACCCGTGTTGTAGGTGACCTGTCGGCCGGCAAGCGTAACGTGCTTGCCGTTGCTCTCCATGGTCAGCTGCTGCAGATACGCGGGGAACCGCTTCAGATATTGCTCGTAGGGCAGGATCGCGATGGTCTGCGCGTCAAAGAAATCCGTATACCACACCGAGAGCAGCGCAAGCAGCACCGGCAGATTTTTCTCGTACGGAGCGGTTCGGAAGTGCTCGTCCATCTCGTGGAAACCATCCAGCATCGCCCGGTAGTTTTGCGGGCCAATCGCGAGCATGGTGGAAAGCCCGATCGCCGAGTCCATCGAGTAGCGCCCGCCAACCCAGTCCCAGAAGCCAAACATATTCGCCGTGTCAATTCCGAACTTCGTCACCTCGGCAGCGTTCGTAGACACGGCCACAAAATGCTTGGCGATCGCCGACTCGTCGCCACCCAGCTTCTCCAGCAGCCACTCGCGCGCGGTATGCGCGTTGGTCATCGTTTCCAGGGTCGTGAACGTCTTCGAAGAAACGATGAACAGCGTCTCCGCCGCATCCAGACCTTCAACCGCCTCGGCAAAGTCCGTGCTGTCAACATTGGAGACAAAGCGGAACGTCATGCTGCGTTCGCTATAGTGCTTCAGCGCCTCATAAGCCATGACCGGCCCCAGGTCCGAGCCGCCGATACCGATGTTGATCACGTTCCGGATGCGCTTGCCGGTGTGGCCCTTCCACTCGCCGCTGCGCACGCGATCAGAGAACGCCGACATCCGATCAAGCACCTCATGCACCTTGGGCACCACGTCTTCGCCGTCGACCACGATGGACTGCCCCTTTGGCGCGCGCAGAGCGATATGCAATACGGCACGCTTCTCCGTGATGTTGATCTTCTGCCCGGTGAACATGGCTTCGGTATGCTCGCGCAGCTTCGCTTCCTCAGCCAGAGATAACAGGAGCTTCAGAGTCTCGTCCGTAATGCGGTTCTTCGAGAAGTCGAGGAACAAACCGACGGCTTCTGCTGTCAGCCGCTCGCCGCGATATGAATCGCCTGCAAAAAGATCGCGTAGATGGAGCTTTCCAACTTCCCGCGCGTGAGCCTTCAGCGCCGTCCAGGCCTTCAACCTCGTCAGCGAATTCACCTTGATCTTTTTCGCGCGGCTCTTTGTCGCCTGTTCCATCGCATCTCCTCCAATCGCAGTTTCGCGCCGCAACGTGCACGGCCATCATGCCCCGCCAGCCAGACGCTGCGGCGCAGAAGAATGAAATTCACGAGATTGTCACAGATCCATCCCGGGATCGGTCCAGCTTCCCATTATCGTCACTTCGGCTCGCCTGCCCTGTGGATGCCTAATCAAATAGACGCCCACAAAGCCCCCCGCCAATTCCATCTCTTGGTAGATGTGTTGGAACTGCCGCAAGTTCCGATTTTCTGGCTAAGAGATGACTTCAAAAGCAAAAGCGTGGCATCGTGCGCCACGCTTCACAACCATTTCGTACATCATCGCTTAGAGAGACCGGTTCAGATCCGCATCGGCATCAACACGTACCGCGACCGGTACTCTGCATCGGGATCCTCGGGACGGATCTGGCCGGCGCTCTGCGAGTCTTTGAACTCCAGCCGAACCTCGCCCTCGTTGCCCAGCGCTTTCAGAAAGTCGATGATGTAGGTCGAATTGAAACCCACCATGATCGGATCGCCGGAATAGGGCGTGTCGATGGTATCTTCGCTCTCGCCGCTTTCCGTCGACTGCGAGCTGATCTTCAGTTCGTTCGACTCGAGCCGCAGCCGGATTGCGCCCGACCGCTCGTCGGCAAACTGCGCCACGCGCTGAATGGCGCTGGAGAATTCACTGGCACGTACCACTGCGAACTTCGAATTATCGCGCGGCATCACTGCCTCATAGTTCGGGAATTGTCCCGACAGCCGGCGCGTGCTCAGCGTCCTATGACCAACCTTGAAGAACAGTGTGTGTTCGTCATCGGCGAACTCCACCTTCTCGACCTCGCTGTTAGCCAGCAGACTCTGCAGCTCCTGCAGCGCCTTGCGCGGAATCAGCACGCGCTTCTCGCCGCTGATCCCCTCCATTGCCTCGCCGGGCTTCTCGACAAACGACAACCGGTGGCCGTCGGTGGCGACCATCGCAATCGATTCCGCCTTCAGCACCAGTAGCGCGCCATTCAGCGTGTATCGCGACTCCTCATTGGAGATAGCGAAGATCGTGCGCGAAATCAGCGTCCGCAGCGCAACCGCGGGAATGCTGGTCGCGGCAACCGCCGGGAACTCGGGCACCTGCGGATAGTTGGCGCGCGCCATGCCGACCATCTTGGTATTGGAGCGGCCGCTGCGAATCTGCACCCAGTGGTTTTCCAGCAGCTTGATGGAAATATCGCCGTCGGGCAGCAGCTTGATGTAGTCGTAAAGTTTGCGCGCTGGAATCGTGCAGGAACCGGGCTTCTTCACCTTCACCGTCGCGCTGGTGCGGATGGCCTGGTCAAGGTCGGTCGCGGTGATGTTCAGCCGGTCGCCGTCGGCTTCGATCAGGAAATTCGACAGGATGGGAATCGTCGTCTTGCGTTCTACCACGCTCTGCGTGGCGGTGAGTTCCTTCACCAGTTCCTGGCGGCTTACGGTAATCTCCATCGCTGCCCCCTGTGCTGCCGGCTTCTCAACTTCCGTGTCCACAATCGGCATCTTCCAGCTCCATCCGGCTGCCGTCTTGTCCCCGGTACGGCAACCCGCCCCAATTCACATCCGCGCCCCAGCGCCGCTTGGCCCAAGGCTACACTACACACGCGTGCCCGCGAAACGGCTGCTGTTTCTTGCCTTTGATTGTATGCATCTTCACACAAACCGGTGCGTGGAAAACCGGGGCAATTCTCTGGAATGCATGCGCATTTCCCTGCAAACGACAAAGGAATTGACCTCAAGCCCTAGCCGCCACCACCCCGGTCTGCGACGCCCTGCTCTCCGCTTCCCGCGACAATCTCAGGACGGTGATATCGTCCTCCTGCCCAAACCGCCGGGCTTCGTTCGCGATCTCCGAAGCGCCCTGCATGCTGATTGCCCTCGTTCTCTCAAAACCAAACAAGGCACCATGCGCGTCCCTTGCCTCCAGCACGCCGTCGGAAAGCAGCGTCAAATGATCTCCTGGATTCAGCCGGAAAATCCGCTCTTCATATCGCTGCCCCGGCAAAATCCCGAGCGGCAAATCAAAGCTCACCCCCAGCTCCTCCCCGTTGCGGTAGGGAGCCAGGTGTCCTGCATTGGCAATCGTGACGGTCCCGCAGTCGTCGATGTGAAGGCAGACACAGGTAATAAAACCACCTTGACTGGTCTCCGCAATCTGGCCGTTGAGGCGGCTCAGAAGCTCTGCCGGCCCGAGGCCTTCAGCGGCCAGCGCGCGTAAAGCACCCAGCGCGAGCGTACCGGTCATCGCAGCCTTCAGCCCCTTGCCGCTCACGTCTCCAACTACGACGATCTCGGAACATTTGCCCTGATCGAAGATCTGGTAGAAGTCGCCGCCAACCTCCTGCGCAGGAATATAGGCCGCTTCGACGGTGTATCCCTTTACTTCAGGAAGCTGCGCAGGCACCAGCCGTTGTTGTATCTCACGCGCCGCTTCCAGCTCAGCTGCCGCGCGGATCTGTTCGCGGCTTACCCGTGTAAAGCGGAAGAACATGACTACGCCGATGGCCAGAACAAACAGAAGATCGCCGAGATCGCTGAGCTGGAGAGAGGCTGGACCGATGGGAATCGGATTCGCCAAAAAGTCGAGCTTGCCAAAACCGGTGTAGATCGAAGCCGACCCGATGTTAAACAACGCGACTGCGGCGGCCGGCATCAGGCTCGGCAAGATTAGCCATCCCGCTTCTTTATTACCTCTCCGATACCAAATCGCCAGGAGAATGGGCAGGAACAGCGCAGCAGGAGTAATCAGTATCGTTTCAAAGGAAAGATAGATGTTGGCCGGAATGAAATCTCCAATCACTGAGAATGGATTGGTTGCCATCGAAACCAGCAGAAGAATTTCATAAGCACGCCAGATCTTTCCCGGCTTGTATCCTGCAAAGCTGAACGTGAACTCGATCTGCATGATCATGATCACGTAAATCAGCGGATCGGCCAGCAGGTTGTTCCAGGCAAGAGGCAGGACACCGGACGTCGAAATGTAGAGCAGGCCGTTCGAAATTCCCAGCAGCAGAAGGTATAGCGCAAGCCACATGTACTCGCGATGCCCTGGCTGACTCCCGAACAATGCGAACGCCCCGATTCCGGCAAGAATGACTGCAAGATTGATTGCAATAGACGGGATCGTCGAATAGAGTCGCTCGCTCTGCAATGCTGCGCGCTCGTTTTCAATGGAGTCCGGGGTACCGATAGCCATGGTCAGAAATGCGGGGAGATGCCAGCCCGTATACATCGGCGTCACAAACATCCTGATAGCAATTTCCAGGTCGTCATCTTCATCCTGAAGTGTGAAGACTTGCTCGGTTGGCCGGCCCACATTCAACACTGACCCTATCCGCGCGCCTTGAACCTGTCTTCCATTGATGTAAAGCTCGTAGGTGCCATTCCCCCCTGCGATCAACAGATGCACGTGGTTGTGGCTTGCCGGAAGCGTTACATGCAGGCGATACCATTTCCATCCGTTCTCAGCGCGGCCCAGGTCATCCAGATCGACCTGTTTCCAGCCGCTGTCGTCAAACTCTGGCTGTGCCCAGGCAAGATCATCTCCCTCATGAACCCGCCATCCCTGGTCCAGCGTCACCAGCCCCGATTGCCATTTCCTGGCATCCACCTGGGCACCCGCCCGCGCTGGAAGAAACAGGAAACACGCGCTCAGCAACGGCAGAATCTGGAACCATTGCCGACAAATGCGAGCAGATTTCTGCACGATGCCTTTGGCATACCCTCCGGATGACTGACACGCAAGAAGTGCCTCAGTGTAACCAAGCTCGATCCAGACCGGCAATAAGCAATCCCTCGCTGGCCTGCGCAACCTGGACTAGCGCATGCGACGGTGATGAGGATTTTCAGTGGTTGAGAACTAAAAAAATCCAGTAGTCACCGTCGTTCTCTTAGGAAAAGTGGAAGGATTGTCCATCTCTTTTCTCCTCTTCGATTTCACGGCTGGACAGATTTCTAAATCGCAGCTGTGCAATTCAGGGCAATTGGAAATTCTGTTCTGTGCACCATAAAGCAACACCCTGTTTCCCACCATTTACACACCCGCATCGAATTCCCTTGTGAATCTTCAGTTCATTTTGTGCATAGCGTGTTCCCACCCGCGTCAATCCAGTACTTCGCAATGACACGTACTCCACAACTGACATATCTTCCACACCCTTCACAGGTGCTTACGCCGCCGAGGAAAACCCGTCTATCAATCTGCTGGAAGAACGGGAATTTGAAATAGGTGCGGTCATCAGGCAGGTGCGCATCTCTTCCCCTGGAGGTCAGTACATGAAGATGGCTCTTGCGGCGGCATTGTTCGTCGCTTCCTCACTCGGCGCTCTTCCGCAATCACCGCCTCGGGATCCCTCATTTGAAGTCGCATCCATTAAGCCGGTCGAGTCCGGCCCAAAATCGGGGCGCTACATCGTCATGCAGGGGCCGCATCGTTTCGTTGAAAAGAATTACACCCTCAAGCTCTTGATTGCCGCCGCGTACGAGCTGAACCCCAAGGCTGTTACCGGTGGGCCTGCATGGATGGAATCGGAGCATTACGACATTCTTGCCCTCACTCCAGGCGAAAAGCAGCCCAGCCACGACGAGCAGATGGCCATGCTCCGGGCATTGCTTTCCGACCGATTTAAGTTGAGTTTTCATCGCGAGCCCAGAGTCTTTTCGATCTACGATCTCGAAATTTCCAAGGGCGGCTCAAAACTCAAGCCGAGCGCAGCGGCTCCCACCGACCAGCCTTATCTGATCAGCACCGTTTATCCCGAAAAGATCGTAATGCCGGCAAAGAATGCCTCCATGGCCGACTTCGTATCGGTTCTTCAGCGTGCCGTTCTCGACCGGCCTGTCGTGGACAAAACCGGCCTCACCGGACGATATGACTTCAACCTCGAATGGGCTCCGGATGAGTCGACGTTCAACGGAGAACTCCCGGCGTCATCGTCCGATGCGTCCGAACCCCCGTTTTTTAGCGCCATCCAGCAGCAACTTGGGCTGCGTCTCGAGGCGACCCGCGGCCCCGTCGACACCATCGTTGTCGACCACGCCGAACACCCCTCGGCAAACTAATCCGCAGGATTTTTGCGAACGTCACACTGATACGTATCGCTCCTGATCCCTGACCCCTGATCCCTCACCCCTATATATAGTTGCGGCTTTTATACTGAGATATCCATGTCCTACCAGTCGGCCATCGATCATCTTGCCGCTATGGCGCCCGAGCTGGCCACCCAGACCGGCCAGGCCCGGCGTAAATTCTCGCTCGACGAGGTAGGCACTCTTTTAGCTGCGCTCGGAAATCCCCAGCGCACGTTCCCCTCAGTGCTGATTGCCGGCACAAACGGCAAGGGATCCACGGCATCCACGCTCGCTTCCATCCTCCAGGCGAGCGGCCTGCGCACCGGCCTTTACACCTCGCCGCACCTCACGCGCCCCAACGAGCGCATTCGTATCGACGGCGTGGAGATCTCCGACGAGGACTTTGCCAGGGATTTCTTTCGGGTCCGCTCAGCCGCGCAGAAGCTCATGGAAGACGACAAGCTTGCGCAGCTCCCCTCGTACTTCGAGACGCTGACGGCGATGGCGTTCCTCCACTTTGCCGAGCCCGCCATCGAAATTGCGGTTCTCGAAGTCGGCATGGGCGGCCGCCTCGACGCAACCAATATTGTCGACCCGCTGCTCTCGATCATCACCGATATCTCGCTTGATCATATGGAGTGGCTCGGTTCCACCATTGCCGAAATCACCCGCGAGAAAGCCGGCATCCTGCGTAAGGGCGGAATGTTGATTACGTTGCCGCAGCATCCTGAGGCCAACCAGGTTCTCGGCGAGATAGCTGCGTCGCTCTCAGTTCTCGGTGTGAGCGCAGTGTCCTATATGCCTGTGGTTGAGCGCGAAGGCCGCGATTCACAACCCGGCGATCAGTTGCCGACAAACTCCTCCTACCCCATAGAAGTTCTCGGCCAGCAGATCGAGATCGTTTCGCCGCTTCAGGGAGCCCATCAGCACCGCAATGTCGCACTTGCAATCGCTGCCGCGGTCGAACTTGCCATCAGTCACGGATTCCCGGTAACCGCGAAATCCATCTCCGAAGGCATCCGCAACACCCGTTGGCCCGCCCGCTTGGAGCGGCTTCGCCTCAAAGATTCCGAAGACCAAAAAGTTACTGAATGGATTCTCGATGTCGCGCACAATCCCGCAGGTGCGTGGGCTCTGCGTGCCGGGCTCCGCGACCTGTTGGCCGGCCAACAGCTGGGCACGCTGGTCTTCAGTTGTCTGCGTGACAAGCCGGTCCTCGAAATCGCGCACATTCTCTTTCCGCTCTTCGATCAGGTCATCTTCGCGCCCATTCACAGCGCCCGGGCGACCCCGATGCGCGACCTGCTTGCCGCCGCGACTTCCACCGGCACGCCGGCTTTTGCAGCCTCATCCGTCAGTCAGGCAATCGAACTCGCCAACGAACATGCCAAGGCGCATCCCGCGATTCCGGTCATTGCCTCCGGTTCCGTTTACCTGGTCGGGGACCTCCGCGCTCGACTGATGACAAGGGGTGCTCAGCCCGTCCCGATTCCGTCCGCCGAGCGCGTGGGCCAGCTTCCGTGATTCGTCGCCGTCCGCCCGAACCGTTGCCCCGTTTTTACCGATGGCGCTCCAACCTCTTCCAGGCCCCATTGTTCTTCCTCTACACCGGGATCTGCGGAAGCCTGTCGCTGTTGGTTTCGCTGTGGGACAGGAGCGGGCGTATGCAACACCGCATTGCGCAGGTCTGGGCGCGCGGATGCGTCCGCATCTCCGGCGCTCGCCTCACCGTTCGCGGAGCCGGGAATCTGCGTAAATACCCGCTCGCCGTTTACGCCGCCAACCACACTTCCTACATGGACACGCCGGTCATCTTCTCCACGCTGCCATTCCAGTTCCGCATCCTGGCCAAAAAAGAGCTGTGGACCATGCCCTTCATTGGCTGGTATCTCAACCGTTCCGGCCAGATTCCAGTGGACACGGTCAGTGCCAATGCGACTGTTTCCAGCCTCGGCGGAGGAGTCCGCGCTCTTCGCGGCGGCATGCCGCTCTTCGTCTTTCCTGAAGGCTCCCGCACACCCGACGGCAAAATGCAGCCCTTCCTCGCGGGAGCGGCTTTTCTCGCAATTCGCGCCCAGGTTCCGCTGGTGCCGATCGCGCTGAGTGGGGTCTACGATCTGTTGCCGATGCACACTCGCCACTTCTATCCGGTCGACATCACCCTGAGCGTTGGCGAGCCGATTTCTACCGACGGCATGACAATTCGGCAAACCGAGGAGCTCAATGCCCGTGTGCGCGAAGTCATTGAAGCCCTCCGCGCCGATGTTGCTCCGGCACCGTTGTCCTAGCCCGCAATAGCACTCGACACCGCGGCTCTTATCGGCCCCGAGCGCGATTGGCTTCCTGCTGGTATTCGGCCGCACGGTTCAAATCTCCCAGGCGTGCGTAGGCCGTGGCCCGTCCTTCGGCGATTTCGGAGTAGAGTGACGGGTTCTGGCGTTCCCGTCCCGGGTACACTGAGGCAGCCGCTTCCTCGGCCCTGTCGAAGTCTTCAAGAGCTTCCTGGTTATTGTGAAGCGCCAGATCGATCTCCCCCACCAGTTCATAAGCTCTGGCGGGGTGTGGCGCCACCTTGGCAGCCGTCAAAGCCAGAGGGAGTGCTTCCGCATAGCGCTGATAAAGGACATAGAAGCGCGCTGTGCTGTACCAGACAACTTCCTGATCTCGGCGCAGCGAAAGTGCCGTCTTGAACTCCCGCTCCGCGGCACCGGGCTGTTGCTGGGATATGTATACCTGGGCGAGCGCAAGATGCACCCCTGGGTCCTCGGGAGCGAGGGCCGCGCTCCGACTCAGGGCCCATCGGGCCTCATCCAAACGTCCCAGGACAAACTCAATGCTCCCTGCATTGGCATAGAAATCGGCGAGTTCTGCTCGTGAGGCAGTCCCCGGTGGAGTGAACTGGTGCGTGCGGCAGTCGAGTTGCAAACGGTCAAGCCAGGGTCGGTTCTCGGGGCTGTCGCGTAGCAGCACGATGGAGACCTCGTCCATATACACCGGGCGGAACATGTGTCCTTGACACACAGAATTTAGATTCGGGATGCCCAAGCCTCCGTTTCGCGCCAGCGAAAGGAAAACAACATTGATCCCGCGGTGCGCCGCCTCCGCCTGCCACGTCCAGGAGTCCGGCATAGAGTGAATCACGTCCCAGTACTCGTTGCTTACCGCCGGACTGACGCCGCGCCCGTCAATGAAATCCGGATACGTCGGACCGAGTCGCCACGCCGAAAAGCCGCCCAGGTTATATGCCTGAAAGATGTTGCCCGGAAGATGCTCGTGAAAGATGAAATCCGCTGCTCGCTCCGGGAACATCGAGGACTCACCGGCGCCAAACAGCATGCCCGACGTGGTGAGAATGTAAGAACGGCTTGACATGAGATCTATGCTGCGCACGCATGTCAGCAGGCACACAGCGAGAACCACAATGGCGATCCGGGGATCCAGGGGACGCGAGCGTTCAGCCTTCGCTTCATCCCCGGTTTCCTCTCGCCTTCGAAGTGCGTCGGTGAGAACGGCGGCTCCAACCACTACCACCACGATTGCGAACAACCCGTTGTATCGATAGCGCTGAAATCCGGCATAAAGCGCCGCGGCCATCAGCACAGCGGCGCCATATCGCCTCCGCCACAACGCCAAAGCCACGACAACGACCGCTATAATCGCCAGCCACCAGAAGCTGCTGTCGGGGTTACGCCAGTCCAGCACCGCCGCCAGGCTGCGGAATGACAACGGGACCGTCTCCAGCTCCGTTATATTGATCTCGACTTTGGCTGGATCGGCGGGATGCAGCCCGGCCAGGCCCATTGCAACCGGGAAATTCCGATATCCAAACGGATTGATCATGGTCGCTGCAAGGGTGGCCGCGATTGGAAGCCATGCTCGCCGCAAACGTTCCATCGTCGCGGTCCGCCTGGCAGGAAACAAAAGCTCTACGCTCTCCAGCAACAGATATGCACCGATCGCCGCGACGCCGGCGACAAAGCCGGGATGAAGGTTGACCCAGAGCGCCATCAGCACGGGCAGCAGCCACAGCTGCGAGCGCGACATCCATGGCCCCTCGTTGGCACCTTTGCTGTGCTGAAAGCGCCAAAGCACAACCAGAAAAACTGCAAACAGCAAGTGAGAGAACAAATCCGGCCGGGGCACGATCCGGTGAGCCAGAATTGGGATTGCGAAGATCGCCAGAATCGCGGCTTGAATGCATTCGGGGCTCGATGGACGCGGCAACAGGCAGGCCACCATAACCATCAACGTAAGCGCACAGAACCAGGTCAGACCGGCGTATCCGGCGATGCTGTGGATACCATAGAAAAGCACGCCCGCAAACGGCGGATAAATCCACTCCGCTCCCGGTGATGTGTACGAGAGGATGTCCGTGTGGGGCACCACATGATGCTGAACCACGTAGCGCCCGGTCGCCATGTGCCACCCCATGTCTGGATCAGAATTCGTATGGAAACCGGCCAGAAAGGCATACGCCAGCGACAGCGCGACCAGCGTCAGCGCCGCCTGTCGCCTCGTGATGCGGATCCGAGATTTGGTTTCGATCCGCCCGGCACCCTGCGCTTTCGCGTCTGGCGTCTTCTTCGGGCGTTTACGGGCAGAGCGCGGCATGGGCCTCGTGCTTCAAACCTGAGTGGATTGAGTACGGAACAATTATGGCGGCCCAAGGGCGCTATCGCAACGAGACTTGCGGGAACTTGAAAACTGCCAGATTTCGATTCTGGTTGACGACAGAGAGTGCCTGATTTCCGGGTAGCTATCCCGTGCCCGTCTGCGCAAAGTAATCGACGGCCTTCGCGGTGATGCCGAATCGGTGCCGCCGGGATCAAGCCCGGCTGATCCGAAGTCCGTCAGCGAGAAAGCCCGTCGCCACGTAAGGTGTGCCATTTAGCGACAGTTGGCGTATTGCCGACAGCGGACGCAGGCAGCGTTAGACCCGGCTAGATTTCTGCAGCGCTCACATGACCCCACCACGAAGAGGACCAGCCTCAGCAGAGCGGTGTTGACCATGGAGCTGGAGTGGATCGTTCGTGTCTCGGTGCAGCAAATCATCCCGCAATACTACTCGCCGATGAACAGGGGGCTCAACGTACCCCCAGTCACTTTCCCGGGTTCTGTCGGTAACCATAAAAAAGCCAATTGAAAATCGATTGAGCAAGCGAATGGACACTAAGGTTTCTCCCTGTTCACGGCCGCTTTCCAGGCTGTGCTAACTCCTGCATTTCCCCACTTGATCCCTGCTGACCCTCGAACACTGAGTGGCGCCGTCATCAGTGACCTCCCCGCGCCGGGGACGCCGTCGACTCAGATCGGAAAATGCGTGGCTTTGTTAGAATGCAGGCGAGGAGCGGGATGTCCCCACTTAGCTTCTTTCGCTGGATCGTTATTCTTGCTGCACTCTCAGCGCTCAAAACTTCGGATGCCCAGTCCGGATCGATCGCCATCTCCCGTCTAAGTCCTGCGGTGCGCCAGAGACTGGCCACACCGGGCTTCCGCGTCGCGGTTTTGTTCTTCGCGTTGACCGATTGTCCGATTTCAAACCGCTATGTGCCGGTGATTGAGCGGCTAGACCGGGAGTATGCGTCGCGCGGGGTGCAAGTCTGGTGGGTCTATCCCGACCCCACCGACGATGCCAGGGCAATTGCGCAGCACAGAAAAGATTTTGCGATCACGGGCGCAATTTATCCCGGTGCGCCCAGGACCGCTGTCGACATGGCACATGTGACCGTGACACCGGAAGCGGCAGTCTTCGTGACGCAGGGTGACGAGTTGCGCGAGGTTTACCATGGCCGAATCGATGATCGTTACATTGCGCTGGGACAGGAGCGGCCAAGAGCGACGCGGAACGAGCTGGAGTTAGCGATAGAGGCAGCACTCGAGGGAAAGCCGGCGCCCGCACCCGAAGGACCTCCAGTAGGGTGCTCGATTGAGCCGGCACAAAAATGACGCGACAAAATTGGACATCCGCGCTGGCGATCGTAACCGCCTTCACGGCGGTGCTGTTGGCGGCGCGTGCGGTGGTGCGCGCTGCGCAGGACGCGGTGCCGCGCGCCACTCCGGCGAACTCTTCCCCGCCAACCTGGGCTCACGACATTGCACCCATCCTCTATAAGAACTGCTCCACGTGCCATCACCCTGGGGGCGGAGGTCCGTTCAGCCTGATGACCTATGCCGATGCCCGGCATTGGGGAACCCAAATGGTGGCCGTGACGCAATCGCGATTCATGCCCCCGTGGCTGCCGGAACCGGGGTACGGTAACTTTGCCGACGAGCGCCGCTTGAGCGACGACGATCGCGAGAAGATCCGGGCGTGGGTCAAAGGCCGGATGCCAGAAGGGAATCCGGCAGAGGCCCCTGCGGAGCCGAAGTACGATGGCGGCTGGCTGATGGGCAAGCCCGACCTGATTTTGAAAGTGGCCAGACCCTATTCGCTTGTGGCGGCAGGAACCGATGTCTTCCGGAACTTCATACTTCCCTATCCCCTGAAGGAAACGCATTACATTCGGGCGATGCAGATTCGACCCGGAACTCCGAATATCGTGCATCATGCGAACATCACCATCGATCGCATGGCCTCAATGCGACATCAAAACCCGGACACGTGGCAGAACGGGCTTGGCGGGATGGAGCTGTACGTCGACGCGGGAAACCACTTCGATCCCGACAGCCACTTTTTGTTCTGGAAGCCCGATTCTCCGGCGCTGGTAGAGCCTGAGGGAATGCCATGGCGGCTGGATCCCGGCAATGACATGATCCTGAATATGCACCTCAAGCCGTCGGGCAAGCCGGAGACATTGGATGCCGAAGTGGGGTTGTATTTTGCCCAGAAACCCCCCACGAAGCAGCCAATGCTGATCGCGTTAGAGCGCGACGACAAGCTGGATATCCCGGCGGGAGACGCGAAGTTCGTGATCGAGGACGAACTGAAGTTGCCGGTGGATGTGGAGGTGTTGGGTGTGTACCCCCACGCGCACTACCTGGGACACGACCTCGAGGGTTGGGCGATTCTGCCAGGAGGAGAGAAAAAGTGGCTGGTCTGGATTCGCAACTGGGACATTGACCGCCAGTCGATTTACCGGCTGAAGGAGCCGCTGCAGCTGCCAAGAGGAACGATGCTGCACATGCGGTATATGTACGATAACTCGGCGGCCAACGTGCACAATCCCCATTCGCCGCCCATTCGGGTGCGCGCGGGGAATCGGTCAGAGGACGAGATGGGCCATCTCTGGCTGCAGGTGTTGCCCATAAATACGAAGCCGGGTGATCCAGACCCGCGGCTGAAGCTGGAAGAAGCCTGGATGCGCAGGCGCCTGGAGAAGACGCCGGATGACACGTTGAGTTTGTACAACCTGAGCGCGGCGCTCGCGGGCGAAGGGAAATTCAGCGAGGCAACAGAAGGGTATCGGCAGATTCTGAAGCGGACTCCAAAGGATCCGCGTACGCTGACGGCGCTGGGCGTGGCGCTGAACGGTGAAGGAAACTGGCGAGACGCAGAGGAGAGCTTCCGCTCGGCGATGAATGCCGGTTCCACGGCTTGCGATGCGCGTTTCAACCTCGCGAATCTGGAGCTGGAACATCGTGAACTGACCGAGGCCGAGCGGGATTTTCGCTCTCTGATGGAGGACTGTGCACCCGATGCGGAGATGCATGCCGGATTGGGAGCAACGCTGGCCCGAATGGAACGCAGCGATGAAGCCGGGCAGGAGTTCAACCGGGCCCTGGAAATGGATGGCAACAACGTGCAGGCGTTGCTGGGGCTGGGCGAACTGGAGTTGGATGCAAGCCGCACGGACGAGGCAGCGGGTCTGCTGCGAAGAGCTGTCAACGCCGCCGCGGATTCGGCGGATGCGCATTGGCAGCTGGCGCGGGCCTATGGGATGTCCGGCCGCCAGTCCGAAGCGCTGGACGAACTGCGCACAGCAGAACGGCTGAAACCGGAGGACGCCGAAATCCATTCCGCAATCGCACAGGTGCTGACCGGCGAGGACAAGTTGCAGGAAGCGATTGCCGAGGAACGTGCCGCGCTGAAGCTGGAGGAGATTGATCCCGATGGATGGAACAATCTTGGCGTGCTGCTGCTTCGCAGTGGGCAAGTGACCGAAGCGAAGGCGGCGCTGGAACACGCCCTGCGACTGGATCCGAACCACGCGCAGGCCAGGGCGAATCTGGAAGGGATAAAAGAGCAAAGGTAGGGCCGGGTTGTCTCTCCGTTTGCCCTTTCTCATCTCTGCGTTCGTTGATCTCACTCGCAGAGGATTTCGCTCCCTCAACCCCAGGTGCGATGACGCACTAGATCGGTTTTACTTTGCGAAGCTGTGTCGACAACTGCTGAAAATTTGTCAGCAGGATTTGCATGGTTTGGGTGAATTCACGGGGCGTCCGGGCGGTTTGCAGGGTTGCGGAGAGCGCGGTGCGGACGGTGTAGACGGCGCCGGTGTCTGGCTTGTCACGAAAGGCTTGCTCGTACTGGTCTCGAGTCCAATTCTGATTTAGACCCTGCTGCAAAATGCGGGCTGCATCCTCGTACTCGGCAGCGCGGACCGCGCGGTAGTTGAGGATGACGTTGACCGTTGCGGGTGGGCCGAATGTTTCGCCGTCGGTCCAGACCGCTGCGATCACTCTGATTCG
>Ga0335072_10002469_pt1 | contig 28692 bp, 20 predicted proteins | sample Lox_Sample_21_FD_206725 | JGI IMG/M metagenome (GOLD analysis project Ga0335072, IMG submission 206725) | Soil microbial communities from Loxahatchee National Wildlife Refuge, Florida, United States - Lox_Sample_2.1 | ecosystem: Environmental > Terrestrial > Soil > Wetlands | place: USA... | reverse complement strand
GATAAATTCGATCTGGATCAGCGCACCGCGGCAAAGCTGCGTCCACAGCTGTTTTCGCTGAGCAAACCAGCCTCCGGCCAGTATGAGCTTGGCCGCCTGGTCTTCGAACGTCTTCTGGCTCGAGCCGAGCCGCCGAAAAATCTCAAGCTTTCCTGGGAGTTGCGGATCGTCAATGACGGTTCCCTGAACGCATTCGCGTCGCCCGATGGAACAATCTATGTGGACCGTGGCCTGGCCGAGCTTGCCGGTCCCGGCGCAGGGCTTTGGGCAGCTCTGCTCTCCCACGAGATCGCCCACGTGGTTCGCCGTGACTGGGCGCGGCGGTATCTCTACCAAAAATCGCTGGAGAATAGCGCAACCGTGGTGCTGGGCGATCCCGCCGTTCCCGCCGATTGGACCGATTCGCAAACCGCGTCGGCTGCGCTGGCTCAATTTTGCCGGCAAATGGAACTGGACGCCGACCTGGCGGCACTGATGCTCATGGCTCGTGCCGGCTACCATCCGGATTTTGCCGCTGCCCTGCACCATCTGCTGCATGTGCGGAGTGCAGACGCTGCGGCCAGCACGTCGCTTTACGCCATGCATCCGTGCTGGGAGCAGCGCGACCATGAACTGCAGCGCGCTTATCTCGCCGCCAGCATCGAGTTCGACCATCTGTGGCCGGAGTGGTATGCCTCGCCGGGCGGCAACCCTCCTGTCGTAGTCTTTCAGGAATATCCGCGGATCAAGAAAGAGACATCGACCCATTGGGAGATTCAGATTCCCATCCGCTGCCAGAATCTCGCCGGCGCTGTCGAGGTGGTGCTTCGCGCGCGTGCAGTTTCCGGGGATCACAGCACCGCAAATCTCGCGGATAACACTGAATCCGCCGGCCCAGGTCAGGAAATTCGGCAACTGACCGGTTGCACCTCTCCCGTTACCACCGTTGCTTTTCCGCTGGATACCCTGTCTAGCCGAAAGCGGCGCATCCAGCCCTGGACCGACGCTTACGTGCTCGATGCCTGGGGTACAGTTCTCTCTCGCACTGAGATCCCAAGATCGACGCGGTGATCGGTTTCACTTTTTTCGTCCGCATCCGGAACATCGAAACCCGCGTGATACCATCGAATTTCTCCCTGCCATATGCGGATTCTATTCATCGGCGACATCTTCGGGCGTCCGGGACGGACGATTGTCAAGGACCGCCTGCCTGCGATCGTCAGGGAACAGTCTGTCGATTTGATCATTGCCAATGGCGAGAACGCCGCCGCCGGCTTCGGAATTACGCCCGCTTTGGCCGAGGAACTCTTCGAGCTGAACATTGATGTCATCACCACCGGGAATCACGTCTGGGACAAGCGGGAGATCATCGATTATTTTCAAATGGCGGAGGGCAACGGCCACGGACCGCAGCGGCGGCTGCTCCGTCCTGCGAACTATCCGGCGGACATGCCGGGATGGGGATTGTATCAGGGGCACAAGGGAAAGGTTCCCTACGCCGTGATCAATCTACAAGGCCGAGTGTTCATGGCGTCCAACGACGATCCGTTCCGCATCTCTGACCAACTCTTGCGAAACGTCGAGGCGAAGGTAATTGTCGTCGATATGCACGCAGAGGCCACCTCCGAGAAAATTTCTCTCGGTTGGTACTTGGACGGCCGCGTCACCGCCGTCTTAGGTACACACACCCATGTCCCAACGGCCGATGAACGTATCCTTCCGAACGGCACCGCCTATGTCACAGACGTCGGTATGACCGGACCGTATGATGGCGTAATCGGGGTGAAGAAGGAACTGGTGGTCGGCAAATTCCTCAATGGCATGCCCGTGCGTTTTGAACCTGCAACGGGTGACGTGCGGCTGTGCGCGGTGATCATCGACTGCGACCCGAAAAGCGGAAGAGCCAATGCTATCGAGCGTTTGATGCTGACCTGACCTTTCGACTGCAAGAAAGGTCGATCGCCGCGTTCTGTGATCAGTCCCCCAGCAGGTACACTCGAAGGTACTAGCGCCTATGGGCCAGATCGCGCCGCTCCAGCGACAGGTTAGAATCGCAAGGATGCGGCGCCCACTCCTGGTTCTTATGGCCCTCGCGGCTGGCACCCTAGCGGCAGCACCGGCCGCGGTCGCCGACTCAGCGGCGAACATGCCCCCTGTTACCTGCGGAAACGGTGTGCCCGGGGGGATTAACTGCGTGCCTTCCCGGAGGGATCTCAAAGAAGCCCGCCGAGCCTATCAACAGGGCGTGAAGCTGCAAAAAGACAAGCATATTGAGCAGGCTTTCGAGCAATTCGACGAGGCCGCCCGCCTCGTGCCCACCGATGTTCAATATCTGGCGGCGCGTGAAGTTCTGAAATCGCAATTGGTATTTGCCGATACGGAGCGCGGTAATGTGTTGATGGCCAATGCCCGGCGAGCACAGGCCGCAACCGAATTTCGGGCCGCGCTCAACCTCGATCCTGACAACCAGTTCGTGCAGCAACGGCTGGCCGACGCGCTACAGGATCCAGCTTCTCCGATCCAGAGGGAAAAGCCGGATCTTATGGACGTGGGCGAGATCCACCTCCAGCCCAAGCCGGAGCTTGCTACCTTCCACTACCACGGCGAGGTGCGCGGGCTTTTCACCTTGCTGGCGTCCGCCTACGGCGTTAGCGCGGACTTCGACGATTCGGTACCCGCACGACAGGTGCGGTTCTACGTCGACGACATCGACTTCTTCACCGCGCTCGACCTGGCGTGCCGTGTGAGCAAGACTATGTGGACCGCGCTCGACGCCCACCAAATGCTGGTTGCCGCCGATACTACTGAAAATCACAGGCAGTTCGATCGCATGTCACTGGCAACGTTTCGCGTGCCGGCCTCCGCGACCACTCCCCAGGAGGCCAACGAACTGGGTCTAGCCATCCGCAATGTATGCGATTTCCAGAAGATAAGTTCGGGGCAAAGCGGAACCTTCGAAGTACGCGCGCCTCAGCCGATGATCGCGGCGTGCAGCAAGCTGCTGCAGCAACTTGCCAACGACCGGCCGCAAGTCATGCTCGACATCCGCGTCTATCAGATCAGCCACAGTCTCACCAAGAACATCGGCGTGCACATCCCCGACACCTTCAACCTGTACAACATCCCAGCCGGCGCACTGGCGGCTCTGGGGGGTCAGAGCATCTCGTCGCTCATCAACCAACTGGTCTCCTCCGGCGGCATCAACCAGGCGGGAAGCTCCGCACTTTCCGGCCTGCTGGCACAGCTGCAGGGGCAGCAGAGTTCGATCTTCAGCCAGCCGCTTGCCACATTCGGTGGAGGGCTGACTTTCTCAGGCTTGAGTCTCGACCAGCTTGCGTTCAATCTTTCGGTCAACGAGTCGTGGGTGGAAGACCTCGATCACCTGACCCTGCGTGCGGCGCAGGGGAGCGAAGCCAGTTTCCATCTGGGCGAACGGTACCCGATCCTCAACGCTTCCTATGCGCCCATCTACAACTCGCCACAAATCTCCCAGGTTTTGGGAAATCAAAGTTATGTGCCGCCATTTCCTTCGGTCAGTTATGAAGACTTGGGGCTCAGTCTCAAAGCCAAGCCTGCGGTTCACGGCGATGGGGAAGTGACCATGGCTCTCGAGCTGGAAGTCCGGTCTCTGACCGGCGAAAGTTCAAACGGCGTGCCTGTAATCTCGAATCGGGAATACAAAGGGAGTATACGTTTGGCCGATGGCGAGCCAGCCGTGGTCGCCGGCGAAATCTCCAGCAACGACACCCGTTCCATGAGCGGTATCCCGGGGCTTGGGCAAGTACCTTTGCTGAATCAGGCGATGGTCGACAACACCCGGACCCAGGAAGATGACGAATTGCTCATTATGATCACGCCCCACGTGATCGCCAATGCGAATCGCTCGACCCAGGAGATTTGGGTAACGAAGAATTAATTCCCGCGCGGATTCGGAAGTCCCCAGCCATTCTTTTCAAATGCCTGCGCCAGCGACGACTATTGACCGTCTTTGGCAGCGAATTCCACCAGTTCTTTCAGGATGTCCGCCGGAACCTCGCTGATGTTGGAAATCTTGCGCCCGTTGATGAAAATCGTAGGCGTACCCGTCACCTCCAGGCTCTTGCCCAATGCCACCGATGCATCCACGTGCGCTCTGGTGGCAGGCGCGGCCGCGCACGCGGCGATTTCTGGCCCCTTCAGCCCAACCCCATCGGCCAGCGCCGTCAGCTTTTCATCGGCATTCTCGGCGGTAATATCTCCTTGCGTTTCGTAAGTCTTGGCAATGAATTTCCAGAACGCATCGTTGGAGGCGCGCCCAACGCAATCCGCATAAGAAGCGCCTTTCAAGGCCCAATTGTGCATTTCCAGCGGGAAGTTCTGAAAAATAAAGCGGGCGTTCGGCGCCGAGGCAGTGAGGCCTTCGATGATGGGTTGCGCCGCCTTGCAGGCCGGGCATTGCAGATCGCCGAATTCCACGATGGTAACCGGAGCATCTTTCGGGCCCCGTGCAGGACCGTTTGTTCCCTTCTCCAAGGTCTTCTCGATGGGGTCGAACGGGCGCGGCCCGAAAGGAATCAAATCGCCCTGAAAAGCATGCTGTCCATCGGGCGTAACGTAGAAGTGCACCAACTGCTGCCCCTGAGGCGCGGCGAACACGACGTCAAACTCGACCAGGCCGGAGGGAACCGGCCGAATCCCGTCGATCTTCCAGCTCACGTCTTTCATCCATCCGTAGTTCTCGCGCAGAAAGGAATCAACCGTGGCCTCGGACGGAATCGCCGGGGTTGAAGCCGCGGACTTCTCTGCAAACTTGGGCGTCTTTGCCGCGGATGCGGGCCTCTGGGCCGCGACGCATGTGGCGATCAGCAGTAGGACAAGGATCGGGGTGGAAAAACTGCGCATGGGTTTCCTTTCAAACTTTGAACATTGTAAAGCAGAGATGCAGAGCTGATATTGGACAGGATACTTCAAACCTCGCTCTTTGCGGCAATCGGAAAACGCCGGCCGTAGCCAAATGCCTTGGGAGAGATTTTTATTCCGGGCGCGGCCTGCTGGCGCTTGTATTCTGCGCGGTCGACCATCCGCATGACTTGCTTCACAGTGGGAAGATCGAAACTGTGGTCGGCAGCGATTTGCTCCGCAGAATGAGCGTCTTCGACGTAGTCTTCCAGGACTGCGTCGAGAATTTCATAGGACGGAAGGGAGTCGCTGTCCTTCTGGTTTGGACGCAGCTCGGCCGAAGGCGGCTTTTCCAGAGTGGCCTGCGGAATCAGCGGACGCCGCGAATTTACGTACTCGCTGAGGCGATAGACCAAGGTTTTTGGCACGTCCGAGATGACAGCCAGGCCGCCGACCATATCGCCGTACAGCGTGCAGTACCCGACACCCAATTCGCTCTTGTTGCCTGTGGAGAGCACGATCGCACCGAATTTGTTGGAAAGCGCCATCAGCATGGTGCCCCGGGCGCGCGATTGAATATTCTCTTCGGTAACGTCTTCGGGCAGGCCGGCGAAGACGCCTTTCAGCGTCTCGCGATAGGCGGCATACACCGGATTGATCGGCAGCAATTCAAAGCGGATATTGAGGTTCTTGGCCAACGCGCGGGCGTCATCGATCGAACCCTGGGACGAATAAGGGCCGGGCATTCCTACGCCGATGACATTCTCCGGTCCGACGGCGTCGACCGCCACGACCGCGGTGAGTGCCGAGTCAATCCCTCCGCTCAGGCCAATGATGGCTTTTTTGAATCCGCATTTGCGCATATAGTCGCGCGTGCCCAGCACCAGTGCTCCGTAGACGCTGGCCTCTTCGCCAGCGACCTGTTCGTGCATATCGCCGGTCAACGACTTGGAGTCGAAGTAAATCAAGTCTTCTTCGAATGAGCTTCCCTGCGCGATAATCTCGCCATCCTGGTTGAGCACGAGGCTCGAGCCATCGAACACCAGGCTATCGTTGCCGCCCACCTGGTTGACCATGACGACGGGGACTTTGTGATTGCGCGCAATCGTGGCCAGCATATTGCGGCGCAACTCGCGCTTGCCGATCCAGAAAGGCGACGCCGAAATGTTCAGGACAAAGTTGCCGCCCTCGCGGATCAGAGTTTCGACCGGGTCGACCGTGTAGAGGCGCTTGCACCAGAATTGCTTGTCATTCCATGCGTCTTCACAGATGGTCAGCGCCATACGGTTGCCGCAGAACGGAAACAACTGCTGGCTGCGGGCGGGAGCGAAGTTGCGCATTTCATCGAAAACATCGTAGGTGGGAAGCAGCATTTTCGACTGTACAAAAGCGAGCCGGCCATCCTGCAGCAGCGCAGCCGAATTCATCACCGACTTGCCGGTATCGGATTCGGCCGGCGTGACCAGTCCGCAGATGACAGCGATGCCACGTGTTTCGGCTGCGATACGCTCTGCAGATTCGCGATTGTGTGCAACGAAGGATGGACGTTCCACCAGATCGCGAGGCGGATAGCCGCAAACCGAAAGCTCCGGAAAGAGAATCAGACCGGCGCCCGCGGCCTGAGCGCGCCGCGAGTAGTCGATTATCCTGGCCGCGTTGCCCCCGAAATCTCCGACCGTGGGATTGATTTGGCCCAGCGCAATCTTCACGTCATTAGTGTAACGGTGGCAGACAGGAAGGCCAAGTTCGCTAGTCCTGGGTCCTTCGGAGACGCCGAAGAAGGCGAATCAATGCGAAAAAGACGAGGCCGGCAACCACTGAGGCGAGAGCGAACCAACGGGCTTCAGGCAGAGCAAGGAGGAAGATTAGAACAGAGCCTACGGCGAAAACCAGTCCGCCAAAATCGCCGCCAACCGGCATGTGATGCATGATGATGCCGCGATGACGACCAGCGCCGTCTGAAGGAGCGGAAGAGGATTTCATTCGCTTGCTCCCTTCTGAATATTACACCCACCACGGCCTCACCGAGTCGTCGAGCGGGTCAAAGAACACATGCGGCCGGAGAGAAGCATCCCGTCCCCCCGCGGGATTACGACTTGGCGGCCGCGCCGGCTGCATTGGCTGCACCAATCTCTGGAATCGAATCTTTCTCAGTCTCTGAGACCGGCTTAGCGATTGCAGATGATGCCGTTTTGCCCTGCTCCACTGCTGAAGACTTGGGCTTCGTGCACATTTCCAGGGCTTCCGCAATGCTTTGACTTTCCTCCTGCTTCAAGGCGAGCCAGCCGGTGAAGGTGTCTTTTTCGCGGGCCATGCCCTCCTGGTTGCGCCGGATCCGGGCGTTGTAGTGCGCCTTGACGCTTTCCAGTTCAGCCTGGATCTGGGAATTCTCCTCTGCCTTTCGTGCCCACTCTTCTTCCACTTGTTTCCGCAACGCGCTCTCGTAAGAGTCCAGAGCCTCACGCCTTAACTTCGCATCCTGCAACACCTCGTCGAGGGGAACTCCGGCGGCATCAAGAGCCATGAGCACCGCAACCCGCTTCATATCTTTCGCCAGGTTGGCGATGTGCTCGCTATGAAGCATCTCCACGACCTTCTTGATACTGTAACCTTTTCGCGGAATCATGATCCCGGCGGCGTGGTAGATATCCTCCATGGGAAGCAGTGCGACCTGGAGGGCGCTGCCGTGCTGCTCAGCCGGGGACTTTTTCGTGGGTAGACTCGATTGGGACATGGGCTTCTCCTTTGGCGTGCCGCTGATGCTAGTTTCCTTTCCCCGGTTTGCGCTGGGTTCGTCCTGCTTGTGCCGGCCCAGATCCAGCCAGTTGCGTCGCATGTGCTTCCTTTCCCCGCCGAGTTCTTTTGGTTCTGGGATCTGTTCTGTGCGCAGCTCCGTCCGGCGAAGTGCCTCAGAATCCGGGCGCCGCAAAATGCGCTGACGTCTCCAGCGATCCGTGCCGTAACTGGAACCTCGTGGCCCGGTATCGGGAGCATTTCCCGAAGCCACGCCGCTCCAAAGCTCGGGCTTTTTGCTGACTTCCAGTAGCGGACTGGCTTTGCCTAATTGCGCAGGAGCGCTTCGCACTTCGGCGGGAGGCGGATCGCTCCTCGCAATTTGAGCTTGCACCGCGGCAACTGGCGGCGAAGGGCTGTGGCTCGCCGCTTGGCGCGCCGCTTCCTGGCGCACCGGCGGGGCGGCATTTGCCCCCGTTTCGCGCTGAATACCGACCAGATAGTCCCTGCCATCGGGACGACAATACCTGGCCGTCCCGGAGAATTGTTCGAAGCGCCACTGAATTCGCAAGCTCGATCCAACCGCGATCGGCGTCTTGATGCGTATGCATGCCCCTCCGGCCGACTTGTCTTCCATGCGCGCGGGAACGATCTGGAGAGCGCCATTTTCATCTTCCCAGGACGCTTCTACCAAAATCATCACCGGCATCCGCAGATCGCGCATAAGTCAGCTCATGTGAACTCCTATCGGCTGAAAGCTAAATTTGGTCCATAGCTGCGCGGCCACTTCCCTTTTGAGTACACGAGCCAGAGTTTTCCCGTTTTCGTCCGCGAGTCGGGCCGAAGAAAACGGTCTCGATAACCAGACTTTGGTATGGGGTGCGGCGTTTCCGCGCCTTAGTTCCCCGCCGAAGGAAAAACAGTGTGCTTGGGGAGAGGCATCGGAGTGTCACCTTTCTGATCGCTCCACAAGACTTGATTCAGCAAGGCGGCCGGGGCTGCATCGGGATGCGAGAAGTCCATCCTTGCGGATTCGCTCGCTCCCCGCGCGTCGCGTTTGTTGGTTTCAAGGATCAGGCCATTCCTTAGATTGGCAAAGTCGGCGCGAAACGGGGGCTGGTCGCCCGGCCCAGAAAACATCGGCCCCATCACGGGGGCATAGGCGTCATTCTGGTTCATGGGAGGAAGACCCAGCAGCGTCTCAATGGTGTGAATCATGTTTACCGTCGTGTAGAAACGGTGGTCCACATAGGGCTTTTCCAGTGTTCCGGGCGAATACTTGCTGATCACGAAGGCGATCGAGCGATGCGCGTCGACGTGATCCTGCCCGTCCTGAGCGTCATCCTCAAGAATAAAAATCGCCGTATCGTCCCAATAGGGGCTGTGGGAGACCGCGTCCACGACCCGCCCCACGGCGAGATCATTATCCGCGACGGAGGCGGCCGGGCGTGGCAAGTTCGGGCGGGTGCCCCCGGTGTGGTCGTCGGGCAGATAAAGCAGGATGAACGCCGGTAACTCGAACTGCCGCCCTTCGTGGTTCTTGCGGGCAAGCACATAGGCGGAAAACTCATTGAGAAATTCGTCGGCACGCAGCTGATCGGGGTAGTCGGTATTGAAATCGGGGTAGAGCGGATCGAAGTGATCGATCAGCGCGGCCTTTGTCGGCTTCACCGCGGAAAACAAAGGCACGGCCCAGGGAAACGGACTAGGAGAGCCGTGCGGGTCACCGACGTTGGGTTCCAACGGCTCGCCCTGCTGGACTACGCTTCGGGAACAGCCCGACTCGTGCTCTAAAGGAGGGCCCTGCCTGGGATTGGGGGACCTCCTCTTATCGTTGCAGAACAATGCGATCACAAATTCGCCATAGTCGCGGTAAGAAAGGCCGTGACGAGCTACGTTGTCCCAAAGAAAGCCGGTGGAGGGGTCGTCTACGTCCGGCAAATTATGGTCGAGCGGAAATTCATCGGCGACGGTACCTTGATAATCGTAGGTGCGTTCCTTCCCCCGATAGGCAATCTGCCAGGTTTTCTCGTTGTAGTCGCTGGTGATAGCGGCGGTAGACCAAAGATGGCCATCGCCCGAAACCTCTCCGCTATCGTAGAAATTGTCGAGCACGCCGAACTGCCGGGCGAGCTTGTGCTCGTTGGGAGTGATGTCCGCACCGTAGAGCGTGATCGAAGGGTCGCCATTGCCCACCTTCAAGTCGCCGAGAATCTGATCGTAGGTGCGGTTCTCCTTGATGATGTAGATCACATGCCGGATGGGATTAGCCCCGGCGGCGAACTGGATGGAGCCGGGAGCGGAGTGAAACAGGTTGTCGTGCTCGACCGCGGCGGTAAGTTCGTCGAGTTTGCCCAGTGTAGCCGGAATCTCCAGACGGGCAATCGAACCGCGAAGCAGGGTGGGAATGTAGGGCGGGTCATGATGTTTGATCTCCCAGGGCGTTTTGCCATTGCCTTTGTTTGGCCCGGCGCCCTGACCTTTGGCCGTGGCAATGAGGAGATCGTCGCCTTCCACGGCGAGAGCGCTGGGATACCAGTCCGTAGGAATAAAACCGAGGGCGGGCTGCGGTGTTTCGGTATTCGGTGTTTCTTCCGCAGAAATCGTCGACAGATCAAATACAGCCACTGCGTCTAGCGAGGAATCGGCTACAAACAAATGCTTGCCATTTTTCGCTTGGGCGAGTGCGGTTGGCCAGCTGCCGGCATACTTTTGTGCCGGCGCATTGGTGGAAAGATACCGGAGAAGACTGCCGTCGGTGGTGGAAACGGCTGCCACTTCATCTTCATTCGAAAGCGCGACGTAAAGAATCTTTTCATCCGGGCTCAGCAACATGGCCGTCGGATGCGAACCAGGGGCCAATGGATTGCCGGGTTGCTTTAGCTTGATCCAGCGGGCCACCTGACCGCGAACGAGGTCGAGTTCAGCCACTTGCGATGCGTTCCAAAGACTGCACCAGGCGCGCCTGCCGTCATGACTCGCCACAACCGTGTAGGGGTAGGAGGAAGGAACCAGATCGCTGGTGCTCAAGGAAAATCGCCGGTGAATCTTGCCGCTCGCCGTATCCAGCAAGATGACGTCGTCGGAGAGATTGTCCGCGATGAGGAGCTGATCCTGTGCGCCGCTGGCGATGAGCGCAAGGCCCGCGGGATAAGGAATTGTGGTTCCCTTGGCTGTTTTGCGGAGCGCCGCAGCAACGCGTTGTCCTTCGCCGAGTGGTTGCGGCGGGATGTGGATAAAGCGCTCGGGGACGACCCTTCCTCCTGCAAAACGATACACGGCGATGCCATTGCCGGTATCGCCGGGCCTGGCTCCCGTGGGATCGGTAATGGAACCGACCGAAGCGTAAAGGTGTTTTCCGTCTGAACTGAAAACCAGGCCGAGGAAGTAGCTCTGGTGAACGTCTTCGCCAAAGCGCTTGTCCGGAAAATCGGAGAGGTGGTTGGTCGTGAGATCGAGAATCGCGATGGATTGCATGCCCAACGTTTCCTGGCTGCCATAACCGTCATTCAAAAGCGCAAAGTAGCGCCCGTCGGGGCTAAGAGCGATAGTCGCGGGGAATGTGTTGGTGCCGCCGATGTGACCAGGGGAAGGCGCGGTGAGCATCTTGCTGGAGGGCAGGTTGACGGGCGAGGACACGCCGCTCGAAACCTGGCCGAAGCAGACCGGCCCAATGGCAAGAGCGACAAACACGACAAGATTGCATGCGAATCGAAACACAGAGCCTCCCCAAAAATAATCAGAGAGCGAGGAAAGACCAGCGTAATCGAGGCGGGAACCCGGGGTCAAAACCCTTCCGACACGGAAGTGACGGCCACGAGCAATCGACGGAGATGCAAGCGGGGTAGTCGTGGGAACGGGCCATTGGGATTTTCATAAGCACAAGATGAAGCCAGACAGTCTTCTACATACCCGAAGCACTGGTGGTGCCTTCAGGGGCTGGAGCTTCCGCGTGGTCGACGCCGACGTTGTGGCGAACGTCCGAACCCTGTACCCAGAAGATGACGTCCTCGGCAATGTTGGTGGCATGATCGGCGACCCGCTCAAGGTTGCGCGCCACCAGCAGGGCATCGAGCGCCTGGCGCACGGCTTCCGGACGCTGATTCATGGTTTTCACCAGCTGAATGAAGGCCTCATCTTTCATCCGGTCGACGACGTTGTCCATTTCCAGAACGGCCTGCGCCAGTTCGACTTTCCCCTCGATAAAGGACTCCAGCGCGCGTCGTACCATGGCGCTGACCGCCGTGCCCATGCGTGCGATATCGACGGGCAGGTCTACCGCCGGCAAGTCCACCATGTCCATGACGCGCTCGGCGATGTTCACGGCTTGGTCGCCTACGCGTTCCAGATCGGAATTGATTTTGGTAACCGCGAGAATAAAGCGCAGGTCAACGGCCATAGGCTGCTGCATGGCCAGCAGATCAAACGCAACCTCGTCGATTTCTCGCTCCGCCGTATTGATGGCGGCTTCGCTCTCCAGCACCATCTGGCAGCGGCCGAGATCGCGGTCCACGTAGGCCTGCCGTGCGCGGTCCACAGCCTGCTCGGCCAGGCCGCCCATGCGCAGCAGTTTCTGCCGCAGATCGTCGAGCCCTTGCTGGAAGCGCGTACGCATCATCTAAACCTTCCTTATCCGAATCTGCCTGTGATGTAGTCTTCCGTCCGCTTGTCGGACGGCTTGGTAAAAATCTTTTCCGTCTTGTCGAACTCAATCAGCTTGCCCAGTAGAAAGAACCCGGTAAACTCCGCAACCCGCGCCGCCTGCTGCATGTTGTGGGTCACAATTACGATGGTATACCGCTCTTTCAGCTGAAAGATCAACTCTTCGATCTTGCCGGTCGAGATGGGATCGAGAGCTGAGCACGGCTCGTCCATAAGGAGAACTTCCGGGTCTACGGCCAGGGCACGGGCGATGCAAAGGCGCTGCTGCTGCCCACCGGAAAGACTGGCGCCGGACTTTTTGTGAAGAAAATCCTTCACTTCCTCCCACAAAGCGGAGGAAGCCAGCGACTTCTCCACAATCTCGCCCAGCTTACGCCGGTCCCGAAATCCATTCAGTTTCAGGCCCGAGGCCACGTTGTCATAAATCGACATCGTAGGAAAGGGGTTGGGCTTCTGAAACACCATGCCCACGCGGCGGCGAAGCTGGGTAGCGGAGGTCCCATTATAGGCGTCGATTTCCCCGATCCGTACACGACCGCTCACCCGGGCATCCGGAATGGTTTCATGCATGCGATTCAGGCAACGAATGAAAGTAGATTTGCCGCAGCCCGAAGGGCCGATCAGCGCGGTCGCGTGATTCGCCTGGACCTGCAAATTGATGTCGTAAAGGGCTTGGCCTTTGCCGTACCAGGCGTTCAGATTCTCGACTTGGATTCCTACACCCATGACTAAGTTGCTCCAAAAGTCCCGCGGCGCACCGCGATCCGCACTGCCGCTACCGAGCTGACGATCAGAATGATCAGAACCAGCGATCCCGCCCAGGCCTGCCGATGCCATTCGTCATACGGCGAAATCGCGTACGTGTAAATCTGCAAAGGCAAGGCCGCCGTAGGCTGATCGGTGCGCAGGTTCCAGAACTGGTTGCCAAAAGCGGTAAAGAGCAGGGGCGCGGTTTCTCCCGCCACCCGGGCGAATGCCAACATCACCCCGGTGATCACGCCAGAAGTCGCCGTGCGCAGCGTAATAGAGAGTGTAGTCCGCCAGCGCGGGACGCCCAGTCCGTAAGAGGCTTCGCGCAAGGCTTGTGGCACAAGCAGCAGCATTTCCTCGGTCGTACGCGAGATGGTCGGAACCATCATGATGGCCAGCGCCACGCCGCCTGCCAAGGCAGAAAAATGCCTTTGATAGAGCACCACGATGGCGTAGGCGACGATGCCAATCACAATGGAGGGAACCCCATTCAGCACGTCCGCCGTAAAACGGATGGTATCGCCGAAGCGATTGCGGCCGTATTCCGCGAGATAGACGCCCGCGCCGATGCCGAAGGGAACCCCGAATATGCTGGCTATTCCGAGGATCAAAACCGAACCGACAATCGCGTTGGCCATGCCTCCGCCCGCTTCGCCGACCGGCTTCGGGGTTTGCGTTAAGAAGGCCAAGTTAATCGCCCCCACTCCGCGATAAACGAGGTAGGCAAAAATCGCGACCAAAGGCGCGAGCACCAGAATCACGGTCAGAACGGCCACCCCCGTCATGATGTGATCGGTGATGCGCCGCCTCAGGCTGATGGGTGGCACGGTATGCGGAATGTTGGGTGTTTCAGGCACTGCCCCTCGCAGGCTGGCCGCGGGTAACGGTCCACACCAGCAATCGCGCCAGCGCGTTGACCACAATCGTAACCAGGAAAAGGGCCAAGCCGATCTCGATCAAAGCCGAGAGGTACACATCGCCCGTAGCTTCGCTGAACTCGTTCGCCAGCACGCTGGCCATGGTATAGCCCGGGGCAAACAGCGACTTTGCGATCTCGGGCCGGTTGCCGATGACCATGGTGACGGCCATGGTCTCTCCGAGGGCGCGGCCCAGACCAAGAATGATTCCGCCCATAATCCCCGCGCGCGCGTTGCGCAGCACGCCGATGCGAATCATCTCCCAGCGGGTCGCACCGAGAGCGAGTACGGCCTCACGTTGATGCTGGGGAACCACCATCAGCACCTCGCGCGAGATCGAAGAGATGATGGGGATGATCATCACCGACAGAATGGTTCCTGCAGCCAGCATTCCGATGCCGTAGGGGGCTCCTTCAAACAAGCCCGTCCAGCCAAGCGTTTTCCCGAGGAAGGGTTCGACATAATTGCTGAGCAGCGGCACCAGAACAAAAATTGCCCACAAGCCGTAAATCACGCTGGGGATTGCGGCCAGCAGTTCGACGAAAAATGAGAGCGGAGCGCGCAGCCTTCTCGGGCACATTTCGGTAGTGAAAACCGCCACTCCCACGGAGAGTGGCACGGCAATTACCAGAGCTAAAAGAGAAGAAACCAGAGTCCCGTAAATAAACGGCAGCGCGCCGAACTGCTCGTTTACCGGATCCCAATCGCTTGTCGCAAAGAACTTGATGCCAAAAGTGCGCCAGGAAAGCGAGGAACGCAGAATCAGTTCGTAGACGATCAGCGCCAGAAGGCCTAATACGGCCACTCCACAAGCCAGCATGGCGACGCGGAAAATTCGGTCCCCTGCCTCGCCGCCCGAGGTCCGCAGCAGGGGCGCTGAGCGCTCTTGAGCTGCGCCTGTAACCTTATTCGATTCAACCGGTTGTGGTCCAGGCATGTCAGGCCGCGGTAAAGCGTGGTTGGCCATTTCGCCGTTTAGCCTACCAGAGCCCTGTTACATCGGTGTTAAAATTTCTGCACTTCAGGCTGGTCGCCAGGATTGGTTGGGGTTGCTTTTGTTGCAATAAGTTTGTATTGTTCATCTCCCGAAGCGGATTTGTGGAATGTCTATCACGCGAGAGCGCAGCAGCATTGTCTTCCAAAGGCTTGAACGCGATCTGATCAAGCTTTCCTCGAAGTCCGTGCCCGAGAACATTCATCGCTTCCGCACGGCGACACGTCGCCTGCAGACGTTGCTCCAGGAGCTTTCGCCAGAGCGCGGTCGCAAGCAGAAGAAACTTTTAAAGTTGCTCGCAAGACTGCGCAAGCGAGCCGGCAAAGTGCGCGACGTCGACGTGCAGCTGGCGGCGCTTCGCGATCTGAAATTTTCTCGGGAACCGCGGCGTAAAACGCAACTCGTGCATCACCTGATCGAGCTGCGCAACGAAAATGAGAAAAAGCTGCGCAAGGCGCTGGATAAAGCTACCCTTCGTGAAGTGAAAAAAAGGCTGAAGCGCGCCGAGGATGACTTTGATCCGGCGGCCACACTCGATGCCCTCACGGTCGCCAGGCGAATGCTGGAACAGGTGGAACATCGCCAAACGGCGCTCAGCGAACAAGCGCTGCATCGGTACCGTATCGCCGGAAAACGCGCTCGCTATGCTGCCGAATTCGCCGCGAAGTCAGCGAAAGCTTCGCAGATGGTGGGTGAGCTGAAGCAGCTGCAGGATGCCCTGGGAGATTGGCGTGACTGGCTCACGCTCGCACAAACTGCCACCGATCAACTGGGTGATGTTCGCGAATCTCCGCTGGTGGCTGAGATACGTAACGTCAGCGGTGCAAAATTCCACCACGCGGTTACGGTGCTGTCACAGGTAAGGGCGAGACTCTCGTTGGATCACAAGCGGGCCGTTCCGACGCTGACGCGTGCCTCAGCGAAGGGAGCGGCGCCAATCGATTCGGCCGCGTAGCCGGTTTCCCACCACCTTCGTAAATTGCGGAAGTGCAGACTGCCAAAGCGCCAGCTGACGCGGGCACCGACCTCCGGCCGATTCCTGGATGACCTCCCTTTGCCGGAAATGTAAACTGTACGCGCTTCTTCCATGCCCACGTTCGCTGCTGTTGATATCGGATCCAATTCCGTGCGCCTGAAGATCGCGCGGCTCATACATGGCCGTCTGCGAGCTGTCCACGAGGATCGCGAGGTGACTCGTCTCGGAGAGAGCACGTTCCGCTCCGGCTTCCTTACCCCTGAGGCCATGGCGGAAACGGTGAAGGTTCTGCGCCGCTTTCATCGGGTGGCGCAGCAGATCGTCACCGATTCGGTTCGCGTAGTCGCCACCAGTGCTCTGCGCGATGCCCGCAACTCACAAGCCTTTCTCGAGTGGGTACGTTCAGCAACCGGCTGGACGGTCGAAATTATCTCGGGACTGGAAGAGGCGCGGCTCATTCACCTGGGATTGGTGTCTGCCCTCCGTGTCGACTCTTCTTCCGCGCTGATGATCGACGTCGGGGGTGGAAGCTGCGAGCTGACGATTTCGAGCCGTGGTCACATCCGCGACACGGTCAGCCTGCCCCTGGGCGCGGTGCGGCTTACCGATGAATTCCTGCGGCACGATCCTCCCCGCAAGGGAGAGTTAAAGCGGCTGCGCGGCTTCGTTGCCCGCGGAGTCAACCGCATCGCCTTCCGCGTGGTAGCCGCGAAAGTAAAGAATGTAATCGCAACCTCGGGGACCGCGGCGGCGCTGGCCGCTACCGCAAGCCATTTGCGCAAGACCGGCCGGCGGCAGCGGATGGCGGTGTCGCGGGTGGAAATGTCGCGCATCGCGAAGCTTCTGGCCCGCCTGCCCATGGCCGAACGGAGAAAGATCGAAGGCATCGGCTTCCGGCGCGCCGAGATCATCGTCGCCGGAGCGACGGTCTATCACGAATTGCTGGATCGCTGCCACCTGAAGGGTTTCCGCTATTCGCCGCTCGGACTACGCGACGGACTCCTGGCGCAAATGGCCGCAGAGTACGACCGCAGCACGCGCTCCGGCAAGCAAATCGAATCGGAACGATGGGAATCGATTACTAAGGCGGTTGCTCACTACCACGTCGACATGAAACACGCCCTTCAAGTTCGTGACGCCGCCATGCTGCTGTTTTCGGCGCTCCGTCCGGTGCATGGGCTGGCGCCCGAGTTCCGCGAATGGCTCTCGGCCGCCGCCATGCTGTACGAGGTGGGAGATTACGTGAACCGTAATGGCCATCACCGGCACACCTATTACATCATTTCGAATTCTGAAATTCTCGGCTACAGTCCGCAGCAGCGGCGAATCATCGCTGCCATCGCCCGCTATCTGGGAAAATCACGCCCCACTCCCGAGGATGGTCCGGTCAAGGCCCTCGACCCCGCAGACCGGCCGGGGGTGCAAAAAGCAATCCTGCTATTGCGGCTGGCGCGAGCCCTTAATCTCGGGCGCAGCGGGGCAGTGCAAAAGGTACGCGTGTCCGTGCACGAGGCTGCGGTGCGGCTCGCCCTGATTCCCCGGCGCCGCATGGGTGTTGATCTCGAGTTGTGGGCTATTGAAAAAGAGTGCGCTTACTTTCGCGAAGTCTTTGGGCGGGAGCTTTCCACGGCGGTAGCGTAAAGCAGGCGCAGTAGCTTGGGCGTCAAGCACCAGTGCAGCGTGCCCGAACTCCGCCGCATCTCCACTCGGGCGACGGCGCCTTTTTTCAGATCGACGGAGGCTTCGCAGCCGGAGTCACTTACGATCAGGCCGAGAAACTGGCTGAGATTGGGATTGTGGCCGACCACCATGATGGCTTCCTGGCGGGCATATTTCTCGAGAAGGCGGCGGAAATCGGCGAAACCCGCCCCCGGACGCAAAGCAGGCTCGACTTGTAACTTGCCTTCGTAACCCATTTCGTTGCCCACCAGCGAGGCGGTCTGCGTGGCGCGCTTCAGCGGGCTGGAGATAATCACATCGACCTGCGCTTCGACCGCGGCCAGGGCACGGCCGACATAACCGCACTGCTCGATGCCTTCTTTGTCCAGGGCGCGTTTCTCATCTTTTTTTGGGTTAACCAGCGGGTCGCCGGCACTGGCGTGCCGGAGAAAATAGATGATCATGGGCGCTTAGCGCTCCTTTCCCGCAAGAACACGCGGCCTCGCCGCTGGAACCGGCAGAGTGGGAAGAATCGGCTGTTTGCCTTCCGCCAGGCCAATGAGGAAGTCTTGCGCGCTAAACGCCGCGGCGCCGGTGGGCGGCTTCGGGTTGCGCTTGCCATGGGCCGATTGCCATGCCCGGATGTAGCTGGCATCGCGCAGCAGAATGCGGGCTTTGCGGTTGTCGAGCAGGTAGGCGTCAAGAATCTCATGGCGCACCCGCTCGCGCAGCAGTTCATCACGGAGAGGCACCAGCACTTCGACGCGCTCGTACAGGTTGCGCGGCATCCAGTCCGCGCTGCCGATATAAATCTCTTCTTGCCCTCCGTTGCCGAAGTAGTAGATGCGGCTGTGCTCCAGGAAGCGTCCGATGATGCTGCGCACGCGAATCTTCTCACTGACACCACGCACGCCCGGACGCAGCGCACAGATGCCGCGGACGATCAGATCGATTTCCACCCCGGCTTGCGAGGCCCGATACAAGGCATGCACAATGTTTTTGTCCAGCAGCGCGTTCATTTTGGCAATGATTCGCGCCGGACGGCCCTGGAGGGCATGCTCCGCCTCGCGGTCAATCAAAGCGATACATTTTTCCGCCAGATCCAGCGGCGCCACCAGCAGCGGCTCATAACTCGGATTTTCTGCGTACGCCGTCAGGAAGCTGAAAACATCGTGCACTGCACGCGTAACTTCCGGGTTTGCGGTGAACAGGCTGAGATCGGTGTAAATGCGTGCCGTCGCCGCGTTGTAATTGCCGGTCCCAATGTGGGCGTAGCTGCGAGTAACTCCATCCGGATCGCGCCGGACCAGGAGGGAAAGCTTGCAGTGCGTCTTCAGGCCGACCAGCCCGTGAAAAACCTGCACCCCGGCATCTTCCAGGTCCCGTGCCCACCGGATATTAGACGCTTCGTCAAAACGAGCCTTCAGTTCCACAACCGCAGTCACTTCCTTGCGCGATGCCGCATCGATCAGCGAAGGAACAATGAGCGAGTGCTCGTTGGTGCGGTACAAGGTTTGCTTGATCGAAAGCACGTTGTCGTCCTTGGCCGCCGATTCGATGAAGGAAACCACCGCGTCGTAGGAATCGTAGGGATGGTGCAGCAGGATGTCATGGCGTCGCAGTTCTTCGAACAGATCGCGCGATTTCGCGGTCAGGCGAAGCTCTCGCGGCGTGAAGGGACGGTATTTCAGATCGGGCCGTTGGGTTTGGTCGTAAACATTGAAAAGACGGGAAAGGTTCACTGGCCCGTCCACTGGAAAAACCTGCCAGGGATCGATTTCGAAGACGGTTCGCAAGCGGTCGATGATCTCCGGGTCAGCATCGGCTTCGATCTCCATGCGGACGGCGTCGCCTTTGCGACGGTTATGCAGCTCGGCCCGCACCGATTCCAGAAGACTGCGCGCCTCTTCCTCGGCGAGGTAGAGATTGCTGTTGCGCGTGACGCGAAAGGGAGCGGAAGAAACAATATCGTACCCGTGATACATCTTCACCGCATGGTGGGCAACCAGGTCGGCCAGAAAAATAAAGTCCGTTGTGCCCTCCGAGGGCAGCCGTATCAGCCGGGGCAGCGCGCGGGGCACGGAAACCACGCCCGTGTAGGTCAGAGCGGAGCGGCGGCGGCGGCGCAGCAGAAATCCCAGGCACAAGGCCTTGTTGATCACTCGCGGAAAGGGATGCGCTGGATCGACCGTCACCGGCGTCAGCAGCGGGTCCAATTCTCTGTCGCAATACTCGTCGATGAAACGCCGCGCTTCCGCGTCTAACTCATGCAAGCCCAGAACGCGAATCCCGTTCTCGGCCAACGTCGGGCGAACCTTGCTGTTCCAGCAGCGGTACTGATCGTCGACAAATTCGTGAGTCAGGCGGGCCAAGATGTCACGCTTTGCAACCAGGGTTAGGCCATCAGGCCCGGCCTCGTTGTAGCCATCTTCGATCTGCTGCACCATGGAGGCCACACGAATTTCGAAGAATTCGTCCAGGTTGTTGGCGGAAATAGCCAGAAACTTCAGGCGCTCCAGGAGGGGGTTACCCACATCCTCCGCCTCCTCCAGCACACGCCGGTTAAACGCGAGCCAGGAGATGTCGCGGTTGAGATAGAACTGTGGATTCTCCAACGAGATGCGAGTCATGGGACGAACGACTAAGCGATTATTCGTGCGGGCCTTCCTGAATTGAGAGGAGTCCGCTTGTCAAAGCACCCAGATGAAGCGTTCGGTCGGGCCGTTCGCCACGGCAAAGGGGACCGCGTGAGTCTCCGCCAAACAACACAGGAAGCGTGGCGCAACACGAACCAGACGCCAGTATAGAACATCCCGAGAGGAGGCGCTGGCGCCCCCGGGGGCGGCAAGGAACGAGTTGGCACCCGCAGGCCGGGCAACAAATCCCGAACGGCCTGAAAAAGTTGATGCACCGAACCGATCCGGTCCGGTGCATCAGTCATCGACCATGATCACTCCCGCACTAAACCTCCGCGGGCTTACGGCAGATAATAACGGAACGAAGTGAAGACCATCCCGTCCAATCCGTGAGGCTGGTTGGACAGCATGGGAACAGCCTTGCCCGACCAGGCGTACCGGTCAGCATAGGAATACTGCACTCCGTACTGGAACTTCCCTTTCGGACCGCTGTAGAGCCGGTACCAGAATCCCAGAGTGAGTTCCTGGAGGACACGAGTGTCCGCCGTGCACTTAGCCGAAGACGTGCCGGGAGCTCCCGGCAAGAACCCGGCAGACTGTCCAGTGCCCGAGATCGCCGTGGTTGGTACGCCTTCGGTATAGCAGCCTGAGTTGTCGAACAGGGGCGATCCGTAACCCACCGTCTTGCCCAGGATCGGATCATAGTCTGCCGCGCGGCCCGCATACTCCGCGCCGACGTTGGCATAAAGATCCAACTTTGGACCGTGCCACTCCAGCGTTCCCAGTCCCTGATAGCTGTGGATCAGGTCGAGTGTTCCGTCGGCGTGGACGGAGGTGTCCGGCAAGCCGCCGCTGCCGTAACGGCCGACCCCGTCGCCTCCGAGGAAGTGCACACCGAAGTCAATGTGCTTGCGATAGAACGACCAGCGGGCATTGGCGCCCACGCCACCGCCGTTGACCGAAGAATTGAAAGCCAGGTTGGCGGTATCAGCCACTGGACCGCAACCAGGAATCAGGACGGTCGAAGCGCAGGGAAATACGCGGTCGCGGAAGCGACTGTAGATCCCGAAAACCTCATAGTGTCCGAAGCCTGGCTCAAACACGGCCTTTGCCACCAAGTCGGGCGAAGGATTAAACGAGTAGTTGGCATTGAACGCGTTGTAGAGACCGCTCCCATTACCCAGAGAACCGATTACGTAGTTGAGCTCGTTGCCGTGGCTTGAGACCGTGGCTTGTGCGTTCTCCATGGAGAAACCCAGCCACAACTTGTTGCCGAAGTTCTGGGTCACGCGCAGGCCGTATTGCCGAGCCCAGCTGAAACCCACCGTATACTGTGGGTCGATGGTCATGGGCAGCGCTTCCGTACGGTTGTCCATGCCCTTCTTGGTTTCCGTGGCCAGGCTCCACATCTGGCCGCCGGTAAAGGTAAAGCCGTTGTCGAAGGCAGCCTGGCCCCACGCCTGCCGTTGCCGAAGGGTATAGCTGTTGCTTTCGTTGTTGTTCGAGGTGACGCCCGCTGAGAGGAAGTCGGCTTCCACGTAACCGGAAAGCTTGACGTCGCTCAACCGGCCTTCCGCCAGCATCGAGATGCGCGACTGACGGCCGGAACCAAAGAATTCCGACAATGTGCTCTGGCTGGCGCCTGGCATGGTGATCGAGTTAAACGGGGTGTTGATGTCAGAACCCAGCGCCCGCGACCGGCGGACAAATTCAGCCGCCAGAAAACCACCGGGCGTGATCGTAATACCCTTGTAATGAATGGCTGCGGGCGACTCCGAAACGCTCTTCTGGGTCTCCTGCAGGGTCAGCGCGGTGTTGTTCACGCTGGTTTTCAGGTCGGTGACGTCGCTTTTGAGCTGACCTACGGCCTCTTGCTGTTGGCTGGCCTGGGCTTCGGCGGCACCCGCTTTGCTTGCTGCGTCAGTCGCCGTAGTCTGGGCCTGCTGCACGGCCTGATCCCTGCGGCGCAGCTCATCCCTTAGTTCCTGTATCTGTTGTTGCTGCTGCTGCAGGGCGGCCTGTTGCGCCGCGATGGCGTCCTTCAACGCCTGCACGTCGGCCGCCGTCACCACCCCAGCCTTCGCCTTTCTGGGCTTAGCCGGGTCGCTGGATTGCGCCGCCAAGCTTCCTGCAAGCAAAAGAATCACACACGATCTCCATAAAGACTTCATCGGATCCTCTCCTTTTCGGCTGGTTATGAAAAGCCTGAGCCTTTCCCAGGTTTAATGGACTTTGCTTGTTCCAGGTTTAATGGACCTTCTTGATCGCTTCCTTGACCTTCGCAGCGACATTCTGCGGGAGCGAAGCATAGGTCAGCTGGGTGGTCATCGTCTGCCCCTCAGTCACCATCCAGTTCAGGAAGTCTGCGAGAACCTTGCCTTTCGCCGGATCTTTGGATTGCACCGGGATCAGCAAGTAAGTAAAGCTCGAGATAGGGTAAGCGTCCTTTCCGGGCGCGTTGGTTATAGAAACACGAAAATCCGCGGGCATTTTCGGCACGGAAGCGGCTGCGGCGGTAACCCCATCCAGTGACGCTTTCAGGAACGTGCCAGCCGCGTTCCGCACGCTCCCGTAGGTGATGTTGTTCTGCACCGCATAAATCAACTCCACATAGCCAATGGCGCCTTGCAGCTGGCGAACCGATCCGGCCACTCCCTCGTTACCTTTTCCGCCGAGTCCGATCGGCCACTTTACTGAGGTGCCACTGCCCACCTGGCTTTTCCATTCCGGGCTGACCTTCGAAAGGTAGTCAGTCCAGATGAACGTAGTACCGCTGCCATCGGAGCGATGCACGACAATGATGTCTCGGTCCGGAAAGTTCACTCCGGGATTCACGCTCGTAATGGCTTTGTCGTTCCATTTGGTGATCTTGCCGAGATAGATTCCCGCCAGAGCACTGGGGGTGAAGTGAACCTCTCCCGTGACGCCCGGAATATTGTAGGCGGGCACTACCGCGCCCAGGACGGTGGGGATGTTGAGAACTTTGGTCTTGAGTTTGGTCTGCGCCTCTTCCAGTTGCTGATCGGTCATAGGCATGTCGCTGGCGCCAAAATCGACTGTGCCTTCGGTGAGCTGGCGAATCCCCCCGCCGCTGCCAATGGATTGGTAGTTGATTTGAACGTCGGAGTGAAGCTTGTGGTACTGGCTGAACCACTTCGAGTAGATGGGATAGGGGAACGTGGCGCCGGCGCCGTTGAGTGTCATCTGCCCGATCGCGGGCAGAGCAACGGAGACACACAGGAGAAACAGCAGGGTTCGACGGATCACTCGATGATTCCTCCTTAATTTTTTCGATTTTTTCCCGATTTTTCCCTTGTATCGGCGCTGTGTTAAAGGACGGTTACAAACGAGTGAATTTCTGGTGAATGCCCGTAGGCGAACAATTGACGAAGGTATGGACGATTATGTTCCGCCAGTGAAGTGATTTCCCTTTTGCTTTCAGGCAAGTCCGTCCCGATTCACTTATTCCGCAAGCTACGTTGCCGGCTCTTGCGCCCGGTTCATGCCATAATGAACCGCTATGAGAATTTCCCAGAAAGGCCTCTACGCGCTGCAGGCGATGATGATGCTGGCTCGCCGGCAGCACCAGGGAGCGATCAAGATTCGGGAGATCGCCTATGAGGAGAATCTTCCGGAGAAATTTCTGGAACTGATCCTACTGGAACTGAAGAATGCGCGTATCGTAGAAAGCGCGCGCGGGGCCAAGGGCGGATATCAACTACGTCGTGACGCGGCTGATATTCCCCTTAGCGAAATCGTCCGCCTCATCGATGGTCCGCTGGCTCCGTTCGGTGACGCGGAACAGCTTCGCACGCTGATTGACCGCGATCTTCCTCACCGCGCTCTCTATCAGGTGTTTCTGGATGTTCGAGATGCGGCGGCGCGCATTCTGGAAAATACCACTCTCGCTGATCTCGTGTCCGGCCCCAAGCCTCGTTCCGCCGGAGGAAAGCGCAGCAAGAAAGAAGAAAAAAGTCCGGTTCTGCCTATGGTGGTGGGTGGGCAGAAACCAAGGTGAGCAGCCGGTTGCCAGCGTCCCGGGAGCACCGGTAGTTTCTAATGGCTGGCCTGGAGACGGGCAATTTCCTTGGGAAAAAGCGTGTTCCCGGGAAAATCGGCGCGGAGCGAGTTCAGGATGGCAAGGGCATGCGCTTTGTCTTTCTGGCGAACGTAGGCAATGGCCAGCAGGATGCGGGCGAAAGGCGCAAGGTAATGCCCGTGCTCAGCGGTCAACTGCAAGTCTGCGATGCCCGCCTGCCGATCGCCGGGCAGTCCATCCATGCGCAGCAACCAGCGCAGTGGTGCGGCCATGCTTCCGATAATGTATTTGCTGAATCCGGTAGCGAGGAGTGCGTCGTGGCAGTCGGAGCAGATGGCCAGCAGGCGCTGAGCCCGGATCGAAGCCTCCTTGGTGTAGTGCAGGGACACCAGATTTCTTTTCTCGATCAGCGCGGCGTAGTCCGCCTGCAAACCGGAGGAAAGGGTCATAGCGAAAAGCGCATCCCGGTCATTCGGGTCCTTCACCAGACGCGCACGTGCCAGAGTTTCCGACCGGCCGAGCGCAGATTCAAAGCGATCGCGCACAGCGGGATCGGGATCTAGCTTGGGGCGAGACGCAAAAGCGCTGTCGTTTTCATAAAATTGAGCTTCCAGCACTCCCAACCGGCTGAACTCGGAAAATAAATATCCCGCTGCCTCGCTCACCGGCCCAACCGGATCATCGGGGTGTTCGCTCTCCCACAGCCTGAAATCCTTCTGCGCGCCGGCAAAATCCAGGTTATAGAGGCCGGCAAACCCTTGATCGAGCGCCGTGCTCATAGGAACGGGCGGCGCAGCCGGAACCTCAGCCGACCCGGCGGTGTTGAGCAACAAGCATGTCACCAAAACCAGAAGCCGTGCATCATTAGCTTTGAGCAAGCGCATCATGCGTTCATTTCCGGCAGCGCCCTATTATCGGGTACGCTTTCGGTTACAAGTGAGATTATGGTTCCTTCTTTACTTTCTGATGCAGGTCCAAGAGCCATTGTGACGCAAGAGCGCCCGCTTTTTGTCAAACTGCTGTAAAACTCGTAACACCAGTCAGGAACCAAAGCCCATGGACTCTTCGCACATACATTTTGCCCCCGGCTGGCCGGGGATTCCGCCCCGCTGGACCTCGAGCGCCAAAACGGCCGCCGGTACAGCCCTGAACCGACACAGCAAGGTGTGGTTCACGCTAAGTCACGGGATTTTGAACGAGGTCTATTTTCCGAGGGTCGATCAAGCCTGTACCCGGGACCTAGGCTTTATCGTAACCGACGGCCGTGAGTTTTTTTCGGAAGAAAAGCGTCACTGTTCCTTTGAAGACAAGCCGTTCGAACCCGGCGTCCCTGCCTTTGAACTGACGAACACTGACTTGACTGGACGCTACCGGATTCGTAAAGAAGTGCTTACCGATCCTTACCGCAATGTGGTATTGCAGAAGATCCGCTTTGAGCCGCTGCAGGATCGCCTCTCCGATTATCGCCTCTACGCACTGCTCGCCCCACATCTGGCCAATTGTGGCTACGGCAACACCGGCTGGGTCGGCGACTACAAGGGAGTGCCCATGTTCTTCGCCGAACGCGACGGTGCGGCGCTGGCTCTTGCCTGCTCTGTGCCGTGGAGGAAAATGTCGGTGGGATTTGTCGGGGCCTCCGATGGCTGGCAAGACCTCTCGCGGAATTTCCAGATGACGTGGGAGTATGCCCGGGCCGAAAACGGCAATGTCGCGTGCACGGGAGAGATTGATCTCGCCGACTCTGGCGGCGAATTCCTGCTGGTTCTGGGATTTGGTGCAACTGGGACCGAGGCGGGACAGCAATGCCGCTCCAGCCTGCTCGAAGACTACAACGATTTACGACAACACTATGTTTTCCATTGGAAAAACTGGCAGAGTACGCTCCTCAAACTCGACGAACCGGAGCGGGAGCATGATCTCTATCGCGCCTCCACTGCGGTCTTACGGTCGCACGAATCGAAAGATTTTCTGGGCGGGGTGATTGCCAGCCTCTCGATCCCGTGGGGGTTCAACAAAGGGGATGAGGATCTCGGCGGCTATCACCTCGTTTGGCCGCGCGATCTGGTGGAGACGGCGGGTGCGCTGTTGGCGGCAGGAGCCGCCAACGATGCCTTGCGGGTGCTTCGATATTTGGAGGCCACCCAGGAAGCCGCAGGAAACTGGGCGCAAAATCTGTGGCTCGATGGACGCCCCTATTGGGGCGGCGTTCAGATGGACGAGACCGCCTTCCCCATTCTGCTGCTGGATTTGCTCCGGCGCGAGGCATCGGATGGTCTGGGCAAGCTGGAACGCTGGTGGCCGATGGTAAAGCGGGCGGCCAGCTTCATCCTGCGCAACGGGCCGGTCACGCAGCAAGACCGCTGGGAGGAAGACGGAGGATACTCTCCTTTCACTCTGGCGGCTGAAATCTCGGCACTGCTGGCCGCCGCCGAGGTCGCCGAACTCACCGGCCACAGCGACGCAGCTTCCACCTTGCGCGATACCGCCGATGTCTGGAATGACAACGTGGAACGCTGGGTCTATGCCACCGGCAGCGACTTAGCCCAACAACTGGGTGTGGAGGGATACTACGTAAGAATTTCTCCACCAGAAACTGACGGTGCCGCGTCCCCCACCGAAGGTTTTGTGCCCATCAAGAACCGCCCTCCGGGCCAGGACATGGAGCAGGCATTTCATGTCATCAGCCCGGATTCGCTGGCGCTGGTGCGCTTCGGCCTCCGTGCCCCCGAGGACCCGCGGATTTTGAACACGATTCGTGCCATCGATGCCTTGTTGCGCGTCCAATTACCTCAGGGCACCTGCTGGTATCGTTACAACGGCGATGGCTATGGCGAACACAAAGACGGCTCGCCTTTTGATGGCAGCGGCATCGGGCGCCCCTGGCCGCTACTGGCTGGAGAACGCGCTCACTACGAACTCGCCGCCGGACAGCGCGCCAAGGCCGAGGCTCTGCTGGGAGTCATGGAGGAATCGACCATTGGCCGAAGTCGCCTGCTCCCGGAGCAAGTCTGGGACGGCCCCGACCTCAAAGACATCGAACTGTTGCGGGGAAAGCCTTCCGGTTCCGCGTGTCCGCTGGTTTGGGCGCACGCCGAATACATAAAACTTCGCCGCTCGCTGTCCGATGGGAGAATCTTCGACCAGCCGACACAAACAGTACAACGCTACGTGTTTGCAGAAAATAAACCCGCGGTTTTCGGGTGGCGCTGGAATAACAAGATTCGTTCGATTCCCCGCAATAAGATTCTGCACCTGGTTCTTTTGTCCACCGCCATGGTGCACTGGAGCTTTGACGGTTGGAAGAACTGGCAGGACATCAGAACTCGCGATACCGGCCTGGGCATTCACACTTTGGACCTTCCCACTGCCTCCTTGCCTTCCGGAAGCCAGATCCTTTTCACTTTTTATTGGCCGGAGGAAAATCGCTGGGAGGGCACCGATTACAGTGTCACCGTGGAATAGCGGGAATGTCCGCAGCACGATCAGGCCTGCGAACTTTGCGCCGAATAGACCAGTTCCACAACGGTGCAGTCGTCGCTGAGAGGATTGCCACTGCAGAAATTAGTGACTGCGGAAAAGATTCCTTCCAGCGTGGGCGACTTGGCGGCGGCGGCCTCAAGACGCGAGTCTTCGAAGAAATCTCCGGCGGCATTTTCCGCTTCGGTAACCCCATCGGTCACGAGAATGAAGCGGTCTCCTGAGTTGAGCTGGCAGCGGGCACTCTCGAAAGTCGCATCGACCAGCAGCCCCACTGGAACGTTGCCGTGGGGCGGACGAATCACCTCACCGCGGCATACCAGAAGCGGCTGCACATGGCCGCAATTGACGTATTCCAGATCACCGTCACGGCGCAAGCGGACCAGGAGCAAAGTCGCATATTTTTCGCCCACAAGTTTGTCCGCGAAAAAACGATTTACCGCGGAAACGACATCGAGCAGGGGCATCCCTGCGCTGAGATGCGAATAAATCATGCCCTGTAGCGTTGAGGCCAGCAGAGCAGCCGAAACACCCTTTCCGCTCACATCGGCAAGCACCACGGCAAGGCCCTCCTTGGTGTTGACCGCGTCGTAAAAATCTCCGCCGATTTCTTTGCAGGAGAGATTTTTTCCGCGGAGCCGGGCAAAGGGCACTTCCGGAATCTTGACCTGCATCAGCCTCTGCTGAATGCTGGCCGCGATGGTCAATTCCTGTTGATACCTCCGAGCCTCTTCTTCGGCCTGGACCAGGCGCGCGTTTTCGATCAGCGCCCCGGCTTCGGTTGCGATGGCGCGAAGAATGTCATGTCCCACACCGGAAAACTCGCGGGAGGCAAAACGCGAATCCACGTACAAAACTCCCGTCGCCTCCGAAGGCGCGCCGGGCATGGGTGTCTGCTGATCTCGCGTAGCCTGCACTTGTCGCTTGCGCAGGGGGATGCAGATCACCGTGCGCAGGTCGTAGGCCACGATGCTCTGTCGTCCCGCCAGATC
>Ga0335072_10002468_pt1 | contig 28706 bp, 21 predicted proteins | sample Lox_Sample_21_FD_206725 | JGI IMG/M metagenome (GOLD analysis project Ga0335072, IMG submission 206725) | Soil microbial communities from Loxahatchee National Wildlife Refuge, Florida, United States - Lox_Sample_2.1 | ecosystem: Environmental > Terrestrial > Soil > Wetlands | place: USA... | reverse complement strand
CCGACCAGTCCCACTCCTGCCAGAGCTCGGCCGAGAACAGGTACCCGTAGGTGTAGCTCTCGGAGTCGAACCGGCACCCTGGGTAGCGGTTCCAGTACCAGGTGCCGCCGACGCCGTCGGCCTGCTCGAGCAGGCGGACCGAGTACCCTGCCTGGACCGCCCGGTAGAGCTGGTTGATGCCGAGGATCCCGGCGCCGACGATGACCACGTCGACGTGCTGGCCTTCGGGCTGCGCTGCCAATTTAGTCCCCTACGACAAATTGATTGACCGGTCGGTCCACTATGGCTCGCGGAGCGTGCTTACCGCAAGCCCCTGTCGGCACTGCGCGGTTGTCCGCATAGTGCCGGACCAGTAGGTCAATAGTGTAATTATATAACGCTTATGATGGCAAGCGTGACAGCTCTGGAGCCGTTCGTGATCGATGTACCCGCTGACGTCCTGGCCGATCTGGCCGAACGCCTGCGCCGGACGCGGTTCCCGAACGAGATCGCCGACATCGGCTGGCAGCAGGGTCTGCCCCTGGGCGATCTCCGGGAGGTCGTCCGCTACTGGCTTGACGAGTATGACTGGCGGGTGCACGAGGCCCGCCTGAACCGGTACCAGCAGTTCGTCGCGACGGTCGACGGCCAGCGGATCCACTTTCTGCACGTCCGGTCACGGCATCAGGCGGCGGTGCCGTTGTTCCTGACCCACGGCTGGCCGGGTTCGGTGGCCGAGTTCCTCGACGTGATCGACCCGCTGACCGACCCGCCCGACCCGGCCGACGCGTTTCACCTGGTGGTGCCGTCGCTGCCCGGCTACGGGTGCTCCGGTCCGACGACGCAGCCGGGCTGGCACCCGAGGCGGATCGCGGCTGCCTTCGGGGAGATCGCCGATCGGCTCGAGTACCAGCGCTACGGCGTCCAGGGTGGCGACTGGGGGGCGGTCGTCTCTTACAACATGTCCGAACTGCGGCCCGACCGCGTTCTTGGCCTGCACGTCAACTTGATGAACGTGCCGCCGCCTGAGGGCGAGGCACCCGCTCCGCCGACGGATTGGGCGCGGCGTGCGGGCGCGGCCGGCGGCGGCTACGAGGCGATTCAGGGGACGCGGCCGCAGACGATCGGGTACCTGCTCGACGACTCGCCCGCCGGGCTGGCGGCGTGGCTGATCGAGAAGTTCCGCGAATGGGTCAAGCCGTCTGACGGATGCTTCCCGCTCACCCTGGACCAGCTGCTGACCAACGTGATGCTCTACTGGGTGAACCGCACCGGCGCGTCGTCGGCCCGGCTGTACTGGGAGCGGCGCCAGGCCCCGGAGACGATGGTGCCGCAGCGCCGGGTGATGGTGCCGACCGGGGTGGCCAACTACCCGGGGGAGCTCGTCCGGTCGCTGCGGCCGCACGCGGAGCGGTTCTTCAACATCACGAGCTGGACCGAGTTGCCGCGCGGCGGGCACTTCCCGGCGATGGAGGTGCCCGACCTGTTCGTGGCCGACGTGCGGGCGTTCTTCCGGTCGGTGCGCTAGTGGCCGGGCTCCTCCCCGGGCGGGAACCCGGTCATGCCGGGATCGAGCTCGAGGCCGAAGTTCCTGAACGCCATCGCCAGCAGGTCGTAGCAGCCGACGGTGAACACCAGGTCCATCAGCTGCTGCCGGTCGAGGTGCCCAGCGAGCTGCTTCCAGGTCTGGTCGCTGACGTAGCGGTCGGCCGCGATCTCGTCCACCGCCCGGAGCAGGGCCGCGTCCCGCGATCCCCACACCGGGGAGTCCGGGCCGACCATGATCGCGTCGATCTCCTCCTGCGGCACGCCGATCCTCCCGGCCATCCGGACGTGCTGGGTCCATTCGTACTCGGCCCGCCGCAGCCAGGTGATCCGTATCGTCGCCAGCTCCCGCTCGCGGGCGGACAGGGTGCCGCGGAACACATGGTTGTTGAACGTGTAGAAGGCGCTGGCCAGGTCCGGATGCCAGGCGAAGATGCCCATGATGTGAGAGGCCGGGCGCTCCTTCAGCGGCTCCCCCGGCTTGCGGGTGCTCTGCGGATGCCGCAGGGCCGTGGCCGCGGCATCAGCCTCCGCGTCCCAGTCGGCGGTCGGCCTCGGCGGGATCCGTGGATCGCTCAATGCGGTCCCTTCCTCACGACTGCGGTCGGCAAATTTTTACTGACCGGTTGGCACAAAAAAGTATTGACCTTGGCCGACGGTGCGGTCAAGGTGTGAGCGGGAGTGGAAACGTTGACCGGAAGCGGAGGGTCATGGGAAAGCTGGACGGTAAGGTCGCGGTCGTCACCGGCGCGGGGTCTGGCATGGGCCGGGCCTCGGCCCTGCTGTTCGCGGAGGAAGGCGCGATGGTCGTATGCGCCGACGTCAGCGGGCACGAGGAGTCGGCGGCGGCCGAGATCGGCAAGGCCGCGATCGCGGTGCGCGCCGATGTCTCCCAGGCGGCGGACGTGCAGGCGATGTTCGCGGCGGCGGTCGAGACGTTCGGCCGGCTCGACGTGGTGTTCAACAACGCCGGCTGGAACGCGCCGCACCACCCGATCGAGGAGACCGACGACGACCTCTTCGACCGGCTGGTGGCGGTGAACCTGCGCGGCGTCTTCCTCGGCATCAAGTACGCCGTTCCGGCGCTGCGGGCCAGCGGCGGCGGGTCGATCATCAGCACCGCGTCGGCTACCGGCCTGGTCGGCCGGAAGGGGATCGCCGCCTACGGCGGTACCAAAGGCGGCGTGGTCGCGCTGACCATGGGGGCGGCGCTCGACCTGGCGGCCGATAACATCCGCGTCAACTGCATCTGCCCGGGCATGATCTACACCGGCCGGGGCGGCGCTCCGGCCGACAACTCGGCCCCGGTGCCAGACCGGCCGATGCCGGTCCCGATGGCCCGCTATGGGTCGCCGCACGAGATCGCCACCGCGGCCGTGTTCCTCGCCAGCGACGACTCGTCGTACATAACGGGGGTTGCGCTGCCGGTGGACGGCGGCTACGTCGCCGAGTAGGCGAAACGGTTCGATGCGCCGCTCAGCACGGTTCACGGCGAAGTGAAGCGCCTGACGGACGCAGGTTTGCTGAGCCGGCGCAGCGTCGGCCGATCGGCTATGGTCCGAGCCAACGCAAGCAACCGTCTTGTTGAGCCGTTGACCGAGCTGCTGTTCCTGTCATGGGGTCCGCTGCAGGTGGTGGGGGATGAATTCTCCGAATTGCCCGGCGCGGAGCGGGTGCTGGTATTCGGCTCATGGGCCGCGCGCTACCTGCAGAGGCCTGGTCCTCCGCCCCGCGATCTGGATGTCCTCGTGGTCGGGCATCCCGCACGGGCGGATGTCTTGGTTCGCCGGAGGGAACTGGAGCACGTGACGGGAGCGGCAGCCGACGGCGCCGCCTTGCTCGCCCATGCCCGCAGAACCGCGGTTACCGCATCCGGACTGCCTGTTGCCTGGCGTGGTTCTACGAGGCGTTCAGCTGCATCGATGATTGCTGGTCATGGCCCGGTGTTGCTTGGAGCCTGCGGCCGTTGGTTTGAGCACCGACGTTGCGCCGACACGTAAGCAGAGCGGAGGATCCAGGATGAGGCAGCGCTCGGTCAAGATCATTTAGGGAGGACAGCGAGCCTGCGTATGGAAGTCACGAGCAACGGCGGAATTTGGTCACTCATGACCTCCAAATGAATCAACCTGTATCGCAGTCAGCCGTCGGTGGCCTGCATGCAGTCACGTCGGGCAGCCATTGGCCGAGTAGGAGCACCTCCGCGACCATGACAGCAGACCCGGCGAAAGCTCTAGGATTCCTGAATGGGGACTTTGACGGGGCCGCAAAGCAAGCAGCTGCGGGACTCCCTGGCTCGGGCTTTCAACGAGAGAACCTTCGAGATCTTCCTGTGGGAGGAACTCGGGCAGCGGCTCGACAGCCTTGCCCCCAGTAACGAGCCCTTCACCGGACGCGTGTATCACGTCATCCGGGCGGCCGGGGAGAGCGATTGGGAACGCGACCTGATTGTGGCGGCCCTGGCGCAGCGGCCGAAGAATCAGGCGCTGCTGAATCTCGCCGCCAAACTCGGCCTGATCGAGAACGCCGGCGGCACTGCCGGTCTGCCCGGCCCGGACACTGAGCAGCAGCCGCTGCAACGGTTCATCATCGAATCGTCCGGGCTGGGCGACCCGGCGGTCTGGCACGCGCGGATGGGCTATCTGCTGCGGCAGGTGGGCCGGGTCGAGGTGCCGCTTGACGCGGGGGGCACGCTGACCGGGACCGGGTTTCTGGTCGCCTCCGACCTGGTGCTCACGAACTACCATGTCGTCGCCGACGTGCGTGCAGGCGCGGCGCGACCGGAGGCCGTCCGGGTGCGCTTCGACCACGTGGTCGGTCCGGATGAGCTTGTCCCGAACCAAGGCACGGCGATCGCGCTGGCGCAGCGGTGGCTGGCGGCGTGGCGGCCGCCGAGCGAGGTCGACCTCAGCCCGCATCCCGGCGCTCACCTGCCCGGCCGGGACGAGCTCGACTTCGCGTTCCTGCGGCTGGCCGCGAGCCAGCCCGGGCGAGGCCGGGTGAGGCTGGCCCGACCGGCCCAGCCGGGCGGGCCGGGCGCGGGCACGGTGGCCGGGGACTGGCTGATCATCTTGCAGCACCCGGGAGACGAGCCGCTCAAGCAGGCCTTCGGCTTGTCCTTGGGGCAGAACGCCAATCAGACCAGGCTGCGCTACAAGATCACCACCGACCGGGGATCATCCGGGGCCCCGGTGCTCAACGAGCGCCTCGAGCTGGTCGGCCTGCATCACGCCGGCGATCCGAACTTCGAGCAATGGCACACGCCCGAGTACAACGCCGCCGTCCCGGTCGCCGCGCTGTTGGACTACCTCGAAGCGAGGGAGAGCGCTCTCGTGCGGGAGCTAGTGGGCTAGCACGATGCCACCGCGGTCAGCGCCTCGATCGTCCGCAGCGGGATCGTGATTGCCAGGCCGTCGCTCGCGCGCCTGATCACCGCGACCCCATCCGAAGCGTGCGCCAGCAGGGTCCCGCAGACGATGGTCCCGCTGGTCAGCGTCGCTTGCGTGTCCGCCGACGCTGGCTGCTGCTGCGGTCCGAACCACAGCACCCCCGCGGTCGCCAGCACCGCCGCCAGCGACCCGGCCGCCAGGTGGACCCCCATCCGCATCCGGCCGGCCCGGCGGGCTGGCTGCTTCTGCTGGTCGTCGTACCAGGCCAGCAGGCTGCCGGCGTTGCCGACGTCCACCGTGACCGGCCAGCCGTAGGCCGCACGGTACATCAAGTACACCGAGCAGCCCGCGAGTGCGACCGAGGCGAGCCCCAGCAGCGCGACCGCCACCTGCCACGGAGTGGTCAGCGCGGTCACCGTGGTCCGGGTCAGCGTGACCCCGGCCAGGGTGAACAGGCCGAAGATGGCTGTTACGCCAGCGATCCACTTCTGCGCGGCGTCGGCCACGGTCGCGAGCTGCGATGTCGCCGCCTCCTGGACAGCTCTGGTGGCCAGGGCGATCGCGGCTTCGCGGGCAGCTTCAGCCGGGGTGATGCCGGCTGGTCCGGGCGCTTCGACTGGCCCGAGCGTCACCAGACCGGCCTCGACGATGGCGACCGCTTGCCAACTCCGCCCGCAGCCGGCGTTACGGGTTCCCGGCTGCCCGGCATGCTCGGCGCTGCAGGTGCAGGTGAGCGTGACCGCGAGCGTCCTCGATCCGGCCTGCACGGCGTAGGCCTCAAGCGCGGTGACCTTAAGCGGGACCAGCTGCGGCGCGTCGTGGCCGCACATTGGGCACGGACCGCCGATTAGCAGGTTCTCGTCCGTCGCGGTCCCGTGCCATTGCCCAAGCTGGGCCGCATCGGCCGAGACCGGTCCGAGTGCGTAACTTATGCTCTCGGGCGCGGGCGCCACGCCAGCCACGGCCACTCTTTCCCCCCGTACTGCATATTCAGGCTATTGTCATACTCTGTACTGCTGACACCATACAGCGCACGCGAGAAAAGGTGGCGGATTGTCAGGGTTGCAGGGCGAGGAAGCCAAGCAGCTGCGCCTTGCGGTGCAGGACGCGTGCCGGACTCAGGCCAAATTGCGGATGCTGGTCGAGGAGGATTGCGACAAGCGCTACAACGATATCGTCCACGGTAACGCTACCTTTGACGAAGCCGTGTTTCTGGTCATTCAGGAGGCCGACCGTACGGATTGGGTAACAGAGTTCGTCACCGCCGCCCTTAAAGCCGCACCACGGAACGCGCAGCTCCGCGCGTGGGTGGCGAGGTACCGGCCAGAGGTGGCCGACGCCGTTGCGTCGGGCTCGGAGCAGAGACCCGCGGACTCGTTCGACCAGCTGGCCCGCGAGGTGAGGCGAATAGCGCAGCCCGACGAGGCCCCGTCGACGGCCCTGGTCGGGGCCGACGAGATGACCATCGCGCTCGTGTACGACTGGGAGGACTGGCACCTGGCCGACGGCATCGCCCGGCGGTGCGCGAGCGCGGGCCTGACCGTGGCGGACATGATCGCGGCCGGAGTCCCCGACGCCGTGCAGCGGATGCTGCCGGCCGCGAGCATCGCGGTGCCGTGGACCCCGGCCGCGGCGGACAGCAGCGAGGTGGCCGAGGTGATCGCCGGTGCGCAGGCGGCCGATCGGGAGCTGCTGTATCTGCTCCTTCCCGACAGCCCGCCCCACCCCGCGGGCGCGGCCTCGCTGCGGCTGGAGCCGCCCGGGGACGCCCTGGCCCGGGCGGAACGACCCGGCGACCGGTGGATCAGGGACCGCACCCTGCTGCGGGCCCGGCTCGACACCGCGCTGCGGCAGAACGACGGGGTCCCGTTCCAGTTGCTGGGCGACAAGTTCTGCGCCAGCCGCGAGGCCGCCGCCACCGTCGCCGCCGCTTACCAGCAGGCGGTGTCTCAGTTCCCGGCGTTCGACGATGCGCGGCTGGAGGCGGTCCTAGCCTACGCGGCCGTGTGCCGCTTCAACGGAGAGTGGCACCGGGCGGCCGAGCTGCTGCGCGACGAGCCGCTGCCTGACCATGTCCCGGGGACGACCTATCCGCCGGCCGCGCTGGCCATCGACGCCGAGCGGCTGTCGCTCGAGTTTGAGCTTGGCCGGGTCACCGACATCCAGAGCCGGGCGCGTTCCATCCTCGACCTGGCGCTGGCGGCCGGCCACTGGCCGCTCATCATCGCCATGCACCGGCAACTCGGCATGCTGGCCGAGGAACGCGGTGACTACCGGCTGGCGCGCGATCACCTCGACCGCGCCTGCCACTACGCGGAGGACTTGCTGGAGACGTCGTTCCTGACCGATCGCATCCCCAGCCCTACCGCGCGGGTGGCGCTCCGGGCGGATTGCCTGCGCGAGCTCGCCGCGGCCGAATGGCGGGCCGAGGAGTCCGACCTCGCCGCCGAGCACCTCGACGAGGCCGACCAGGCCCTCGAGCCGATCAGGGACAAGCCGGCCGCGGAGTACCTGATGCGGGTGATCGAATACCAGCAGGCACGGGTCGCCTACTCCATAGACCATGACTTTGAGGCGGCCCTGACCACGCTGCAGGACAGCTACCGCTCCCTGCAGAAGTTCAATAACCCGATCCGGCTGGCCACTGTCCTGGAGTCACGAGTACGGCTCGAGATGGACTTCCTGCGCGGACGGGACGCGCCGGCCGGCCAGCTGCGCGCCACCTTGGAGAAGATCCGCCGGGTCCGCGACCAGCGCGGCCACGACTACATGATCGCGCGGACAACCAAGTCGCTGGGAGATCTGGAGCTGGCGCGCGGCCGATTTGCCGACGCCCTCGACCTGTATGACCAGGCCAGCGTTAGTTTCAATCGGCTCGGGAAGTACCCCGAGCTGGCCGCCACCATGCGATCGATGGCCCAGTGCGTGGCGCAGCTCGGCGACGCCGAGGCCGCCGTCCGCGTGCTGGAAGACTTTCTCGACCGGCTCAACGAGCACGGCTTGCGCACACCTCAGGACGAGATCCGGGCCGAGATCGCCCGATTGCGCAATCGCCGGGTCACGCAGGACCAAATCGTCGCCACGACAGAGATGATCGACGTCGGCGAGTATTCGGTGCATGAGTGGCTCGCCAACGGGCTGGTCCGGGTCCCCGGCGTCCCGACCGACTGGGTGGTTCTCGGAGTCGGCGATGACGGCGCGATCCTGCGCCCGGGCCAGGGCGAGGACCTGGTCGTCAGCACCGACTCGGTACCGCCCCGGCTGCTCGCGGCCGAGACCGCCGACGACGCCCGCCATGCCGCTCGCTTTGCCGTCGTCAGCGGCCTGTCCGACATCATCGCCATGGGCGGAGAGCCGCAGGCGATCCTCGTCAACCTCCACCTGCAGCGGACGACGATCGCTTCGTGGCCGCTGGCCTTCCTCAGCAGCGTGGCCGCTGAGGCAGCCCGCTACGGGGCGGTTGTTGTCGGCGGCGACCTGCGCGAACGCTCGCAGAATGCGCTGACCGTGACCGCCGTCGGCCGGGTCCCCACCGGCCGGGCGCTGACCCGCAGCGGCGCCAGCGAGGGGGACCTCGTCGCCCTGACCCTGTCCACCGGGCCCGGTCAGCGGTTCGCCGGCCTCGGTACCCGGTGGGCCCAGGAACTCGCGCTGAGCCTGTCCCGTCAGGAGGCCGATCTCATCGCCGACCTGATGGCCAGGAACGCTACCTTCGCCGACCTTGGTCTGCCGAACGAGATCATGCGGAAGATCGCGGTCGACGGCCTGGCGAGCTCGGCAATAGACACCAGCGACGGCGTGCTGGCCTGCGCGCAGATCATTGGCCGCGAATCGAATGTCGGCTTCGAACTGTTCGCAGAAGAATTGACGAAGTTCGTTAACAGAGATGTCATCAAACTGGCCGAATCGCTCGGTATATCACCATTCTTGTTCGCCCTCAACGCTGGGTATGATTGGGAAGTCATCTGCACAGTTCCCAAATCACGACAAAACGCCTTCGATGCCCTTTGCCGGCCAGTCCGCTCCGGCTATCCGCCAGCGGCGGTGATCGGACGGGTCGTCCCGCGCGGGCCCTGGGCTGACGTGGGCGTCCGGCTGCGGACGCCAGACGGGCCCGGTAGAGTGCTGCCTTATTTCACCGGAGAGAAATTCCGCTCGCGCACGAACGGCGTCCGCGCACGCGAGTGGCTCGAGTTCGCCATCGAATCGACCAGGCTTCTGCAAACCTAAGCACCCGAACGGATGCGCGTGAACGATCTGCCCGCCCCGCCCTCGCAGGAGACGGCGCTTGACGGCGGAGCCCTAAATATCCCGAGAGCGACCAATCCATCACATTCAGTAGTTCTCATCGGCGCCGGGCGGCGTGGACTCGGCGCCCATCTGCCCGCCCTTGACGCCGGTCGATATTTTCGTTTGACGGGAATTGTTGACACTAAAGAGCGAATCGCGCGGCTACGGGAGATTTCGACGCTCACCGCGCCGATGTACGACAGCCTCGACCAGCTGCTGGCCGGCCAGCGGCCGGATCTCGCGATCGTGGCGACGCCGCATGACTGCCACGTTCCGCTTGCCCGGCAGCTGCTTCGCGCCGGGGTACCCACCCTGCTGGAGAAGCCCCCGGCCCGCAGTGCGCCGGAGCTGGAAGCGCTGCTGACGCTCAGCGAGCAGCTTCAGACGCCGCTGGCGACCTCGCTGCCACTGCACTATCAGCGCGGATACCAGCGGTTCCGGAGCCTGCTCGGCTCCCCGGAGCTGACCGACGCCGAGGTGACCGTCCGAGCCACCGTGACCAGCTGGCAGGGGGCCGACAGCTGGCGCCGGTCCAGGGAACGAGCGGGCGGCGGCGTCCTGATCGACCTCGGCTACCACTACCTCGAGCTCATCGTGGCCTGCCTGGGGTCGCCCGACGCGAAGTCGGTTCAGCTGACGAGGGCGCCCGGCCCGGGATGCGAGGTGGAAGACGAAGCGCGGTTGTCCCTGCGCTTCGACAAGCGTCGGCTGCTGGTTGAGCTCTGGCTCCAGGCCCATCCCCAGGCCGCCAAAGGCACCGAGCTCGCTATTCGGCGCGATGGCGAGGTGGTCTACCACGGGACTCCGGGCGCCGCCGCTGACCGCGGGCGAGACCACGGCCAGCCGTGGCCAACTCCCGCTGCGGCCCAGCTGAAGGCGCTGGTAGCGTCGGGGTTCCTGAACGGGCGCGGCGACTGGCATCATGTCCTGCACCGGCAGTACGAGGTCATGCTGCTGATCGATGACCTCTACGCATGCGCGGCTTTTGGGGCTGGCCTGCCCCGGACGGCGGACCAGGCCAGGGAGTCGGAGAGGGCACCTGCATGAGCGGATCCGGGGCCGATCTGGCCCTCCTCGGCGGGCGGCCCGTCGCCGCTGAGCCGGTGCGCGAACTCTGGCCGCGGCTGACCCCGGAGCTGGAGGCCTGCGTGCTTGCGCAGGCGCGGGACCAGCTTTCGGTCTACGACCGCAGTGGCGTCGTGGCGGCCTTCGAGGACGCGTTCGCCGGCTACGTTGGCGTGGAGCGGGCGTTGGCGACCTCGTCGGGCACGGCCGCGCTGCACTCTCTGTACTACGGTGCCGGAATCGGGCCCGGTGACGAGGTCATCTGCTGCGACTACGGATTTTTCGCGACCGCGACGCCGCTGCTGCCTCTGGGCGCGACGCCGGTTTTCGTCGATTGCTCGGCTGACGGAACGATGTCGGTCGACGCCGCCGCGGCCGCGATCACCGGCGAGACCAAGGCCATCATGGTCACCCACATGTGGGGCCAGCCCGCCCAGCTGGACGCTCTCAGGGACCTGTGCGACAAGAACGGCCTACTGCTGTTCGAAGATTGCTCGCATGCGCATGGGGCCCGCTTCGCCGGGCGCGTGGTCGGCAGTTTCGGCGATGGCGCCGCCTGGAGCCTGCAGGCGCATAAGAGCATCTGGGCGGGCGAGGGCGGGGTCCTCGTCACCAGCCTTCCCGACGTGTACGAGCGGGCCCTGCTGCTCGGCCATTTCAACTTGCGCGCGATGGCGGAGATACCGGAGTCGTCACCGAACTTCGCCAGCGCGTTCACCGGGACCGGGCTGAAGTACCGGGCGCACCCCTTGGGCCTGGCCCTGGCGCTGCCCCAGATCAAGACGGTGGACCAGCTCATCGAGGACCGGCAGAAAACCGCCGCCGCCCTGATCGAGGCGCTGCGGTCCATCCCGGGGGTCGATGTGATGCAGAACCTGCAGCCGGGAACCGTGCACGGCAACTACGCGCTGGCCGCGCTGATCGACCCGGATGCGTGCGGATTCGACCGGCAGAGCTTCACCGACGCGCTCCGCGCGGAGAACATCTACCTGGTCAGCATCCCGCGACAGATGAACTCACTGTCGCACTATCCCGTGTTTGCCGAGGCGGGCGCGGCCGGGCGTGACGGCCCGGCTGCCCGGGTGGCGGGGGACGTATCGATGTCCGAGCGCATTGCCGCCACCGCGGTCAAGTTCTTCGTGCCAGCCACGTCGGATGATCTCACCGGAAACACCAGCCCGACGGTGATCGCCGACGCCATCAGCAAAGTCGGCGCCGGCCTGCCCGGCCTGGCCGGGCGGCAACACTCTGGAGACCGGCCATGACCGCGCTCTCTGGCGGCCTGCTGGCCATGCAGGATTCGGAATTCCTGCGCAGCTACGGCCACGGGCAGGTAACCCGCATGACGGTGGGCGGCGTGCTCTGCCGCCGCATCGACGGGGTCCTCTCGGTGCTCGTGCTGACCAGGCTGCCCGACGACGAGTACGGCGGCCTGGAGGAGCTACCGAGCGGCGGCGTCGAACCCGGCGAAACCCTCCTCGAGGCCCTGGCCAGGGAAGTCCTGGAGGAAACGGGGCTACCCATCCGGGCTGGGGGGCCGTTCCTGTTCGATTTCACGTATCCCTCGCGGCGGGGTCAGACTGTACAGCTCAACTTCCTGGTCGAGGCGGCGGATGACCTCCCCGTCCACGTCGACCCCGCCGAGCACGAATCGGCCCGTTGGCTACCGCTCACGGAGCTAGCCGATTCCGGCCTCAGCCCGAAGGTGCGACACGGGCTTGTCCGCGCCTTCTCCGGCGGGAACTACGGAATAGACCATCTCAGCAACCTCGTGCACCACTGACGCCAATGACGACATAAGGTCCGACGCAGTTGGCGACATGGAGCGGCAAATGGCCGCTCAGCCGGTGAAGTTCTCATCGTCTGGATGTGGGCGCTGGACCGGATCACCCGCGAAGGCGCCGTGGGGTCAGATGATCACCGGGGACTCGTTGCGTGCCAGGAAGTCGTTGATGCGGACGCGCATCGACCGACCACGTTGACGGCCGGGACGAGGCTGTTGGCCCTCGGCGCCTCGGGGGAGTCGTAGTAGTCGATCCTCTGCGTGCTCATCAGCGCATCCTCTCGAGAACGGCGGTTGCCCCCCGGGTCGTCGGAGCTGATGACTACTTTGCCAGCCTTCAACACGCTCACAGTGCACGTCGAGTATGGTCGTGAATGTCAGAGGGAATCGGCCAGATCATCGGTCGCCGTGAGCGCTCGACGATCATCTGGGAGGTGGCGATGGCCGAGGCAGGCGCGGTGCGCTGGGCGGCTCGGGGCCGGCGGGCGTACCCTGAGGGCGTGGCGTACGAGCGGATTACCATCGATCCGAACCGGATGAGCGGCCTGCCGTGCATCCGCGACACCCGGGGTGACGGTGAGCGCGGTCCTGGGCCAGCTCGCCGCCGGGCTGACCATCCCCGAGCTCCTCGCCGACTTCCCCTACCTGGAGCGGGCCGATGTCCTGGCCGCCCTGGAGTTCGCCGCGGCGGCCGTGCAGGAACGCGAGCTGCCGCTAGCCCACTCGGCGTAGCCGGCGTGCGTCTCCTCATCGACGCCAACCTGTCGCCGAAAGTCGCCGCCGCCCTGAGCAAAGCCGGACTGGAGTCCGTCCATGTCGGCGACGTAGGGCTGCTCACGGCACCCGACCGGGCCATCCTCGACTATGCCGCCGCCAGCGCCCTGGTGATCGTCTCCGCTGACAGCGATTTCGGCGAGCTCCTGGCGGCAGCCCGCGGGGCGACGCGACCCTCGGTCGCTGCCCATCGTTCCCGCCGGCTGACCCACGGCGCTCGAGTTCATCCTTCGGCACGCGCTCGTAGCCGCCGTTATGGCTGCTGGGTCAGTTCCTGGTCAAGTGCCCGAAGCCACGCGTGAATGGGTGATCTGGGCCGGAGCTGCCCGCGATTGCCTTGCGATGGCTCGTGAAGCGTGCTTCCGGCCGAGCCGGAGGTGTTAGAAGTCGATTTGCTCGTATTCGACGCTCGCTAGCCAGTCGCTGGCGTGTGCCTGATGATCGCGGTCGACGCCGTGGCTCACCGGTTCTTGCTGCTGGCCGGCCCGGAGGAATCCTTTGCTCTTGAACGCCAGCCTGAGATAGTCGGTGAAGCTCATCGCGTGTGCTTCCTCACGGACAAGCGGATCGGCGCCGGTGGCGGGCAGCCAGACGCAGTAGGGGCCGCCCCCGCTGATGTTGGCCTTGTGCAGGTAGTCAGCCGAGATCATCAGCTCCAGCGGCCCGGTGATCTCGGGATGCAGCCCGGCCGATCTCTCCTGCCATTCCTCGACGCAGAACCACGCTTCGGAGGGATCGATGATCTCCAGCGGGTCTGCGGCTGCGAGCGATTCCGGGACGCCGTCCGGGAACGGGGCACCCCACAGTTCCCGCGGGACGAGGTTTACCTGCCCTACTACGCGCCAAAAGGCGGCCAGCGCCGGGGGCACCGCCGTCCCGGTCAGCCGTTCCAGCTGCTGCAGGCGTTCCTCCACGTCTGGCGCGGGTCCCGGCAGTGCCTTCTCGGCGGTGACTGGCCAGCCCCTCGCGATGAGGGCGGTGACGAGGCGCTCCGCGTTGCGGCGTACCCGCTGCATGGTCAAGACGGCCACCTGCCCGGCTTCGGCGCGCCACGCGGCGTCCAGGGGATCGACGGCACCGAGATCCCGCCACACGCCGCGGTGATCCCCGCTTTGATAGCGCTCGACGAGCGACCCGGCCGCCAGGCGGGGGGCGCGAGGCCGGGCCCGCGCCGCCCTGGCCGCCGCCGCGGCGTCCAGCGCCGGCCCGGTGACCGCGGGATCGGCGTACTCAAGCGCCTGACGGGCTGACAGGCCAAGGGAAGCATGGTCGCGGAGGCTGACGCACAGGTCCAGCCAGCGGCGATCCCGGGAGAGCAGGTCACGCAGCTCATCGAGATGCCACCGGTCCCCCATCGAGGAGAACGAGGATGGCGACAGGAAGCGCAGCGCGCCATCGGCGGCGGCGCGGCCCGCGGCGGTCGACAGGCGGTCACCGGAGAAGAGCCAGCCGGCGTTGTCCCAGGGGGTGCCCTCGTCGGTCAGCATCGTCTTCACGGCCATGAACCGGTCGATGTGCTCGCAGCCGTCAATGCCTGCCCTCAGCGCGGCGCGCGCTTCGCTGGTCCCGATGCCGAACAGCGCATGGGCTGCGGCTATCCGGATCGGCTCGACCGGGCAGTCCTCCCACAACGCGGTCAGGAGAGCAACGGCCGGCTCGTACCGCAGTTGCCCGAGAACGCGGAGCTGGCCGGCTACCGCCCTGTAGCCGGTAAAACGGCGGATCGCAGTGATGCCGACGTCCCGGTACGCCCTTCTCTCCGCGGCGTTGAGGCCATTCCACTGACCACAGCTGACGCGCGGACGGCTTCCGAGGTCCGGGTAGCCAAGGAGAGCCTCGCGGACGGAATCAAGTAGCCGCGCGCCGTCTACCGCGCCTGCGCCTCCACTGTCAGCCATTGCCCGAGTATGCCAGTGAACGGGTCTCAGCAGCCGGGCGGTAGCCAGCGCAGCCGGTCGGCTGAGCACCCAGTCTGACCGAACCCCGACGACGGCCCACTACCGAAACAATCATCAGACGGGTCGCAGGCACGCGCCCCCCGATTGACCGGACGCTATCCCTTGCCGCCCGACTATCAATCGGCCGCGCACTGAAAGACCCTCTCATCTGCCACGACGTTGAGACCAACGTGTCTTGCCGCCCTTCCGCGCAGAACAGAACGATCGGGTGCCGCCGATTGAGATTAGGACACGGTTGGGGAATGTCACCGACAGGGAATCGCTCGGAATCGGCAGGGAGCTTGCCATGGCAGCCGTGTTGGTCACGACGCGCGGTAATCGTCACACGGCGGCTCGGGCTCTGGCAGATACTTACAGCTTCGACAGCTGCGTGGCGTACGGTCGGCGTGACGGTGCTGCCGGGCGGGAGTTGGACATGGCCGGGGACGGAACTGAGAATTGGCGGCTGATCTTGGAGGCTGCCCGGGCGCTCACCGCTGCCGGGCAGTCGCCGTTCACACGAGTCAGCGTGTATGAGTGGATCTGGCGGCGCTATCCGCGGAACGTCCACGACCGGCCCAGCCTTGACCCGATCTTCCAGGGGATGGTCCGCAACGCCCCGGGCGGACCAGCCAGTTCTGCGGGGACGCCGCTGACCAGGGTCGGCCGCGGTGAGTACGTCCTGGTCGCCGCTGCGGCCCTGCCGGGAAGCGCGAGCGCGGCTCTTGGCTCGCCGCCGCGGGTGCCTGCTCCCACCCGGGGCCGGGCGGTGTTCCTGGCCGAAGCCGGGGATAAGCAGGGCGCGAAGGAGTATTCCGGGGCAGCGGCGAACCGGCTGCTGTCCGGCCTCGACGCATTCGCGGCGCAGTTCCGGGCGCAGGCCGACTCGGCCGGGCTTCCGTCATCTGAGCACGCGGTCCACTTCTGTCTGGCGCTGGGCCTGCAAGCGGCGTGGGCGCTGCCAGCGGGCGCCATCGTCTTCGAGCGCCCGTCCCATGTCGGGACGCGAACCGATCTGTGGGTCGGGGAGCCGCACGATGTGTCGATCGAGGTCAAGTACCTGCGCTCTCACCTGTCAGGCAGTCAGCCCGCGCGCCCATGCACTATGGTCAGCTCCTCGCGGACTTCAACAAGGTCGCCCAGGTGCCCGGTCGGCTCCGGCTCATCGTGCTCGCGGCAGACGCCGGGTACGTTCGCTACGTTCAGCAGTCGGGGCAGTCCGTCATCCCGCTGAAGGTCGGGGAATCGGCATTGATCATGCCGTCGTCGCTCTGTCGACTCGCTGACACGCCACGGAAGAAGGCCGAATCCCACGGCCCATGGCGCGATCTCCGCACCACGCTCCGCTGGACCACCACGATACGAGACTGCTCCCTATTCGCCTGGGAAGTAACGCCAGCGACCGAGCCGCCACAGGCCGCTGCTGACCAAGACGACTAGAACCGCCGTTATGCACTTTTCTTGCAGCCGCGGCGCGCTCTTGCTGACACGCCCATATCTGGCCGTCTAGCGCGACTGCCGAAGGCGAGGGATTTCCTTTTGTGGGGCGGAACGGGTAGTTGCGCCGAGCGTTGGAGCTGCGACATTCTCTGGGCTGGCGACGGCAGCCGACGCGCTCACATTTCCCGCTGAAAGGCGTCATGATCACGAATGATTTGGTTATGACGAAAGATCTGGGCACCTATAGCTACCCTTTTCTTACGTCATGCGAAAATGTTTCGTGATCACGTGTTGGCGAAGGGTTCCGTGATGTGCATCGTGAATGCAGATGCGGACGATATGCGCCCTATCGCGGTCCATGCGGGCGAGTCTCCAGACGAACACAAAATCGGCGGTATGGGGCACCCTCTGGTCGCGGCCGAGACGGCGCGTTGTCACCGACACGCGTCAGCTGCCGGTCGCGGGATAGCTCGGCTTCCACCGGCGACTTACGTTGCGGACATCGTTTCCTTTGCTGGGGCCTGGGCCCAGCTTCCCGGGTCCCGGCTGTCCCAGGAGGTGCCCCGATGGCAGCCGCGATCCCCTCGACTTCTCTCATCCCTGTCCAGCCGGTATTTACTGATGCCGAGCGGCTCGCGCTCGCCGGGTACCTGGCCGGCTATCGCGGCCTGACCCGAGAGGCCTACACTCTCGACCTGCGCCAGTTCGCCGGATGGTGCCGCGCCCGGTCGCTCCCGCTGTTCTCGGTCCGCCGCGCCGACATCGAGACCTTCGCCCGCGAACTGGAAGCCCGCGGCCGCGCACGCGCCACCGTCACCCGGCGGCTGTGCACGATCGCCGGGTTCTACAAGTACGCCGTCGAGGAGGAACTTCTCGAGCATTCCCCGGCCGCGCACGTCCGCCGGCCGCGGCTGGACTACGAGTCGCACGCCACCGCCCTGGACCGCAACGAGCTCGGCGCGCTCCTAGTCGCCGCGGGCCTCGGGGCAGCCGCCGAGCACGCGCTGATCTCGCTGCTGGAGCTGAACGGGCTCCGGGTGTCGGAGGCAACCGGAGCGGACATCGAGCACCTGGCCTGGAACGCGGGCACCGCACCCTGGTCATCACCCGCAAGGGCGGCAAGGTCGTGACCATCCCGCTTGCCCCGCGCACCGCCCGCGCCATCGACCTGGCCATCGGCGAGCGAACAGACGGACCTCTGTTCGTTACGGCGGACGGACGGCGGCTGGACCGGCACGGCGCCGCCCGCATCGTCCGCCGCGTGACCCGCCGCGCGGGAATCGCCAAGCCGGTCAGCCCGCATACTCTGCGGCACGCCTTCATCACTGCCGCCCTCGACGCGGGAGTCCCTCTGCGTGACGTGCAGGAAGCCGCGTCCCACGCTGACCCGCGCACCACCATGCGCTACGACCGCGCCCGGACCAGCCTGGACCGGCACGCCACCTACATAGTCGCCGCATTCGTCGCCGGAGCAGCTCGCTAGGCGAGCCGCCTTGACCTGACCGGCTCCTGTCGGCGGCCGGGCAGGTCAAGGCCGAGAGCACAGGCGCGCGAATTGCCGCCAAGTGCGCCGCCATGCCGCCTCACTGTTTTCGTGCCACGTGAATGCAGGCCGAGCGCCTGGCGTGAACCCTGCTCGCCCTTTACTGTTTCGGCAGCGCGGTGATGAGAAGCGCGTTGTGGATGTGTTTGTTGCCTGGCTCCACGAAAGCGGCTGGACGACGGAGACGGAAGTTAACTTCGTCGACGTCTGCGCCCGGCGCAGCGACGAGCGCCTGTACGCCGAGGCCAAGGGGAGGACAGCAGCCATCGGCCTCGACGTCGATACGCCCTTACGGGCAGTTGCTCCGCCGGATGGCCGACCCTGGCGCCGGAGCCCGGTACGCGGTCGTTGTCCCCACGGCTGCTGTTCAGGCAGCCCTGCGCGTCCCGGCCTGGGTCCGTCAACGGCTGGACGTCGATGTGTACGAGGTTGACGACGTCGGCAGAGTTCACCCGCGGAAATGAGCGCGGCCAACAAGCCCGGTGTGACAGCCACGGTTCGTTGTCCTACTCAGTCATACGCAGTGCCGGCACCGCCGATCTGTCTCGGTCGGTAACTCTGATGGTCACCGGCAGGTGCGGCGCATAAATTGCTGATCTGAGGGTCCGTCACGGCTGGCGGCTATTCCGGTTCGGTGCCGGCTTGCTGGAACGGGTTCTCGGCGCGGACGCCGGAGTAGTCCTGGCCTGTGTTGAGGTCTTCCGAGTAGAGCACTTCGCAGCCCATTTCGGCTGCGCTGCGGACGATCATCGAGTCCCAGAAGGAGATTCCGGCCCGCTGGTGTATGCCTATCGCGCCGAGCACGTCGTCGGCTCCGGGAACGTGCATGTGCCAGTGCGAGAGGTCGGCCACGATCTCCTTCGCCGTCTCCGCCCTGAGCGGCTTGGGAATCTTCCGGGTGGCGTTCACGAAGAACTCCTGCAGCACCTGAACGCTCAGGCAGCCTTCCCGTGAGTCCCACAGCTGCTCCAGCAGGGCCCGCGCCCGGTCGCGCTTGGCTCCTGCGGAATCGTCGTGCGCGTAGAGCAGGATGTTGGTATCGACGAACCGGCGGTTACCGCTCATGGACGCTGTCCCGGTCCCAGCCGATGTGCCCGCCGGTGCCGAGGTCCGTTGCCTGGCGCAGCCGGGCGAGGCTCCGGTCGCGGGCGCGGGCGTAGCCGGTCTCCTGTTCGACCAGGTCTTTCAGCATCCGGGCCAGCAGCTGCGATACCGAGGTGCCGCGGCTGGCGGCAAGGATCCGGGCTTCCCGCAGATCTTCCTCGGGCAGTGACAGCGTGATGTTCTGATTGCTCATGGCGATCACCTCCGAGCTGACATTTTACACGTAAAACAGTGTAGCACGTAAATACGTGCTACACTCTTCTGGCGGAACCGGGCGTTCGGCGCACAGCCAGACGTCGCTCAGGCGGGAGAGGGGCGCCGCCCGCAATCGACGGTCTCATCGCCAGGCCGGGCGCCTGCCCTTTGCAGGCAGCAGTCAATGCTGATCGGCCGTACGCGTTCGAGAACCGCCGATCTGCGCGGATCGTGGCATCGTGGCCGTCGCTGGCAATGGCGTGCAGATTGGTTGTTACGTGCCCTCGATTACGTCCGAAGCTGGCGATCGGTGCCGAGTGCCTTATTCAGTGAGAGGCAGGCCTCGGAGCAGCTCAGCAAGGCCGTCAGGCCGGTGGTCGCATAGGGATCCCCGCGCTTTAAGTCTAGGTCCACGTCCTCTGCTATTCGCAAATCGCAGAGGGCCTTTAGGTACTCAGGAGTCAACTCGGCGAGCTCGGCTCCCAGTTGGAGTGCGAGACGGTGTGATCCAACGGCCATTGGATGACCGTAGCCGCGCGATTGTGGAAGGCGAGGAATAGCCGCGGCCGTTCAGCGGTGGGCCAGGGCGCTACTTCCTGAGCTCATTCCCGAGCCATCGCAGGCCCTGTCCGATCGCTTGACTGACACCTTAGCGAGGCGCGGTGTCGAAGGACTGGTCAGGGGAAGTTACGCCGGGTCCGGCTCCCCGCCGCGCCGAGCACTATACAAGCGCCGAGGTGCCTGAGGGGGCGAGCCGAGCGGTGACACGGACGGCAGTCATCTGACGCTGGCGGGTGCCACGTGGCCCAAAGCCAGGTCGGCGCGGCGGCGCGCCGCACTGGCCTGGGCTCGGTGGCGAGCCGCAGTAATTCGTCCTGGCGGGCTCGCGGCCTGGGCTGCGAGCCCGCCAGTGAGGCAAGCGGGTCCCGTGGCCAGGCCCGGCTTCGACCCCGGCGATGCGTGATGACCACCGGCTTATGCGGCCGTGGGCGTCTCTGCTTGGCTGCGGGTCTGAGCGCCGAAACGGCGGTGCGCAGCTCGGCGATGGCGCTGATGACGGGGATGCACGCGAGGATGAACTCGGCTAGCGCGCGGGGCAGAGAGACAGCCGCCCCAAGAACTAGCACGACGCCGCTGATCGTGGCGATGATGATGACAATGGACATGAGGGTGATTCAGACACGCGGGTGTTTACCGTGGCCACTCAGGGCTGCCCGGCTGGGCAGAGATTCGGCGGTTCACTGCTGGTCAGGCGCATAGACTGAATTTCTCCGGCCCGGATCCGGTCCGGAGGGTAGGTGAGCTTTCTCTGAGGGCGGGGAATGGGCGATCTGGAACCTGGCCCGCGGCAGGTATTCTCCGCGCGGCTGACTCAGTTGCTTGACCTGGCAGGCCTGAAGCTGGAGGTTGTCGCGGCGCGGGCGAATAAGCGGATTAAAGAGGGCGAGCGATGGGAGGTGACTGCTCAGCGACTTAGCGACTGGAGAAGGGGGGAGCACCTACCCGCGTCAGATGCTGCGTTCCAAAGCGTAATCCGGGTCCTGATTGAGAACTGCCGGGGGAGAGTCGTTCTTGATGCCGACAGCAAGGACCTGCTGTCTGAGGACACTTGGCGCCGGTTGCTGCGGTCCGCGCGCAAGAGTTCACCGTCGGCAGGCCAGACTCAAGGTGGCACCAGCCTCGACGACCGTTCCGGTTCTCTGGCCGCCGGGACGTTCACCGGTTTGCTGCCGCCTCCGCCGTCGCCTGAGTTGTTCTGTGCCCGCCCGGGCCTTCACCGCAGCGTCGTGGAATCCCTGAAGTCCCCTGAGGGCGGCCGCGCCCCGATCGTGGCCATGGTGGGTATGGGTGGTTCGGGGAAGACGTTGCTTGCCCAGGCAATAGCGGCTGACGATGAGGTCAAAGCCGGGTTTCCGGATGGCGTGCTGTGGCTGGATGTCGGAGACACGCCGGAGGCGGTCTGCCAGGCGACCGTCCTGGCAGCATTTGGGCGTCCTGCGCTAGGTGGCAGCGTCATGGCGGGCAAGACCGCTTTGCGGCAGACGCTGGCGGGGGCGCGCGTCTTGTTGATTCTTGATGACGTGACCAGGCCTGCCCAGGTCACTGCTCTTGATGTTCTCGGGCCCGGATGCGTGCTTCTGGCGACAACACGTGACGAGGACACGTTGCCGCACGGCACGCACAAACGCACCGTCGGCGCCTTCGAGGTGGCCGATCCAGCCGGGCGCGCCGCTGCTCTGAGCCTGCTGGCGCAGTACGCGGGCAGCGCTGAGGAACTGTCGGCAGCCGCCGCGGGCTACGCCGAGGAGGTGGTTGCCGGTTGCGGCGGGTTGCCGCTGGCCTTGGCGACCTGCGGGGCGATGGCCTCGGGCGGTTACTCATGGGCCAGCATCGTGGCACTGCTGCGTGACGCGGACCTCGGCGCCCTGCAAATGGCATTCCGCGACTACCCGCACCCCAGCCTGCTGGCCGCCATCGCAGTCGGCGCGAACGCCCTAGATGAGCGCACTTTGTCCCTGTACGAGGAACTGGCCGTGTTTAGCGCGCGCGGACCTGTCCCGGTGGCGGCAGCCGAAACCCTCTGGGCGGCGCACGGCCTGAATCCGGACCACTCGCTACGAACCATTGTCTTCCTGGCCCGCCGCTCCCTCCTGACTTACCGTCCCGACAATCTGACTTTCACGCTTCACGACCTGCAGTACGACTATGTGGCCTGGCGGCTAGGCCAGCGGCTCGCCGCGGTGCACGGTCGGCTGGCCGATACCTACCTCGCCGCGTGGGGGCGCATGGAAGACGGCCTTCCCAGGCTGATCACGCATGACGGAAAACCCTCGGAAGACATGCGCTACGGCCTCGTTCATGTTCCTGATCACCTCGTCAGGGCGGGGCGCGACGACCAACTGCACAGACTGCTGGCAGCTGAGACTCGGGCCGGAGCCATCGGTAGCGGGAATGCGTGGTTCGACGCGCACGACCGGCTCGGGCGGACGGCGGAGTACCTCGCCGACATCAATCTCGCTGGTCGGCGTGCGGAGGAGACCGCGGATACGGCGCGGACGCCCGCTCAGCGGTCGCTCGGCCTGGGGCTGCAGGTCCGGTACGCGCTGGTGAGAAGCTCGTTGGCGAGTATCGCGGGCGAGATCCCCGGCAGGCTCCTGAGCAGTCTGGTGCGCCAGCGGGTGTGGTCGGCAGCGCAGGCTCGGGCATATGCGGCGATGATTCCCGATGACGAACACCGCGCGGCCGCGCTGACTGGTCTGGCCGGACTGCTCAAGCCCGGGACAGGTGACCGCGCGCAACTGATAGCCCTGGCCCTGCAGGCGGCCGCTGGGATCAAAGAACCGATGTACCGGGCGTTCGCGTACGCCCGCATCGCGGTCGTATCGCCTGAGGAAGACCGGCCAGCCATGTTCGACCAGGCTGAGGCAGCCGCAGATGCGGCTTCGGGACGGGCGGGTGAGATCCGGGCGTGGCTCCAGACGTACGTGGCGCCTTACTATCCCGAACGCGCTGCCGCGGAACTTCGCCGTGGTGCTCGGTCCGGTCACCACACTAAGCACTACCGCGACGTGATGACCGCGGTGCTAGGCGAAATACCAGACCTGAGGGAGGACGTTCTTGAGACAGCGCGACGTGCCTACTTCCGAGGTGAGCGAGGGGAGGCGTTCGAGGCGCTCCTTCGCTGCGCGCAGCCCGATCAGGTAAGCGGGCTCGTCACCGAGATCAAGGCGGCCATCGAAGGTGAGGACAAGGAATGGCGGGAGGAGGAACTTGTGGTCGCAGTTGCCCCTTACCTGCCCTCCGATGAGCTAAACGACCTGGTCACACGGCTCACCGATGGGGCCTCCCCGCACACTGTCATCACCCTGATGGCCGCGGCCTTGCCTCACTTGCCGGCTGACCGTCGGGAGGCGGCGGTCAGCGTCGCTGTCGCGGCACTACGGAGCAGGGAAGGACAGCCTGTCGAGGAGAAGTGCCTAACCGCCCTTCTGCGGTCAATCCCTGAGCCGGGCCGTACCGCGTTGCTCGAGGAGCACCTTGACCTAATGCACAACAGGCACCCGGCGAGCGCCGAATGGCTGCTGTGCGCGCTGGCACCGACACTGCCTGAGCACCTACTGCGGCGAGCCGTCGACGGCATCGGGCTGGTCCATCCTCCTGAGGAAGCACTGAACCGACTGGCTCCCCACTTGAAGCCCGAGCTTCTGCGGCGAGCCTTGGCGGTCCGACACCTGGACTCATCCGCTGAATGGGCTGCGGCATTCGTGCACCTCGCCCCAGCACTTCCCGGCCACATGCGGGAGCAGGTTCTGGACCTCGTCTCAGCCGTAGAAGACATTCCTCGCCGACTGGAACTGCTTTCCCAGCTCACACCGAGCTTGCCGCCCGAACTATGCGGACCGGCGGCCGAGGCAATCCCAGCGGATGCTGAACCAGAACCACGAGCGCGGTTGCTCGCAGCGCTAGCGTCAAGAGCGCCGGAACCGCAGCGCACCGGGCTCGACCGCCACGCCCGCGACATCGCCGAGTCCGCTAACTATCCGCATGCCGACTTCCGCGGCTTGGTCGGCATAGCCGATGGCCCTGAGCAACTAGAGGCCGTCTTGCGCCTACAGTGCACGCTTGACGGTTTCGGCAACCGGCACATCCGCCGCGAGTGCCTAGACGAAGAGAGCCTTTCAGCAGCGCTAGTTGACCACGCCGTAAAAACCGCACGCACGATGGAGGGGCAGTGCGACCGCGCCCGGGCGCTGGCCATGCTTGTCCCGCTTGCCGCGACGGCAAGCCAGCCCGCGCTGCTGATGGAAGCCGCAGAAGGCACGTTCCAGCCGCACCCTCACATCGACGACATACCGTGCGACGCGCTGAGGGCACTGAAAGCGGCGGTTAAGGCGGTTCCCGTCGCCGCCCGACCGCCGCTCGCTCGAAAAGTGACGGACACACTCGCCCAGCCCGAGCACAACCCCGAACGCTTGCGCCAGCTAATCGTCCTGGCGGTGTACCAGTCCGGGATAGATGACAACCGTCAGGTGGAGGCGCTGGCGTGTATCGCTGAGCTGACTTCCAGGCAGCTCCCTGACTGGGTGCGCAGACACGGCACCAGCGGGTTCAGGCGCCTCGCGCCCTACCTTTCCCAGGACCGGATGCTGGACGCTGTGAGGCTTGCCCAGGCACTCGATGAGCCGGATGAGCAGATGCGAGCGCTCGCTGACCTGGCCGAGAACGCTGACTCTAAAGGGCTTGACCCGATGGAGACCCCCCGCCAGCGAGGAAGCGGCAGAGCCCGCAGGCGGCCTCAGAGCGGTAACGCGCTCAATGAAGTCTGGTCACCGCAGTGGCGAACTGCCCTCCATAACGCAGCGGGCGCCGGGCGCCCCGCACTGCTCTCCTTCATCGCGCGCATGCCCATTCTCGCTGAGGCAGAAATGGCGACCGGACAGGCTGACTCGACCGCAGCGCTCATAGCGCGGGCGATGTTTGACACGCGACGCTGGTGGCCGGCCGGCCCGTAATGTGCCGCGTTGAGGGCGCAACACCGCCGACGGCGTAAGCCAGAACCGGAGGTTCTGTGCATCGCGCATGGTCCATCGGCACGGCTGCTCGCAGGGACAGAGTCGGCGGTATGGCGCATGGCATGATCGTGGGCCGTTTCGATCGGGTCTCCTCGCGGCTTTGGGGCGGAAGCCGGATTACGGCTGGTTCCCTATCCCGTGCGGGAGTTCGACCTGGATGGTCCCGTCTACAGCTCGGCTTAGTTTCGCGTCGCTGGTCAGGAGCGGTGGCTTCAGCTCCCGGGCGAGCTGAACGAACAAGGCGTCGTACATCCCGATGGTTTTGCGGGCCGAAGCCGTCCTGGTCAACGAACCAGCGCGGGAAGACCCCGGTGTCGGCCACGCAGGCCTCAGCCACGGTCACCGTCGCGGAGCCGGAGAAGTTCCTCATCCACGCCGACCACTCCGCGCGTGCGCTCCTGGACATGCTGGAGCAGGAGCGCGGATCTGCGCGAAAAGACCTTGTCGGCGCTGGCCGAGGCCGAGGCGAGCCGCACGCAGGCTAAGGAAAACCGGCTGCTGGCCGGCTCTGCAGCTGGGCCGGGCTGACGCCGCGGCACCGCGAGTCCGACGTCGAGGTCGCCCGCGGGCAGGCTGCATCGTGGGGCCGGAAGACAACCACACACCGCCGCCCGTTCCCGCCGCCCCATCATCGGATCGCGGACAGCCGCCTCAAGGACGCCTCACGGCGCCGCTGCGCGGCCGGGCTCCGCCCGGTCCTTGACCCCGGACCGCCCGCTCACCAGAAGACCGCAGCGACCGGAAGCAGGCCGCACCAGGGCTCATGTCCCGTCCCGAGGTCACGGCCCTTATCCGGCGTGCCCGGCCACCGACCACGATCCGGAAAGAAAGGCACAAAACCCCTCTTGACACCGGTCCGCTCCTTCAGGGATGACCTGCGGTGCGATTGGCCGTGTGGCCCGTTTCGGCACGCATTCGGTAACAGCAGCCTTGGCGACCTGCTCAGACCCGTGGTTGGCGCTCTGCCGCGCTCGTTACCGAGGCTGCGCCACCCGCAAGGTATGCCCGGGCTTTTAAGACGGCGACGTTCCGGTCGGTCCCAGCAGTGACCTGAGGATATCTTCCATCGCGTCGAAGCTTTCCTGCTGGCCGTCGAACCTGGTCATGTGGTCACGGCCAGCTTTGTCGCGGAACGCCAGCCTCATCGTCAGCGTCGTCACTCCGTCAGTTTCGCGCAACTGCATGGTCTCGACCGCCTCCGCATCTGGCCAGCCGTCGAACAGCCACGTCTTCACGGTCCGGATCGGCGGCTCGACCTCCCGGTAGGTTCCGCGGAACGAGCACTCGGTTCCGTCGCCGGCTACGAAGACGTGGTGGTAGGCCCCTCCGACGCGCAGGTCGATCGAGCACTCCTTCGTCTGGTCCGGGGGTGTAGCGCCCCATTTGCTCACATGCTCGGGCCTCGTCATCACGTCGAAGACGAGAGCGATCGGAGCGTCGAACTCTCGTGTTATGAGGACGTCGAGCTCGCTCGGGAATTCGATCCGCGCCGATCCGTGCCTGCTGGGTGTCACTGCCGCTCTCCCGTGATGAGCGCCTGGACCGGCCCTGCGCCCGGCACTTCGGCCACGATCGTGCCGACCGCCTTCTCGCCTGCCATCAGCGCGTCGAGGATCTCGCGGCGGCGCACTTCGGCGATCGCGCTGAAGACGTCCGAGGTCGTGGGGGAGCGGCCACGGCTCAAATATATTCCGATATAGGAATGAGTCAAGGGCCGCTCAGCCGACGGATAGGCAACGCCGACGCAGCTCGTACATCTGTCCCTGCGGCGACCGGCGGATACCATCGCTCCGACCGCGAGATCGTCGGCTACCTGTCGCGCTCACGCACGGCCTCGGCGGCGTACAGCAGAGGCTCGTGGATATCCTCGACGGTGCGGTCGGGGTGCTCGGCCAGGATGTCTTCGGCTCCCATACCGTCCGCGAGCATTGCGAGCACGGTCGCGCAACCGCTCGGCTGTGCCAATGCCTGAAGCTGAACGTCGGGCCGGTAGCGGTCATCCGCGTGCTGTCCCAGCCAGCGCGGCAAGCGCCCGGTCCAGAACTTGGACCCGGGAGAGCAGGCCCGCCTGGTCGGCCAGCCGCTGGTGGGCGACGGTGCCGATCTGGCCGGTGATCCGGCGCCGCAGTTCGCGGTAGCGCGGCACATCGTCCCCGGTGACCGGCGGGGCGGACGGGTCGAGGTTCGCGCTGGCGAGCAGCAGCGCCGCGTCCTGCGGGCGGCCGAGTTCCGCCAGCAGCTCGGCCAGGATGCGCAGGCTGGTCCACAGCTGCGGCCATCCGCCCCGGCGGCGCAGCTGGTGCAGCAGGTCGGGGAACACCCGCAGCGCCTCGTCGTGGCGGCCGAGCCGGACCAGGGCGGAGATGAGCGCGATGCGCGCGACCTCGGCGACCTGCGCGGTGCGGCCGGCCTCGGCCTGGGACACGGCGAGTTCGAGGATCTCGACCGCGGCCGCGGGATCCTCCAGCAAGCGGACCTCACCCATCGTGTACGTCGCGAAGGCCCTGGTCGGTCCTGCGTCCCGGGCTGCAGCCACGGCCCGCTCCGCGTGCTGCCGCGCAGCCGTCTGGTCGGACTGAAAGCAGGCGAGCAGCGCGAACGTGGCGTGCGCGTCGACCCGCAGCGGCGCCGGCACGGCGGGAAGCTCGAGCAGCCGATGCCAGTGGCGCATCGATTCCGCGTGCTCGCCGCGGTAGACGCAGGTCACGCCCAGCGCCGTCAGCGCCAGGCACTGCTCCTCGGGCGTGGACGCGGTCGCCAGCGCCCGGGTGCCGAGCCGGTGCGCCTCGTCCAAGTCGCCGAGCTCTGCCGCGTGGAGCGCGCCGGACGCTCCCGCGAGCGCGGCGACCGGCGTCGCGGGCAGGCGCGGGTCGCGGGCCACGTCCCGCGCCAGCCTCATCAGCTCGCCGTCGCGCACCCAGTGCGTGCACCAGCCCAGCGCCGCGGTGATCGCGCCGGCCAGCTCGACTTCGCCTGCGTCCATCGCCCCGCGCACCGCGGCGAGCAGATCGAGGCGATGGGCCAGGAGCTGGTGGAGCGGCTCGCCGGCCCCTCCCGCGCGGATGTCGGCGGCCGCGGCCTCCGCCAGGTCGCGGATCCAGCGGGCGTGCGCGGCACGCGCGGGCCCGGCCGCGCCGTCGGCGACGACCCGTTCGGCGGCGAAGGCGCGCACGATCGCCAGCATCCGGTACCGCGCCCGGCCGTGCTCGTGCGTGACGTGCAGCAGCGACGCGTCTGCCAGGCGGGCCAGGCGTGCTGCGGCCCCCGGACCGCAGACATGCTCGACGGCGTCGAGGTCGAAGTCGGCCGCGAACACCGACAGCCTCGCCATCAGTTCCTGCTCGCCGCGGCCGAGCAGGGTCCAGGAACGGTCGAGCACCGCCCGCATGCCGCCATCGGCGTCGGCCAGCACGCCCAGGTCGCCGAGCCGGCCCAGCACCGGGCCCAGGCCGATCGCCGCCGCCTGCGCTGCCGCCAGCTCGATCGCCAGCGGCACCCCGTCGAGCCGGCGGCACATCGCTGCGCCGAGCGCCACAGTTTCCGCGGTCACCGGGAGGTCGGGACGGACGCGGCGCATCCGGTCGATGAACAGCCGGACCGGGGCAGTGTCGCGCAGCAGTTCCACGGGCGCGTCCGCGGCCTCGGTGAGCAGCGGGTCCAGCGGCAGCACCTGCTCATCGCGCAGTCCCAGCCGGCGCCGGCTGGTAGCGATGACCCGCACCCGCGGGCAGGCACGCAGCAGCGCCTCGGTCAGCTCGCGGGTGTCGCTGAGCACGTGTTCGCAGTTGTCGATCACGAGCAGTCGCGCGTCCGCGCCGAGGTACTCGCTGACCGCGGCGCGAGCCGACCCGGTGCGGACATCCACGCCGAGGGCCGCGGCGACCGCGCCGTCGACGCCGGGCGTCGCTACGGCGCCCAGTTCGATCACCGCGACAGGCACCATGAGATCAGCGGCGAGTTCGCCTAGTGACTCGGCGACCAGCCGGGTCTTGCCGACCCCGCCGATGCCGGTGACCGTGACCAGCCGGTTGCCGCGTACCGCGTTGGCCAGGGCCGCCAGTTCGGCGTCGCGGCCGACGAACGGCGTCGCGA
>Ga0335072_10002467_pt1 | contig 28711 bp, 27 predicted proteins | sample Lox_Sample_21_FD_206725 | JGI IMG/M metagenome (GOLD analysis project Ga0335072, IMG submission 206725) | Soil microbial communities from Loxahatchee National Wildlife Refuge, Florida, United States - Lox_Sample_2.1 | ecosystem: Environmental > Terrestrial > Soil > Wetlands | place: USA... | reverse complement strand
ACCCCGCCGCCGCCGGGCGCATCGTACCTCTGACGACGCCCTGGTCAGAGTGGGCGCAGACCGGACAGATCCCGGGTGACGCCGTGGTTTCGGTCGGCGATCGTGCCCAGCATGTAGTGCGGCTACAGGGTGTAGTACTCGTGCCGGCTGCGCGGCCCCAGGCCCGGGCCAGGTCGGTGCGGTTCTTGTAGTTGCTCACCATGTAGCCGCCGGTGTACACGCGCACGAGTGAGTAGCCGCCGGTGTACACGCGCACGAGTGAGTAGCCGCCCGGGTATTCCTTGGTCGCGCCGACCTCGAGGAACTCGATCGACTGGATCGGCGACTGGGCGTCGTCGAGCAGGAACGTCCGCTTGTTGCGGTGCGTGTGACCGGAATGGTGGAAGAACACGCCCGGCGTCCTCTCGTACAGCTTTTGTAGCGCGATCGCGGTCGGCCGGTCGATGTCGAACGCCGGCCCGGCCTCGGTGGTCGCCGCCGACTCGTAGGTGATCGGGTGGTCTGCAGTACGTCTACGCCACGAGCGCGACCTTGGCGGCGGGCAAGACCGTGGCCAGCGTGACCCTGCCAACTGCCTCCGGCGGCAACATAGGCGTCTTCACCATCGGCTCCGGCTGAGCTGCCGCCCGCCCCCCAGCCCCCTGAATTGCTAGACGAAATTCGTCAGTATTATGCTGGTCTGCTGAGACGTCGGAACCTGAGGAGCTGCGCATGACGGGGAGCCCTGGCGCCCCGGCAAACGCTGCGGTCCCGTCGGTGACCGTCACGGGGGTAGCGCAGCGGCAAGCGTGGCGGGCGCGTGAGTTCCCCCCGGTCGAACAGGTAACCCGCGGCGTCTGGTCCGTCCCGGTCACGATCCCGGACAACCCGCTGCGCTACACGCTCTGCTATCTGCTGCTCGCCGACGCTGGCGTGGTGGTCGTGGACCCGGGCTGGGAGTCCGACACCGGCTGGGCCGACCTCCAGCGTGGTCTGGATACGGCCGAGGTATCTGCCGACCACATCACCGGCATCGTCGTCACACACGTGCACCTCGACCACCACGGTCTGAGCCGGCGCCTGAGCGAGACGTGCGGCGCCTGGGTCGCGATGCACACCGAAGAGGTGCAGGCCCTGCCCGCCCGGATCAGCCAGATGGTGGGCCCCGACGGCGGGCGCGCCTGGCTGGCCCGGTGCGGGGCACCCGAGGAGATGATGGCCGAGTTCAGCGAGGACCTCGCCGACACCCTCGGCATCTTCCGCCTGGCCGACCCCGACATCCTGCTGCAGGACGGCGAAAGCCTGGATTTGCCGGGCCGCCGGATCCGCGTCGTGTGGACCCCGGGCCACACCCCCGGGCATATCTGCCTCTACGACGCCGACTACGACCTGCTGCTCACCGGGGACCATCTTCTGCCGCGGATCTCTCCGAACATCGGCGTCTTTCCGGGCGGCCTGAAGTCGCCGCTGACGAGCTACCTCGAATCGCTGCGCGCGATGCCCGAGTTCGACGGCGCCGAGGCCCTGCCCGCTCACGAGTACCGCTTCCGTGGTATCGCCGGGCGGTCGCGGGCCATCGCGCAGCACCACGACGTCCGCGCCCAAGAGGTACTGGACATCGTCGCCGCGGCCGGACAGCCCACGATCTGGGAGGTCACCGAGCGCCTGACCTGGTCCCGCACCTGGGACCAGATCACAGGCTTCATGCGCCGCGCCGCCCTGGCCGAGACCGCTGCCCATGTCGAGTACCTCCAGCGCGAGGGTCGCCTGCTGATCCACACGGGCTCGCCCGGCGAGGCCGACCGCCTCCAGATCGCACCTTCCGACAACGCCGACGCCTGAACACCTCGCCGGACGCCTGACGTACATGCGCCGTCGCCGGTACCCCCAGGCGCTTGGCCGCTCCCCGCTCTGTGCCAATACTGGCGAGGTGAAGATCCTGCTGTCCGACGGAACGAGCCTTGCCTCCCGTCAGGTGTCTGGTGACCTCGGCCGGGCCGGCCACCACGTGGAGATCCTGACGCCGGACCCGATCTGCCTGGGCCGATTCACGCGCTACGTCCGCAAGGTGCACCGGGTTCCCGCCTACGGCCCCGACCCGTTCGGCTGGCTGGACGTCGCGCTGGCGATCTACCGCTCCGGCGGTTTCGACGCCCTGTTTCCCACTCAGGAGCAGGTCGCGGTGCTGTCACATTCGGCTCAGCGCCCGGGTTCGGCGGACGTCAGGACGGCGGTGCCGCCGTTCGAGGCGCTGCGCGCAGTGCAGGACAAGGTAACCGCGTCGGCCACCCTCGGCGCGCTCCGCGTCCCGCAGCCGCCCACGGCATTTCTCGGCTCGGCGGACGAACTGAGGGCGTGGAACACGTTCCCGGTCTTCATCAAGGTCCCGATCGGCACAGCGACCACCGGCGTCCGACGCGTAGCCTCGCCCGCCGAACTCGATGCCGTCGCCACGGAATTCGAGACCAGCGGGTTCTTTGATGGTGGCACTGTTATCGCCCAGGAACCGGTCGAAGGCCCGCTGGCGATGGTGCAGTCCGTCTTCGTGCGCGGGGAAATGGTGGCCGCCCACGCCAACCTCCGGGTCCGGGAGGGAACCGGCGGCGGCGCCAGCCACAAGCGGAGCCTCGACGATCCCGCTGCGATCACTGAGCACCTTGAAACGCTCGGCAGCTCGCTCGGCTGGCACGGTGCCCTATCGGCCGACGCGATCCTGACCAGGACCGGGCCGGTCTTCATCGACATCAACCCACGCCTGGTCGAGCCCGGCAACGCGCGGCGCTCCGGTGTCGACCTGACCGGCGCCATGCTGGAAGTGGCGGTCGGAGGAACACCGCCTGCCCGGCTGTCCGGCAGGCCCGGTGTGAAGACGCACCAGTTGCTGCTCGCGGTCCTCGGCGCAGGCGCCGAAGGTCGCGGCCGTCGTGGCGTGGTGGCCGAGATCCTGGCCGCGCTCACCCATGCCGGGCTATACCGGGGCAGCGCCGAGGAGCTAACGCCGGTCCGGCGGGATCTGGAGGCCGCCGTGCCGGTCCTCGCGGCCGCACTTGCCCTGCTGATCCGCCCGGTGCTGTGGCGACGGCTATCCAGCGGCGCGGTGGCCGACTACGCACTGACTCCGGCCGGATGGCAGAGACTGCTGGACTCTGCCCCGGCCTGACCGCTCACTGCCCGGACTCAGGACCTTTCGGCCGACGGGTCCGGGGGAGCAGCGCCCGGGTTTCGTCATCCGCCGGGGTGTACGCCGCGATGCGCAGGTCCGGCACCGCCGTGACGTCCAGCTCGGTACGGGTCAGCGTCAGCAGCCCGGCGTCGGGATGCCGGAACTGCAGCGTGCGCGGAGCGGGCCCGGCCACCTCGTGAAGCGCCCATAGCTCGGCGAACTCCTTGCTGAGCACGGCCAGCCGGCGGATGTCCTCGTCCCATTCCGGATCGCCGATGTGCTGCGCGTATAGCGCGCGCATCCGGGCGATCATGTACGGGATCTCGTCGTCATAGTTCAGGAACGTCTCCCGGGCCCGCGGCTCGCAGATCGCGCACCACAGCAGGTTCTTGTGCACGCAGGGCAGGGTGTGCCAGTTCCAGAACATCTCCTCGTGCGCGTCGTTGCTGTCGATGATGTCGTAGCGGCCGTTGATCAGCACGGCCGGGAGCGGGTCAAGCGAGCGCATGACATCGCGGACGGCCTCGGGAACCACCGTCGCCTTGGCCCATGCCCGCAACGGCATGGCCTCGGCGAGCCGGTACAGATGCCAGCGCTCCGGGGGGTCGAGCCGGAGGCATCCGGCCACCGCGTCCAGCACCTGCCAGCTCGCGTTGATCGGCCGCCCCTGCTCCAGCCATGTGTACCAGCTGACTCCCACCCCGGCCAGCAGGGCGACCTCCTCGCGCCGCAACCCCGGCGTCCGCCGCCGCGGTCCCGGTGGCAGCCCGACATCCTCCGGCCGCAGCTTCGCCCGCCGCGCCCTAAGAAACCCCCCAAGCTCCGCCCGCCGCGACCTGTCGGCGCGCCTAGGATCCGCCGTGCGGCTGGTCATCTCACTGGCCACCAGCCGATTGTCTCAGCCGCCTCTGACAAAGCCGCCCTCGCGGAGGAAGTGCGTGTGAGACACGCTAACCGTGGACCAGCGGCCAGCAATGTGACAGCCCGCATCGCCGTGAACGAAGAGATGTCCAGTGACCTCGGCCCATAGTGCATTGGTTGCTTCAGGGGGCCGCCGTGCGCGCTGGTCATTGGGACCTCCCCGTCGGTGGCTGTCTCCTCGCGGTAGCTGAGCGGGCTTAGCGGACATATCGCCGACGCTCCTGATCGCTCCGGACGGCTACTACCCCGACCGCCCCAGGACCTGCTGATTCCGGACGCGGATCGACGGTTCCGGTTCCTCGCCCACGGGTACGCCGTGGCGCGTGCCGTGCGCCCCGACCGCGGCCGGCCTCACAAGTCGGTAGCACAACCGAAGGAGACCGAGTTGAAGATAGTCACAATCGGACGGGGAAACATCGGCGGCGGACTGGGGCGCCTCTGGCGAGACGCGGGACACGAGGTCGAAGGGCTCGGCCGTGACGGCGGGGATGCGTCAGACGCAGACGTCATCCTCGTTGCAGTGCCCGGCGATCAGATCTCGCCCGCCCTGACCAGGGTGACGGGGCTAGACGGAAAAACCGCAATCGACGCGACGAACATCCTGCCCTCGCGTCATGGCGACTTCCCGTCATACGCCGAGGAAGTGAAGTCCTTCACCAGCGGACCGGTTGCCAAGAGTTTCAACATGAATTTCGCAGCACTCTTCGACGAAGTGCGCGAACAGCGCGTGCGGCCGAGCAATTGCTACGTCGCCGACGAGGACGCCCGCGAGGTCGCCGAGCAGCTCATTCGCGACGCTGGGTTCGACCCGGTGCACGTCGGGGATCTCTCAAGGGCTCGCGATTTCGAAGACGCCGTCTGGCTCCTCAGTGGCATCGCCCCGTCAGGAGGCGTGTTCTATCGATTCGCCGTGCCGGGCGAACTCTGATCGAACCGACGGCCGGTATCTGCTGTCCGCCGGACGAGGCGTCAGGTGGGTCCTGAGCTGGTCGGGTGCGGCGCCCGTGCCAGTGCCACTCGCCGGGCGGCATGTCACCGGGGGCGCATCTCGGCGAGGCCGGCGTTCACTCAGCCCGAGGCCACTGACGCACCCGCGAGGAGCTCGCCGGGGGGTGGGGAATCAGTGAGTGATCGCCTCGTCCGCTTCCCGGGCGCTTCGCGGGAAGAGATCGCTGATCACGGCGAGTGGTTGCCTGGGTTGCTCGAACACGACGGCGCGATAGCGTCGGTGCCGTGAACGCGGCGGTCGGCTTAGCGGACTGGCATGACCTCGAACGCGGCGCACCTGAGATCGCCCGGCGAGGCGTGGCCAGGCTGCACGACGCTGGCGTGGCGATGCTGGGCACGCTGCGCCAGGACGGATCACCGCGGATCAGCCCGATTGAGCCGCACCTGGTGCAGGGGCGGCTGCTGGTAGGCGCCATGGCCTGGTCCGCCAAGGCCGCCGACCTGCTTCGCGACCGGCGGTATGTGCTGCACAGCGCGGTGACCGGCGCAGACAGTGGCGAAGGCGAACTCAAGCTGTACGGAGCTGCGGCCCAGGCCAGCCAGGATCTGCGCACCGCTGCCACCACGGCGTGGTGGTCCGGGCAGCGCGCAGAACAGGCGGTGGTGTTTACGCTGCGGATTGCCACGGCGCTGTTTATTGAATGGGACATCGAGCACGCCCTGATGACTGTCCATCGCTGGTCCGCCCGCGGCGGTTACAGTCACATCAGTCGCGGCTACCCGTAACCAAGCCCAGGGCCCGGCAAGGCCCCTGCCGTCGCACGGAACTCCCCGTTCGGCGCGCAGCGCGCCCATCTGGACCAGCAACGCTTCCCCGGGGTGCAGAACGATAATGCTCCCGGCCATCAACAAGACAGGACAAGGCCCAGCCGCGCGATAAGATCCGCTAGCGGGCGGGGCGCGCTCGCCTTGAGCCGTCGGCGCGGTGCCGCGCCGAGTCCTGAGCCAGGAGCCGTTGCATGGCTGTTGACGTACAGGCCGAGATCGTCATCAGCCGCCCCCGGCCGGAAGTCGCCGCGTACTCCTCGAACCCGGACCATGCCACATCCTGGTACCAGAACATCGAATCCGTCGAATGGAAAACGCCCCCGCCGCTCACGGTGGGCTCCCGGGTCGCCTTCGTCGCCGGGTTCCTCGGCCGGCGCCTTGCCTACACCTACGAAGTCACCGAACTCGTCCCTGGTGAGCGGTTCGTCCAGCGCACGATGGAGGGCCCGTTCCCGATGGAAACCACCTATACCTGGGAGGACAATCCTGCAGGCGGCACCAGGATGAGACTCCGGAACCGAGGCGAGCCTTCCGGCTTCTGGAGTTTCGCGGCTCCGGTGATCGCCAGCGCGATGCGGCGAGCCAACCAGAAGGATCTGGCGCAGCTCAAGGCCATCCTGGAAGCAGACTGAGACATCACACGCCCGGTCGCCGCCCAACGGTGATCCTTGTCGGCGTCTTTCCCGCTTTCCGTGGGAAGGTCATCGGGGCCATATGGACCGCCGGATCAGGCGGAGATGACGTGCTCGGCGGGCGCGCGGCCGGTGTGGAGGTCCCAGTAGAGGCGTGCGATGTCGTCGGGTTCCTTGACCGGGGCGCCTTCGGGGGCGCCGGGCGTGCCGGCGATCCATGTGCCGATCGCGACATGGCCGGCGTAGATACCCCTGTCGGTCAGAACACCGTTGAGGGTGAGGGCCCATTTGCGCAGGGCCGCGCCCGCCATGCCGGCACTGACGAACACCGGCGCGGGTGTGACCGAGGATGCGCCGGTGGTGTACAGCAGTGTTCCGGTGCCGGTGGCCAGCATGGCCGGCAGCACCGCGCGGGTCGCGGTGATCGCGCCGTAGCAGGTGCATTCGATCTGCGGCCGGAGGTTGTCCACGGTGACGTCCAGCGCTCCGGTGCTGCGCAGGGTCTCAGTGGTTCCCGCGCCTGGGCTGGAGTAGTGCAGCACGTCGATTCTGCCGAACCGTCTCGCGGCCCCGTCCAAGGCTGCGGCCAGTGCGGAGCGGTCGGTGACGTCGGCGGGAAAACCGGCCGCCGTCACCCCTTCGGCCGCGAGTTTTCCGGTGAGCTCGCCGAGTCGCTCCTTCGAGCGGGCGATCAGCGCGACATCGAATCCGTGAGCGCCGAAGATCTTCCCGAGGGACAAGCCGAGGCGGCCCCCGGCGGCCACGAGCGCGATCGCGGGCATGGTGATCTCCTTGGACGAGGGTCGTGCGCCGGCCTTGCGGATGAGATGGCCTCAGCTCATCACCGGTGCACGCGGTGCGTCCAAGACCGGCCGGGCTGCGACCGATAACCTGGAGGAATGGACCGGCTCGAGACTCGGGAACTGGCGTATTTCCTGGCGGTGGCCGACGAGCTTCACTTCGGCCGCGCCGCGACCAGGCTGGGCATCGCGCAGCCCGCGCTATCCAAGACGGTCCGGCAGCTGGAACGCAGGCTCGGCGTCACCCTGTTTGACCGGACCAGCCGCGCGGTCACGCTGACCGAGGCCGGCCGGGTACTCAGCCGCGAGGCGAGCGCCGCGCTGGAGGCGGTGTCCGCCGCGGCGCTGCGAACCCGGCGGGCCGGTACCAGCGACCCGCGCCTGATCCTGGCCATGAAGCCCGGCGGGGACGCGGGTCTGCTCCCGGCCATCCTCGCCGGATACGAACGCGAGCCAGAGGTGTTGCCGGTCGAGGTGGCCTTCGGGCCCGGCCCCTCTGGCATGCTGCGCGACGGACGGGCGGATGCAGCGCTGCTGTACGCGCCGCCCGACGAGCTGAGCGGGCTGGACACCGAAACACTGCTGACCGAAGCACCGGTCGCCGTGCTGCCAGCATCCCACTCACTCGCGCACCGGGCGAGCCTGCAGATGGCCGACCTTGCGGGCGAAAACCTGCACCGAAAGCCCGCCGATCCTGGCGCGATGAAAAGCCTGAGCGAACTGATGCACCTGATCGCCCTGGGACGTAAGGTCGCCGTGCTACCCCGGGTACTGACCAGGCCATTGCGCGACGACCTGATCACCATTCCGATGGCGGACCTCCCCCTGGTCGACCTCCTGCTCGCCTGGCCCGCCCGCAGCACGTCCCGGTCTGTCGCGGCCCTAGCCCGCGCCGCCGTGGCCGCCGTACACTCCAACGCGGTCGCGTCGTCCACGATCCCCTGAATAGGTCCGGCGGCCTGCCCGGCATCGCCGACCGCCCCGCCACTCGGCGTCGAACCGCTGGCCTAGCCGGCGATTCCGTTCAACCAGAAAGAAGGCGGCACCAAACAATTCGGCGCCCAAGCCCTCAGTCAGCCAGATGCCACTCACCCGACCATAATCGGCGGGTAGGCGCGCACCGATGCTGGCTGGCGAGAACACCCGCGCGGCAGGGGATTGCCATGTGCGCGATGCGGGCTGGGCAGCGCGCCTTGGTATGAGCGCATGCTCGGCCCTCAAAGCTGGAGCGGCGGATTTGCTGGCGGTTCTTCGATCGGCGGATCTTCGGCGGGCAGGGCGTCGCCCATCGCCGCGACGGCGCGTTCGAGTTGGGGCAGGTCGTCGTCGACCGTCGCCTGCAAGATCGCGTGAGCGGTGTCGAAATAGCGGTGGGCCAGGTGATCGCGCATGCGGGCGATCTGGCGCCACGGGATGGATGGCCGGGAGTCGAGCAGGTCGGCGGGCAGGGCCTGCACGGCCTCGCCGATTTCCAGCAGGCGGATCCGGACCGCGTCGAAGACCAGGCCGTCGGACAGGTCACCAGACGTGCCTCCGGTTCGAGTCACCCGCCGCTGACCAGCGCATACCGCCGTTGAATCCGGTCTGGCCGTCAGGAACCGGGGACCTCGGCGGGGTGGAGGACGTCGAGGTCGCGCACGGTGTGGCGATGGTGCGCCCATTCCTCGTTCAGCAGGACGTGCAGGCACTGCAGAACAGAGTGCTCGCCAGTGGGGTGGCCGGGAGCGTCAGGGGCCGCGCGAACCTCGGCGAGCCCGGCATCCGTGAGGTTCTCGAGCGTCTCACGCACCGCCCGTTGATGGTGGCGCTGTACCGGCATGACCTCCTTCAGGCTCGGCGAGGCCGACGTGTCCACGCCAACCGCGCGGGCGAACTGCGGGCCGGCGCCCGACCAGGGCAGGCCCCATGGGTGGTACGGACCCGGTTCGAGCCTGATGGCCCGGAACAGTCAGCAGTCGGTCGCGAAGACCAGGTGCCGCAGCGTCTCGACGATGCTCCACTCGCCACCGACCCGCTCGCGCTGGACGGCCTCGGGCATACGCAGCGCCCGGTCGGTCGTCGCGGCCCAGAGCCGCTCGACCAACGACCACGCCTCACGCAGCCCGGCGACATCGCTTGCGCGGAGCTTCACCCGATCCGGGTACCGGCGGTCGAGCTCGGCCCGGACGAGAGGCTCGACCTCGACTCCATTCAGCCGCAGTCCCTCGATATCTCCAGAGATGTCGGCGTCCACGAGATAGGTCTCGGTCAGCCTGGCCCCTTCGAGGTTGGTGCCGTGCAGGTGTACGCCCGACAGATCCAGGTCGTCCACCCGGCTTCCCCGCGGAAACTGGCGCTCCTCTGACATCGCTCCTACGCTAGCGCCGGCGCTCAGCAGACCAACCTGCGGGCCTCGCCTCGCTCCTGGCTGTTACCGCCAGCCGGCCAGGCCACGGTTAGGGTGCGACCGGGCCTAGCTCGACTCCGGCTAGGTCGGCGTAGATGAGGAAGCGGAACGGATCCTGGAGCTGGTAACGCTCCATTAGCCGGTGCAGGGCTTGCCGACGGAGTCCGGACAGTTCGTTCGAGTCTGGGTGCGTAAGGAGTCCGGCGTTACCGATCTCCAGCGCCAGTGCGGGGTCGTCCTGGGCCAGGAGGGTCCGGGCCGCCTTGGCGAACTGCTCCGGTTTGCCGTCGGCCAGCAGGTCAAGCGCGGCGGCCCGGTCGGATGCGTCGTACGGTTCCAGGCCCTCGCCGTCTGGCTGCCAGTAGCCGGTGTGCTGGTGGTGGAGCCGCTGGATGAAGTGGTCGCGGGTGACCAGGTACGGGTTCACGGCCGCGGGGTGCTCGCGCAGGAGTTCCGGAAGGACGTTGGCCTTCAGCAGCGCGGTCAGGGTCAGGCCGTGGGCGATGCCCGCGAGCGTCTGGCCGCGCAGTTCGGTCAGGGCGGCGCGCAGGCCGGGGATGATGCTGGCGGGGAACAGTTCGGTCAGCGTGGTGTGGCCGTGGACCAGGACGCGCGGGCCGATCTCGGTGATCAGGGCGAGAGCGTCGAGGAGTCCGTCGGGCGAGCCTTCGGCGAAGAACGGGGCGCCGAGGTAGGGCATCATCGCGTCGCCGGCGAACAGGACGCCGCTGGCGGGCAGGTAGATCATGAGGGCGTCGCTGGTCTCGCCGCCGGTCGTGGGGTAGAGGACGAACTCGGTTCCGCCGATGGAGAGCTTGGTCTGCTCGGCGATCAGATGGTCCACCTTGATATCCGGCGACGCGGCGTCCGTCCTGGCTCCGGTGAAGTATCGGAACGGGATCGGGTTGGCGTGCTGGTGCTCGAGTTCGGACGGGAAGTTGGCCTGGGCGATCACCTGCGTTGACGAGCCGGTCAGCGCGCTGATGCCGCCGGCGTGATCGAAGTGGGCGTGGGTCAGGATCACGTGACTGACGTCCTCGGCGCGCAGGCTCGCGGCGGTCAGGGCGGCGGCGACGCGATGCCCGGACGTGCCGCTGTCGATCGCGACCACGCCGCTGGTGGTGCGGATGAAGGCGAAGTCGCCGAAGTCGTAGCCCTGCGCCACTGTGACGCCCGGCGACAGCTCGACGAGCCTCGGGGAGGTGAAGTGGTAGCCGTCGACCGGGTTCGCCCATCCGCCGCCGAATTCCAGACTGGTGTCGGGCGGGGCCGGGGAGAGGCCGGAGTCAGCGGTTGCTTGGGCGGCCAGATTCTGCTGACCGGTCGCCGCGTAGGCTGCGGCCAGTCCTTTGTAGACCGCCCGGATCATCGGGGTCGGGAACTGGTCGCGGACGGCGAGGACGAATTCCAGGTCGGCGACCGCTTGCTGGGGGTGCCCAGATTCCGCGGGGAGACCAGCGAGGGCGAGGCCACGGAAATACTGTGCCGGACCGAGGTCCCTGGCGGCCGCGTCGTTCAGCCGGGCCACGCCCGCCTCGACGTCTTGGCCCGTGCGGACCTGGAAGTATCCGGCGAGGGCCAGCGGCAACGGCTGGTCCGGCTGGCGTGCGGCCAGGGCGTTAAAGAAAGTAAGTCCTTCATCGTCGGCACCGGTCGCGGCGAGCACCGTGGCTAGCGTGACGAGCGTGGTGCGATCGGCGCCGGGCCAACTGGCCGCGAGCTTGAGGGCGTCGAGGTTGTGGTCGTTGATGATCTGCTGTGCCATTGGTCTGCTTCTTCCGTGAGCTCGGCGGGTGATGCGGGCTGGGCGGGCAGGAACAGGACGGCCAGGACGGCGCCCGCGGCCGCGACGGCGCCGGCGACGATCGCGCCGACGATGAGGCCGCGCAGGAACGCGTTGGTCGAGGACTGGTGCAGCGCCTGGCCGAGGGCCGGGTGGCCGAGGGTGGCGAGCTGGCCGGCGGCCAGGTAGGCGGCGCCGACGGACTGGTGCGCGATCGCGGCGACGCTGCCCGGCACTTTGGCCGGGATGGTCGCGGTCAGGTGCGACCCGTAGATGGAGGCGTACACGCTGCCGATCACGGCCACGCCGAGGGTGCCGCCGACCAGCCGGGTGGAGTCGTTGACGGCCGAGCCGACGCCCGCCTTGCGGCGCGAGATCGCACCCATGATCGACTCGGTCGCGGGCGCTGAGGTCAGGCCCATGCCGAGGCCGTAGATCACCATCTGGGCCGCGATGATCCCGTAGCTGAGCGTGGCGCTGGCCGACGCGGCCACCCAGGCGTAGAACCCGGCCGTAGCGACCAGCCCGGTCGTGACGATGAGCTTGGTTCCGGCCCGGACGGCGAGCTGGGTTCCGATCACCGATCCGGCGCCGACCGAGAGCGCCACCGGGAGCAGGCGTACGCCGGTCGAGAGCGGGCCGTAGCCGCGGACGAACTGGAAGTACTGCGTGATCAGGAAGATGAAGCCGAACAGGGTGAAGAACGAGATCGTGACCGCGCCGCTGGCCGCGCTGAAGCGCATGTTGCGGAACAGGCCGACGTCGAGCATCGGGTGGGCGGCGCGGCGCTCGCGGACGATGAACGCGGCCAGCAGGACGGCCGAGCCGGCGAAGCCGGCCAGGCTGCGCGCGGCGGCCCAGCCGTAGGCCGGGGCCTCGATGATCGTGAAGACCAGCAGGGCCATGGTGGCCGACGACAGGATCAGGCCAGGGATGTCCGGGGCGGGTGCGTTCTCGTCCTTCGAGGTGGGGATGACCAGGGCGGCCAGTGCTATGGCCACTGCCGCGACCGGGGCCATGGCGATGAAGATGCTGGCCCAGTTGAAGTGCTCGAGCAGCCAGCCGCCGACGATCGGGCCCATGGCGATCGCCACGCCCGCGATCGCGCCCCACAGGCCGATGGCCCGGGCGCGTTCCTTCCGCTCGGTGAAGACGTTGGAGATCAGCGAGAGCGTCGCCGGGAACGTCATCGCGGCGCCGAGGCCCATCACGGATCGGGCCGCGATGAGTTCGGCCGGGTTCTTGGTGAAGCCGCCGACCAGGCTAGCGGTGCCGAACACCGCCAGTCCGGCCAGGAGCATGCCCTTGCGGCCGAACCGGTCGGACAGGCTGCCGAACGTGAGCAGCAGGGCGGCGAAGACGAGGTTGAAGGAGTCCACGACCCACTGCAGCTGGGTGGTGGTGGCGTGGAGTTCGCGCACCATGGCCGGGAGCGCCACGTTGACCAGGGTCGTGTCGAGGTTGACGAGGAACGCGGCCAGGAGGAGCGCGGTCAGGATCAGAGGTTTCGAGCGCATGGTTGAGATACTGCGACTGTTGCTTGAGAAAGTCAACTAGATAAACTTGAATCTCAAGTAAGTATCGGTATGATCTATGTATGCGCAGCTACGGCCAGTACTGCTCGATCGCCAAGGCGCTCGACGTCGTGGGGGACCGGTGGACGCTCCTGATCATCCGGGAGCTCATGATCCGCGGCGGGTGCCGGTACACCGACCTCAAGAACGGGCTGCCGGGAATCGCGACCAACATGCTCTCGGACCGGCTCCGGGAGCTCGAGGCGGCCGGGTTGGTACGGCGGGAGGATGCACCGCCGCCGATTGCGACGACGCTGTTCCAGCTGACGGAGGCGGCCGAGCAGCTGCATCCGGTCCTGGACGCGCTGGCCCAGTGGGGGGTCCAGTACATGGTCGACGGTCCGGCTGCGGGCGACGAGTTCCGGGGGCAGTGGTTCTCGTTCCCGGCCGAGTTCTTCCTGCACGACCGAGATCCTGAGGGGCCGCCTTTGTCTATTGAGCTGCGAGCCGCCGACAGCCCGGTGGTCGTCGAGGTGTCGGGCGGGTCGGTTCGGACGCGGCTCGGGACCGCGGTGGCGCCGGATCTGGTGCTCGAAGGCTCACCGCACGCCATCCTGGCGGTGATGTCCGGGCATCTGAGCGCCGCGGAGGCGGTGCCTATGGGCCTACGGGTCAGCGGGGATGCCGGGGCGCTGCGACGGGTCGTGCCCGGGCCCGCGGATTAAAGCATGGGTGGGACAGCGCGCCGCGTCAGAGCCTGCGCGGAGCGATCGGTTCGTCGTGGTAGCCGCCGTCGGGGGAGGGCTCCACCCACCAGGCCCGGGCGCCGTCTCGCATGGCGATTGCCTCATGCAGTTCGGTGCCGATGTAGTGCAGACCGACGCCGTCCTCGGTGGCGTACCCGGCCGGAAGTTCGCCGTTGGCTATGTACTCGCGGTAGACGCGGCGGCGGGGCTGGTCGTCGAGCGAATCATGAACCCCGTTGCTGTAGGGCAGGAGGCCCAGGCCGTCGGTGAAAACGGCCAGGGAGTCGCCGAACGAGTCGGTGGGCCCGCCGCGGTGCCAGCACAGGCTGCCGGCGCTCCAGCCGGCGAGCACTACCCCCGCCTGCCAGCACTCCCGCATGACCGGGGCCAGGCCGTGCACTCGCCATACCGCCATCAGGTTGACCACGCTGCCGCCCCCGACCAGCAGGACGTCCTGCGCCATCAGATGCGCCTCGACATCGGGAACGCTGGGCTGGGTGAACAGCGTGAGCACGCTGAAGTCGACGCCCTCACGCCCGGTGAAAACCTCGGTCACCGCCTCAATGGCGGCCGGAGAATCGCCGGTAGCCGTCGGGATGAAACAGACCCGTTTCTTCCCGTCGCCGGGGGCGAGGCTCACCGCGTACTCAAGGAACGCCGGGTCACGCTTCTCGCCTGGGGGGCGGTTCAGGATCCCGGAGAAGGCGAACACTTGCCTCGGCTTGACGGGCACCCTTGCAGCCTAACGATCTCACGAGCGGGGTTACGTTCTGCTGGCCGCCGCCGCTGCAGCCCATCTTTTGCCACGGCGCCAAAGAAACTCAGCGGCCGGCCGGCGAGCGGAGCGCTCGCCGGCCGGTCCGTCTACGGCGTGGGCGTTAGCGGCCAAACGTGAAGAACGCTGGTCCGTGCGGCGTACCTACTCCCGTCTCGTCGTCGTAGCCGCGGGTGTCGTGCAGGGTCGAGCTCTGCACGTCGATGGTCTGCAGCCGGAAAAACGTGCCCTCCGAGTTGTCCAGGAAGTTCACGTAGTCGGTGCGGACCTGTGCCAGGGGCGAGGCGGGTGCGACGGTGTCGTGCAGCGCCGAGGTGCCCAGCATCCGGTAGTACAGGGGGTTGATGAACCCCAGCGACCGGTGGTGGGCCTGGTCGGCCACCGCGACCACGCCGGCCAGCAGTGGTGAGGACAGGCTGGTGCCGCCGATACGGTACTGGTCCCAGTAGGTGCCGTCCGGGAACACCTGGGTCTCGCCGACTTCCATGCCGGTGTTGGGGTCGGCGGCCATCGCGATGTCGGGCACGGCCCGCATCGGGGTGGAGCCGTAGTACTCGGAGATGCTCGCCGGTACCCGGCCGGCCTGATAGAAGGGCTGGGTGAACAGCTGGCTGGTGCCGCCGCCGCCACCGGAGCTGTAGTCGCCGGGCGGCGCCGGCGTCCAGGCTCCGTCGGTCAAGCTGGCGTAGGCGTTCTGCCACCCGTACTCGCCGAGCCACTGGCCACGGCTGCCGATCAGCACGCTGGAGCCCCCGACGCCGGTGACGTAGGGGAGGTCGGCGGGGAACTCCACGGTCTTGCTCGACAGGTCCGTGCCGCCGGCGGTGTGGTCGCCGTCATCGCCCGAGGAGAAGTTCACCGTGATACCGGTCAGCGCCGCCTCGAGGGAGAACTGCTCGTAGAACTGAACGTAATCGGTGCCGAGCAGGTTGATGTCGTCGGTGCCGTCGGTCCAGGAGTTGGTGATCACGTCGGCGATGTGATTGTCGATCGCGCTCGCCCACGAGTCATCCAGCCCGCTGAAGCAGTCCGGCGCCCCGACATAGACGATCTTGGCGCCGGGGGCCATCGCATGCACGGCCTCGACGTCAAGGGTTTCCTCTCCGTACCAGCCCTGCGCGCCGCACTCGTCGGTCTGATCGAAGCCGTTGGCGCCGGGAGTGATCTGGGAGAACTGGCCGCGAGTGAACAACGGCTGGTGGTGCACCTGGTTGTACTTCTGGGCGTCCTGGTAGATCGTGGGCGCGGCGTAGGCGTCCGTGATCGCCACGGTGACGCCTCGGCCGGTAACGCCCGACTTCAGCAGCCCGCTCTCCCCGTAGGCCGACTGCAACTGCTGAGGCACGTAGCCGCATGGCGTGTAGGGCTGGTGCTTGCCGTAGGCGGCCGGCTGGGCGACGGCCGTCTTCTGCGCGTAGTACGCCGAGCAGGGCTGCACGCCGTACCGGCCGCCGGGGGGTGGCCCGGGTTCGGTGTCGGCGGGCTGCTTCAAGCTGGAACCCTGATCGATCCCGACAACCCCGGCGATCACGCCGCTGACGGCGGCCGGGACGTTGGTCGGCAGGGACAGCTCGGTGGCATTGGCCCGGACCGTCGTGCCCTGGTAGGAGTAGTTGTTCAGCGTGGTCGCGAAGGCCTTCTCCACCTGTGCTACCGAACCGCTGGCCTCCACATACATGCCGCTGGGCAATGCCTTGGTCACCCGGAAGCCCTGGGAGCGAAGCCAGCCCTGCACCGCGGAGACATCGGAGCGGGCCGGGGCGTAGCGGGCGTCGAACTCTGCGTTGGACAGCCACTGACCATAGCTGGCGCTGGTCGGGTCGGAGATCGCCTGCAACGTTGCCACCGCGCCGGCCTGGTCACGCATGCCCAGCAGCACACCGAAGTTGACCTGCTGCGACGACGAGGTTGCGCCCAGATCCCGGGCCTGATGCAGCCACTGCGGTGTACTCCCGCGCAGGGCATGCCGACCTTGCGGCGCGGCCGCGGCTGGCATAGCCATCACGGTGAGAGCTAATGCGCCGACCCCAGCCACCAGCCCAGTGAGCGCACCGTACCGACGGAAACGAAACGAAGCCATACAGACTCCCTTGGGTTGAGTAACGCATAGCTAACGCCCAGGTAATGCAATCGTCAAGGGTCCCGGCCGTGGGTGCCGGGGCGTTAAAGAAAATTGGTCTTTCATGGTCGGCGCCGGTCGAGTCGCGCGCTGGCCGGGTGGTCGTTAGCCGCTCTAATGATCTGGCCGTAAGATCGGATGAGTGTGCGCTGCGTGTGGTGTCCCGACTCATATCCCGGTTCTAGACCCCGAGTCCGCCGGCGCGCAGCCCGAGACGCCGCCTGGCCCGCCGGGGGCGCAGCCGGCCAAGTTCGCCGCGCTGCGCAATCGCACCTGCCGGATCTATCTGTGCGGCGGGGCGCTGGCGATGATGGCCGACAACATCGAGCACGTCATCACCTACTGGGTGATCTGGGAGAAGTTCCACTCGCCGGCGCTGACCGGCTTTGAGGTGATCAGCCACTGGCTGCCATTCCTGCTGCTGTCGCCGTACTTCGGCGCGCTGGCCGACCGTTACGACTGCCGCAAGCTCATTCAGGGCTCGCAGGCGCTGTTCATGGTCGTGTCGCTGACCTGGGGCATCCTGTTCGCCACCGGCACGCTCACGGTCTGGAACGCGTGCGTGCTGCTGATCTTGCACGGCATGGCCGGGGCGCTGTGGTCGCCGCCCGAGCAGCTGCTGCTGGAAGACTTCGTGGGCACCGCCGACCTGCCGAGCGCGATCAGGCTCAACTCGACGGCCCGGTCCCTCGGCATCCTGCTGGGTCCCGTGGTCGGCTCGGCGTTGCTGCTCGGGCTCGGGCCGGTTCACGGCATCTGGTTCAACATCGCGTTCTACCTGCCGCTGACCATCACGATGGCGCGGACGAAGTTCACCGGCCACAGCCGGCACGGCGTCTTCGCCAGGGAGCGCATCAGCGCGCTGGCCGCGGTCCGGGTCTTCCGGGACGTCAGCAAGGACCGGGTGCTCGCCTCCATGATCATCCTTGCCGGGCTCGGCGCGTTCTTCGTCGGCGCGGCTATGCAAACGGTCATGCCCACGATCGCGAACACGACGACGGGGATCTCCGCCAGCACGGCGTACGGCGTGCTGCTGTTCGCCAACGGCCTCGGGGGCGTGCTCGGCGGGCTGCTGCTCGAGGGCACCGGCTGGATCAGGCTCTCGGTGCGCGCGGCGCTGTGGTCCACCGTCATCTATGGCGCGTCGACGCTCTTCTTCGCGGTCAGCCACGACTACCTGGTGGCCGCCCCGCTGCTCGTCATCGGCGGCATCGCCAACCTCGCGACGATGTCGATCACCCAGACGGTCGCCCAGCTCCGCGCGCCGCGCGAGAAGAAGGGCCAGGTGATCGGCGTCTACAGCACCAGCGCCAACGGGATGCGGATCGGCAGCGGGTTCACCGTGGGGCTGTTCGGAGCCGCGGTGGGATTGCGCCCGGCGCTGGCCACATCCTCGGCGGCGCTGTGTGTCTGCGTGCTCGGGCTCGCCGTTTACCTGGCGGTCGTCGCCCGGCGTTCCACTTCCGCGCCCACAGGTTCTCTACGTCGCCGGTAGATCTCGCGCTCCGGTTCGGCCTCCTCCGGGTTCAAGAGTCCTGATGCACTCGGTGAGATGCTGGTCCTGGGCGAGGAACCCTCGTTCGATCTCGACGAAGAAGTCGGGTCGGCTCTCGGCTCGTTCCGCCACCGAGCGGACCAGGCTTGCCCACTCCTGATGGTTCGGTATCTCATCAGCTGTCAGGCTGGCGCCGAGCCCGATGCTCGATGGCCCGTGGCGTTGATGTCGAACAGGACGTCACGATCGCGAAGCAGGCTGATCGTGTCCATGGCGTCGCGCCAGGCTCCGGGGCCCCGGAAACCGTCCTGCACCGTCTCGTCCATCGTGTCCAGGCTCACAGCGACGCGGCTCAGATCGCGCTGATCGATCCGGCCGCTTTCCACCAGGTGCCGGAACCTGCGCGCGCCGTTGGTGACCACGCGGACGTCCAAGCCGGCCCGATGTGAAGAAATCGGATGGCAGGAAGCTGCACCCGCCGTCGACGGTCACGATGGAACCGGTCATGAACGACGCCTCGTCCGAGGCAAGGAACGTCGCGACGCGGGCCACCTCCTGCGCCTGGGCCTGGCGGCCGATGGGCTGCAGGGCGGCGTTCGCCTCCCGCCGCGCCTCGGCGGCCTCACGCTCGGCGGGCGGGAGGGATGCCCGGCGGCCGCCCATGTCGGTGTCGATGTATCCCGGGCAGATGGCGTTGACGCGCAGACCCTCGGGGCTGTAGTCGACGGCCAGCTGCCGGGTGAGGTTGACGATGCCGCCCTTGGAGGCACAGTACGACGGCGCCAGCGGCGCGCCGATGATGCCGTAGGTGGAGGCAATGTTGATCATGGCGCTGCGCGGGCGCCGCAGCAGGTGAGGGATCGCCATGGCCACGGCCGCGCCGGCCGCCGCCATATCGAGGGCGATGGCCCGCCCGATGCCTGTGGCCCCGCCGGTCAGGAGCACCACTCGGTCGTTGAGCGAGGGCATGCGTCCTTGCCTCCTCGTCCTCGCCCAATTCGGAAAGATCTCGGCCCAGGAACCATATAGGACGCCTCCGCCTGGCCTGATTCAGGTCGTCAGCGGGCGGGGCGGGCCCGCCGCTCGTCTCGCGCTGGCCAGGACGAGGCACATGGCCGCGCCGGCGGCGAGGAAACCGATGGAGAAGGCCAGCGCGTGCCAGCTCGGCTGGCCGAGGTCGGCGAAGCTCGTTTCCGCGGCGCCGAAGAAATGGGCCAGGCGGACAACGAACAGCGCCTCGACGCCGATGCCGGCCGAGACGGCCACCGCCCAAGCCCGCACCCACGGCGGAGCGGCCCGGGCCGAGTCGCGCAGGTAGCTGCGCCCGACGACCAGCAGCGGCACCGGGACCAGCAGGCACAGCGGCACCATGGCCAGAGCCAGCAGTTCCTCGGTGACGAACAGGAGCGCGGGTATGGAACGCCCGTCCGGCAGCGGCGCCGGGATCGTCGAGATGACGAACGTGCTCGCGCACGCGCCGGCGCCCAGCAGCGCCCAGCACGCGGTCAAGCCCAGGCACAGCCGGCCCGGCGAGCTCAGCCGACCGGGTTCCGGCCGCGGCGCCGGGTCATCCTCAACCTGCGACATACCGCGCAGTGTCGCACAGCGCATCCCGGCCAGGTGAGAATCGAGATGTGACAGCACAACTGCCGTCCTGGCCGGCCACGCCGCCCGCGTGCGGCCCGGTGGTGCTGCGCGAATTCACCGACGACGACGTCCACCTGGCGATCGAGCTCGGAGACGACCCCTACGTTCCCCTGGTCACCAGCCTGCCGGCGCACCCGACCCTGTCCGAGGCGCGGGCGTGGGTTCGCCGGCAGCGCGGCCGGCTTGCCGAGGGTATCGGGCTGTCGTTCGCGATTGCCGATGCCGAGACCGGGACCGCGGTCGGCACGATCGGGTTGTGGCTGCGCGACCTCCCGGAGGGCCGCGCGACGGCCGGGTACTCGGTTCCGGCCGCGCAGCGCGGCCGGGGCATCGCCAGCAGCGCCTTGCGGGCGCTGACCGGTTTCGCGTGGACGATTCCGGGCCTGTACCGGATCGAGCTGTACATCGAGCCGTGGAACGACGGCTCCATCCGCGTCGCCGAGGCGTCCGGATACCAGCGCGAGGGCCTGCTGCGCAGCCACCAGGAGATCGGCGGCACCCGCCGCGACATGCTGTTGTACGCCGCGACGCGACCCTGACCGCCGATCGGCCCGGCGGCGACGGGCCCGCGGCCCAGGTAGCGGGAGATTGTCGGCGGCGGCGAGTAAGCAGGAGACATGCGATGGTCTGAGTTTGCCGACCGGCAGCGCGTGCTCGCCGCCGTCGCGCACGATCAGCTGATCAAGCCGGGCGTGGTCCTGGCCGGAACGACCCGGCGCGACGGGTCGGCGAGGATCAGCGGCGTCGAGCCTTTGATCATGGACGGCGAGTTGTGGCTGTCGATGATGCCCGCCTCGGCCAAGGCGCGTGACCTGCAGCGCGACCCGCGGATCCTGGTGCACAGCATTGTCACCAGCCCGTCCCCTCCGGCCGAGATCATGGTGCGTGGCATGGTCCGGGCTGAGGCCGCCGCTGACGTGCAGCGTCGCTACGCCGCGTGCGTCGCGGCGCACCTCGGCTGGCGGCCGGTGCCGGGGGAGTTCACGCTGTTCGCCGTCGACATCACCGACGTCAGCTACATCGGGCATGACGCCGCGACCAACGCCCAGCACGTCGCCCGCTGGCCAGCAGCACAGGAATACCTGCGTCCGTCCCTGACACCGACCACTCTCGGCCCTCCCAGCCCGGTCCGGCGGCTGCTCGCCGAGCCGGGGCCAAGCCAGCGTGGCGGATAGCCGAGCATCCACGGCGTGGGGGGCTAGCCCGACGACGCGAACGGGGGCTAGCCGCATTCCGCCGGCCCGCCGCCGGTCCGTAGCGTTTCCGCAGGAGGCTGACGGAACTCGGAGGAGCGTGATGGCCACAGATCGCCGGGCTGAGATCGCGGCCTCGGTGGCCGCCCTGCAAGACCTTGGCCCCGGCTATGACCAGGCACTGGCCGAGGGGCTGGTTGAACGTATCGGCAAGGAGATCGACGAGCGGATCGCGGCCGAGATCGACAACCGGGTCGCGGCCGAGGTGGACGCACGGATCCTGACGCAGCTGGACCGGTACGCGGGGTGCAGGCACCAGCGCCGCCGGGCCAAGCGCATGGTCCGGGCCGAGCGGCGGATGGCGCGCGCCGAACGGGCCGACCGCGCCGGCCGCCAGTCCACCCTGCTGACCGTGGGATCCATGCTCGTGGCCCTGTCGGTGACCGCGATCGTGCTCGCCGGGTCCCCGGGCGTGGCCGCCATCATGCTCATGGGCCTGATCTGGGTCATCGTCGGGATCATCAACGTGGCCTACGCCATACGCAAGCACCCGCAGCCGTAACGCGCCTGGCCCGCGGTGCGGCCGGCCGGGTTACCGGTAGCGGAAACCGTCGAGGAAGCGGCGGAAGACGCCGCCTTCGCGGGCGAGGGCCGGGGCGGGCGCGGGCGTGGTGGCACGCTGGCGGGCGACGGGCTGGTCGTAGTCGGTGCGGGCGATGGCGTCGACGATGCTGGGCTCGCCGAAGTCCTCGGAGCCCTCGATCCGTGGCACGTAGCCGACCAGCATGCCGTCGCGCATGACCTGGGCTTCGAGCCCGGCCGTGCCGTCGGTGTCCCATTCGGCCTGCCGGCCGCCGGGCAGCGGCACGCGGACCCCGTACTGGCTGGTGCCGCCGCGCAGCAGGTGAGCGTCGACGCCACGATCACGAAGGGCGTCGACGACCCGACGGGCCCGGAACTCGTCCATGCCTGGAAGGTATGTTCCGTTTCTGAAGGATTACTCAACGTTCCCAAAAGGATGTCTGAACGCCCCGTCAGCCCGCCAGGCGGACTCGTCTAGCGCTGCTCTGGGTGGCCCGGCCGGCTTCCGTCCGCCGCGCCCGCCGCGCCGTGGCGCTCAGTTTCGCTCGGCCAGGGCGGCGAGGCGGTCCAGCGAGGCCCGCAGCCGGTCGGCCGTGGTCGCCCTCGCCCGCGCCAGGCGCCTCTCATCGTTCAGCTGGGTCCAGTCGTAGGTGCAGGTCACTCGCGTGCCCGCCGCGCCGGCCGGCTCGAGCTCCCACCGCCACAAATGTCCCGGCCGCTGCTGCCCCGGCTCGGCGGGCATCCAGCAGATCCGACGGCCCTCGTCGAATTCGACCACGTGGTTCTCCCGGGTGCTGCCTCCGGTCAGCGTCATCGTGAACACCGCACCAGCGCGCCGGACGCGCTGCCCGGCCGGCGCCCAGGCCAGGTTGTCGTTGCCGTCCCAGCGCGGCTGCGCGGCCGGGTCGGCGATCAGCTCGAAGATCCGCTCCGGGGCGGCCGCGATCTCACGGCTGGCGCTGACCACGCGCGGCGTCTGCTGTTCGGCTGCCATACGCCCATCAAAGCAGCCGCCGCGCGCCCGCGCGCCACGAGGTCACGCGGGCATGTACCTCTCGAACCAGGTCACGAGCCGGGCCAGGTAGTCGGTGACGGCCGGGAACCGGCTGACGCCGTGTCCTTCCCCGGGGTAGATCACCAGCGCCGAGTCGACGCCGTGACCGATCAGTGCCTGGTAGAACTCCCGGGCCTGGCCGGCCGGCGTGCACCGGTCCTTCGCGCCCGCCGTGAGCAGGGTCGGCGTCCTGGCCTTGCTCGCGTGCAGGACCGGACTGCGGGTGTGCACCTGGTTGCCGGTTTCCTCGGGATCGGCGTCGTCCAGGAACCACAGGCCCCAGCGGGGGATGTTGGTCGTGAACGTGAAGCTGTACCACTCCGTCACCGGCGATCCGGCCACGGCCGCCTTGAACCTCTGGTCCTGGGTCACCAGCCAGGCCGACATGAACCCGCCGTAGCTGACGCCCATCGTGCCGATCCGGTCCGGATCGGCGATCCCGCGCTCGATCATCGCGTCGATCCCGGACAGGTAGTCATAGGTGTCGGCGCCGCCCATGTCGCCGACGACCGCGGCGGCGAACTCCTGGCCCCGCCCCGAGCTCCCGCGCGGGTTCGGGAGCAGCACCGCGTAGCCGCGGGAGACCAGCAGCGGCACCGCGCGGCTGCCCATTGCCCAGCTCCGCTGGTAGGCCCCGACGGGCCCGCCGTGGACGTCCAGGACCAGCGGGAACGGCCCGGTCCCCGCGGGCGTGCACAGGACTCCCTCGATCACCGTCCCGTCCGGCGCGCTCCAGCTCACGTCCCTTGCCGAGCCCGCGACCGACCGGATGTAATCGGTGCCGGCGTGCGCCAGCGAGGCCAGCACCTCGTCGGCGCCCTGGCCGACGATCGCCACCTGCTGCGGGGTCTCGTAGTCGTCCCTGATCACGACGATCCGGCCGTCGGAGGTGAACGCGCCGGCCGGGTAGAACCAGCTCGCCCACGACTGCGAAGACGCGACCAGTTCCTTGGCGGTGATCGTCTCCGGCAGAGGCCCCGGGCCGGTGTCGGCGATCCCGGCCACGCTGTCGAGATGGCGCTGGCCGACATAGCCCAGCCGTGTCCCGTCGATCCACTCGACCGCGGTGACATCCGTCCCCGCGGTGTCCACGGCGCACCTGGTGCCAGCCACCAGGTCCAGCAGGATCAGGTCGCCCGCCACGATCCACCGGTCGCTGCACGCGGCCTCGACCACGGCGGCCCGCCTGCCGTCGGACGTCCCGGCCGGCAACCCGAGCTGGACGTCGCTGCGGAGGAGTTCGGTCACCTCGCCCGTCGCGAGGTCGAGCCGGCTGAGCGCCGCGGAGTACCAGTCGTCCTCGCTGGGCCGCCCGCTGGTGATGGCCAGCACGTGACCCGGGCCGGACCAGGCCGCCTCCCACACGTTCAGCCCCTCGGGGGAGACCCTGGCCAGCTCCCCGGAGGCCGGGGTGTAGAGCCACAGCCCGCGCCAGGCATCCTCGGGCGTCCCGGCCTCGACCTCCGGGCACCAGGACGGCAGCCCGGGCTCGTCCGAGCCGGCCGTTCCCGACCCCTGCGCGTCAGCCATCTCCGCTCCGAGCCCGGCCACCCCGAGCAGGATCTGGCTGCCGTCCGGCGACCACGCCAGGTACTCGACCGTGCCGGGGACAGCGGGCGCTGGCCGGGCCTCGCCGAGCCGCCCGTCGGCCAGCAGGTAGACCTGGAACACCTCGGCCTTGGCCCGGTCGGACAGGAAGGCCAGCGCCGACCCGTCCGGCGCGAGCCGGGCGGCCTTGGCCGAGCCGCCGCCGGAGGTCAGCGCGTGCAGCGCGCCGTCCCGGACCTCGTACAGGGCGGTGCGCGGCAGCCCTTCGAGTTCGTCGTAGACCGATCCGGTCACCACGATGCGGCCGGCGTCGGTCGTCATGACGAGATCGGTGACATGGTGCGGCCTGCCGAAAGCCGGCTCGTGCAGCCGTCGCAGATGCTCGGCGACCGCGGCGTACTCAGGGGATTCCCGCAGGTCTTTGCGCATAGTCCGGGATGATCTCATGCATGACGGATTGCCGCCACGTCATGATGGCCGCCCGCCGAACTGCCAGTTGTGCACCTCGATGCCGGCGTACCGGTCTGCGGTCAGCGTGGCGCGTGCGGCGTCGGGGTCCGGCGCCCGGACGAGCGCCGCGGTGCCCAGCCAGCTCCTCGCGCAACGCCATGGAGCCGGCCCGGTCGCGGTGATAGCAGAAGAATTCCACGTGCACAGTCTTGACCACCACGCGAAAACGGGCGGAAATCCACGCCAGCCGGCCGGGCATAGGCCCGGCCGGATGTGGCTGGTCGATGCGAGCGCGGGCTCGAGGTCCGGATCGGGATCCGGCCCGCGTCAGGGCGTTAGTTCCCTCGGGGCAGGTACGTGCCGGGGGTGTTCCGCAGGCTGGTCAGCCGGGTCTGGGCGTAGTTGCACTCGGCGACGATGGCGCTCACGCGCTGGCTGAGGCGGGCCAGCGGGCTCTTCCGGTTCTGCGTCACGTTGTGGTTCATCCTTCCTCCTTGGCTCTCTGGCCAGCTCCTTGCCGGTCATCATTGAGTCTCGGCGTAAGGCCCTCCCCCTGGTATCGGATGAACACCTTATTTTCCCTGCTCAGATAGCTCTAAGTCGGCCCTGAAATTGGCTTACGCGGGCTTAGTGCACCGCATTGGCTCGGCTTCGGCGGGGCCGGCGGCAATAACCGGTCCGGCTGGCGTGGTGCCAGGGCGTTAAAGAAAATTGGTTCTTCATGGCCGGCACCGGTTGCGGCGAGCACGGCGGCGAAAGGTGCGCGGCCGGCTACGGTCCGGCCAGCGGTGCGTACAGTCTGTCGCGCAGGACACGGCCCTCGCGGGTGAGAACCCCCGTCTTGATCCGCATGAAGCGCGGCCGCCCGCCCCGGTTCGGGGCGACGCAGTGGACCATGACGGGATGGCAGAAGACCATGTCCCCCGGCTCGCCCGTCAATTCGACCACGCGAAGGGGCACGCCGTCGACGGTGGTTTCCCGGTCCATGAACGCGGCGATCCGGTCGGCCGGTGAGGGCGCTTGCCCGGTGAGCGCCCTGAGCCAGGGGTGCGAGCGGTGGAACCGTTCCCAGTTCCTGGCGCCCAGTTCACCCCGCTGGCTCGGGGGAATCCGGCGTTCCTGCTGGATCAGCAGCCGGGGTGACCCGGAAAGGATCAGGGTTCCGCCGCCTCGTGGCGCGACCGGCCCGATGAAGCTGACCACGAAGAGCGCCCTCGGCTGATCGAGGTGCAGTTCACAAGGATTGTCCCAGTGCCAGAGCCTGGTCGGCACATCCCAGAGGCCCGGGCCGGGAAAGGTGACGAGGGCACGACCCCAGTCTCTCGGCCGCGACCAGGCGGCCTGGCCGAGCAGATCGTCGAAGACGCCGCGTACCCGGTCGGTCAGGATCTTCGCCTGGACGGGATCGCGCTTGGCGGCTTTCAGGTCGCCGCGGATCTGGTGCCAGCTGGACGGGTCGTCAGCGCGTATGCCGTGCGCGGCTTCGAGTTCCCGCCACCACTGGCGTTCCATGGCCAGGCCGTCGGCGCGCGAGAACGCCTGCCTGACCGCCACGTAGCCGTCGCGCTCGAAGCGCCGGATGTCTACGGAGGTGAGGGTGGTGAGCTGTGATCCCATGAGGTCCGTCTCCTGATTGACGGCGCCCCGCAGCAGATCATTTGCCTCGGCCAGGCCGATGCGTCCGATCCACCGCGGGGTATGACCCCACGGCTCACTGCAAGGCGCAGTGAACGATGACCGAATGATCCCATATCCGGCGGGGCCCGGTCACCGGGGATGGCGCTCTGGGCTTAGACGGAAGTGCCGGGAGGGGATTTGAGCAGCGGGTCGGCCTCGGCGAGATAGCCGCCGCGCCGTTGCCGCAACGCACTCGCGGCCATGCGAATCAGGTCGACGGTCACTCCGGCGGCACCGCTCGCATCGTGCACTTTCAGCTTCACGTCCAGGCTCACCGAGGTCTCGCCCCAGCCCTGCGCCTCGAGGTTGATGTGCGCCACCTTCTGCGACTTCAGGTGGGACAGGTATCCCAGCGGGGCCACCTGCACCCGGTCCGGTGCAGGCCCGTCGGCCGCAAGGGCGTTGAGTTTGGACTGGAGCTTGCTGTTGCTGTTCTCAACCAGGTTCCTGAAGTCCTCGGTACCGCCGAGATTCACCTGATACGAACTGGTCAAGGTGAGTCCCCGCTCCTCCAGCAGTCGCAGCAGGGCGTGATGCACGACCGACGTGCCGAACTGGCTGGTCAGGTCGTCGCCCAGCAGAGGCAGCCCGGCGGCGGCAAACCGATCCAGCCATTGCGGGTCGCGGGCCACCGCATCCGAGGTGCTGTTGACGAACGCCGCCCCGGCCCGCAACGCCGCCCCGGCATAGGCCTGCGCCGTCTCCGGACGGCCGCTGGGCGCCGCGTACAGCACCACCTCCGCCCGGGCCAGCTCCCCGGCCACGCGTTCCAGTTCCGTGGCATCGCTCAGCCCTCGGCGCACCGCGACGCCCGAGAGCGGCAGCTCGCGGGTGAGCCGCGGAAAGTTGTTGGGCGGCAAGAAGATCGCCTCGGTGAGATCCTTGCCGACTTTTTCCGGCGAGAGGGCGAAGGCCGCCACGACGTCGATGTCACCCACGCCCAGCCCGTTAAGCACCGGCCGGTGGATTCCGACCAGGCTTCCGGTGGCGCGGTAAAGAGCTATCCCTTGTACGAGCGCCGAAATGTTGTTGCCGACCCCGATGACTGCGACTTTCACCCGTTCGATCATGAACGCAAGGGTAGGCCGCGCCTCATCACCGTCGCCGGAGTGACGCTGGCCATCGCGCTGCTCGGGCCGGCGCAGCGACGGCCGCCCCGGTTGCCCGGCGGCCGTCCACGCCGTCTGGCCCGGGCGGCGGCCTGGGCTATCACCAAAGCTGGTGGTGGATCTGGCCCGCGACCATCGTCAGCTCGACGCGGCAGTCCCTGATCTGGCCGGGCGGCATCTGGAACAGGTCATCGGACAGGGCGATCAGGTCGGCGGCTTTCCCCGGACTGAGGGTGCCGCGGTCATCTTCGCAGAAGTTTGCGTAGGCCCCGCCCACGGTGTAGGCGCTGATCGCGGTGGCCAGGTCGACCGCCTGGCCGGGGACGAACGGCTCCCCGCCGGCCAGGTCCCGCCGGGTCAGCGCGGTGTAGATCCCGAGGAGCGGTTCCATCTCGGCGACGTTCCAGTCGCTGGAGAAGGCCAGCGCCGCGCCGGCCGCCTGCAGGCTGCGGACCGGCCAGGCCAGCGGCCACCGGTCCGGGCCGACGGCCGCCCGCCATTCGGCGCCGCCGACGTCGGCGGCGCAGTGCCGTGGTTGCATGCAGGCGACGACGCCAAGCTCGGCGAACCGGGGCAGGTCCTCGCGCGCGGCCAGCTCGATGTGGACCAGCTGGTGGCGGGCATCGCGCGGCCCGTTGACCAGGCGCGCGTGGGCGATCGCCTCCAGGGCCACGTGAACGCCGCGGTCGCCGACCGCGTGGATCAGGACCTGGAAGCGGCGGGCATCCAGCTCGGCGAGAAGGTCGGCGAACGCCCTGGGGGCATAGAACGTGTCGCCGCTGGTGGCGGGGTGATCGGCGTACGGCCCGAGCAGCGCCCCGGTGTGCAGGTCGATCGAATCGTCGATGTAGAGCTTGACCGGGCCCACGCGCAGCCGGTCGTCGTCGTAGCGGCGCCGGGCCGCCTCGAACCCGTCCAGTGCGTCCAGGCCCGCGCCCGGAGGATGGAACAGTGCGGCGACGAGCCGGACCGGCAGGGCGCCCTCATCACGCGCCCGCTGATATACGGGAAGGTCATCCAGGCCGCTCTGTGGCTCCACCACGGTGGTGATGCCGCCTTCGATCGCCTGGCGCACGCTGCGGGTCAGCCGCCGGTACCGCCGCGGGCCGCTGCCCCAGGGCAGGTGTCCGGCGAGCGCCTGGTATCCCTCCCCGGCCAGCCCCGTGGTCGCGAATTCGGACAGGAAGCCGGTCGGCTCCGCACTGCGGGCATCCTTCTCCACCACGCCGAACGGCAAGCGATCCACGCCCGGCCCGATGCCCAGCCGCGCCATCGCCGCCCGGTTCACCCAGGCGCCGTGGCCGCTGTAGTCGAACAGAAACGCGGGCCTTCCCTGGGTCGTCCCGTCCAGATCCGACGGGC